>Ga0181536_10005101_pt1 | contig 13611 bp, 6 predicted proteins | sample PEATcosm2014_Bin_41_FD_121105 | JGI IMG/M metagenome (GOLD analysis project Ga0181536, IMG submission 121105) | Peatland microbial communities from MTU Mesocosm Facility, Houghton, MI, USA - PEATcosm2014_Bin17_60_metaG | ecosystem: Environmental > Terrestrial > Soil > Wetlands > Peat | place...
ACATCGGAATCATGGCTGCCGGGCCGTTCGCCTCGCAAAGTCGTTGCCACCGGGCGCGTAGCGTAGCGCTGGCAACCGCTGCCATGCCTTTTTTCTTCGTATCGGCGTCCGTTGCCAAAATTGTATCGATCAAAGGCATGCTGAGGTCGCGCGTGCTACGGACATTTGTGCATAAAACCGCGCGCCGACAAATACACAGGTCATCTGAACTTCTGCTGTGGGACGGTTCTTTGATTACCTCTCCGACCAATTGTCGATAGAGTTGCTCCACTTCACCCTGAAGGTGAACCATTGGATCAGTTCCCCAAGATCGATCGGTCCCGTTCACCCCTCGAAGGACCCTTCCGATGTGGTGGTTTACTGAATCGGGAAGGATTACCCAGCCTTTAGACCGCAACGCCACCAAAGCCTGTTGAGCCAGACTTTTCCCCGTCTGGTAACCGGATGCCGTCGCTTTGCCGATGAGCGATAAGACGCACCTTTTAAACGTCGGCTCGCCCAGCCCCAGATCCACCAAGGAAAACGCCTGAAATCTCAGGCGGCCATTCTCGGTTAACAGGGCTAATGTGGCGTTAACGCTATTTGGCTTGAGCGCTTGGACGGCTTTGCACAATTCAGTCATCGGATACCGCTTCAGTTCAGCGATCGCTTCGGGATTTGAGTGGTCGTTATGGCCGGATATCTGCTCATACACGGCTACTGGTTGAACCAATGTGTGGCCCATTGCGCTGCCCGCCAGTGCGTATGGAAGTTCAACTTTGTGTGGTGACGCGGTGCAGAGTTCGGCCCAATACTCAGCAACGTATTCTTCTTCCACCCGCTGCATGGTTTCCAGCAGTTCATTGCGGCCGACCCGGCTAAGTATATGAGGGCTGTTGTTGTCAATGTTGAGCCGCACCTGATATTTCGGATCGTCAGGTGCAGTAAAGAGCCTGCATTCGGGCGTCTCATCCGGTTCTTTGGACTGCCAAGGCAGTATCACACTTTTCTGCCCCGCCGCTTCAGCGGGAAAAGATTCTGGCGTGGGACCATTGACACGGCACATTTGGCGCCAATGGTCCCTGATCGCCGCTGACGGGTCAAAGTTCTGGCCCCCTCCGTCGTGCTTCTTTAACAACTCGGCCGCCAACGGCCATGAGAAATCCTGTTTGGACGCAAGATTCGTGCAAAAGACAGCCAAGCGCGCCTTTGGTCCATCGAAACGCGCCGCACGATTATTTCCCTGTGGCTCCAGAGCGGTTCCAATCAGTTCGTAGTAAAGCTGCCGCAATGAGTCACTTAGAAAATTGAGAGGGTTAGCCCAATTCTTGCCTCTTGAATGCGCCACCGCAGCAGCCTGGCCGATGCACATGTTCACCTGGATCGGCAGTATAAGCCAGTTCTTGCAACGCATCGCAACTAGTGCGCCGAGGGCAAAGCTCGTCCCATCTGTCCCTCGCTTGATCAGCTCTTGAACCAGCTTAGTGAATTCTGTGTGTTGGTCTTCCAGATCTAAAAGTGAAAATCCCATGAATTTGGAGCGCCCGTGCTCTTTCAGGCGATCGTTCACTTGATTCACGGTCTTAGGCTTTAGGGCTAAAATCGCAGCTCTCAGTTCATCGATAGAGTAATCAGTAGCGGAACCGGACGATTTCCGGCCAGTCTGTTTTTCAGCCTGAGCCAGCACGTCAGAGGTGGACAACAGCGAAACCCCGGAATTGGCCGAGACCAATCCGAATGGAATGCCTTCTCTGTATGGGGATGGCTTGCATAATACTTGCGCCCAAAACGAGTCCACGTAGAGTCGCTCGACATCCTCGATCAAGCTGTGGATTTGATGACGCTCAGGTGTTTGGAGAATTACCGGAAAGAGCGGGTCCCTGTTGAAGATAATTTTCCGACGGGGATCAGCCGGCGTTGGGAACGTTGACGTGCTGGGGATGCTCATTTTATGAGGTGTGGAGGGTCAATCCATTGTTCTGCGCCGGGGAGGTCGATCATCTTTTTCGCCAGACCTACCAATGCGCGCCGCGTGGTTTCAAGGGCCGCTTGGGCATAAATCTCAGTGCTCTCGGGGCTCACGTGCCGGACCAAGATTTGGGCTTGATGAAGTGAAAGCCCATATACGTTAATCAACGTGTAAACATAAAGATGCCGAAGAGAGTGGGGATTGTGAGGCGACTTCATATTAAGCCTCGCACATGCTGCTCCGAAAATGGCGCTGATGTTGCTTATCGAGAGTGGCTCTCCGGTATTCGCCTTAAAATTGACGAAATACCAAGGATGTTGCGGTTGAGTTTGGCCCCGGAGGCTGAGGTATTCCTGGTGGGTTTTCCAAAACAACTGGCCGAAATACGGGTGAAGCCAAACAACATCGGAGGTCTTGGCTTCGGTATCATGCCATTTCATTCCCTTCCAGCCTGCCCAGTGAATATGATTGTCCGGAAGTTGATCGCGAGGGACGCGGTTGAAAAATCGTTTAAGATATTCCTGGCGCGTTAGCTTGGTCATCGCACCGCTTTCGTCCGGGATCGAGATTCTGCCATAGGTTGGATCGGCGAAAACGAAACGGGCCTCGCCCGAGGCGGCGTCGAGCAGGACATCGGTTACGAATAGATGAAGCGGCTCGCTCACCCGGAACCCGCCGGCGCCCAGCAGTAGCCACATCAGCAGGCTGCGTGGGTCTTTTTCGTGTTTGATGAGAAGAAGATAATCGTCCAGCGAAAATGTTTTTTTGGGACGTGTTGAACCTGACGACCCTCCTCGCCTAGCCCTCCGCGCTGGGTTAATCCGTCTCGCTATTTTGATTCGGCTGCCCTTGGTGGCGTTATGAAGATGAAACAGCAGATCATTTTTAAACCGCCGTCGATATTGGTTTAAGCGCTCACCCCAGGAGACGGGCTGTTCTACCTTGGGATTTGGGTGTTCCTCTCCCGTCTGTTCAGTCAACCAGTCCAGGAACAATCCCAGGACCATCACGTAATCTCCTGCCACGTCCGTCGAAACGCCATCCCTCCAACCAATTTCGGGTTGCCCATGCACCAATGCCTCAAAAAACGCAGAAAAGACCGGCTTCTCGATTTTCTGGGCTTCATGGAACTTCCAGTAGTCTGAAAAACGGCAGAGCGCGGTGCCGTAGCCGCGCAATGTCCTCATGGCCTTGAGGCCATCTCGTTTTTCCATCACGAACCACGCCAGGACATCGCGGTTCACCTGCCCATTTTCATCCACCAGGATTGGCAAGGGCCCGACTCCGGCCCCCATGCTTAGAGTTAGGATGCTGCACGGCATATTGCTTCCATTGTTGCCACTGAAACGTCCAAAACGTTTCGGCGTTCACTGCTCAAATTGTGTTTTGGAATTTTCACTTTTGTTTCGTTTGGCACGCATCTGTCGATCTCTCGGATGGGATGGCTGTGGTTTTTTTTAAAAACTTATGCACCTCGCCTCCAGTCTCCGGGGGGAGAGAGTGCTACGGGCTCCGTTGTCCATTATGGTTGATCGTTGTGGCATTGTCTGTCACGGGCGGGGCATTGCTGTCGATCTTATCGGCTGCTGCGATAAAATCATTAAAGATGAGCTAAAAACGGCGGGAAACGGAAAAGTAAAGTTCCTAGTTATTTCACAAACTAGGAACCGAGGAAAACCAGAAAAAACGGTGCGCAATGGCGGTATAAGTAGGTATAAGTTCCTATGAACATCCCAAACTCTCGCCGCAGTTCATGCACTTGAAGCAGGCGCCGTTGCGGACGGCGACGTGGCCGCAGTTGGGGCAGGTGGGGGCGTCCTGCTGGAAGTGGGCCAGGGACTCGTTGAGGGTCTTGACGGATTGAGGGGCGGCGGCCGGGACTTGGAGGTGGCCGCTGCCGTTGTTTTGGCTGCCGGCTTCCATGTCCAGGACTTCGTTCTCTTCGGCCAGCGCAAGTTCAGGCACCGGGCGGTTCACTTTTTTTTTGACCTCTTCCTGCAGGCCGGGAATAGCCAATTCCGGCTGGTTGCGCCCGGGCGCATTGGCTTCGCGATAGCCGGGCACGAATTGAACTGCCAACCATCGGAAGACGTAGTCGATGATCGAGGCGGCATTGCGGATGTCGGGGTTCTTGGTAAAGCCTGATGGCTCGAAACGGACGTGGGCGAACTTGCGGACCAGGGCATCGAGCGGCACGCCGTATTGGAGGGCCAGGCTGGTCAAAGTCCCAATTCCATCCATCAATCCGCCGATGGTCGAACCTTCCTTGGCCATGGTGACGAACAACTCGCCGGGCTGGCCGTTATCGAACCAACCGACCGTGAGGTAGCCTTCGTGGCCGGCGACGTCGAACTTGTGGGTGATGGCCTTGCGGGTGTCGGGCAAGCGCCGCCGCAATGGCCTGCCGGCCTGTTCGCGGAGGCGGCTGACTTCGGCCTCAAGTTCCCGGAGGCGGTCTTGCAGGCTGGCATTGGATTCCGCCGCGCCGGCTTTGCCGCCGCTTTCGTCGGCGCGCCGGGTATTGAGGGGTTGGGAGCGTTTGGAGCCGTCGCGATAGACAGCGATGCACTTCAGGCCCATCCTCCAGGCCTGCACGTAGGCATCCCGGATGTCCCCGATGGTGCTTTCGTTGGGCATGTTGACAGTCTTTGAGATGGCGCCACTGATGAAGGGTTGTGTGGCGGCCATCATTCTCAGGTGGGCCAGGCAGTGGATGCTGCGTTTGCCGCGAAACGCTCTAAAGGCGCAGTCAAAGACCGGCAGGTGCTCCGGACGCAGCCCGCTGGCAACGGTCTGCTCCCCTTCCACGATGTCCTCGATCGTGTCGAATTTCCCGATGTGCTCGACAATGCCCTTGGTTTGGGCGGCATCGTAGCCGAGGCGCTCGAGGGCCTCGGGCACCGTTTGGTTGACGATCTTGAGCACGCCCCCTCCGGCCAGGAGCTTGTACTTCACCAGGGCAATGTCGGGCTCCACCCCCGTCGTGTCGCAGTCCATGAGGAAGGCTATTGTGCCGGTGGGCGCCAGCACTGTGACCTGGGCGTTGCGGTAGCCCCCTTTGCGCCCGCGCTCCAGCGCGCCGTCCCAGCAGCGGCGGGCCTCTTCTTTCAAATAATTGAACTCCTGGCAGGGCTGGATGTTCTCGACGGCCTCGCGATGCTGTTGGATGACCCTGAGCATGGAATCCACGTTGTCCGCCCCCAGCGGTTGGGACACGTGCGCGCACCGCGCGTCACGGTAGCCCTTGAAAGGCCCCATGGCGGCGGCGATCTCTGCGGATTGCTCGTAGGCGTGGCCGGTCATGATGGCCGTGATCGCCCCGGCCAGCGCGCGGCCTTCGTCCGAATCGTACGGCAGCCCATAGCTCATGATGAGCGACCCCAGGTTGGCGTAGCCCAGGCCCAGTGTGCGGAAGAGGTGGGAATTCTCCCCAATCTCCTTCGTGGGATAGCTCGCGTTGTCCACCAGGATTTCCTGGGCGGTGATGAAAAGCCGGGCTGCGGCCTTGAACCTGGCGACCTCGAAGACGCCGTCGTCGCGCCTGAACTTCATCAGGTTGAGCGAAGCGAGATTGCAGGCGGTGTTGTTGAGGAACACGTATTCTGAGCAGGGGTTGGTGGAGTGGATGGGCTCGGTGGCCTTGCAGGTGTGCCATCGCTGGATGGCGCCGTCGTATTGGAGGCCAGGGTCGCCGCAAGTCCAGGCGCTTTCGGCTATCTTGTCCAGCAGGGCCCCGGCGTCTTTTTTCTGGAGCGGTTTGCCCGTGGTCACGGCTCGAGTCCACCATTCCTTGCCCTCCAGAGCCGCTTGCATGAACTCGTCGCTCACCCGCACCGAGAGGTTCTCGTTCTGGTACATGACGCTCCCGTAGGCGTCGCCGTTGTAGGAGCCGTCGTAGCCCTGTTCGATGAGGGCCCAGGCCTTCTTCTCCTCCTTGAGCTTGGCCTCGATGAACTCCTCGATGTCTCCGTGCCAATCGTGGAGGGTGTTCATCTTGGCCGCGCGGCGCGTCTTGCCGCCGCTTTTCACCACGTTGGCCACCTGGTCATAAACCTTCAGAAACGACAACGGCCCGCTGGGCTGGCCCCCGCCGCTGAGCTTCTCTTTGCTCGAGCGGATCGGCGAGAGGTCCGTGCCGGTGCCGGAGCCGAACTTGAAGAGCATCGCCTCGCTGTGCGCCAGACGCATGATGGACTCCATGTTGTCGGCGACCGATTGGATGAAGCAGGCGCTGCACTGGGGGTGTTCATACTGGGTTCGGGCCCGCTCCGCCTGGCCGATCCGGGGGTTGAAATACCAGTTGCCGCGGCTCGAGTTGTTGCCCACGCCGTACTGATGATAGAGGCCGACGTTGAACCAGACGGGCGAATTGAAGGCGCCATACTGATTGAGGCACAGCCAAGTCAGTTCCTCATAAAACACCTCCCCTGCCGCCTTGTCGAAGTAACCGTCTTTGACCCCCCAATCGGCTATCGTGCGGCAGATGCGGTCAATAAGCTGCCGAACCGAAGTTTCCCGCTCCGATGTGCCCTGTTCCCCGTAAAAATACTTCGATACCACGACCTTCGTCGCCAGCAGCGACCAGGACTTCGGCACTTCCACATTGTCCTGCTTGAAGATGACCTTCCCGGCCTCGTCCGTGATCTCGGGTGTGCGCCGTTCCCATTCCACCTGGTCGAAAGGCTTGACTTGCGGGTCGCTGAAGACCCGCTCAACGGTGAGTTGTTTTCTGGCTCCCGAAGTGCCGCTCCTGGCGCTCCGTCCAGTCCCGAGGGCTGCAACCCGGCGGCGGCCCTGGCGGGGAGCGGTTGCCGCAATGTCTTCATTGGTGTCAATCATGGTCTCTCCTCTCAACCTGTGGTGATTTCTTCTGTCACCATTGGCCGGCCTTCCAGTGGAAAGGCCGCACGTTTCGAGTTCAATTCGTTCGTTTTCGAGATGAATCAGCCTCACACCTTGAGGCGCCTGGCACCCCATTAGTGGGGGAACAATAGAAACATACCTACCATATATTGGGGAGCAAGAAAATTCTTCAAAAAAATGCGCAAACGTTATCGCCCTGGGAAAACCTGCGAGTTTCCGCTCAGTAGCCTTCGATCACCACGTCCTTGCGCGGGACCCAGCCCAGCCGCAACGGACCGGCGGTGACCTGCAACCATTTGTCATTCTGGTCCAGGACCTTCAACTCCGCTCCGTCGTGAACGGTGAACGCTTCCTTGGACTCATCGAACCAACCGGCGCGGACGACGGCCTCGGGTCTCACGACGATGGCGGTGCGAACCGAGCGGGCTTGGTACAGGGCTGCACCCAGACAGGCGGCCAGCAATACCGCGCCTGCTGCCGCCGCCAGCACGGTTCTGCGCAGGGTGGCCTTGAGGGCGGGCCGCCATTGGAGCAGTGCCAGGAGCAGGAACAAGAGCCAGGCGACGGCGGCGGCCATCACGGTCCACTCGTTGAGGGTGAACCGGTTCAACCATCGTTGCCAGCGTCCAGTGGGCAGGGTTGGCCCCTGGACCTGGTTGCGGGCGAACTGGAGGTTTGCGCGCACGTCCGGGTCGCGGGGAGCCAGGCGTTCGGCCTGGCGATAGGCGGCGATGGCGCGCCCGATTTGGCTGGACTTGAAAGCGGCGTTGCCCAGGTTGAAATAGAGCGCCGCAGAGACCCGGCCGCCTTGAAGGAGCTTCTCGTAACTCGCCGCAGCTTCCGCATACTTGCCCTCTTCGTACAGTTTATTGGCGGCCTCGAAGTCTGCCGACATGGCCTCGGGGCGGGCTGCCAGGGGCCACAGCACGAACGCCACGACAAACAGGCGGCACAGACGAGCAAGGAGGTCTTGGGTCGGGTGCAGGGCCGCGCTCATGTATCCAGGGCCTGCAGCTCGCGCAGGGCCGCTTCGAATTTGGGAATGAGGGCGGCCAATTCCTGGCTGCTCTTGACCGGGGCGTAACGGGCCAGGTTGCAGCTCTGGAACAGCTCCTGGACGCGCGCCAGAACGGGCTCCGGCACGCCTCGCGGCCCCAGATGCTCTTCGATAACCGCCTCGGTTATGGCCGAGGCGGGCAAGTCGAGCCGCTCGCCCAGTTGCTCCTGGAGCAACCGGAAGAGCACGGCAAAAAACTTGTCCGACTGGTTCTCAACCGCCAAGCGGCGCATCTCGGCAAGACCCTCGCAGATGACTCGCCCAAGCTGCCGGCGCCGCCGGAGGCGGGGATTGTTGGCCAACCGCTCGGCCTGCCTGCGCCAGGCAAGGGCCCAAACCCACGCCAGGATCGGGACCGTCTGCAGCAGGATAAACCACCTCTGCCCGACCAGGGGCGGACCGGTCTGGGCAACGGCGCCCAACCGCGGCTTGATATGAACGATGTCCTGCGCTGGCGGGGGCGCATCCTGGGCGGGGCGTCCGGCGGCCACAAAAGTAGGGGCCGCCACTGAGCCGCCCGGCCGCACGATGAGCGGCGTCGCAGGCTGGGTCAGCGTGCGATAAGTCCCGGCCTCGGGGTCGAAAAAGCTGAAGGAAAACTGCGGCAGTTCCTTGATCTCGGCGCTCTGCGGCACGACGATTTGTTCGAACGTCCTGGCGCCCTGCAATCCGAAGGGGTCCGTGCTCTCCAGCGGTTTGGCGGTCGGCGCAAACAGCTTGAAGTTCCGCCACTCCGGCTGCTCCGGCAAGACCAGCCCGTCCAGGGCGCCGCGCCCGGCGATCCGGACCCGCAACGTGATTGGATCGCCGGCCATGAGGTTGGTGGGGCCGGCAGTCACGGTCATTGTATAATTGCCCACGGCGCCATTGAAACCGGGCGGCACATTTTCGCTGGGCAAGGCAACGCATTGGAGATGGGTGGTTTGGGTGGCAAGCACGACCCGCTTTTGTTCGCCCCGGTAGAAGGGGCTGCGCATGCCGAACTGCTCGAAGAATGAATCGCGCCGGCCATCCCGCGAAGGCAATTCCATGACTGCGCTGAAAGTGACAGGACCGAGGTTGAGGATGCCGGTCTTTACTGGCTTCAACGTGAACAGGATGGGCAGGACTTGATAGCCGGTCGCCCCAATGCGCGCGCTGCGCTGGGCGCCGGGCTGCATCTGTTGACTCAGGTTGAAGCCCTCGGCTGGAAAAGAAGTCCGTTCCAGGCCGCTGATGCCCACCCCATCGCGGACATAAAGCTGGACCTCGGCCCGCATCGGTTCGCCCAGGTAGAGCCGTTGCTTGGGAAGGACCAGTTTAAGAAATGCCGGTTGCGTGCCGGAGGCAATTGCATCGGCAGGCGGGGCATCGGGCTTGAGCACCTTGAGCTTGAGCGGTTGCGTGCTCATCTTTGCGCCCTTCACCATGGCGGTCAATGGAGGAATGGTGAACTCGCCCGCCTGCGCGGGTGTCACCGCAAATCTGTGCGTGACCGAGGAGCTGGCTTCGCCGTTCACCACCGTGAACTGGCTGAAAGGACCCATATACGCAATTCGCAGGCCCGGAATGGCCGGCATCGCCGGAGGACCAGGTTGTTCTGTCGAGGACCCCCCTTCAAAAGTCAACCCCAGCGTCACACTTTCCCCGAGGGTGATCGTGTCGCGGTCCAGCGAGGCGGTGAGCGTTGCCGTGCCGGCGAATGCAGGGCCCAGCCATGAACAAAGCACGGCCACGCCGCAGGAGAAGGCTCTCCGGCAGTTCGCGATTCTAATCTCACGCCACAGCTTGCGCATCTGCGTTTGGACATTCCACCCCGGGTTTTGTTCGAGTGGATGCCCGGGCGGGCGGGGTGACTCCTACCTCGGGGGCCGGAGCCATGGTCCTAATCCCAATCGTAATCCACGCTGTCCCAAAATCAACCAGAGGCTCCCTTGTTGTCTCCGTTGTCGTCTTCCCTTGTCGCACGGGCTTTCGCTGTGCCCAAGAATTAGCCGGTTAAAGAACGGCAAGAAAGCCCGAAAACTCGAGGTTGGGGCGTTTGGGGAGGTTTGGCACGATTCTGGCTAACACAACACTGCTCTGCTGAGCGGTCACGATGTGTCCACGAAGTCGGCAGCGCATAGAATCTAGCGGCGACCCACCGCTCCCTGTGGCTCGGCTCACGCCCGCGACCAGCCACAGGGTTATTCTTTGCCCGGAAAGGGCCTGCCCTCAGGCGGGGATCGCTATGGTTCAACTGACGCTCACCCCGCCTGTCCCTTTCGTGCCTCTTTAGCCCAGGCGTCCTTTAGCGTGATGGTGCGATTGAAGACCAGGTTGCCGGGAGCGCTGTCTTTATCGAGCACGAAATAGCCCAGACGTTCGAACTGATAACGGAGATGGGGTTGGGCGTCCTTGAGGCTCGGCTCGCACTTGGCAATAACGCGCTCCAGTGAATGCGGGTTGAGGAACTTCTTGAAATCTCCCGCGGCGTCCGGTTCCGCCACGGTGAACAGCCGGTCGTATAGACGGACTTCGGCGTCCACAGCGTGCAGGGCGCTGACCCAGTGGATGGCGGCTTTGACTTTGCGGTTGGCGGTCGGGCCGCCGGTCTTGCTGTCCAGGTCGGCAGTGCAGCGCAACTCGACCACCCGGCCGGAGGCGTCCTTGAGGACTTCGTCGCACTTGATGATGTAGGCGTACTTGAGGCGCGCCTCCCCGCCAGGACGGAGGCGAAAGTACTTCGCCGGGGGTGTTTCCATGAAGTCGTCCTGCTCGATCCAGAGTTCACGGCTGAAGGGGACGGGCCGAACGCCGGCGGACGGGTCCTGGGGATTGTTGACGGCCTGGAGCTGCTCGGCCTGGCCCTCGGGGTAGTTGGTGAGGACGACCTTGACGGGCCGGAGCACCGCCATGCGGCGGAGGGCGCGGGCGTTGAGGTCCTCGCGGATTGAGTGCTCCAGGACCGAGACATCGGTAAGGGCGTTGTATTTGGTGATGCCGATATTGTAGGCGAAATCGCGGAGGGCCTGCGGCGTGACGCCCCGGCGGCGCAAGCCGCTGATGGTGGGCATACGGGGGTCGTCCCAGCCGGTGACCAGGCCCTCGTTGACCAGTTGCATGAGCTTGCGTTTGCTCATCACGGTGTAGCCTACGCTGAGGCGGGCAAACTCATATTGGCGGGGCAGGGGACGGGGCAGGTCGAGGTTCTCGAGTATCCAATCATAAAGGGGGCGGTGCACCTCGAACTCGAGCGTGCAGATCGAGTGGGTGATGCCTTCGATGTAGTCGCTCAGGCAATGGGCGAAATCGTACATCGGATAGAGGCGCCACTTGCCCCCCGTGTGATGGTGTTCGGCGTGGCGGATGCGGTAGAGGACCGGGTCGCGCATCCAGATGTTCGGCGAGGCCATGTCGATCTTTGCGCGCAGCGTGCGCGCCCCGTCGGGGAATTCCCCGCGCTTCATCCGCGCAAGGAGGTCCAGGTTTTCCTCGATGGAACGGTTGCGAAAAGGGCTGTCTTTACCAGGGCGATCCGGGGCGCCGCGGTACTGCTCGGTTTCTTCGGGCGAGAGGTCGCAGACGTAGGCCAGGCCCTTGCGCACGAGGATCAAGACGTATTCGTAGAGCGGGTCAAAGTAGTCTGAGGCGTAGAAAGGCTCGGCCTCGGCAGAGGTCTGCGGATTCAGGACGGGCGCCAGGCTGAAGTCGCGCGCGCCATTGACGGTCCGGGCCTCCGGCGTCTTGCCTTTGGGCTTGAGTCCGAGGCGGTCGTCGGCCCAGGCGCTGATGAGCCACCGGACGTCCTGGGTGATTGAATCGACGTACTCGATGTCTTCCTTGGCCGGATTGGTGTCATCCATGCGCAGGTTGCAGACGCCGCCGAACTCGCGGGCAATGCCGAAGTTCAGGCAGATGGACTTGGCGTGCCCGATGTGGAGATAGCCGTTGGGCTCGGGCGGAAACCGCGTGTGGATCTCCGGGTACTTGCCCTGGGCGACATGGCCGGCAACGATGTCGCGAATGAAATCAGAGGGGCGGGATTCGGCCGCAGCCGCCAAATCAGCCCTCCGGGTTTCTTTTTGATTCTGTGTAGCCATACCAATAGTAATCACTTTACGCCCTCTGCCCCGACGAACGCAATTCAGCTCCTCATTTGGGCTTCAACTGAGGGAACAGGATGACATCCCGGATGCTCTCCTGGCCCAGCAGCATCATGCACAGGCGATCGATGCCCATACCCATGCCCCCGGCGGGGGGCATGCCGTGTTCGAGGGCGACCAGGAAATCCTCGTCCAGTTTCTGCTGCTCGCCCCCGGCCTGATGTTCGAGCCGCTCCCGCTGCTCCAGAGGGTCGTTCTGCTCGGTGTAAGCCGGGGCAATTTCCTGCCCATTGATGCAGCATTCGAAGACCTCGACCGTGCTCGGGTCTTCCGGGGAGAGTTTGGCCAGCGGCACCAGCTCCTTGGGCAGGTGCGTGACGAAGGTCGGCTCGATGAGGGTCGGCTCGATGAGCTTTTCAAACACCGCGCCCGTCACCTCGAAATCTTCGTGGCCGGGCCCGATCTCGGCCCCGAGCGATTCGGCGCGGCGGCGGCGTTCCCCCGGGGAGACTTCAAACCAGTCGGCGCCCGCCTTCTCGCGCACCAGGTCTTTGTATTTCACCTGGCGCCAGGGCGGGGTGAGGTGGATGGTGCGAGTGACTTTGCCCTGGGCGTCCTTGTGTTCGATGGCCAGGGTTTGGAGGACCTCCTGCGCCACGTGGCAAACCAGGGACTGGACCAGTTCCATCATGCTCTGGTAGTCGCCGAAGGCCTGGTAAGCCTCGAGCATAGTGAACTCAGGGTTGTGTTTGCGGGAGAGGCCTTCATTGCGAAAGTTGCGCCCGATTTCATAGACCCGCTCCAGTCCCCCTACCAGGAGGCGCTTGAGGTAGAGTTCCAAGGCGATGCGCAGGTAGAAATCGCAGCCCAGGGCGTTGTGATACGTGACAAAGGGCTGGGCGGCCGCGCCCCCCGGAATGGCCTGCATCATCGGCGTCTCGACCTCGACATATCCCCGCCCATCGAGGAAGCGCCGGACCTCGCGCAGGATGGCGCTGCGTTTAAGGAAGAGGTCCTTGACCTCCGGGTTTGCCACCAGGTCAAGGTAACGCTGCCGGTAGCGGACCTCCGTATCTGCCAGGCCGTGCCATTTCTCGGGCGGCGGGCGCAGCGCCTTGGCCAGGATGACAAACGAGGCGAGCCGAATCGAGACCTCGCCGGTCCTGGTCTTGAAAAGCGTGCCGCAGGCCCCCAGGAAATCGCCCACGTCCAGGTGCCGGAAGATGTCAAACTGTTCGTCGCCAAGGACATCTTTCTGGGCATAAACCTGGAGCCGCCCGCTTTGGTCGCGGACATCTATGAACATGCTCTTGCCCATATCGCGGTGCGCGCTGATGCGGCCCGCCACGGCCACCTGGCGGCCTTCGACGTAGTGAGCGCGCGCCTCGGCGCACTTCTCGGTGGGCGTAAACTTATTCCTGAACGGGTCGATGCCCTTGGCCCGCAATGCCCTCAGCTTGGCCTTGCGTTGATCGATCAGTGAATTGCCTTCGCCCATAGCCGGTGCAGATAATCATGGATGCCCGGCCAAGTCCAAGGAATAGTTGAGGCTTTAGGGCCTTGTCAGGGCGAATTCATGAAGGGGAACCAAGGGGAAAAGGGCGTAGCGAGTGAGGCTCGTGGAGCAACGGACTGGCCGGTCCTGCTGCCGGTCACCGGCTCCAAGGACTGTGCTGCGT
>Ga0181536_10005102_pt1 | contig 13611 bp, 7 predicted proteins | sample PEATcosm2014_Bin_41_FD_121105 | JGI IMG/M metagenome (GOLD analysis project Ga0181536, IMG submission 121105) | Peatland microbial communities from MTU Mesocosm Facility, Houghton, MI, USA - PEATcosm2014_Bin17_60_metaG | ecosystem: Environmental > Terrestrial > Soil > Wetlands > Peat | place...
AAGACGTTCTTCTTCTTCGACTACGAAAAGGACCGGAACACCTCCCCGGGCACTGTTGTGACAAGCGTGCCAACCGCTTTGCAGAAGCAGGGGGACTTCTCACAGACGTTCAACCCGGATGGCAGCCTGGAAACGATATTCAATCCTTTCGCTCAGTCCTGCACCGCAGGTCAAGTCTGTACGCGGCAACCGTTCCCTGGCAATGTTGTTCCGGCCAGCATGTTTGACCCGATCGGGAAAAATCTGATCAATCTCTACCCGGCAGCAAACACCGCGGGCGACCCCGTTACCGGCCTGAACAACTTCACGGCGAAGCTAATCTATCCGGGTCCTTCATACCAGTTCGACATCAAGATCGACCACAACTTTTCAGACAGCAACCGCATCAGCGGCCGCTATAGCCAGAGCATTTCGAACACCACCACTCCCGATCTCTTCCTGGCCCCACAATTTTCTGACTACCACACCCATGAAGGGGCTCTGGTTGATACCTGGACGATCAGTCCGAAAACGCTGTGGACCAACCGCGTGAACCTCCACCGGTTTGACAATCCGGGTGGCGTGACGTCTACGGTGAGCCCCGCAAGCCTCGGTTTCCCAAAAGCGTTGTATGACAACCCCTGGTACGAGACCCCGAACGTCCTCCCGGACATTTCGGTACCTGGCTACCAGGGCCTGGTTACGGATGCCTGCTGCACCACTTCGATAGAAACGGACACACAGTGGTCGTTCAGTTCGGTGGTGGACAAGGTCGTCGGCTCTCACGAGCTGAGATTCGGGGGAGAGAGACGTATCTTTCTGAACAACTTCTTCCAGCCGAGCGACACCAACGGCGGGTTTGAATTCAGCCCGAATACGACCATGCAGAGCAACATTGCTCCCAACCCGCTCCAGGGCAACTCGCTCGCCACCCTGCTGCTTGGATATTTCGATAGCAATAGTGGCCTGGGCGAACTGCCGGCGGTGGCGAATAAATCAAATGAGACCTCTTTCTTTATTCAGGACAACTGGAGGGTAACCAGCCGGCTCACGGTGAATTTGGGTCTGCGCTACGAGTTCAGCACGCCGTACGAAGAACGCTACAATCGCGAGCAGTTCAGTTGCTTCTCCTGCGACAGCGGCATTAGCGTCCCAGGGTTCGGGGAGATTCATGGAACCACGATACTGGCTTCGAATAACTTCCGCCATGCGGATCCGGACTACCATAACGTCGGGCCGCGGCTCGGCTTCGCCTACCGGTTGGATAGCAAGACTGTGATGCGCGCCGGCGCGGGCGTCTACTACGGTATGAACTTCGCCACCAACTGGCAGTACGGAGGGACTGCCTGGCAGTATCAGCTCAACTTTATTCCCACGCTGAATAACTACGTCACCCAGTACGCGACCCTCGAGAACCCATTCCCGGCGGGCTTCGTCGAACCAGAAGAGGGCAAATACGGCCCGCTAACTCTTTGGGGAGAAGGGAACAGCAACCACACCAGCAACACGTTCACAAACGGCCAGATTTACCAGTGGAACTACGGATTTCAGCGGGAGTTGCCGGGGCAGTGGCTGATCGATGCGAATTATTCCGCCAGCCACTCCGTGCATCTTCCGTGGAACTACTCCACGGAAAATCGCAATTTCGTCTCGGCGGCGAATCGTCTCGCGTATGGCACTGCCGGGCTGTACAACAACGTTCCTAATCCCTTCCAATACTTGTTTGTACAGGTTCCCGGGAAACCTGCTCCCATCATCAACGATCCGAATTCGATCTATGACTTCTCGACCGTTCCGCAAATCGACCTGCTACGGCCGTATCCGCAATTCCCCGGATCCTTCACTGGTTTTCCGCAGTTTGTGGCCAACTCCGATTACCAGTCCCTCCAGGTTCGTTTTGAAAAGCGGCTGGCGTATGGGCTGAGCGTGGAAGGCAATTACACGTTCTCGAAGTTCATGGACTATTCCGACGCTGGCGCCAACGCCTGGATTGGCAGCCTAGGGTATGTCGGAGCGCCGCAGGACCTGACGAATCTCCGGGCGGAAAAGAGCGTCAGCGCCAATGATGTGCCGCACCGGCTGGCCTTTGCAGCAATTTATGAGCTGCCGGTGGGCCGCGGCCGGCTGATTGGCAATAACATGAATCGGATTCTGAACGGGGCCATCGGCGGATGGCAGGTGAATAGCTTCGTGACGTTCCAGAGCGGAAATCCGTTGGCGTTCTCGGCGAGCAATCAGACGCTTGCGGACAGCCCTAACCAGCGGCCCAACATTGATGGCAAGGCCTGCTCCGGTGCAGGCATAATGTCCGTTGTGGACGGCACGGCGAATTACTTCAATGTCGGGAATTTCTCCCAACCGGCCGACCAGACGCCCGGCAATATGTCCCGGTATATCTCAGATTGCCGCGATCAGGGCATCCACAACATAGACCTGGGCCTCTCCAAGAGAGTGCAGTTCACGGAAAGTAAGTTCCTCGAGATTCGTGGAGAATTCTTCAACGCGTTCAATACGCCCAGGTTCGGCATGCCCAATACCACGGTTGGCAGCGACACCTTCGGCGTAATCAGTAGCCAATACAACAGTCCGAGGCACGGCCAGATGGGCTTCCGGTTTGTGTTTTAGAGGACAGCTCCTTCAATTTGTTGTATAAGTGAATCAATGAAGGGGCTTCGGCGTTGGAAGTGGCTGGCACTGCTGTTTGCTCTGGCGGGAAGCGTGGCACTCACTTCAGCTCAGCCACCGATCTCGTTCGCGGAAAAGCTGTATCCGGTTCTTCAAAAAGCCGGTTGCCCGATGTGCCACAATCCCGAGGGTGTGGCGTCTGCAACGCGGCTGCGGTTCCCCGAGGAAGGCGCGGCAAAAGACAAGGTTGACGCATTCGGGAGATCGCTGGTCGAACTGGTGGACCGGCAGAATCCGGACGATTCGATTCTATTCAAGAAACCTACCGCCCGGATCAAGCACAGTGGTGGCGAGCGAATCAAAAGAGGCAGTGAGGAAGAAACACTGCTGAGGGCATGGATCGGCTATCTCGCCACGCTTTCAGGACCGGAGTTGCAGCAGGCGCTGCAATATAAGCAGCGCGAGGCGGGCGGCTCGGGCGATGTGCCGCAGGTGGTTCTGCGAAGGCTGACGCACCAGCAATACAACAACACGGTTCGTGACCTGGTTCAGGAACCGACTGATCCAGCCAGCCAGTTCCCTGGGGAGGATTACGTCAATGGATTCAAGAACCAGTACAAATCGCAATCGCTCTCGCCAATTCAAATCGAGGCATACAGTCTGGCTGCGGAACGCGTGGCAGCTAACGCCTTCCGCCGCGGTGATTCCCGCCATTTGATCCCGTGCACGCCTGGCGGATTGGACGATGGGAATTGCCGGTTGAAGTTCATTCGCGCATTCGGCCGCCGCGCATTCCGCCGGCCGCTCGAACCCGAAGAAATCGCGCGTTACGATGCGCTGTTCCGAACGCAAAGTGACTTTCTCAAGGGGGCGCAGACGGTGATTGAGGCCATGCTGCAATCTCCGTCGTTTTTGTTCTGGATGGAGCAGACCTCGAACCCCAGATGGAAGCCGTATGCCGCCGCCAGCCGGCTGTCGTATTTCCTTTGGGACACCATGCCGGACGAAGCGCTCATGGATGCTGCGGCTCGTCGAGAGCTGAGTTCCCCTGATGACATCGCCCGCATGGCCCGCCGCATGCTCGACGACCCTCGCGCGAAACAAAGCCTGGACGATTTCGTTTCTCAGTGGCTGCGGTTCGATCGTGCGCTCACGGCCGCACGCGATCTGCGATTATTTCCGTTATTCAACCGCGACCTGGCCGTTGCGATGACGGAAGAAGCCAAGCACTTCATCGGCGACCTGGTGTGGAGCGACAGGAATTTCATGGAAGCGTTCACGGCCAACTACGGGTTTGTGAATTCCAGCCTGGCCGCCGTCTATAAAGTGCCTGCGCCGGCAAACGAATACGAGCGTGTAGAGTTTCCTCCGGAACAGCAGCGCAGTGGACTGCTGGGGCAGGCGCTATTCCTGACACTCACCAGCAAACTGGAAGATACCGCGCCCACGGGCCGCGGGTTGTTCGTGCGCGAGCAGTTCCTTTGCCAGCATGTGCCGCCGCCGCCACCGGGCGTGGATACGAATCTGCCCGCAGTCAGCCAGGCTCGTCCGCTCACCAATCGTGAGCGTCTGGGCGCCCACACCACGGACAAGAGCTGCGCCGGCTGCCACGCGCTGATCGATCCCATCGGTTTTGGTCTCGAGAAGTTCGATGCGATCGGCATGTACCGCGAAAAGCAGAAGCTGCTGTTCTTTCCGGAGTATCACAGCGGGCCAAAGAAGCCCAAACCGCAAGAAATCGAACTCACTCTGGATACGGCCGGGCGGGTCGCGGGTTTGCCGAATCCGGAATTTACCAGCACCCGCCAGTTGGGTGAGATGCTGGCTAGCACACCGCAGTGCCAGGAATGCATCGTCAAGCAGGTGTTTCGCTACATGGCCGGCCGGCTGGATACACGTGCCGATGCTCCAGTGATCCGCCAGGCATTGGAGGATTTCCGCAATTCGGGTTTCCATTTCAAAGCGCTGGTTGTATCCTTAGTGAAAGCATGGGATTTTAGCTCGGCTGAAGGTTGGGTCAATGTCGCAAGTAATCACGAAACGCGCTAGGTTGTCGCGCCGCTTTTTCCTGAAGGGCCTCACTGTATCCCGTGCGGCCGTGGTCGTGGGATTGCCTCCGCTGGTTTCGATGTTCAACTCGATCGGCACGGCTTACGCGGCCGAAGTGGATCCGGCAAGAAAGCAGGCGCCCTTCGACCGGCGCTTCGTGCTGTGGTTTAACGGCAACGGTATTCCCGAGCGCTACTGGATTCCGGACCGCACCGGGGCGGACTACGACATCACGGGATGTCTCACGCCCATTGCGCGGTTGCGCGATCACGTACACGTACTGAGTGGGCTGGATAATTCCGCGGTCGGCAATTCCGCCGGCGACGGGCATTCTACGTCCATGAGTGCGCTGATGACTTGCACGCACTATACCGGGAGAAGTCCGGGCGGGCCTTCGGTGGATCAAGTCATTGCGCGCAAGCTGGCCACGGAAACGCGTTTTCGGTCGCTGCAGATCGGGGTGTCGCAGGAATCGTTCGGTAGCTCTATCCACAAGAATATGAGTTGGGCGGGCCCCGACCGGCCGCTCGCGCCCGAGGAGGTCCCGCACCGGCTGTTCGACAGGCTTTTCGGGGCAAAAGAGGAGGGCTGGATCAACCGCAAGCGCAGCATTCTCGACGCGGTTTATCAGGATGCGGGTTTGCTTCGCAAGAATTTACCTAAGGAAGATACCGAGCGTCTGGATGAACACCTCTCCTCGGTCCGCGATCTGGAGCGAGCCATCACTGCGCTGCCGCCGCAATACCGTGAGGTTGCCAAGCCTGACGAAGACTTCGATATGAAAGACTGGCCGCGGATCGCGAAGATCCAGAGCGATCTGCTGGCTTACGCGCTGGCCACCCGCCAGACGCGCGTGGCGAGCTATATGCTAACCAAGTGCCAGGGCCTTGCCCGGTTTCCATGGTTGGGGCACACCGAGGCCCGGCATCACGACTACACCCACGCCGATGGCAAAGCTCCCGGCGAGGACGGGCCAAAAGGCCAGCGCATTATGCGCGACATTTGCCGGTGGCACGTCGAGGAGTTCGCGTATCTGCTCACGAAACTTCAGTCCATCCCCGAAGGGGACGGCACTCTGCTCGATCACACCTGCCTGGTCTTTGTGCATGAACACGCCGAAGCCAACATCCACAAGAATAGCGGCGTCATTGCACTGGTTGCAGGCTCCAGTGACCGCCTTGTACATGGACGCCACACGCGCGTGATGGGAACCATCGGCGACCTTTACCGCACGGTAGCTGACGGCGCCCTGGATGTGCAACTCGGCCCGGAAGCGATTCCGACTGCCAGCCGCCGGTTGACCGAATTGCTGGCGTAACCGCCGGCTTCCGCGGTTGGGCACAGCCTCATGTCAAAACTGAACGGTCAAACCTGTGTAAAGTGACCGTCCCATGCCTGTCAAGGGCTTTATCTGGCTGGTCCAGCCGCTCGCCATGTAGTCATCCAAGTTCACGCCACCCAAAGGAAGGTAATAATACTTGTTCAAGAGATTATCGCCGCCCACGTTAAATTGCATATGCCGCCATTTGTAGCCCGCGTGCAAGTTCAGCAGTGCGTAACCTGGTGTCCTTTGTTCATGGCGCAAGGGGTCGGCATCAGACTTGCGATCCACTAGCTGGATTTCGATACCGGCTGTCCATCCCTTGAGCCTCTCGTACAAGCCGATCCGGGTATTCAGCGGCATCATTTGATACAGACCGGCCCCCGTATCTAGCCTCTCGCCGTGCAGCCATCCTGCGACTCCACTGATCTCGCCCCGGCCGAATCTGGCGCTATCCCAGATCGCAACATCCCCATCCACATCGGCCCCATAAATCCTGGCATCATGATTGGCAAAACGCAGTTGGGAAAAGGTGCTGTCTCCGTACGTCTGAGTCCCGAGTAGATCCACGTCAATATAGTCCCGGATGTAAGTCAGATAAGGAGTGATTTTGACCTCCCACTCTGTGCGCGCCCGGTCGTGCCAGCTTGCCGTGGCGCTCACGGTGTGGGCTACCTCCGGCCTCAGGTCAACGTTGCCCACATAGTAGTTGCCGTCGCCAAACCAGTTAATCATCCCGCTGGTCATCCAACTGGCTGACCATGCGTAGCGCTCGTACAGGCTAGGGGCCCGGGTCTTGCGCGCGTAGCCGATCTCGAACGTGCTGGACGAGTTCGGCTCGTAGCGTGTCAATGCGGTCAGATCGATATCTATGTCGGCTCTCGCACGGCTCAATGAGTTGAAGTTGTCCGCATCTTCGGCATACATATCCGAGTATCCACTTACTGCGCCGGTATTCGTCCAAACGGTGTCATTGCGTATGCCCAGCAGCGTGGCCCATTTCGAGTTCCACTGGCTGGCCACTTCGGCGTACCACGCAAGCGTAGAACGATGACCATTATTCATGTTGACGAACGTGTTGGGTCCCATCCATGGTGCCTGGCCGGGAACGGCGGGCCATGTATCATCCAGAACAAAGCGATGGAACTCGTTGCCGGCCCGGAGGGTGTGCTGGTCAGAGAGGGGGATTTCCAGCTTCACCGAAAACCCGAGATCTGTTCCGTGTGTATCCATGGGCATGGACATGGGATTCGGAAAAGTCGATTTGTCTTTGCCGATGTTCATCTCGTGCCAGACGTCCTGCCAGAACACGCGCGTGTCGAGCACGCCCCAGCCAAGGTCTCTGCGGTAACGGAAGTTGAGAAACTCCGAATGATTTTGCGTGAGGTCCATTTGTTCGTTGGGGAAACCCTCGTAGGGAGTGTTATGTAGTCCGGCCTGAAGGATGACCAAACTGCCTGTGCTCTGCGCCGCCACTGTCACGGTGCCATTCGTGGTCTGGGCGTAAGTGGAGGTCACTTTGTGGCCGCTGCCGTCACTATAGTCGCTATTCGTGGCCCACGATCCGCTAAAGCCGAAGCTCAGATTCTGGCTGGCGACCCATCCGGACAAGAACTCTTCAAAGTTTTCGCCATTGCTCCGGAAAAAACTGGAGAAGTCACCTACAATGTGCAACTCCTCACCGGGTCTGGCGAAGACCGGCTGGGCCGAGTCGATGGAGACCGTGCCCCCGATGCTATCGCCACCCATGCTGACCGGTGTAATGCCCGCCATAACGCTCACCTTGGCCACATTGGATGGTTCGATATAGGAAAGCGGTGGGTTCATGTGGTTCGGGCAGGCCGCGGAAACTGTCATGCCGTCGACCACCAGTTTGGTGCGTTCGTCTCCCAGTCCATGAAGCAGCGGGGCAGTGGCAAGTTCGCCGCTTTCTCGCAGACTGACACCAGGCAGGCTTCCGAGTAGTTCGGCTGCGTTCTGGCTGCGCGCCTGATCGCTGTCGTCCACCTCATGCTGGGTTCCAGATAGTGCAACGTAGACACCGGGTGCTTGAGTCGCCACTGTGACGGACTCCCGCCCGGCCGGAAGTTGGAGCGTCATGTCCAGCCTCCGCAGTCCGTTGTGGTCCAGGGTGACATCCTGGGAGTATGGCGCAAAGCCTGGATAGCTGACCTTCAGGTGGTACGTACCCACGGGCAAGTCCGGCAGCCGGTACAGCCCAGATTTGTCGGTGACGGCAGTCCTGGAAACGCCTGGTGTGGAACCGGCCAGTGTCAGGGTGGCGCCTGGTATGCCGAGGCCTGACGGGTCCAGTACAGTCCCCGCCAATACGACGTTGCCAGTCTCGGCTTGACCAACGGCCACCATCAGCACGATGGTCACCAAAACGGCAATCGACCGTAGGGCGCGTATGTCTGCCGTTCCCGTGCGGACTCTCCTCATTCACCTTTGCGCGTAACCACTGGATTTGACGTGGCGCCGGCGAGTCGCCCAAAAGGACGAAGGCGGCACACCAATCACAGATAATAGTACCTGTAAATATTATTTCTGCGGGAAATTGACGTGTGTGCAATTTACCCTCAGCCGTCACGCGCTGGTAAACTGTCCACGCATGCACTCTAACTTGCTTTGCAGCGCTCTTCTGCTCATGCCGCTGGCCCTCTCGGCCGCGCCTGCGCCTCCCGAACCGGACATCGCGCGGATCTTTAATCGCCAGGAGGCCGCGATCCCCATGCGCGATGGCGTGAAGCTGTATACCGACATTTACATTCCCAGGAAGCCGCACGAGAAACTTCCATTTCTGATCACGCGCACGCCGTACGGCTCGGTGGACGACAACGGCCGCAACGCCCTACTGCCCGCGAGCTACAAAGATTTCGTCACCGACGGTTACATCTTCGTATTTCAAGACATCCGCGGGCGGTACAGATCCCAAGGCCAGTTCGTGATGTTCCGTCCGCCGCGAGACAAGAGCGATCCAAAGGCGATCGACGAGAGCACGGACACCTACGACACGATTGCGTGGCTGCTCGATCACATCTCCAATAACAACGGGCGTGCCGGGGTGCTGGGCATCTCCTATGGCGGCTGGCTGACGGTAATGGCGATGATCGATCCACACCCTGCGCTCAAAGCGGTTTCCGAACAGGCGTCGCCGGCCGACCAGTTCTTGGGCGATGACTTTCATCACAACGGGGCGTTCCGGTTAAGCTACGGCCTCGAGTACTCGGCGCTGATGGAAACCGGCAATACTAACTTTCACTTCCAATTTGACAAATACGATACCTTCGAGTGGTACATGGCGCTGGGAGCGCTCTCCAACTTCAACAAGGCCTATGGACATGGAAAACTGCCCACGTGGAACGACTTCGTGGCGCATCCCAACTACGACGAATTTTGGCAGAAGCAGGCGGTGACGCCTTACCTGGAAGCTCCCAAAGTGCCAAACCTCAACGTGGCCGGCTGGTGGGACCAGGAAGACTTCTACGGCCCCATGAAGATCTACGAAACGCTCGAGAAAAAGGATGCGAATCACATGAACTACGTGATCGCGGGACCGTGGAACCATGGCGGCTGGGCACGGGGTGAGGGCCGCAAGCTGGGCGATATCGATTTCGAGAGCGACACAGCGGCATATTTCCGCGAGAAAATGCAGGCGCCGTGGTTCGCCTACTGGTTGAAAGGGAAAGGAACCTTGCAGCAGCCCGAGGCGCTTACGTTTCAGACAGGATCGAACCGCTGGGAGTCATATGATGAGTGGCCCCCGCGAAGCCGCACCATCGACCGGCCGCTGTATTTCCAGCGTGCCGGCACGGCTTCGTTTGCGAAGCCCGACGGCGGCGAGGAGTTCGACAGCTATGTGTCCGACCCGGCGTATCCTGTTCCGTACCGTCACCGTCCGATCAGCCCGACCTATCCTGGCCCTGGCTGGCCCGTGTGGCTGGTAGAGGATCAGCGCTTCGTTCATCTCCGCCCCGACGTACTAAGTTGGGAGACCGAACCGCTAGCGAATGACGTGGCCGTCGCCGGCGACCTCATGACCCATCTGTACGCGTCGACGACCGGCACCGATGCCGACTGGATCGTAAAGCTGATCGATGTGTATCCTGAGGATTATCCCAAAGACCCGAAAATGGGCGGCTATCAGCTCATTATTGCGGATGAGGTTTTTCGGGCGCGGTTCCGCCAAAGCTTCACGCATCCTAAAGCTGTGGTGCCCAATGAAGTCACGGAATACGCAATCGATCTCCATACGAACAATCATGCATTTCTGAGGGGGCACCGCATCATGGTGCAGGTGCAGAGCACATGGTTTCCGGTGATCGACCGCAATCCACAAACCTTCGTCGAGAACATCTGGAAAGCCTCTGAGTCGGATTATCAGCCGGCGACACAGCGCGTGTACCGGTCGAGCCGGTTTCCGTCGAACGTGACGCTGCCCGTCGTCAAGCAGTGAGCGGCGGGATCGATATCAGATTGGCGGCGTAATCGGCCGAACATTGCGCCCCACCGCTGCGTATAATCTGTTGGATGGCGGCTATGACCGAGACTTCACAGGCGGCGGAACGGGATCTGCTCGATGTCATCTTTGGTCCGGCGACCGACGCGCAGACCTATCTCAACCTCCTGTATCTGCTACTGGGTTTTCCGCTCGGCATAGCGTATTTTGTCTTTCTGGTTGCCGGCTTCAGCATCGGGACGGGCCTACTGATCATCTACATCGGGATACCGATTCTGATCGGTGTTCTCATCGCCTGCCTGGGGCTGGGGGCGTTTGAGCGTTTGCTGACGCGAACCATGCTTCACCTGAACATACCGTCTCCGCCAGCCCCGCCCTCTAATCCTGGGCTTCTTCCGAAGCTGAAGGCACTGTTCGGTGACACCGCCACGTGGAAGAGCCTAGCCTATCTGGTGCTGAAGTTCCCGTTTGGGATTGCCGCGTTTGTGGTGCTGGTAACGTCCTTCTCGCTATCGGTGGCGCTGATTTTGGCGCCGCTGATGTATCACACCATGCCGCTGGATTTCGGTCTCTGGCAGGTCGACACCAAAGATGAGGCTACCGTCTGGTGCATGGTGGGCGCGGTGCTTCTGCTAGTTTGCTTCCACCTGGTGAACGGCCTGGCGTTCCTGTGGGGCCGCTTTGCTCAGATCATGCTCGGTCCCGAACCGCCGGCCGGCCGCTAAGCGCTACTCCGCTCGGACCGGATTGCGCAGCTCGCCCAGGCCTGAAATCCTCACTACCACGTCATCTCCCGGCCGCAGCCAGCGCGGCGGAGTTCTGGAAAAGCCTACGCCGGAGGGCGTTCCCGTCGATACGACATCTCCCGGCTCCAGCGTAAACACGCTCGACAGGTATTCGATCAGCTCCGGAATGCGGAAGATGAGCTGCGAGGTATTGGAGTTCTGCAAGACCTCGCCGTTGATGATCATTTGAATGTCGAGCGCGTGGGAATCAGGGATCTCGTCGGCAGTCACGATGGCTGGGCCAAATGGCGCGAAAGTGTCGAAGGTCTTGCCCATCATCCATTGCGTGGTGGCCATCTGGTAATCGCGCGCGCTGACGTCATTGAGATTGGTGTATCCGAAGACGTGTTCCTGCCAGCGTTCCTTCGGAATGTGGCGGCCGCCCTTGCCGATGACAAACGCAAATTCGGCTTCGTAGTCCGGTTTGACGGAATTCTTCGGGAGCACAATGGCGTCACCGGGTCCGATCACGGAAGTGGCGAACTTGGCGAAAATGGTCGGCACTTTGGGGATTTCCATCTTAGATTCGATGGCGTGATCGCGATAGTTGAGGCCCACGCAGATGATTTTCGGCGGCCGCGGTATGGGCGCCAGCAAACGGGTACTGGCGAGGGCAGTGGCGGCGCTAGCTGGCGGTTTCTCCAGCCATTTGTCGACCTGCTTCAGCGCCTCCGGTCCGCCTTCGATGACCGCAAGCAGGGTCGAAAATCCGGCACCCTTCAGGGAGATCACCTGATCGCCGGAAATGACTCCTGGTTCGGCAGACCCGTTGCGTTCCAACGTCACCAATCGCATGCGTTTGTTCTCCTGGAAATTGCAAATCCCGAGGCGGAGAGTCCCGCCGGGCTAGAGAATCGACTATTGTAACAACGCCAGGGCCGGGCAACTAGTGTTACCGGACTGGAGGGTAACGTAACTTGCCGGGGAACGGTCTATAATGTTGAGACACTGGGAATTTAAACATTTAGGAGTGTGCCTGTGGGAGACCCAACCTATCAAGCCCCCCCGCCGCCAAGCGGTTCTGGCGGGATGAAAACCGCCATCTTGACGGGGGCCATCGTGGCCATGCTGGCGGCGAATGTGTACCTCTACATCCAGCTCGACCGGCTGAAGACCGAATCGGCGAGGTTCCGCGAAACGGTTTTGACGGAAATCACCAATCTCCGCGAGACGTCGTCGGTGACTAATCAGACCGCGCGGCGGCATATCGATTCTTTGAAGGAAGATTTGGAAAACACGCGCCGCCAGGCCAGCACCATGGCCAGCCAGGCCAAGGCCGAGGCGCTCAAGAAGGCGGACCAGATCCAGGCGCAGCTCGAGGCCGAACAGCGGAAGCAGCAACAGCAGGTGGCCGCTGAGCTGAGTCAGGTGAGGCAGTCGGCTGACACTCAGATAGCGGCGGTGAACACCGACGTAACCGGAGTCAAGTCGCAGCTCGGTATGACGCAGGCGGAGTTGCAAAAAACCGTCGCCGATCTGAAGAAGGTCACGGGTGATCTGGGCGTGCAGAGCGGCTATATTGCCACCAATGGCACGGAAATCGCGGCGCTGAAGCGCCTGGGCGAGCGGAACATCTTCGAATTCAATCTGGGGAAGGCCAAGGCGCCGCAACGCGTCGGCGACATCAGCATCAAGCTGAAAAATACCGACCCCAAGCGCAACAAGTACACCATCGAAGTGCTCGCGGATGATAAGACCACCGAGAAGAAGGACCGCACCATCAACGAGCCCGTGCAGTTCTACACGCTCAAGGCCAAGCAACCGTACGAAATCGTCGTGAACTCGGTGCAGAAGAACAAGATCGTCGGCTACCTGTCAACACCGAAGGACCAGGTAGCGCGGAACTAGTCCACTGGCAGGACGGAAGCGAAGAGCTTCTCAGGACGCCGGATCTCAATTTTGGCCTTCTGTCCGATGGGCAGATTTCCCGCAACGGTCAGTGTGTAGTGGGAGCGTAGCGCCTCAAAAATGCGCGGTCCAGGTGGCTCGTCGGATATCTTCTTCATGCTTTTCAGGTTGAACAGCGCCCCCCCGGTCTGCCCCGCCAGCAGTTCGAACATGGATTTTTCGTAGCCCATCACGTACACGACGAAGATGGACACACCATTGCGCCGGGCCAGACTGATGACTTCGCTCTCTTCGACCCGGCTGTTTCCCTCGATCCCAGCGCTCAACAGCAGAATCACGCGGCGGAATGTGCTGTTCTGGAACCCGCTGTCGATCGTGGCATAAAGCGCGTCCAGAACGTGCGGTGAGTTGCCATACTTGACCTGCCCTACGGCGTGGCTGAGGAGCTCCTTGCTGGAAGTGAAATCCTGAATCAGGTCGGCGGAGGAGTGAAAGGAGACGACGGCCATCTGCTCTTTCGGCTGGAGCTGAGCAATCATGTTCTC
>Ga0181536_10005105_pt1 | contig 13600 bp, 7 predicted proteins | sample PEATcosm2014_Bin_41_FD_121105 | JGI IMG/M metagenome (GOLD analysis project Ga0181536, IMG submission 121105) | Peatland microbial communities from MTU Mesocosm Facility, Houghton, MI, USA - PEATcosm2014_Bin17_60_metaG | ecosystem: Environmental > Terrestrial > Soil > Wetlands > Peat | place...
GGCCTTCTGGTGTGGCGCGAGAAATCCGGTCAATCATCCGCCAAAATCTGGCGAGGGCAGTGTCGTTATTCGGTGGTGGCGGTGCTGCCGCACCGCCATGCGTCGCCGCCGCTGCGCAGTCACCAACCTCAAATCAGGGTATTCGCCGGGAGTGCAACCGGCATGGCGCAGAAGTTGAAGGGGGGGTGAACCCGACAAGTGGCCGGTTTGTTCAAGCGGCCAGAGCGACCACTTGCTCCTTTGCTTTGGCCTTGACCATTGCTGCCTTGCTGAATTTGCCCCACGACTTTCCGGTGGTTTGGCTGAGACAAATTACCGACGACGCTGGTTTTGAAATAATCTACGTCGCTGCGCTGTGCTCGGTCGGCGTGCCTTCGCAACTCAACTCACAACATCAGGCGGAATTTTGGGCTGGCACTAAATGGGACAATGCGCCTCGCGCTTCAGTTGTTAGTTGGTAAAAGCTATTCGTCTTCATGGGTAAATTCCAGTTTTATTCTCGCGCCGCACTTTTCTCGACCACCGCCAGACACTTGTTGTTATTACCCGGCTTTGATAGCGTACTTGCGGTCGGGCGTTTAGCTCAGCGGAAGAGTACCTCATTTACACAAAGACTTAAGTTTCCTGGACTCATTTGGCCCCATTGGGATTCACTTGGACTGACAAGCTGATCCTGTTGTTTTCTTAACCTGCTGGAATGGACCCAAAAGCCCCCAATTGTTTCCGCCGGGGGTGACAATCGGGGGTGACGATTAGTTGTGTGCGTCAAGTTCTGCAAGCACCCAAGAACCTGTTTCAATCTCGCACCCGTTAGGGTCGCCACCTACCCCGTTTTTTGCCTTTAACGATTGAGCTGCTCCTTGTCGTCAAAGTCCAAATTACACAAACTTGCACGAATTGCTGGCGATCCTCCTCATCCCGGAAAACCGGCTCGCGCCGGCCGCCTCAGCCTGCTCGCGACTTCAGTCGGAGCTCATCACGCCTGTCGCCACCGCAACTTCAGGTGAAGGCGGATGGCAGATGGCCTCCTCGTATTCCACTCGTAATTTCCCCGCCATATTGGCTTCGGAAAAAAACCGAAAACCTTTTGGGTCAATACTCAGGACCCGTTTACGCCCGCCGCGTAAATCGTATATCGTAAATCAAAAATAATGGACCTGGCCCCGGCGCCGGTTCACGGATTGCTCAAACGGAAGAACAGGTTTCCCGTCGGCGGAGTGACAGTGATGCTGTTCGTGCCGTTGAGGGTCGTGATGGTGTAACCGCTGGTGCCCCAGCTTCCGCCCGCCAGATTGGAATTCTGCTGCAAGGTGTAACTGCCGGTGTCCGGCCAGGAGACTTTGACGCTGTTCGGCCCGACAAACGTGATGATCAGGTTTGGCGCGCCGGGTGTTTGCACCACGGAAATCAGCGCCCAAAAGCCACCGGTGAGCGAATAACTGCCGCCGGTCATCGGCCCGCCGGCATCTGGCTGGCCGATGGTGCCGCTGACGGTGTAGGTGCCGCCGGTGCTCGTGCCGCCGCCCCCGGCGACTTTGTACCAGTCAATGGAGTATTGCTGCGCGAAACCAACCGCGGGCAGCAGCAGGCTGAATAATAGAATAATTTTTTTCATAAGCGCCTCATTTGGTTGCGGCAAGGGATTGTACCATGTGTTCCAATTCGTTCAAACGCTTTTCCAGCGAGTCCACCCGGTCGGCTTTTTCCTTAAGCTTTTGAATCTCCGTGTCCTTCTCATTCAACTTCTGGTTCAACCCCTGAATGGCCGCCAGCGCCACGCCATCTTCGTCCACAGTGGTGATGTGGCGGTCGTCTTCGCCCACGCCGAACGCGGCATGGAAATCCTGCGCCATCGGGCCAATGTGGCGTACGCCTTGTTCCGTTTTGTAACTCCATTTTGTGATCGGCAGCGCCGCCACTTGGGCCAGCACCTGTTGCGGTGTTACCGGCGCGAAGCCGTTTTTCGCATTGCGGTCGCTCAGGCTGGACCAGGTGCCGCTGCCAGCGGCAAGAGAGACGCCGGCGGCGGTGCCACTGCTGGAGTAGATGATCACGCCGCCAGAAGCGCGCACCATGAATTGGTTGGTAGCGGTGGAAGTGGTGATACCGTTGCCATCGCCCCACACGAACGCGGCTTGATTCAAAGCTTGTGCATAGTTACCCGCAGCGAAACTGTATTGTCCGCCAGCGATGTTGTTGGCTCCTCCCGGCACGGTGGCATAAGAATTGATCACTTGATTACTGACGCCGCCGCCCACGGTTGCATAGTTGCCACTGTTGGTGTTGTATTGGCCGCCGCCCAGCGTTGCGAATAATGCGCTGGCGGTGTTATATTGGCCGCCGCCCACCGTCGCAAAAAAGCTACTGGCGTTGTTGACGTTGCCGCCACCCACCGTCGCAGCTACGCCGCTGGCGGTGTTGTAATAACCACCGCTCACCGTCGCATAGTTGCTGCTGATGTTTCCCCCGCCGCCGCCCACCGTTGCGTAAAGTGCGCCGGCTTGAATAACGTTCTGAACCCCGCCGCCCACCGTTGCGTAAAATGCGCCGGCTTGAATAACGTTCTGATACCCGCCGCCAATGGTGGAATAGACAGCAGCGGCTCCGATATTGTTGTTATAGCCACCGCTGATGGTTGCCTGCACGGAATTGGTGGAGACTTTGTTCAAATAGCCCCCGCCGATGAAGGAGTTGGCGTCGTTAGCCAGAATTTGGTTGTAGGAGCCGCCAGCAATGGCAGCCGCTGAGTTGTTGGTGTCAATGAGGTTGTACCCGCCACCGCCAATAGTCGAGTAGGAGGAATTGGTATTGATACTATTGTGAGAGCCACCGCTGATAGTAGCATAAGCCGAATTGGTCTGGATCGAATTGCCCAAACCGCCACCAATCACGGAGGCATTGCCAAGAGCACTGTTGCCACTAGGATTGACTCCATCATAACCGCCGCCACCGATGAAAGAGCCGTATCCGCTGGCGGTGTTTAGATAGCCGCCGCCCACCGTCGCAATTTCGCCGCTGGCGGTGTTTTGATCGCTGCCGCTCACCGTCGCCCAACCGCCGCTGGCGGTGTTGTAAACGCCGCCACCGATGAAGTCGTATCCTATGCCGCTAATGTTATTGCCCGTGCCTCCGCCGATCACAGGGGCTTGGCCGCTGGCGGTGTTGCCATCGCCGCCGCCTACCGTCGCCCACTCGCCGCTGGCGGTATTGCCTGCGCCGCCGCCCACTGTCCCAAAATTAGCGGTGACGCTGTTGGAGGAGGCAGGGGAACTGTAATAAGCGATCGTGCCGCCACCGCCAATCGTCGCGCCTGAAGTCCCAGGCGACACAAAGTTGACGGATGCGCCGCCAATCACATTGCCGCCGAGGGAGCCCGGCTCCAGGCGCAGCGCGCGAACGCCATTCACATGCAGTTCCAACGGCTCATTGTCGCTTGTGCCGACATAGTTCACCCCCGGCGTGGTGCCGCTGTTCCCGCCCGTCACCCACACGCCCGTCAGTCCGCTGCCGCTGCCATTAAAGTTGCCGATGAAATTGCCTCCGATGAAACTGGAGCCGTAAAACGCGCCATAGAAGGAGCCGTCAAAACTGTTCGCACCGTTGTTGAACGCGACCGGGCTGCCATACGTGCCGCTGATGCCGGACGCACCCACACTCTCCGCGTAAATCGCGTAGGGCGTAGGCGTCAACTCCTGTCGCGGCGTCAAGGGGGTGAAACTGCTGACGCCGTTGGTGGCCACGCCAATTTGCAACCAGTTCGTCGCGCCGGTGAACACGCCGGGGCCAAAACCAATCAGCACCGTGAACAGGCCGTTGGTGACAACGACGGCATTGTTGGTCACCGGCCCGGCCGCGGCTGTGCCGCCGACGCTGTTGGTGAATAACGTGAAGGTCAGGTTGTAGCTGCCGCTGGCCGGGCTGCCGTTGTTCTGGAGCTGGCCCTGATACGTGAACGCTGTGCCTTGGGCGTGGGCGGTTGATAGTTGAGGGTTGAGGTTTGAGAGCAGGAGCAGAAGTAGTATGGCATGTCGAATGATGGTAGGGCGCGTCAGTCCTCTGCGCGCCGGGGTTGTCAGGCAACATTGCGGCGCGCACGGAGTATCGCGCCCTACCTTGACGTTTAAGGCGAATATGAGTGGGAATTTGATTTTCATGGTGGGATACCTTTCAATTTGATTTTTGATTGAAAACGATTTTTTCCAGTGCTGCGAGGCGTTGTTTCAACTCCGTTACCTCTGTTTCCTTCTGTTGTAATTCCGCCTGCTGTTCCTCGACTTTCAAGTTCAAACCCTGAATGGCCGCCAGCGCCACGCCGCCTTCGTCCACGACGGAAATGTGCTTGTCGTCCGCGCCATTCAAGCCGAAGGCCGCGTGGAAATCCTGCGCCATCGGGCCGAGGTGTTTTTGATCCGCCGGGTTGGTCTTGAAATTCCATTCCGAGATCGGCAGGGCCGCCACTTTGGCCAGCACGGTCGCCGGGTTGACCGGGGCAAAGTTGGCCTTGGCGTTCCGGTCGCTGGTGGAATTGAATGCGGTGGCGCTGATGGTGCCGTCGTTGGCAATGGTCGCAACCCAGGTGTTCGCGTTGCCAAACTCGGCAATCGGCCCCGTCAGATTGTTGGCCGACACCGACAGCACGCCGTATTGGCCGGTGCCGTTGGATTGCACCCGCAACGCTGGGCCGGAGGAGGAAGTGCCGTTGGTGTTGGCAATGAGGACGGTGGCATTGCCAAAACTGCCGGTCTGATTGCCTTGAACATTGAGTGGCGCTGTCGGCAGGCTCGTGCCGATGCCAACGTAGCCATTGTTGAGAATGCTCATTCGCGCGGCGTTGGCCGTGTAAAAAACAAGATCGTATTGATTGGCCCCGCTGGTGCGCTGGGAACCGATACCCTCGCCGCTGCCGTTGCCAAAGGTCAGGGCGTTGGCGGAAACCGTGCCGCTGTTGAGGTTGGCCTGGTCAATATTCATACCCCCTGTCACCGATTGGGAGCCCGCGGACACGCTCGTGGCGGTAAGTGAACCGAGAGATACCGGGCCGGTAAAGGTTGTCTGCGTGCCGGCTTGAATGCTCAGACCACCGCCGCTGGAAAGGGTGGCGTTACCGGTTGCCGAAATATTCAGGCTCGTGCCGGCTGCAAGCGTCGCGCTACCAGTTGCCGTAACGCTCAGGCTGTTACCGGCGGAAAGAGTGGTGTTGTTGGCTGCTATGACGCTCAAGTCCTTCGCCGCCTGAATCGTTAAGATCTGACTTGCTGCCTTGTCATCAAATTTTATCTCATTGATCTGGGAAGGCTGGGCGGGTGTACCCGTGGATCTGATCGTTGAAACGGTTTCGCTAGACGGCAGCGTGTAAGGTGGCGTGTTGTTGGCATTGTAAAGACTGCCGGTAATCACGGGTTGATCGGGATCTCCCTCGACAAACGAAACCAGCACTTCGTCGCCGATTCGAGGCAGAAACATCATCCCGCGACCATTGGCCCCGGCCATGGGGCTGGTCATGCGAATCCAAGCACTCGAGGTGTCATTATTGGCGCCATATCGATCCCATTTGAACTGCACCTTCACCCGGCCATATTGGTCCACATAAATTTCCTGCCCCGAGGGACCGGTGACAACGGCGATGCAAGGTTGCGCCTGCGGCTTGGGTGTTGCCAGTGGCGGCCGGTAGTTGAGGGAAGCAGGAATGGCTTGAAACTGATTCCCGTAAAAGACAGTGCTCACTCCATTCGTAACGCGCACAAAACCGGCATGGTGAATGGAGGTGACCAGGTAAGTGTTGCCAAGCCCCGCCCCGGTCTGGTCATTGAGCGCAAAGGTATAACCCGCGTGCAAATCCGGCGCCGTGCCGGAGCCGGCGGTGGCCGAGCGCGCAGCGGTTTGGCGGTCCTGACGAACCTGCGCAATCAACTGATTGTACACGGTGGTTTGGACGGATGAAGAGCCAAACTCGAAAAGCGAGCCAACACCTTCCGTCCCGGACGCGGTTGCACTCTGCAATGTCGTAGGCGTTGTAAAGTTATACGCGCTGACCGTGGAAGCCAGCGTTGACTGGTGATACGCCTTTTGAAACGTCTGGATATACTCCGCGCCTGACGGGACATTGGTGGTCAGGTTTCCGTAATAGGAAAAAGGCGAATTGGGCGAAGCCAGGTAGGCGGAGAGGCTGTCGCCCATAACCAAGCTGGGCGGATTGGCACCTTGGTTGAAGAAATAGAAAATCCCCTCGTATTCGAGGATGCGGCTGAAAAAGTTCAAGTCCGTTTCCCCGAATTGGATGAGATTGTCATGGGCCGTATAGCTGGCGGTCAGGCTTTGAGCCGCCGTGTTGGCCGTGGCGTTCAAATACACGGTGGCAGCCACCAACGGAGCCGTCTTGTTTTGGTAGATTTGGTAGTCCGTCGAAAGCGACATGGTGGCTAGCGGGGATTCCAGGCGAAACGTATATAGCAGACTTGCCCCGTTGGAGGCTGCCAGGGTGCAGGCGGTGACGAGACCGCCAAAACTCGTTGAACGGCCGTTTCGCGTGTACGTCAGTTGGCCGTTAAGACCGAGTTGCGCATCGGGATTCACCGCTGCGCCGGATGAAAGCACCTCGACAACATAGGCGTATGGCTGGGAAATTCCTTCGTCGCCGGAAAAGCCAACCACCGACCCAAAAGCTGAGCCGTTGACTGTTAGCGTGAACGACGGAGTCACCCCATTGGTGGCTTTGACCGGCAAGACATCGGCAAACGGGATGGAGCTGTCCCCGCCGACGGATTGGACGGTTTGCTGAAACACCTGGTAGGCGGCGGCACCGCCATCATCAATCTGCGAGGCTCCAACCGTGCCGGCCAGAAGCGGCTGTCCGTCCACGGTCATTCCTGTCCCTCCAGTCACGAAACGCACACCCCCACCGGCACGAATGTTAAATTGATTTGTGGTGGTGGAAGCAAACGGGGCATTTTGCGAATCCGCCCAAACAAACGCACCGTTGTTGGTGGCTTGGGCTTCATCACCCGCGGCGAAGGAAAAAGCACCCGTGGCAAGGTTGCCAGCCCCACCCGGGATCGTCGCGTAAGTGCCGCTGGCAGTATTTTGAGCGCCGCCGCCCACCGTCCCAAAATTAGCGGTGACGCTATTGGGGGAGGCAGGGTTGAAAGAGGCACCGCTGAAATAACTCGTCGCGCCGCCACCGCCAATCGTCGCGCCTCCAACTCCACTCGACACAAAGTTGACGGACGAGCCGCCAATCACATTGGGCGCGCCTTCGCCGCTGACGCCCGGCTCCAAACGCAAGGCGCGCTGGCCATTCACGTGCATTTCCAACGGCTCATTGTCGCTCGTGCCGACATAATTCACCCCCGGCGTGGTGCCGCTGTTCCCGCCCGTCACCCACACGCCCGTCAATTCGCTGCCGCTGCCGATAAAGTCGCCGACGAAATAGCCCCCGATGAAACTGGAGCCGTAAAACGCGCCATAGAATGAGCCGTCAAAACTGTTCGCACCGTTGTTGAACATCACCGGACTGCCATTCGTGCCGCTGAATTGCGCCGCGCTGATGTTGAGATTGGTCAACCCGCCGCCGTTGCCGTTGATGACGCCCGCGATGAACGTGTTGGTCTGAACATTCGGATCGCCGATGCGGATGGTGTTGTTGTCACCGGCAAATCCCTGGTTGCCGATGTCAATGTTGCCGCTTTCGTTTCCGCTAAAGTAGTAACCCGCCTGATATCCCAGCGCGATGTTGTTCGTGCCGCCAAAGCCGTTATAGCCAAGATACTGCAATGCATTCACGCCCATGGCCGTGTTGTTGTTGCCACTCCTGTTATTGTAAAGCGTATTAACACCATCGGCCGTGTTGTAGGAGCCGCTCAGGTTGTTAAACAGCGCCTGCCAACCATCCACCGTGTTGTAGGAGCCGGTGGTGCTGACAAGTAGCGCCCCATAGCCATTGGCCGTGTTGTAGGAGCCGGTTGTGTTGGATTGAAGCGCCTGGGCGCCATTGGCCGTGTTGTAGGAGCCACTCGTGTTGTATGACAGCGTCTCAGCGCCGTTGGCCGTGTTGTCGAGGCCGCCCGTGTTGCTTTGAAGCGCCTGTGCGCCATAGGCCGTGTTGTAGGAGCCGTTCCCATTTGCGATGAGCGCAGAATAGCCGATGGCCGTGTTATAGGGGCCGCTGGTCGTCGGATTGCCCGACATTCCGACGAAAAAGTTGCCAAACCCGCCGCTGACGGTGGTCAATTGCGAGGCCGGCAAGGCGCCCAACAGGTTGCTGGCACTTTTCGCGAAAATGGCATAAGGCACGGGCGTCAATTGCTGTGGCGGCACCAGCGTGGTGAAACTGTTGACCCCGTTCGTCTCCACGCCAATTTGCAGCCAGTTGGTCGCGCCGTTCCACACGCTGGAACCAAAATCAATCGTTACGGTGAACAGCCCGCTGGTGACAAGGATGCTGTTGTTGGTCACCGGCCCGGCGATGGGCAAGGCGAAGGCATTGGTGTTGTTGAACAGCGTGAAGGTCAGGTTGTAGGTGCCGCTGGCGGGCACACCGTCGCTGTTCAACCGGCCTTGATACGTGAACGCCGTGCCCTGGGCTGCGGCTTGATGAACGCCAGCGAGCAATGCCAGCGCCATAAAAAGGGAATGGAGTCTGGTTATCATGATTGTTTTATGGTTCAGTTTATCTCACTTGTACGATATTCTATTCTTATAGAGCCGTTTTTACGCTTCGCCCAATGGAAATACAACTTGAAAATCGCCTCATTTTTAAGCCAGAGGCCTCTGCCGGCCGCACGCTCACATCATTGTTTTCACCCCGTTGAGCATTCGATAACGAGGAGTCATGGCCAGCAGAAGAAGTCTCCCGCTCGGAACGGGAAGCGTGAGGGTGCGAATCTTTCGCGCAGCACCGTTTTATCCACCACCGTTTATGTCATTTTTTCCATTGGAAATTGTCCGGCGCTGGGGTATCACGTTGGCGCTGCATGAAATACCCCTTGCTTGTCTTGTTGATGCTGGTCGCGCCCGCGTTCGCCCAGCAAATCGTCTCGCCGGAAGTGCAACCCGATGGCCGGGTCACGTTCCGCCTGAAAGCGCCCGTCGCAAAGGCGGTGCAGTTGCACTGCGAAGGCGTGAAGAATCCGGTGATGGAAAAAGATGACCAGGGTGTCTGGTCGTTCACCACCGATCCGCTTGAGCCGGACATCTACGCCTATTCATTCAACGTGGACGGCCTGCGCATGACCGATCCGGTCAACCCGCTCCTGAAATACAACCTGCTGAACAGTGAAAGCCAGGTGCACGTGCCCGGCCCGAAATCGCTGCCGTGGGAAATCAACGACGTGCCGCACGGACAATTGCATCGTCATTTTTACAAATCCGCCGTGGCGGATGACGAGCGTGATTTCATCGTTTACACCCCGCCCGCTTACGATCCCGCGGCGAGGCAGCGGTATCCGGTGCTTTATCTGCTGCATGGTTACAGCGACGACACGACCGCGTGGTCTTCAGTCGGTTTGGCGAACATCATCCTCGACAACCTCATCGCGCGCGGCCAGGCGAAACCGATGATCGTCGTCATGTCGCTGGGCTACGGCACCATGGACATCGTGAAGGCCGGGTGGTCGCGCGTGCGTGATTCCGGATTGTGGCAGACCAATGTGGACAAATTCGGCGAGACGCTGCTGAACGAGGTGATGCCGCAAGTGGAAAAATCCTACAAAATTTTGCCGGATCGCGACTCGCGGGCCATTGCCGGCCTTTCGATGGGAGGAGCGGAATCTTTGGCCGTCGGCCTGAACCATCCCGACCGCTTCGCGTGGATCGGCGCATTCAGTTCGGGTGGGCTGAACACCAACTTTGCGGCGCAATTTCCGACGCTGGATGAAAAGACCGGCAAACAGCTGCGCCTGCTTTGGATTGCCTGCGGCAAGGAGGATCATCTAATCGAGAGCAATCAGAAACTGGTCGAGTGGCTCAACTCGAAGGGAGTGCACCCCACGTGGACGGAAACGCCCGGGGAGCACAGCTTCAGAGTGTGGCGCCGCAACCTCGCCGCATTCACCCCGCTGCTTTTTCAAGAGAAGAAATAGGCGCTTCGAATGGAACAGTAGGGACGCCTACGCCAGCTTTTCCTTTTTTCAACCCTTCCTGCTCCTGGCGTTGTATCAGTCACTGGAGCCAACGCCGGTTGGCCGTTTTCCTCCGTCGCCGATGCTATGGAGGACGGGTCAGTTCCGCTTTCCCGGTTGACCGGCTTGTCGCGGGTTTTGACTCGAAATTCGGCGCGGCCGGTTTTATCAGCTAAAATGGTTGGCACACGATGAAGGTTGCGGGCAGGTTTTTCTTCTTCGTGGGGTCGCAGCTCATTCATCAACCCGGCGTGCCGCATCTCTACCCAAGGCTGGCGTCTCGTGCGATCACACCGAAAACCTTGACTTAACTCTGCAGCTGTGGCTGAGTAATCAACCTATGACCATTCTAAACCTGTCGGCCCAGCAATTACGCCGGGCTGCTAAAATCAAAGACCAAATCGCGACGTTGGAAAAGAACCTTACCCGGATACTTGGCGTGTCTGCCCAGGCCAATCCCGCACCGAACAAACGCCGGAAAATGAGCAAGGCGGCACGCGCCAAAATCGCTGCCGCACAACGGACGAGATGGGCGAAACAGCGTGGTGCGAATGTGCCGAAGGCCGCCGCCAAACCGAGGCGAAAGGTTAGCGCCGCTGCGCGCAAGCGCCTTGCTCAACTGGCCAAAGCGCGGTGGGCGAAAGCCAAAGCCGCCGGGAAGAAGACGCTGTAGCCTCCCACGCCCACGAATTAGTTCGGATGACCTGTATCAGCCATCAGGCCATCTCAACCACCGCGTGACGTGAGCCCCACCAAACCATTGCAATTCCCAAGCAACATCCCGTGGCAGCATTGGGTTGAGCGTTGGGATAGGATGCAGGAGCGATACCTTGTCCGGCGCGTTGAACGCATTCAGTTGCTCGTTGGCTTGGTTCGCGAAACGGTGAGTCCGGTCAAGCGGGTTCTCGACTTAGGCTGCGGCACCGGCAGTTTGATGAATCCTTTTTTGGATGCTTTTCCCGAAACAGAGGTTTACGGCATTGATTTTGATCCGGTGCTTTTGCCGCTGGCGCAACAGCGATTACGTCCATACAGAGCACGCGCGCGGCTCATCCTTGCGGATTTGCGCTCGGAGGATTGGCGTGCGCAGTTGCCCGCTTCAGTAGATGCGGTGATTTCTGCGACGGCTCTGCATTGGCTCACGGAGGTTCAGTTGGCAAGTTTGTATCGCCAGCTTTCGGCATTGTTGCGTTCCGGCGGTCTCTTCGTCAACGCCGACCATGTTGCCAGTCAGCAGCCGCAAGTGCAAAAGTTTTGGGAGCAGAACCGCGATGAGATGCGACGGGTGGAGGCAAAGCATGACGGTGAGGATTGGGATGGTTTTTGGGAAGCGTATGCGCGGGCACTCGGGCTTTCCGGGCAACGGCGGATTGCCGAACGCGTGATTGGTGGCTGGGATGGCGGAGTCGAGGAAGGCCTGCCATTGGAATGGCACTTTGCTGAGTTGAAGGCGAGCGGCTTTTCCCGGCCAGAGTGTTTTTGGCGCTGTGACTGTGATGCGATTTATGGCGCATTTCGCTGACACCGGCCGGCGGCCCCGGGCACGAGATCGGGGACGACAAAGTTGCCAGCTTTAGCGAAGGCTAAGGTTGACCGGACTCATCTTTTCGAGCCACCCAGAGAGTTGGGCTGCTGCCGTGGTGATCCGCCACCATAAAGGGGTCTGTTCTTATTGTTGACCACTTGCAATGCCCCTCCATGCATCCGGCTTAACAGCAGAAACTTCACGTAAAAACAGCCAATCAACGCCGCCACAATCAGCGACAACGCAACCCGGAACGCATCGTAGAAAAAACCGCGCGACCCGGCCGCCGGACGGCGACAATGCGGACAACGCTTGCCACCGGCCTTTCTTCATTCGTAAAGTTGGCAAACGATGGACTGGCTCAACCTGATCGACCGCTACTGGCCGCACCTGGCCGCGGGCTTTGATTTTCTGGCCGCGCTGCTGGCCTCGGTTCATGCCCTGCTCCATAAACGCGATTCCCGCGCCGCAACGCTCTGGCTCGGTCTCATCTGGTTCCTTCCGGCATTTGGCCCGATCCTCTACCTGGTGCTGGGCGTGAACCGCATCCGCCGCCGCGCCGTTTCGCTGGGCGTGCATAAAACCAGACAGGGCCGGATTCCCAAAGACCTCGGCGAACCGCAACACGAAGGCGTGGAACACCTGCAAATGCTCGCGCGCGTCGTCGGCCGCGTCGTCGTGCAACCGCTGACACCCGGCAACCACGTGCAGCCGCTCGTCAACGGTGACGAGGCGTTTCCGGCCATGCTGGCGGCGATTGAATCCGCGGCCCAATCCATTTCGCTGGCCAGTTATATTTTCGACAACGACGCCAGCGGAAAGCAATTTGCCGGGGCGCTTGGTCGTGCCGCCAAACGCGGGGTGGCGGTGCGCGTTTTGATTGATGCCGCCGGCACGCGCTACTCGTGGCCGCCCATCACCCACAATTTGAAACAGGCGCAAATTCCGTTCGCAAAATTTCTGCCGGCATCCCTGCTCACGCCGTGGCGCGTGGCAACCGTCAATCTGCGCAATCACCGCAAAATTCTCGTTGTGGACGGCCGGACGGCCTTCACCGGCGGCATGAACATCCGCCAGGGCAACATGCTCGCCAACAAACCCAAAAGCCCCGTTCAAGACCTGCATTTCCGGGTGGAAGGTCCGGTGGTGACGCGATTGCAGGAGGCGTTCGCCAACGATTGGGCGTTCACCACCGGTGAAGTGCTGGACGGTGAAATCTGGTTTCCGGAACCGCGACTCTCCCATTCGGGGGTCATCGCACGGGTTATCACCGACGGGCCGGATGCAGATTACGACAAATTGCGCTGGACGCTACTGGCCGCGCTGGGCGAGGCGCAAACATCGGTGCAAATTCTCACGCCGTATTTTCTGCCGGACCCGGCACTCATTACCGCTTTGAACCTCGCGGCGCTGCGCGGTGTGCAGGTGGACATCATTTTGCCGGGAAAAAGCAACCTGCCCTACGTCCATTGGGCGTCGCGCGCGATGTGGTGGCAGGTGCTGGAACGCGGTTGCCACATCTGGCTCACGCCGCCACCATTTGATCACTCCAAGCTGATGATTGTGGACGGACACTGGGTATTGCTCGGCTCGGCCAACTGGGACGCGCGCAGTTTGCGCCTGAATTTTGAGTTGAACGTCGAATGTTATGGCCGCGAGCTTGCGCACGAGATGGCGGCGGTCCTTGGGAAAAAACTCCAGGGCGCGCGCAAAGTGACCAAGGCGGAGGTGGACGCGCGGACGATGCCTGTAAAATTGCAGGACGCCGCCGCACGATTGTTTTCGCCGTTTTTATGAGAACGTTTGATTCGGAGGGGCGAGTTCCACGAGCCCCACACTTTAAGTTTGTCAGGTCGTCGCTACGCGCCACCCATGAACCTCCTGGGAGCGCCGGCGTCCCGCCGGCCAGTCGGGAGCCGAAAAGCGGAACTCGCCGGCGAGACGCCAGCGCTCCCAGAAA
>Ga0181536_10005107_pt1 | contig 13597 bp, 11 predicted proteins | sample PEATcosm2014_Bin_41_FD_121105 | JGI IMG/M metagenome (GOLD analysis project Ga0181536, IMG submission 121105) | Peatland microbial communities from MTU Mesocosm Facility, Houghton, MI, USA - PEATcosm2014_Bin17_60_metaG | ecosystem: Environmental > Terrestrial > Soil > Wetlands > Peat | place...
CTGTAATTCAACTAACCCGCTCGCCGTCAGCGATCCGACCGCCTATCTCGCGTCCGTAGTTTTTATAGGCAACGGCGAAGGCTTTAGCACCGAAAGGCCGGCATTTGGCATGCCCGCCGGCGGCCAGGAAGACTGGCGCATGGGCATCTATTTTGGGGATACATGGAAGGCGACGCGCAGGCTTACCGTGAACTACGGTATTCGCTATTCGCGTGATACCGGCCGCAGCGACTCCGATCTTGCGCCGACTCCATGCTCCGACGCTGTAACATCGTTTGGCGCGCTGTCGCCTTGCACCACAGGCAATCTGCTGGATGCCCTCACGCCCGGACTTGGCGAGCCGGTTCGCCAGCCGAACAATGATTGGGGCCCCAAGGCAGGTTTTGCCTATGATCTCAAAGGGAACGGCAAGACCGTTATCCGCGGCGGATTGGGACTCTATTACGAGAACAGCGTGTTCAACAACGTTCTTTTCGATCGCGAGACCCGCCTGGCCAAGGGGCTGTTTTTTGGCGACGAAGAGCTTACCCCCAGCCAGACCTCCGCTTCGATGCCCGATGGGTCAACTGTCAGCTCAATCCAGTGCCCCGACGGTACAACGAGAACGCTGACCTCGCTGTGGGCTGACGCGATAAGCGTTTCAGGGCCTTGTTTTGCCGCGCTGCAAGCTGAGTACCAGCAAATCACGTCTACGGTTGGGGCCGCTTCCAATGGAACTTATGTCGCCAACACCTTGACCGAGTCCGCGGCCACCACCGGTGTTTACATTTACGCCCCGAATTACCGCACCGCGCGTTCCGTCCAGATCAATATCGGCGTTCAGCGCGAAGTCTGGAAGGGCGGCATCTTCAGCGCGGATTACCTGCGCAACATCGGCTTACACTTCATGCAGTCGGTGGATGAGAATCACGTCGGCGACGCGAGATACCTGAACATCAATGCGGCGAACAGTGCGATCAGCGGGACACTGGCTGCGTGCGGGGTGGCAAGCATCGATGCGGCCATCGCGTCATGTCCGGGACTCTATCAGCCCGATCAGACCCTGCCGAATTACCACCCAAGTCCGACGGTTTTGCTCTCTGACTTTGCAGGAAACGGATTGGATTCCGGGAATGCTTTGTTCGGTGGCTTCCCTGCTGCTGCCTATGGCGCTACGCCAGATACCGGTGCGGCCTTCCCAGGCAAGAACCCGCTCTTCGGTCAAATGGCTATCGTTTACCCCATGGGCCGCTCAGTATACAACGGCTTGCAGGCCAGCTTGCGTCAGGAGACCCGCATTCCCTTGCGCGGCCTTAAGGGCTCCAACTTTGAGATTTCCTACACACTCTCACGCTTCCTCAGCAGCGCCGGCGGAACTCAAGCGGCCTCACAGGACCAGAACTTCACTCCCCCTTCATGGGACAATAACAATCCGCTGAAATATATGGGACCCGGCGGCCTGGATCGCAGACAACAGTTCTCTTACGGGGGCAGTTTCAGGTGGGAGGGAGGCTTGACGACCAGCCTGATCGGCCACTATTACACCCCCTTGTCCACGACTCTCTATCTCGACTCAGGCGGCAACACCGCGGGCGAAATCTTCATGTCGGATCTGACTGGCGACGGCACGACACAAGACATCTTGCCGGGGCTGAAGCCGGGCGCCTTCATGCGCTCGGTCACGCCTGGAAATCTGGCCAAGGTTATCGCCAACTACAACACCACTAGCGCGGGCCAGCTCACTCCGGCAGGCAATGCGCTGATCAGCAATAACCTCTTCACTGCTGCGCAACTTACCGCGCTGGGCGCAGTAACTCGCACGATTGCCGCGCCTGTCCCGGGCAATGTCGGAAACGGCAGCTTGAAGACCTTCGACTTCGTGCTCGGACGGCCTCTCAAGATCGCAAGGCTGGGCGAGAAGTTCTCGTTCGATCCCACGGTTTCGTTCTTCAACCTGTTCAACTTTGCGAACTACAATGCAACGGGCGATACGTTGATTACCGGCAATTTGAACGCGGCTGTGCAGTCCGGCTCCGCGAACGGAACCGATGGTTCGATCAGCTCCAACGACCCATATAACCGCGATGCCATGCGTGCCGGCAACGGCTCAGGCGTCTTCGGTCAGGGCACATCCCGCGTGATTGAGTACGGGTTGAAGATCAACTTCTAAACTTCCACAACAACTAACGGCAAAGGGCGCCCTTTCGGGGCGCCCTTTGCCGTTCATGAGCGACTATATCTTGCTTGCTCCGGGAAAGTTCCAGCGCCCAAAGGTGGCAAGCAAACGATCAGGATTTCTTCCTGACCAACTCTTTTGCCGCAGCTTTCTTTGCCGGGGCCTTCTTTGTTGGGATCGTCTTCGCCGCTACTTTCTTAGCCGCGGGCTTGATGGCGGCAGCGCTCTTCTTTGCCGCCTCCTTCGGCTTTGGCGCCGCGGCCTTCTTGGCTGCGAGCGGCTTGGATTTGGCTGCTGCTCTCTTTGCCGCGGCCTTCTTGGCTGGAACCTTGGCGCGGGCGGCGCGGGTCTTTTCAGCGAGGGCGGCTTTCAGTTCGGCGTCGAACTCGGCGGGGGTCAAGGGGCGGGCGGATTTGCGCAGGCGCTCGATGTCGTAAAAGGCGCGGCGCTCGGTGAGGAAGACGTGGACCACAAAGTCCACATAGTCGAGGAGAATCCATTCGCCCTGACGGCGGCCCTCGACGGAGTTGGGAAGCGCGCCGAACTCCTTTTTCAGTTTGTGTTCGATTTCATCCGCGATGGCGATGGCTTGGCGGTCGTTGGTGGCCGAGGTGACCAGAAAAAAGTCGGATAAGCCGGCGTCGATGGGGTCGAGTTCGAGGATGCGGGTATCTTCGCCCTTCTTGTCTTCACAGACCCTGGCCGCGGCCTGTACGAGAATGCGGGTTTGCTGTTTTTCTTCGGTCGTCATTCGGTGGGATAGGTCTCCAAGGTCAATCGTAGACCCTCGATGAGGCAGGGGCAAGTCAGAGATAGAGGCGATGGGAACGGATGTACTCCGATACAGGCTTGGAAAGCAGGTCGTTGGCGAGTGGACGGTTCTCCGACGCCGCCCGCACCTGGCGGCGAATCGCCGAAGCGCTGATTTCGATATTCAGTTTTGGTAGCAAGTAGAACGGGGCGGGTTCGCCGGCGGGATTGTAAAGCAGATAGCGGCGAAGTTCGACCTGGGAGTCATCGGGCGCCATAAGCGCGGGAGCAATATCCGGCAGGGATTGAATGGAAAGTCCCTTGGGCAGCGCAGCTTTGAGGTCGTTGAGGCGCTGGCTGGGACGGGAGGCGACGATCAAGGGGGCGGCAAAGGGAATCTCGGCGGCGCGATGCCAGCGCTTGAGCGAACGAAACGAGTCGGCGCCCATCAGGCAAAACAGGAGCGCGTCCGGCCCCAGTTCGGCGCGGAGCTTAAGCAGTGTATCGAGCGTGTAGTTGGGTGCGCCGGAAGGGTTGGGCGCATCGGCAAGCGAAACCGTAAAGCCCGGCTCGCCGGCGACGGCAAGCTCGGTCATGGCGATGCGGTCGGTGAAGCTGGCCGTCGATCCGCGCGGCTTGAGCGGCTGCGCGCCCACCGGCGCAAAGAGCACGGAATCGAGCGAGAGCGCGGAACGGGCGGCCCGCGCCACGGCGAGGTGGCCGAGGTGGGGCGGATCGAAGCTGCCGCCGAAGAAAGCGACGCGCTTGCCGCCGCTGGAAGGCCGGTCCATACGTTTATGGTACTGTGCGGGGACGGCTCTGGTAGCATCGAAGTCAAGATGCGATACCTGATTGCAATCCTTGCCCTTGGCGGCGTGGTGGTTTCCGCGCTGGCGCTGCACGTTCATTACTGCACCGATACCCAGCCCTGCTCGATCAATGCGGTATGGGACTGCGGCATCGTGAATCACAGCCCGTTTGCCGAGATACTGCATATTCCAGTAGCGGCCATCGGCATCGCGGGCTACCTGGCGTTGGGCGTGTTGGCGCTGCTGCGGCAGCGGTATATGGTGCTTCTGGCCGCTTTGATCGGCCTCGGCTTCGCCCTGCGCCTTACTTCCATCGAAGAATTCGCCTTGCAGGCGTGGTGCATCTATTGCGTCATCTCGCAGGGAATTATCGCTCTGATTACGCTGCTGGGGCTGGGATGGTTTACAGCGGAGTATATCGGTCTGAAACGCGCCAGCCGCACTGCCTGACGAGGATGGTCTGCGGTTCATGGATTCCAAGGTTCCAAGATCGAGACCGGGGGCACCGGGTACGCGGTCTATGGGTTTGGCACGTCTGCCGGAGGCAGGTTTGTCACGGGAGCTTCGCGCAGGGTGAGCATCACGCGCTTGATCTTGTTGCGGTCAATGTGCTGGATGCTGCCGCCGACGCGAATCTCCACATCCATTCCTGTGATGGACACCAAGTCGCCGTTGAGTACACTGCCATCGCGCAATTCAATGGAATCGAAGGCCGAAGCTCCGAGTTCATAGCTCACCGTTCCGCCTGAAACATCGTCGCTGCTAATCTCCAGTGGAAAGTTGCCGACAGTATAGCCTTCCTTGCTGAAGGTGAGCGTGTGCTTGCCGGCGCCTACATAGATCATCCGAGGGGTGGTGCCCATATCGGTCCCATCCAATTTGAGCATCGCTCCCTGCGGGGTGGAGTTCACCGTGAGTGAAATGGATTTGGGTACTTGCGCAATCTCCTGGATTGAGACGGACACAGGCACACCGGATGCCATCACCGTAGTCTCGAACTTCACCGTTTCGCCAGGACCGACATTGCTCAATGCAATGGCATCTTCACCAACGCGCGCCTTGCTCTTGTCGAAGAGATAGAGTGAGAAGCGCGCTGCGGGAATCAGCTTCGACGACAGATTCTCCGCGGTAGTGTCCATGACATAGCCGTGCAAATTACTCATGCCGGGAAGCGGCTTGAACTTATTGAAGGTGAAGCGAACAACCGGGGTTCCAGTAGCGGGCCAGTCGATGACTTGAAGCGGCACATCTTTATCCTTAGCCAGAGCCGGGACCGATAGCAGCAGCAGGACGACGGTGAAGCGAAAGACACGCGATGGAATCAGGGCTGCGATCATGACGGAATCATAATAGCAGAATCTGCCAGTTCTCATATCTACTCATTGCGATGATTCGATCAGTATTCCCACAGTTGTCGCCTCCGGTTTTGTCGCATTTCCATATCCCAAGCAACATCCTCGATTGTATTGAGACTCGCTCTATCCCGCGCTGATAAACTTGAATAGACCCAATGTTCAAGAAGAGCTACGCGCGCTGGATGTACGAGTGGGAGACGCGGCTGACCACGCGCGATGAAAATCGCGTGGTTCGCCCGCTGGAGTGGGGCTTCGAGTGGATCGCGCCCTTCCTTGAAGCGAACGGCCTTGGCGCTGCCGTGCCGGGGCCGGAGGTTGTGCGCGATGCGGCGGCTGCCGAAGCGGCCATGGCGCGCATCAACCATCTGCTCATCCGCCACAGCGACAGGTTCTTCGGCTATGAGCGGCCCACCGACTTCCGGCTGGAAGAGCGGCACCCGCAACTGTTCCCGACCAATGTGCGTCCCGAGACCCTCGCCAAAGATGCGGCGATCAAGCAGCGAGCCGCCGAGGGAAGGCTGGCGACAGCGCAGTTTTTGCGCTTTACCTCGCCGGAGCGGACGCCCTACCCGGAGAACGATCTGGCGAACGCCCGCTGGTACCCGGCTCCGGCGCACAAGGACCCGGCGCGGCCCAGGCAGGCCATTGTGGTGCTGCCGCAGTGGAACTCCGACGGTCTCGGCCACAACTCTCTTTGCGCCATCTTCAACCGCATGGGCATCTCGGCGCTGCGGCTCTCCATGCCCTACCACGACATCCGCCGCCCCGCGGAGCTGGAACGCTCGGATTACGCGGTGAGCGCCAATATCGGGCGGACGCTCTCGGCCTGCCGTCAGGCGGTGGTGGATATTCGCTGCTGCCTGGACTGGCTGGAGGAGCAGGGCTACGAGCACTTCGGCGTGCTCGGAACCAGCCTTGGCTCCTGCTACGCCTTCCTGGCCAGCGCGCACGACCCGCGCATCCGGGTGAATGCCTTCAACCACGCCTCCACGGCCTTTGGCGACGTGACCTGGGCCGGGCAAAGCACCCGCCACGTCAAGCAAGCGCTGGAAGAGGCTGGGCTTACCCAGGAACGAGTGCGGGAGCTGTGGTCGGCTGCCAGTCCATGCAGTTTCTACGATAAGATTGTCAGCCCCGAAGCCGACGGAGCGCGGAAGAAAGTCCTGCTGGTCTACGCCGAATACGACCTGACTTTCCCCTTCGAGTATTCGCTGCAAGTGGTGGAGGCATTCAAGCGCATCGGCCTCGACTTCGAGCCGCGCGTGCTGCCCTGCGGCCACTACACCACCGGCGAAACACCATACAAATATATCGACGGCTGGTACATGGGCTGGTTTGTCTATAGGGCATTCAAGGCGCTGCGGAAAGAGAAGGCCGCGGGAGCGACATTGAGTTGCGCGGAAGAAGTGAAAGAGGAAGTGGGGGCGCGGTAGGAGCATTCGTGAAAATAGACACGGGAACCGCACAGGCATTCGGAATTAGAGCATAATAGATTTCATCCTAGAAACGCGGCCGCACACATGTTCAAGCAAACATTTTTCCGCCTCAGTTCTCTCATTGCATTTTCTTTGTTCTTGATGCTTGCTGTAAATCAGAGCGATTGTGCCACGGTTTCGGAGGATCCGTTCGAGACAATTAGGGTCCTTTTGCAGAAGATTGCTTCGGCTCCGCCGGATACATGTGGCGCACCGCCGATCGCGAATCTCGATCCCGACGATGTGGAGCTGTCGATTCTCAGGAAGACGCCAGATGTGGTGTTGCAAGCGATGAATGCGGGTGAACCCGAACCCGATGCGGCGCGGGACCGAGCGAATGCAGCGTTGAAGAGGATCGAAGAACTGAGCAATGAGCTCAATGCCGCGTGGCCGAAGGAGAGCCGATTCCATTACCAGTTACTCGACGTAGCACCTGCGCTCGTATTGAAGGTCGGGATTGGAACACACGAGAAGTTTTTCGTGATAGGGTTCCCCGAAAAGGATAGCTTTGGGAAACCGAATCGGCTCTGGCGGGTAGTGGGTGAAGACCATTCCGAGTTGGATCATCCAGCGCCTCAATCCTGGATGGATGTTTATCCGCTGCATCGCGGACACTCAGGGCGTGCGCGATTCTTGGTCGCAATCGGGGGCTCGGGATGTGCGGGCAGCATCGGCATTTTGTATGACGCGCGGGAATGGGATCCGAGTGGACTCGGCGAATTGGACACCGTTATCACGCAGAACGGCGCCGTGGGATTGGACGAGGGCTTTACAGGAGGCAAACCGACGCGCAAAGAGCCTTTCCTTCCAATTGGAAAACTTCAAACCAAAGGCAGGTTGATAGCGCTGCCGTACTGCTGGTTTTCTGCGATTGATACCTGGGATAATCCAAGCCTGTGCGCGCTCGATACCTATGATGTGTCGGGAGATAGGGTGCGATTCCGATCAAGATCGTTTAATCGGCCGGACCTGTTGCCGATTGCCAAGGCAATTGAATATGCAGAGAAGCACGATTATCCAGCGGTTCTGGCATACTGCGCCAACGCAGAAGCGGCGCGTAGACTTGTGCGCGATATAACGCCGTCGTACTTCGCAAGCGATCTTCGTGTGACTCAGAAAGCGGACGGTTCGGAACACGTCGAGATGGGCTTTCCAGGCGTTGACAGGTTTGACGTTCAGAAGAGCGGGGACAGGTGGCTGGTGGTACGGTTTGCACCAAGTCCCGATTAACGCAGGCCGTTGAGGTCAAGCCTGAGTAGCTTGGCGGGGTCGAGATACGCGCCTTGCCAGCGGACGGCCCAGTGCAGGTGGGGTCCGGTGACGCGGCCGGTGGCGCCGCTCAGGCCCAGCCGGTCGCCTGCGGCCACCTGCCGGCCTTCCCGAACGTCTATTTGCGAAAGGTGCAGGTAGAGCGTGAAGAGGCCGAGGCCGTGGTCGATGACTACGCAGTTGCCCTCGTAGTAGAGCGGCCTTGCCAGAACTACTACGCCGCTGTTCCCTGCTCGGACGGGAGTGCCCGTGGGGGCGCGAAAATCCATCCCCTTGTGAATGCTGGCCAGCTTGCCGTTGAAGAGGCGGCGGGTGCCGAAGCTGTCGGTGGGCGGAGCCGTCACCGGCGCGCGGTAATTGCCGGTCCACAGCGGCTCCGGGGCGCTCGCGGCAAAGACCTTCTCCTTGAGCCGCCGGTCTAACTCAATCTGCTTGAGCGCATCGGAGTCAGGTTCGACAAACTTGGGCGCAACGGTGAGCGAGCCGGTGCGGTAATGAGCGGGATGAATCTGGACCGCGCGGGTCAGATCGCGCAGACCGCCTTGAGCCAGCCGGAGAGAAATCCTCAGCGTCGCTGGCCCCACGGGCGCTTCCACATCCACACCGGCCAGGGCGAACCATACGCGCCCATCGCGCCCGCGAAAGAATTGGAGCTTGCGGCCCAGCCACTCGCCGTCGATGCTTGCGGCATCGGCTGCATCCACGCGAATCAACTCCGGCGAGCCGGCCTCGACCACCGCGGGGGTGAGCGTAACTTCAGGAGATTGCGCGTTGGCGCGGGAAGCCAGCGCAAAAAACAGAAAGCCGGGGATTAAACAGGCCGCAAAAAGGGGCGTTGCTTTGCGCAGACCCCGCGAAAAGCTACCCTCAGGGGCTAAAGCCCCCGTTGATTTTGCGGACCCAATGTACGGGCTAAAGCCCGTACCCTTCAACGAAGCATGAATTTCCACAGCTTTCAATGAAGCATGAATTTCCACTGCCTTCAATGAAGCATGAATTTCCACTGCCTTCAATGAAGCAAGAATATCCGCAGTCTGTAAAGGCAGCCACCGGAGGAGCGAGTGAGTATGGAAAGATCGCATCAATAGCAAGGATACGTGCCTCAATCGCTATCGCGGATGCGCAGCCAGCCATTGGGCGACGCGCTCCTCGACCTCGGCCAACTCATCGGCAGTGATTCTGGCGCCGACATTCTGGCGGTTGGCGGCGTACTGCGCCTGGTTCGGCCCCTTCACCGCAGCAGCCAGATCCAGCCAGTAATAGGCTTCCACGTCGCTGCGCGGCACGCCTTGGCCGATGGAGTAGAGCAGTCCAAGCGTGCCCTGCGCGCCCGCGTCGCCCTGCTCGGCAGCCTTCCTGTACCACTCCGCCGCCAGCGCCGGATTGCGGACCACGCCTTTGCCGTCGCGATAAAGCGCGGCCAGATGGATTTCGCCGCCAACGTCGCCTTGCTCGGCTGCTTTGCGATACCAGGCGGCGGCTAGCTTGTAATCCTCGGCTGCCCGTTTGGGATCGCGCGCAACTCCGTTGCCGGCGGCGTAGCGATCGCCCACCTGCACCTGCGCCACGCGATCGCCGGCGTTGGCTTTGGCCAGCAGAACCGGGTCGATGCCGGCTGTCTGCGCGGCAACCGTCATCAGCGCCGGCGCGAACGTCATTGCCACAGCAAGCTGCTTCCATCGCATTTTCATAGGAGCCTCAGCCAATTATCGAAAACGATAGCAGATTTCGGCGATTGAGTGAGCCGCCTTTACGGCCAAGGCCGGAGCAGAAACCAGCCGCCGGTCTCCAGCCTCGTTTCAAGCCACAATAGGGCTTTACCTTTTGCACGGCGACAGATTCATAGAAGGCGTCTCCCATTTCGGGGCCGGAGAGATTGAACCAGTGCTGTAAAAAGTAAGTCCGCAGCATGATTCCGAGGCCCACCCCTTCGAGTAGTGGGGCGCAAGCAGCGCGAATAACTCGGCCCACGGCATCGCCGCGCCCATCTTATCGAGAAATTGCTCCCGCCGCGTCTTCTTTGAGTAACGTTGAAACTCCACCCGATGGGCCAAGATCGCCTGCCGCGTGCGCGGTCCGCTTTCTAACTACACTTTACCAGCGCCAGTTGCGGGTTTGGGATTTTTTCAGAGGTTTCATAAAGCGAGATGTTAAGAGTCAAGCGGCGCTGCCTTCCGTATCCAAAGCGCCAGAAGACGGCATCTCGCGCTTACCTCTGCCAATCTTTCAGCGGCAAGCGGCTTGCTACTCCAGCTTCTGCATCTCGGTTCCTTCTGGGATTTTGATCTGGAACTGGTCGTCGGTCAGCGGCACATTCTCCTTCACATCCTCGACGGAGAGAACGATTTCCAGTTCCTCAAGCGGGCGCTTGATGGTGACCTTGGACGGGAACCTGCTGGTGCCGAAGTCCTGGTACGCGGAATAGAAAACCTGGGTCTCCAGGTTGCCCTCATTTTCGTAAATATCCTGTTGATACGGCAGAAGATCGTCGCGATGGAAGTAAACCACGCGCACCGGCGCCAACTCCTGGCTCATCGGTTTGCGGCGGCTGATGCTGAGAATGTATCTCGGCACCGAGTAAAAGTGCTTCCTGGCCGCGTCCTCGACGGTAGCGGTATCGGCGGTGACCGAATAGAGATCGTCCGGCTCCAGCCCGCGCACCGCCAGGGCATCGAAGAAGAATCCGGGGCGCAGGTTCTCGAACGAATTCACCGACTTCTTTTTCAGCGCATTGGAACCCTTGACGGCCTTGCTCTTGGTGGGCATATACAGCGTGAAGTCCTTGCCGTCGCTGGCCGTGTCGAAGGCTTTCACGCCGAGATAATATCCCAGCACCCGCAGCATCTCGGGCTTGCGCATCAGTATATGACCGCGAAACGTAGGCGACCCCTTGGCTATGCCTTCCTTCCTCTTGATTTCGCTGGCTTGAATCTCGACGGTGGCGGTCAGGCTTCCCAGCGTGGCCCAGCGCTGATTGAGGTGCATGACCAACTCCTCCGGCGCGACCGTCTTGGTGACCATCGGCGCCTTGGGAATGGGCAGCTTGCGCGTGGTGGGAAGCAGCGAGCACCCCGATAGGAGCAGCGGAATACCCAGGGCCGCAATCGCAGTCTGACGACAACTTGCTTTCATTGCGCCCCCGCCTTCCTCACGGCATGACGGTAGCCGGCTACATTCTGGTTGTGTTCGTCGAGGGTGCTGGCAAACAGCGACCGTCCCTGGGGATTGGCTCCGGCGGCGACAAAGTAGAGATAATCCGTCTTCGCCGGCTCCATCGCCGCCCGCAACGACTTTGCGCCCGGATTCGCTATCGGTCCCGGCGGCAGTCCGGCGCGCAGATAAGTGTTATACGGGGTATTCAGCTTCAGGTCGCTTTGGTAGAGCGTACCTCGCCAACGGCCCTCAAGCTCCACCCCGTAGATCACGGAGGGATCGGTCATCAGCGGCATATGTTTGGCCATCCTGTTTTCAAGGACGCTGGCCACCAGCGGACGCTCCGCATCCGCCGCCGTCTCCCGTTCCACCAGTGAAGCCAGAGTTACCACGCGATGCGCATTTCCTTTCAATCCCAGTTGCGCGGCCACCGCCCGGAAGCGCCGCACCATCATCGCGCAGATTTGCGCCGGGCCGGCCTTGCGGGCAAAAAAATAGGTATCCGGAAACAGATAGCCCTCCAGGCTCTTGGCTGCTGGGTCTAGATCGGCCACCAGCGCGGTCTGCTGCGCCGCAGCCTCCAGAAACTCCTGCCGGTCGCCCAGTCCCGCCTGCTCAAGCCGGACGGCCACGTCAAATATGTTAGCGCCCTCCGGAATGGTCACTGCCTTGGTATACACATCGCCGCGCCGGATGCGCGCGTAAACCTCGGTGACCGAAACCGGATGATCGAAGCGGTACTCGCCGGCGCGCAGAGATCCCGGATTCCACAAGCGCAGCAGATCGAAGGCATACTGGCTGCGCACCACGCCCGCCGCCTCCAGTTGTTGGCCAATCCGCAGCGTGGACGAGCCGACCGGCAGTTCGACAAAGGTCTCCGTCTCCGGCCCAAAGGGCAAATAAAGCACCCACGCCGCCGCGCCCGCCCCTGCAAGCACTACGAAAAAGAGCACCAGCAAAGTTCCCGCAGCGCCGGAACGCTTCTTCTTTCTGCTCGTCCGTCTGCGAGGCGCCATGCGGTTGCTGTGATCCCTTTCTTGTTAAGACGAGACAAACCCACCGTGGGATTCGCTACCTTCGATTGTATCGGGGGAGGCTGCCGCGGGAGCATTGCATTTTCAGGTTTCACAGATGCCATGCCGAGCATGCCGGAATAGTGGCTTTCACGAGCGAAAAAGCGGCTACTCTCGTTGGTTGGAAGTCAAAGGTTAGGCCCTGTGGTAACTTCGGCGTCTCTTTCGTTCTCTCCGCACCTGCCTTTCCCGCGCGTTCCCGCCGCCGCCCGCTGTAAACTTGGGTTACGCCATGCCCATCACTTTGCCCCAATTTGTCTCCACATGGAAGGAAAATGAGCGGTCGGAAGAGGCCTCTTCCAAGGAGCAATTTCTCGACATTTGTCTCCTTGTCGGTCATCCTCGACCCGCTGAGGCTGATCCTGCAGGAGATTTCTTTACCTTCGAGAAGCGCGTCGACAAGGTTGCAGGCGGAAAAGGTTTCGCCGATGTCTGGATGCGCGATCATTTCGCCTGGGAATACAAGAGCACGGGCAAAGACCTAAACGCGGCCTATCAGCAGCTACTCCAGTATCGTGAATCTCTGGGCAATCCCCCCCTTCTGGTCGTCTCCGATCTAAAGAATTTTCAAGTTCATACCAACTTCGACCGGACCCAGAAACGGGTTTACAGCTTCTGCCTGCTTGAGCTTCAGAAGAACGTCCCCACTGCCACCTGCCCGATCCCTCCGCTCGAAGTGCTCCGGGCGCTCTTCTTCGACTGCGATTCGTTGCGGCCGGAGCGGACTGCCGCTCGTCTGACCGAGGACGCCGCGCGTTTGTTTTCGCGTTTGGCGGAGTCTATCGAACTGGATGGAGCGGACCCGCGTCGTGGAATGGACCGCCATCGCGTCGCCCATTTCCTGATGAAGCTGCTTTTCTGCCTCTTTGCGGACAGCATCGGCCTTCTTCCCGACCACCTCTTTCGCGTCATGGTCGAACTGGACAGACACAAGCCTGAGGTCTTCGAGCGGAAGCTCCGCGGGTTGTTCCGGGCCATGGCCGTGCAAGGGAGCGACTTTGGCCCCCACGACATCCACTGGTTCAACGGCGGTCTCTTCGTGAAAGACGAGCCGGACGCGGGTGTGCTTGCGCTCAACAACGCCGACATGGGCATCTTGTACGAAGCCGCGCAACTCGATTGGGCTACCATCGAACCCGCCATCTTCGGCACACTCTTCGAGCGTTCGCTCAACGCCATCAAGCGCTCTCAGATCGGCGCTCATTACACTTCATCGGCTGACATTCTGCTGGTTGTCGAGCCGGTGGTGATCGCTCCCTTGCGCGCACAATGGGAGGCCATTCGCGCCGAGATCGAGGCGATTTCCGCGCAGGTGGAGAATGCGAAAGGGATCGCCTATAACCAGCTACGCCAGAAGATGCAAACCAAGCTGCATGGATGGCTGGAGAAACTAGCCACGATTCGGGTTCTGGACCCTGCATGCGGATCGGGAAACTTTCTTTATCTTGCTTTGCGCAAGCTGCTGGACCTTTGGCTCGAAGCATATATCTTTGCCGCCGAGCATGGGTTGGCCGTCTTTCAGGCCCGCGCTCTCAGCCCTTCGCAGATGTTCGGCATC
>Ga0181536_10005109_pt1 | contig 13596 bp, 10 predicted proteins | sample PEATcosm2014_Bin_41_FD_121105 | JGI IMG/M metagenome (GOLD analysis project Ga0181536, IMG submission 121105) | Peatland microbial communities from MTU Mesocosm Facility, Houghton, MI, USA - PEATcosm2014_Bin17_60_metaG | ecosystem: Environmental > Terrestrial > Soil > Wetlands > Peat | place...
GCCTGTGGGCTGCGAGCGGGCGTCGCACAGCAGGCTGGTGGTTGCGGCTCGGTCCGTGTTGCAACCATAAGATCATCGGACTAGTTTCCGGCGCATCTTGTCCGTTCTTAAGCGCCGGGAGCGAATCCAATCGAATCGGACACAGCATGGACTCTCCCGGCTGACAGCGATTTCGGACGCGGGTTCGACTCCCGCCGCCTCCACCAACCTCTCAGGTCCTTCGGCTCGCTGGCGCTCGCTCAGGATTTCGCCTGCGGGCTCGGACGCCCGCACAACGGCTCAAGTTCGACTCCCGCCGCCTCCACCACCATTGCATGGAGCAGATGCTCGCTCAGCGCTCGCTCCTGCTTTCTGCCTTTCATCGCAGCTTTCCGATCCATCATCCGCCACTGCGAACTCAGGGTTTCGTGCTGCGGTTCCGCAGAGAACACGAGTCGCAGAGATTATGACAACATCGCGCTCTTATCCGTCCAGGAACTGAAGGCGCCTGACCTGGCGCTGCGGCGATCGAGCGCGTGAACTTTGATATCTCCTAACCTTTGTCCGTTCCGAGCAGCATCGTTGGAGAAAGTCTTGGCGCCATCCGGAACTCGGATTGCGCGGACACATTCGAGTTGTCCCAACCGGCGTGCATAGTCGTAGTGGAAGTTCTCCCTGAGACCCGTGTCCGTCGCTTCGGCAGCGCGGGCAAGCAGTTCATCGTTGACGTCCGCGTCGAGATAAAGCACGTACCCTGGCGGCGGGACTGTGTCGCACGCCAACATTGCGAACGCAGGAGAGACGTTCAATCGCTGGAAAGTCTTCTCGAAGACTCTGGATACATGAGCATCGTTCAACTTCTCACCGAACCAATCGGAGACGGAATCCTGACGTCCAACAAAACGCAGCAGCGGGCACTCCTGAATGTGGCCGGTCACTTGAATCTGGTCGCCCAACAAATAGCGATAGAGTCCCCCGCCGGTTGTGACCACAAGATTGTAAATACCGCCGCGCTCAAGTTGATGCGCGAGCAACGGACGATCCGAGCCATCAGGAAGAAACTCGAAGAAGTGAGAGCGCACCGAAAGGGCGGCATGGTCATGGGCGACCAGCGGAAAGGATACGAATGCTTCGGTAGCAATCAATCCCTTGTGCTGGACCCGCGCATGCGGAAACGACGCCGCCAGGTTTGCCGCGGGTGCCTGCGCGTTCGCATCTCCCCAGCAACTGATCAACCTGAGGTGCGGCCAGAGCTGCGCATGAGTTTCCTGCGGACTGCCGAGACCGAGGGCTGCGTGCACCTCGCGAGAACGCCTGCCATCCGGAGGACACAGAGTTCCGCGCGCCAAATGGTGGACAATGCGCTCGCCCCACGCGGTCAGGCGCTCTGTCAGCAGCGACAGAAAAGACGGGCTCCAGATGGAGATCAGCCGCAGATTGCCCGAGCGCACAAGGAAGAACAGAGTTGCATAGCGAAACGCATCGATATCGGAAGCTAGGGGATCGGAAGCCAGGCGCACGCTGCGGGGAACTGCCATGACGGCATTCACCAGGCGCTTCTGCCAGCCGCCAACGTAGGATGTATCGTCATCGAATCCGATGGCTATGCCGCCGGGTGTTTTCTTGCGTGTTTCGCAGGCTGGACTCACTGACCAATACGCTTGCCCGGCAAGCAAGCCAGGATCGTCCAGGAACAGGTCGGCGATCCATGCATGAATGCCGCGCTGAAACTCTCGTTGCAGAGAGCGCGTGTAAGGAATCAGCTTCGTGGCGCCGGACGAACCTCCGGTTGGCTCGAACAACCTGACCGCTTCATGAGTGAGGACATTGGACTCGCCCGCCGCTGCTCGATCGACCCATGCCCCTAACTGATCGAAGTTCCGCAACGGCACGCTGCGTTGGTACTCGGCAACCGAGTGAATGGAAGAGAAGCTATGAGTCTTGCCAAAATCCGAGGCGGAATTCTCGCTTACAATGCGGAGCAGAACCGCTTGCTGCTCCTTTTCGACGCGGCTCACCGCGCGACGAAATCGAGCGTGTTCCGGGATGCATCCAGCCAACCAGAGCGAGTTTGCAAACGAGCAAATCATTCGAGCGTGCTCAACGATGCGACCATGCGCTCACCTGCGCGGGTCAGGTTCGAACGCGAAATCTCCGTGATGCAGGCGAGTTCGTCGCCCTTGACGTGTCCCGGATTCTTCTCCGCGAAGAAGCTCACCATCGGATCACGCAGTCGCGCCTCGGTAATGTCTGCAACCCCCTGGCGAAGCGGCGTGGCGTTTTCAAATCTGACTACGCCCGAGACCGCGTCGTAACGGGCTCCGTATCGCGCCCTGGCCAACGTATCGATCACGTGCTTCATGGCTTCAGGTGTCTCCTGTTTCGGATTTGGATAGAACTCCCTGAAGAACACGGGAAGAAAACGAAAGGTCTTGTATCCGGAACATATCAAGAACCAGTACACCTGCTTCGATGGCCGCAGAACTGCAATCTTGTCGGCCTCCGCGAAAACTGTCTGCCCCCATAGGCGGCTGAGAATCGATTCACCCCAGTATTCCCTGGCTACGATTGTGTCACCGGAAAAGAAGGCTACGACAGTCCTGCCGTCGATGGAGACCTCCATGCGCAGCAACGTCGAAAAGCCTTGAATCTGGCCATCGTCTCTGTCGCGCAAAACAATCACTTTGTCCTTTTCGTCGAGGTCGGCGTCGAATTGCACTCGGCACACGCCGGAGAAGTACGCGCACAGAATCGTGAACATCGAATCCCGGTCGAATGCACTGAGGTCCGCGCGAGGGACCACCACTCCCGCCAGTCGTCGATGGCAATCGCCATCAGAGTGTGGCGATTTCGACGTATGCTGGTCTTCCATCAAGCTGCTCATGCATTCCTTCTCCATCCGGCCACTCCGCCAGATACAGGCGGCTTGGATACAAAACATGGGAGTATTCGCGTGCGGCCGTCAGCAGGGGATCTCTGGAATCGAAACCAACCAGCATATAGCGCAGCCGGCGAATTCGCGCCAGATTGTAGAGTTCTCCGAGAAGCACGCGAAAAACTCCGCTATCGCTGTTGGCGATGCAGACGAGCGAGACGTACGCGCTCCGCAGTTCCTCGCCGGGACGAGGCAAAGCCGCTCGTCCCATCCCGGGCGCAACGAGGTTGTAGAGCGGCGCCAACGCCTTCAACAATCCGCTATAACTCTGAACGATTGTCTGCTTGTAGGCCGACTGATCCCAAAGAGCGGCCACGCCTGCGATTTCTCCGCCGCGGCGTGCAACTCTCAGGTCTTCCGCGTGCAGGCCAAATTCAGACAGGCGCGCGAGACCGTCACAGGTCCACTTTTGAAAGAACTGGCGCTGCCGGCCTTGTGCCTGAAGAAACTCCGCGACGTCCGCCAATTCGTCCGCGTCTGGTGCCGCGACTTCGACATTACCTCGCACCTGGGGCTTCGCCCGCTTGGTGTCGATGGCGAGTGTCCGATATTCCGCAACCGCGTGAAATCGAGGAAAGCCCCGTCGTCCCTTCTCTACGAGTACGCCTGTCGCTTGGTAGTTACCCTCTACGATCGCGGCGAGATAGGCGGGAAGAGGATCCACATCGTGCCACCTTTTCAGCAAAGAGAATCCCCTTGAAACGAGCCATCGGCCCTGGAAGCGCGAATCGATGCGCAGTTGTCCAAGATATCCAATCCGTTGTTCGTGCCCATTGATGTAGACCTTGCGAGTCCAGCGGCATGCTACGCCGGCAAGCGCCCCGCTCTCTTCGTCGACTGCCACCAGCACGCGGCAATCATCGCCCGCTATCTCGCAACCCAGCCCAAAATCAGGCTCGCGCTGGTAGGTGAGACGAATGCGTCCGGGCATCGGCTCCCGGCGCAGCAAGTCCCGAATCGCCGGGTCATCGGCCGAGTTTGCAGGACGAACGACGAGACGCATCAAGGCTTCCGCGGCAAACTGCCGGCAGGTTCCAAATCCAGGCTCTCAGCGTGAATCGCCTTGAGCAATGGCGCGGTGTAAGATTCATCCCCTAGAGGGAAATCCTTCCGCTGCAGCACTTCCGACCGGAACAGGAGATTGATCGGGAAGAAGTGCGCCCACATGAAAAGGTTCGCCCCATTGACCTGAAAATCCATGCCCCTGCGAAGGATGGACGAAAAGCTGTAGAAGGCCCGCCTCGCTCCGATGCAACGGGCCTTTACATCTTCGGCGGTCATTCCGCGCGGCACAAATGGAGCCATTCCGTATCGGTACTCGGGGTCGAGCCACCATTTATCAAAGAGCAGACGGCCTTCCTTTTGCAGGCGGTCGTAGAGTGGGGTCCCGGGAAAAGGCAATAGATGATTGAACGCGGCGAGAAAGAAGCGATGGCGTTTCGCGAACGCGAGGGTTTCGCGGAAGGTATCGCGGTTGTCCTCGTCATATCCCAGAATGAAGGTGACGTAGAGCCCGATGCCAAAGCGGCGGAGATTGGCGAGCGCCTTTTCGTAGCCTCCTTTCATGGTGTTGAACGACTTCTTCATCTTGTTCAGGTTTTGCGGATTGAGAGTCTCGAAGCCGATGAGCAATGCCTGGCAGCCGCTGGCTTTGAGGAGTTGCAGAAACTCTTCGTCGTGCGCCGCGTTGATGCTGGCCTGGCTCACCCAGCGAATCTTGAGCGGAATGAGGGCGCGGAAGAACTCCTTCGCCTGCTCCATGTTTCCGGTGATATTGTCGTCGACGAAAAAAATGAGGGGCTTCTTGATACGGCGTATCTCGTCGATGATTTCATCCACAGGACGGCGCGTTTGAGTGCTATGAAAGTAGGACTGGATGGCGCAGAATTCGCAGCGAAACTGACAACCCCTGCCTGCTTCCACCAGTCCGACCGGCAGGTAGCGCTTCCCAGCGAAGATCGAGCGGTCGGGTCGAAGACCGGAGAGATTGGGTCGATCAGCTCGCCGATAAACGCGGCGCAGACGCCCATTGCGAAAATCGTCCAGAACGTCCGGCCAAAGTCCCTCGGCTTCGCCCACGACAATCGATTCGGCATATTCGCTGGCCTCTTCAGGAATGAGAGTCGGATGAAAGCCGCCCATGACGACGGGCACGCCCCTGCGCCGGAACTCTGACGCAATCTGGTAGGACCGTTTGGCGGTGTAGGTCTCCACGCTCATCGCCACGAGGTCCGCCGGCTCGTCATAAGGAATCAACTCTGAGCGATCGTCGTAAAAGCGAATTTCTGTCTCGGCATCGCGCGGCGTAAGGCCAGCCAGCGTAGCTGGAGCCAGCGGCTCCATTTGCCAGGTGCGGATGTAAGGCTCACCTCGGCGCCGTCCTATGCATGGATGAACAAAGGTCAGTCGCATGGAATTTCAAGCTCGGGGAGCCAGCTGCCAATCGCAGGTATAGAACCTGTCGAGGCGATTGGCGTAGAAACGGTAACCAAGATTCGCCGGAATCGAGACGGGTAGTTGCGTTCTCGACCCCGCGAGCCGCTTTCCTATCGACGCATATCGATAGGTCTGCTTCCAGGCCCAGCCCGTGTTGCGCAGCAGTTCATCCGCTGTCATGTTCTTGGGTTCAAACACCACGTGTTGCCCGTCATAAAGCGTCCAGTCTTCCGTGGTGATCCGGCCTTCCGTCTTCAACCGCTTGTACAATCCGGTTCCTGGAAACGGTGTCGCGATGGCGTAGCGCGGCAGATCCATCTTCGATTCCATCACCAGGGTGACGGTTTCTTCAAAGGAACGAAGCGTGTCGCTATCGAGTCCAAAGACGAAACATCCCATGATCGCGATCCCGCGTTCGTGAATCCGCCTGACCACGTCGCGATAGCTGAGCCGCATGTTGAACCGCTTGTTCGCCTCGCTCAACGATGCCTGATCCGCTGACTCGAAGCCGATCAACAGGCCGCGGCAGCCGCTGCGCGTCGCCAGGTCCAGCAATTCGTCGTCCCTTGCAATGTTGACTGTCGTCAAGCCTCCCCACTTGATATGTAACGGAATCAGCGCCGTAAATAACTCTCGCGCATACGGTATGTCTGAAATCAGGTTCAGGTCGAGAAACACGACACGCCGCGCTCCCATCTGTTTCACATCGGCGATCACGTCGGCGACTGGCTTCTGCAAGGGCCTGGGCCAGGCGGCTGGCACCACGCAGAAGTCGCATTGATGAATGCATCCGCGCGTGGCTTCGATGGTCTCTGCTACGTTGATCAGTCTTGAATCAAACAGCTGGCGCTGAGGAAAGGGGAGGTTCGTCAGTTTTAACGTGGGACTCTGATCGTAGCGCGCCTGCAGCTTTCCATCGACAAAGTCGCGCAGCAGGCGCGGCCAGGACTCTTCCGCATAGCCCACGACAACCGTGTCGGCGTGTTGCATGGCTTCTTCCGGCAGCAACGTGGGATGGACTCCTCCCAGGACGACAGGAATTCCCCTTTTCCGAAGGTGCGCGCTCATCTCATAACTGCGGGGAGCGGTCCCGGTGATGGCGCTGATTCCCACAATGTCTGCGTCGATGCGATCCAATTCGATCTCGCCCACACCCTCGTCAACGATGCGTACATCGGACGGAATTTCAGGAGGAACCAGCGACGCGAGAGTGGTGAGCGTCAGCGGTGCATAGCGCATGGTTTGCTTCCAAATACCTCCGCGATGGCGGTACAGGGGCCCACGCGGCGAAACCAGTGTGATTTGCAGCTTTCTGACGCTGCCATTCAGGTCCCGGAGCGCCGGCTCGACCGAACACACCCGACTGGATCCGATAGACATCGCGCTCACCTTGCTTTTCGATCCAGCAACTTTACCACTCCCTCAAGCGCAACATCTGTAGGGGAAATCACAGAGTACGGGGGACATGCAGCGTATAGCACCCCTCGGAAAATGACGCCTCAAACTCGGTATCTCTTTTGTTACGTGCCAGTTCTGTTTTGAAAGCTCTGTTTCTCCGCAGTCGCAGTTGGATACTGAATGCAGCGAATGCTGCCGGCTGAAAACAGGATCGCGGCGTGTTCCAATGCGCTGACCAGTCCTTGCCGGCCGCCAAGATAGTTACGCCAGAAGGAGTAGGCAAGACCCGGAATCTCTGAAGATCCATCATCCCAAGATCGTCCGCTGATGGAATAAAGGCTACGCTTCCTTGCGAATCAGATCCCGCACGCTTGTGACACTTTTCAGAGTGTCCTCATTTGAGGCCGACCCGATGCGCTGCGATCGATATTCCGGCCGGATCACCGCCCCACCGGAGATTACCAGGGATTGCCGACTGCTTCCCCTGAGGTTTCCCGATTGCCGCGACAAGGAGCGGCCCGACGGCCAGGGCACACGAGATCACGGTCGCGCTTCGTACTCGCGGAAGACTCATCTCTGCTGGTCTACCAAGCTCCGCATCCGCTCATGCGCCTATGCCTTGGTGTAACTCCCCTGCTCGCATGGGCGGCAGTCTCATCCGTTCAGTGCGAACTGGCGCCAGAGATTTTCGCACGCGGAACAATCGCGATTTCAGCGCCGCCTTGGAAATGCCCAGAATCCGCTCGGCGTCGCTGAGCGACACGTCCCGAATCATCCGTAGCTCTGCCACGGTCCGCAACTGGACAGGAAGCTTCTCTATGGAGCGCATGACGCGCCGGTACTCCTGTCGATGCGAACAGATTTGCTCCGGATCGCGGCCCGGATCGGGGAAATCAAAGCCGGCATTTTGATTGCCGCCGGTCTCGATGCCTTCCATGGAGAGTTCTCTACGCCGGCGCAGCTTCCGCAGCAGCATGACCGACGAATTCATGGCAATGCGAACCAACCACGAATAGAAAGAGGCCTCGCACCGGAATTGCGCGAGGCACGCGTAGGCGCGCAGAAAGGCATCCTGCATGGCGTCTTCGGCGTCTTCGCGATTACCGGTGATGGAATAGGCAATCCGGTAGATGCGTTCCTTGTAAACCAGGAACAGCTCTTCAAAGGCCGAGTCGGATCCATTCCTGGCCGCCTCGATCAGTGGTTGTTCCCAGACTCTCCGCTTGGCTGCGGCTCCGGAGTGACGCTCGCTGATTCGTCCGCTCATTCTCAAGGTAAGCTCCCTTCTAAATCGAGTTGCTCCGCTATTCGGCACCACGGTTTCGTAAGCCGGCAGCACTTTGCTATTCACACTTACGCGTCAGCCAGCGCTCCATTTTGCACTCACACTCTCCGCACTTCGCACGTATTGCGTGACTTCCGACCTCCTTCGCATGCGTTGCCGTGAGCGGCCGGTGGAGCGTGGAACGGCATTTGATGGCCACTCCGCGCACCGGAAAGAATTGCGACCGCCGTCGCGCCGTTCCGTGCAGAACCCGGAAGATGATCGTGGACGCAGGGTGCGCCGCCGATTTCTCATCGTAGCGTTCTGGCAGAATGGCGCAATTATCGCTTTGTATAGGGAATGAGCCGACCAACGAGCTTAAAACTTGGCGCCTTCATGGATTTTGAGCGACGTGCGCGGGCGAGAATTCCGCAATGCGCCTTGCTGTACAAATCTCTCATCGGCTGGCAGCGGTCGACCATATCGTCTGAGGCCATGAAGTCCGGACAAAGGAACATACAAACCGATAACTGGCGCCCCAAGCGATCTTATGATCGATGCGGTGTAGGGAGATCGGGGCCCAAAAGGTCTCTCCCTTAGGAGGTCTAAGAACTTGTTGAAATTCGCCGCATTGTGACGAATTTCAGCAAGTTCCTAATACTTTCATATAACTAGACTGGACGATGGATTTTAGCTATGCTCTCGTCACAGTCGCAGGCTCTTAGCGATCCCGTACACGGCATCACTGAACTGAGGTAGCATTCGCAATGTCCCACAGTCCTGTTTTCTCAACCGTTGTTGAAAATGGTTGGCCCTCCCCCAACTGCCGGTGAAGGCAGCCTTCCTTAGCCCTGTCAGAGATGACAGCCCGTCCTCGGCTTTGGCACTGAGCCTCCCCATTCAGTGCCTCTTCTTTTGGGGGTGTTTCGTGTGGCCCCACCCGTTTCCCCAGGCAATCACGCTGCATGATGACATCGGATCTTGCTTGCTGATCTCGCCGCAGCCAATCCTGCAGAATCGGATGCGCGATGGGTCTACGGCAGTTGCGCGGGAGATAGGTTCAGGATGAAGCTCTCCCGTTTCCTGGCATCAGAGGCAAGTGTGCGCTCCTCTTGAAACGACGGCCTGCCGTAGCACTTGTAGTCTGGCTCGCCCTTGCTGCCTTTAACGGTCACGAACTCCACGGATTGCGGCACGTCGGGAATGCGCGCGCCAAACCAGTGTGGATCGTCCCTCTGCGTCCACGTAACCAGAGCCAATACAGTGCCGGGGGCGTAACGCCCCTCCGCTGATCCCAGTGACCCACCCCGTGAAGGAACTTTGGTTGCAAACAGGATCGCCATCGTGCGGCTCGTGGGGACTACATACATCGTTACAGGCTTCCACCGCAGCGGCTGATAGGGCAAGGATGCCGGCAGCGCCGCCGCGTTGGTATTCACAACATCCTCAGGCATGACGCGGTTCGATGTGATGGGCAGCGTGTACACAGAGTCATTTCCCTTTACAGGCAAGTGGCATGTGGTGCATTCCTCGACAAATCCTGCATTCTCGCCATAAGGCTTGAGGTCCAATCCTCTCCATCGCCCCCATCCCCACCCCTCAGTGGACTTAAAGCGTCGCTCATTCTTGACCATGAGTTCGACCTGCACGAACATCCCTGGCTGGATGATGCCGCCGGGCCCACCCGTTTTCGTCCAGGCGATCTTTGCGATCTCAGCTCCATCCGGCCACGGCTTGATGTTTCCCGACTGGATCGCGCGCATCGCGAGTTCGTTGCCCAGAATGAAGCGAAGGGTGTTGTTATCTCCGCGGTCCGTCGTACTGATCAGCTGCCATCCTTCGAACACGGTATCAAGGAAGAGTCCGTTAAACTCCGGGCGAACTTCAGACAGGGAGATCGGCGGCGGCGCACCACCTGGTGACCCGGCACTGGCTGCAGTTGCCGGCTGCATCGCGTAGCTGCTCGCCAACTCCTGATCGATTGCCCATGGTACGAGATAAGTTTTCAGAGTGGAGAGTTCCTCCACCGTAACCTTGGCCTCAGGATGCAACGCCAGGAACCTCGGCAGAGGCATTGCGCCCAATTGGATCATGTTGACGGATTCATAAAGCGCTGCCCTCTGCGCGGCTTCCGGCTTTGAACCAATGCGAGAAAAGTTCAGGTGTTCGCGCGCCGTCAAGATGTCACGACGCACCAACCAATACCCCGGCTGGATCTCATCGAACCACGAGAGTCGCTTCTCGTCGGAGTGGCAACTGTAGCAATCCCTGCGAAGGATGTTTTGGACTTCGGCAGGAGCGTGAATCTCTGAAGCGGCAGACCTTTCCGGAATATCCGGCCGCACGAATTGCAATACGATGAACGCGGCCAGCAGTGCCATCAGAACCTTGAACCGCAGCTTCATGATTTTGTGCTCCTTCTCGATGAGTCAAACAGACATACGCGTCCGCCTAGCGAATGCCAGGACTTTAACCGGCTCCAACCGCGCGTGCCTATTATCGGTTTGTAGGGGTTACCGGAAGGCGCTGAAGACATACAAAGTGATGATTGTGTTCATTTGCGCGGCAAGGCTATGTTCACATTACCCCGCGTCTTTGCCACGCGTGGAACAGATCCTGAGCAAGTGCGAATCAATGGAGGCGTGCCATGCAGCGTGCCATGCGCCTGTTTCAATGGATGATCGAAGAATTCAGCGCTGCGGGTTTCGTCTGGCCATTGGGAACTCTGGAGTTTAACCGGCGCATGCGCGGTTTTGCCCCGGAGCCCCAGTACAATCCCCAGCTCAATCTTGACCTTTTGGTTGGTCCTTCCTATCAGAGCCTGCAAGAGGTGGACCTTTCTGACTAACTCAAAGTAAGTCGCAGTGCAGAGTTGGCGGACCCTTCTCGGCCTTAAACGCCGTCTCCATTCCGCGGCCGCCAGGGTTCTCCGCAACGCGGAGCTGAAAACTGCCGCGGCTTCGTGATTCATCCCAGCGCGTCTCCATTTCAATCCGGTTCCCAACCATTGAACTGGCGCGGGAGATCGAGACGTATTTGGCCGGTCGCACGAATTGACCCTTAACTCATTTTTGGTCATCCATTTGGCGCATCGATTCACGAGATTAATTTGCGTCTGAAGTGAACCGTCGCTTCTTCATCGGCGAAACTCCCCGCTTGCTGGACTCACCTGACCGGAAGCCAGTATTTTCCGCCTTTTAACAAATTGCGAGTTCGAAAAACCAGGGCAGGCGGCCATCGCGAAGGGCGCCACAAAACTCATGGAAAATGACTTAAGACTGTGTTATCTTAACGAATTGCGAGCGTCAGCAAACCCGGTTCCAGCTATTGAATACGGTCGACCATTGATAGTGCACGAGGGTGCGGCAATCCTCCCCGATTGCTTTTGGCTTATTGGATCCGGAAATACAGGGCCCCTTGGGACGTGAGGTCAATCCAGGTAAATCAGGTTCTCGCTCGGATCCGCGCCGATCGGCGTGGCAGTTCCGCATGGCGTCTTGTCGGCAGCGGCGCCTTGGCGGTACATCCGAGAGGTTCCCGCTGGGGACGTTAAGGGAAGCATGACAGGCGAACGAGCGGTCCACTCAAGGCTACACGGTGCTGAATGCGCGTAATTCATTTTGTCGGCTCTCGAGGATTCGGGCAAATGCGATGGTGGATCCCGGCCGCGGCGTTTTGCCTGCTCCTGTGCGGTTGCAATCTGCAGAAATCGAAGCAGAAGCCGGATCTCCAGATCACCCGTATTCCCATGGCCGGTGCAGGCGGCCCAGCTGAGATGGACTACATCGCCGGCCTTGTTACGGGCGCCGCGTCCGCGCAACGCATTGTCCTTTATGCACAATCCATGAATGGCATCTGGTGGGTCCAGCCATTCGCAAAGCAACCCTTCACCCAGGTCGAACCCGATTCCACGTGGAAGAACTCCACGCACCTTGGTACGCATTACGCGGCGCTCCTGGTGCAGCCCGATTATGTGCCTCCGTTGAGGATTGCGGCGCTGCCGCCAGTCGGCAATGGCGTGGTCGCTGAAGCCATTGTGCAGGGTCAGGGCTCGGTGAACTCTCAGAAAATCCTCCACTTCAGCGGCTACGATTGGATCGTCCGTTCCGCCGAAAGTCAACGCGGCGGCGAATTCAACGCTTATGACCCGGAAAACGTCTGGACGGATCAAAACGGGTATCTGCACTTGCGCATGACTATGCGTAACGGAAAGTGGACGTGTGCTGAACTGAGTCTGACGAGGAGCCTTGGATTTGGTTCCTACAAGTTCGTTGTGCAGGATGCCAGCCACTTGCCGTCGACCGCGGTGTTCGGCATGTACACGTGGGACGAAGCCGGAACCGAAAACTTCCACAACGAACTCGATATTGAACTGAGCCGCTGGGGAAACAAGAGCGGAATGAATGGGCAGTTTATTATTCAGCCTTTCTATGTTCCTGAGAATGTTTTCCGGTTTATGGCGCCACCGGGCGTAGTTACATTCGGCTTTCTTTGGGAACCTGGCAGCGCGTCCTTTCGCGCGATCCGGGGAGCGGCAATCACTCCGCAATCCGGCGCGGTCAGCGCACACACATTCACCACTGGTATACCGTCTGCGGCAACGGAATCGGTCCACATCGACCTTTACGACTTTCACCATTCCAGCAACTCTTCGCAACAGCCGGTAGAGGTCGTCATTGAGAAATTCGAATTCCTTCCCTGACAGAGTTGCTATGCGCCTGCGGCCAGTGAGATGGGTCTTCGCCGGATGGATCGCAGTTTTGTGCGCAGGCTCAGTCCACGCACTTGACCCCAACAAGACCATCACGCAGTACATCTACGATCACTGGGGAGCTGACAATGGCTTCCTGGGAGGCGCGATCTACGCCATCAGCCAATCGGATGATGGGTATCTCTGGCTCGGGACGCAACGCGGGCTGGTGCGTTTTGACGGCATGCATTTCACCTTGCTGCAAAAACCCATACCCGATTCACCAGCCATCGGTCCGGTCGTTGGATTGATGGAAGACGAGGAGGGCAATCTTTGGATTCGCCCCGAAGGCGCGGGATTGTTGGTGTATCGCAATGGGAAGTTTCAGGACGCTTTCGCCAAGTTCCATCTTGATACCCTTGCGCTGACCGCGATGGCCGGTAGTCCGGACGGAGGGATGGCGCTTTCCGCTCTGGGCGGACACACGTTCCGCTACAGCCACGGAACATTCAATAGGGTTATCGATCCCCATGAAGTTCCGGATTCGGTCATTTGCATGGCAGAAACGCGCGATCGCAAAATTTGGTTCGGGACCCGGGACTACGGCCTTTTCTACGTGGAGCAAGGGCATGTTCGTTCCGCGTCTTTGGCCCTGCAAACCGCGAAGATCAATGCCTTGTTCCCTGTCAGCAGCAAAGGACTTTGGAGCGGAGGGCTTTGGATCGGGACCGATCGCGGGATCTTTTACTGGGACGGAATGAAACTTGCCAAACGGGCTTTGCCGGCGCCGCTGGGAAACGCGCAGGTTCTGGCCATTATTCAGGACTTTGGCGGCAACGTGTGGGTAGGCACAGATGGCGGCCTGGTCCGCATCTCTCCGAACGGCGCCGCAAC
>Ga0181536_10005110_pt1 | contig 13596 bp, 10 predicted proteins | sample PEATcosm2014_Bin_41_FD_121105 | JGI IMG/M metagenome (GOLD analysis project Ga0181536, IMG submission 121105) | Peatland microbial communities from MTU Mesocosm Facility, Houghton, MI, USA - PEATcosm2014_Bin17_60_metaG | ecosystem: Environmental > Terrestrial > Soil > Wetlands > Peat | place...
CTAATCGGAGCGTATTTCGTCTCCGAGTTCTCTGTCGAGTCCGCGGCACTATTCAATCCGTCTATGGTTGCCGACCCCGATCAACAAGGCCTGCCGCCGGGCGCGTTACGCTTTGTTTTGAGCTTGCGCGCGACCGGGGATGGCAGCATTTCCTCCATCGTCTTCCGGACAGGCATCATCCATGCCGATCACCGGATCGAGGTCGGGGCTGCCAGTTGCTGTATCGTGGAGCCGAACCGAATCCCCAATGCCCTTTATGAGAAGCCACTCTTCGAGCGGAAGATTCTCGAACTTGGATTGACCAACGAGCACACGCGCCGCGTTATGGAAAGGCTGGGGGACTCGTTCACAGAACAAGAACTTCAGTCCACAATTGAAACAGAATTGAAGGAGTGCTCGACCCCGGAGGGGGAAAAGGACCGCCAGGACACTGCGCAGCGAATCACGATACTGGCCAGGTCCAACTGCTCGGTTCAGTTTTCAACCGAACAGGGTGTATCCGAACGGGTTATTTTCCCAGTGACTCTCTCGCAGCGGAATGGCATCGAAGACGCCCGGTTCGTACGTTTCCAGAATGACGACGGAACCTACGTCTACTTTGCGACGTTCACGGCCTTCGACGGTCAACTCGGTATTCCGCAACTCCTGGAGACATCCGACTTTCTTCTTTTTCGATTCGCCACTTTGAACGGTCCGGCGGTACAAAACAAAGGGATGGCCCTTTTCCCGAAGAAGGTGAATGGGTTGTATGCGATGCTGTCCCGGCAGGACTCGGAGAACATCTACCTCATGTTCTCCGACAATGTTCACTTCTGGTATGAGCCGAGAATCCTTCTTAAGCCGATGTTTCCGTGGGAAATGGTTCAAATCGGCAACTGCGGGTCGCCGATTGAGACGAAGGCCGGCTGGTTGGTGCTGAGCCACGGCGTCGGCCCGGTGCGAGAATACTCGATCGGCGCGTTCCTGCTAGATCTTGACGATCCTTCCAAAGTGATCGGTCGCCTGCGCGAGCCCCTGCTGAAACCAATCCTGAGCGAATGGGAGGGAAATGTGCCCAACGTTACCTATTCGTGCGGTGCGCTGCTCCACGATGGCGAGCTGTTTATCCCGTACGGAGTGTCCGATTACGCCACCTGTTTCGCCACGGTCCAGCTGGATGAAGTGCTGGCCGCTATGTCGAACGTACAGCCTTTTGGTTAACAATCTCTTCCCAACCGCCCCGCCTGAAGATCCGCCGGTGAGGCTACCGGAGCAGGTCGCGGGTGCCGAGTCGACTGCCATCGGTCCGCGCTCGCTATCGGGCCGGCTCGGCGCAAGCGCAGTGCCAGGGAGCGACGGCGCGGCGCGCGCTCGCTTCCGCGCGCAGGCGCGCCCGTCGCCGGAGGCGCCGTCGACGGTGAAAGGGCGGATCCGGATCAAGATTCATACAGCGCACCACCTTCTCTCCGCTCTATGGCGCTGGCGACGCCCACCTGCGAGGAGTACCAACACCCAAAGCCTTCAGGCGGCGTTGAGCTGGTGCGCCCCGAGGTCCTCCCCCTCGGTTAGCATCCGATCATCCGCCGCGTCGTGCAGGTGTTTCGTAACCTGGGCGCGGAACCACTCGAGGACGCGATCGGTGGCGGCGTGGATCTGTTCATCGTGTGGTGCCAGGCAGACCTTGCAGTCTTGGGTCATCGTTTGCTCCTGTTCTAGCCGACAATAGGCCTGGGGCACCGCTGGAACAAGACATGCGGAAGTATACGGGAACCCCTACACTTCGGTTGTGGTACTTTCCTGACCTGCGGATACTACCAGATTTGGGGAATCTCCCCGAGGGCCACCCGGGCGTTCCCGGACAGCCTGGCGCCCTCAGCGCGCCCGCCCGAATCCGTGCGCGCGAGCCGAACACGCGCCGACGAGCTGGGCTGGTCACGCGAGCGGCCGGGCTCGCGCTCAACGAGCCGCTATGTGAGAAGCGATTTTCATGAGACGAGTCGACATGATAAGCTCGTGCAGCGGACTCACTTCGCCCTGTATTCCTTCCATTCGCCAACCATCGCTTTCGACATCAACCTGGCGGCGGAGCCCGACGGGCACCAGTACCAGTACGAGGAAAAGGTCGCTGCAAGCGCTGAGAGCCAGCGGAGGAAGCGACCGCAGCGCCCGTCGCCGGAGGAAACGTCGACGGTGAAGTGGCGCCGGCTTCGAGCCACAAGCCCCGCGCCGTCTTCTCGACGCGCGGCCCGGTCGCGCCGTGATTCGAGCTCGCGACGAGCAGCAGTCACAGCGCGTGCGCCAGACTCCCGTGCGCGTGCGACGGGTCCGAGCGGCGCCGCTCGTGGTATGCCCAAGCGGCGCTCACGTGGCAACCCACCTTGGTTGAATACCCGGAGAGAGTCCCAGCCCAGAACCTACAGTACCGGCCCTGGGATTCACAGTACCGGGCTTTCATCGATTCAATAACAAAAGACCTCTTTATCTGTAATTAAAGCCCGGCAACAATGTAATCAGCGGCTGTTCCAGGCTGAATTCATGGGTTAGACCAGCCGCGAAAATCAGATCTACTGAGACAAAGAGAGAAACTTCATGGTTAAAAAGGCTTTTGTCTTGCTGGGCTCTTTGGTGCTATTGGCCGCTTCGGCCTATGGCGACGGTGTCGTCACGACAGTGTATACATCGGTGGCACCCAATGCCTATGGGTCGCCCAGCTATAGCGATTATGTGTCGAATGCAATTTATGCACTCATGAATGGCCTGGGTGCCTGGGGAAACCCGAATGACCCCAGCTACTATAGCCAACAGACGGCTATCTCCATCAGTCAGATGATCGTGACTGGCTTTCCGTCATGGGACGGGCAGGCCGATCCAGGTGACGTCTTCGGCTCGGCTTATGCCAACGAACTCGGCAACCGGCCGCTGTTTGGCGTAGTCATCGATGCGGGGACCGGCGCCCCGTCAATCAGCATCAGTGAGTTGTCGTTTTCCGCTACCAGTAATGATCCCGGCGCCCTACTGGACTTCGGCTTTGCTCAGGGTAGCTACAACTACTCGAGTAATTACGTCGGCGTGATATTCGGCACCGACGGTAACCCTGACACCTATATCACAAGCGGGCCCAATACCCAGCTTGTCAACGAGATCGTGGGCAGGGGTTCGGGAAACGCAGATGCGGCCTATTGCTCTGGTTGCACCATCGCCCAGCAGCAGGCGGCCATCAACGCCTTGTATGGCGATTTCAACGTTATGACTCAATTTTCCGGTACGTATACGTTGACCGACCCGGACGGGGACATTTTGTCCAGCGGGAGCGGCGAGTATGACGTCGCTCCGGAGCCGGGAAGTTTCAGTATGATGCTTGGCGCGGCACTGACGCTGGGCTTGGTCTTCGTGCGTCGTCGCCGCCAACCCCCGCAGCGCTGATCTGTCGGGCGAACGTCGCCGGCCGTGACAGTTGAGGCCGGCGAGGGCTTCCTGTTGGATGGTCGGGCACCCTTCCACTACCCGGTCCAGACGCCCCATAAGCCGTCAACGCTTCCCCGCACGGTGGTATGTAGAGTATACTTGCGCAGGCAGGCGGCGCAGCCGTCTCCCATGACCAGGAAGGGAAAGGAGCCATTTCATGCCGAAGTTCTTAGTGGAAGCGACCTATACAGCCGAGGGGCACAAAGGGCTGGCCAAGGATAAGGCCTCCGGCCGAAAGGCAGCCATTACGCAGGCGGTGAAGAAGCTGGGCGGGAAACTCGATGCCATCTACTTCTGCCTGGGCGAGAACGATGTCATTCTAATTGCGGACATGCCGGATCATGTCTGCGCGGCCGCGCTAGGCTCCGCCGCGTGTGCCAGCGGAATGGCGCGCACCAAGACCACGGTTCTGCTGACAGTACAGGAGGCGGATGAGGCGCTCTCCAAACCCGTGGCCTATCGGGCTCCGGGAGCCTAGCTCAACTGAAGAACAGCGTCGCAACCATCGCGGTCTGCGCCGTTGGGCATACTGAGAAATCCGAGCCAGAGCCGTAAAGAGCTCACCGCACCTGGGCCACGGCGGCTGTCGTTGATCGGGCGGTGGGCACATGTGCGTCGTTAGGGTATTGCTCCAGCGCGATGCGGAACGCCCGCTCGCTGATCTGCGCCTTGTTGGACCTCAACGCGGCGCGTCCCCAAGGTTCGGCGACCGGCCGCGGGTAGTACGGCGGTTCGGTGTACACCAGATGACGCTCCGCCATGCTGGCCTGCTCGAATAACTTCAGGGCGCGATCCGCGTGGCCGCCGGCGAGTTCCAAGTGCGCCTGCATCTCCTGGCGCGCCACTTCCAGTTCCGCGGGATTCGCGCGATGCGTCCGCGCGCGATAATCCGCCAGTGACTCATCGAATTTCGCTGCTTCCTCACGGCCGCTGGCTGCATTGCCTTTGTTCGCATATGCCAGCGCTCGCGCCCAGTGGCGCCACGCCTCCTGACGCGGGTGCGCCAGCATGGGCAACGTATCGCCGTCCAAGATCAAGTCCCATTTTTCGAACTGCACCAACGTCCGCAGCATGGCGAACCATCCTTGCGCGTGGGCGCTGCCTACTCCGTCAGCCGCCGCCTGCTGCGCGGGATTCTCCTGGAACCGCAACAATTCCCTGGCCGCTTCCATCGCATCGTCATACCGGCCTTCAAACGAGTATGCGGTCGCCAGATAGTGGACGTTGTGCCCATAATGGCCGTCGCCGTAGAGCTTGTCCTGCGCCATCCACTTTCGCTCGTTTTGCGCTGCATCGGCAAACGCCTGCGCCGCATCGCTCCAGCGCCCGGTTTGCGAATAGATGTGTCCCGGCATGTGCAACGCGTGCGGAATGTTGGGCACCAGTTGCACGTATTTCTCGCAGCTCGGCCAAGCATCCTGTGCAAACGTCGAGCCTTCGAAAGCGTGGATGATATAGTGGTGCAGTCCGGGATGCTCCGGCACTCTCGGCAAGAGCGCTCGCAGGATTGCGACCGCTTCCATGCTGCCCGGCGCCACCGGTTTCTTGTCCGGCGCGGTGAACCCGCGCATAATCATCAAGGCCAAATCCAGCTCCGCCTCCACTTCGCCGGGATGCGTGGCCAGCAGTGCGCGAAGGCCCTTCACGAAAGCCTCCTCGGGATCTTTGGCGTCAGGGTCGCGGCGCGCGGCGATGGCGGCGATGTACATCTTTTCCAGCTCGGTTGCCCTCCCAGGCGCCTGACTCAATTCGACCGCTTTCCTGGCGGCGGCACGCGCGCGCGAAATGGCCGGCGCCACCTGCTTGCCGAAGAACGCGGCCAGTGTGTCGATCTGGAATCGCGGCCGCCAGTCGCCGGCCGCCACCATTGCGATGCCCCAGTGCGGCATGGGCGCCGCGGGATCCAGCGCGGCGGCCTGCAAGAAGCTGCGCTCAGCTTCCCGCGCCCAGAAGGAGTGCATTTGCGCCACGCCCTGGTCGAAAAACTGCTGCGCTTCCGCGCTGGAGGTGGTGATCGGCAGATGCACGGTTCCCATGCCAGGCAGGATCTTCGCCGGCAGCGTGGGCTGGAGCGCACTCGGCGGCGGCGCGCAATTGTCGCCCTTCGGCGGCTGCGCTGCCGCGGCCAAAACGATCGTCAGGAAGAGAGTGAGCTTCATGGGTGGTTCTCCAGTTGGCGTTCCATCAGGTGTATCAGTTGATCCGGACGATAGTTGGAGCCCGCCACCTGAGCAGCCAGCCGTCCATCCCGCCCGATGATGGATGTCGTGGAATTGTGGCCGATCGAGCCCTCGTCGGCCCAGTAGATCTCGCCAAGCGCGGCCGCCAACGGCGCCACGTCCCCGGTCAGGAAGAGCCACGCCGGCCCGGCGGCCCAGCGACGCGCGTAATCGGCCAGGACTGCGGGCGTGTCGAAATCAGGGTCTACCGTCACGGAAAGCAGCAACAGGCCCTCACCGGCTTGATTGCGCAACTGGCGCTGCAGCATGGCGAAGTTCGCCGAAAGACGCGGGCACACGTCCGGCAGTGGGCAACGCGTATAGATGAAATCGATCGCCACTACCTTGCCGCGCAGGTCGGCGGCACGCACCCTGCGGCCGTCCTGAGCGGTGAGCTGGAAATCCGGAAGCTCGGCGCCGATCGCCAGTTTCTCCTTGGGCGCTGGAAGCGCGGCGTCGGGCGCGCCGGTCGGACGAATGTGGCGCGCCACGGCCTGCTCTTTCGTCACAGCAAGATCAAACTGGATGCGCGCGCCGGGATACAGCCCAGCCAGCTCCGCTCCGTTTTCCGCGCGAAACGGCATCAGCATCGCCGGCATGTAGTGAGCGATCGCCCGATGGGATACCAACATGGTTCGCGCCGACGGATCTACGGCAACCACGATGCCATCCACCGCATAGGTTTTCCCCATCAGCGGCAAGCCGGCGAGAAACACGAGCGTAGGAAGACGACGCGGCATTTACCCAGCAGACTGTCCCGGTGGTTCTCATTTCGCCCCCGGGTCTTAAACTGAATATACCAGAACGTCTCTGCCGTCCGGCGGATAATGGTTCTAGCTCCCCTCGGGAGCGGTTCCTATGAAGACGTCCTCTGAAGAGTCCAACAGAACGGCCTCCCCGGATCCCGACTGGCCTTCCCGCCGCTTGCGTTGGGTGCTGCTGGGCGCATTCCTGGGGCTGCTGGGCCTCATCCTGATCTCCGGCGCCGCGGCCTCCCGCAGCCTCAAGCGAATGCAGCAGCAGGAGCAGTTGGCGCGGCGCGACGTCGCGGATCGCACGGGGAATCTCTCGGGCCTTTACCTTTCCATTGAGGTCTATAACGAAGCCATCCAGCGTTATGCCGCCTGTCCGGGAGGCAAGCCCGATCCCGTGGTCCGGCAGCAGGTGGACCGACTCACCGCGGACATCGGCTCGCAGTTGAATCGCTATCCCCCCGACCGGCAACCCGAGGAAGCCGCCTTCCTGCAGGCCATCCTGGATCAATTCACGCGCCATCGCGACTTGTACGCTTCCATCCTGGTCTTGGGGCCCCAAGAGCTCCAAGGCCGCGAGCAATCGCTCATCAACGATCAGATCCTCTCCATGCGGTCGCAGTTCCTCGAATCGTCCGGCCAGCTCCGGGCGTGGAACAACCAGCAATTTCGCCGGACCGACGAAACGCTGCTGGCGCAGTTCGGCCGCCTGCAGTCCAGCCTCACGGAATCTCTGTCCATCGCGCTCGGCGCCGGCCTGCTGCTGGCGTTGGCGAGCATGGCGTATATGGTGCGGCTGGAAAGGCAGACCCGCGGCCGGTACCGCGAGCTGGCCCACAGCCGCCTTGAGCTGGAGCGGCTCTCCTCCCGCCTGGTGGATGTCCAGGAGGCCGAGCGCCGGTCCATCTCGCGCGAGTTGCACGACGAAGTGGGCCAATCTCTCGGCGCCCTCCTGGTGGAGCTGGGAAGTTTGTCCACGAACCTGCCCCTGGATCGAATCCGCATCAAGGAGCGGCTCGCCAACATGAAATCGGTCGCCGAGCGGACTGTGGGCACCGTCAGAGATATCGCGCTGCTGCTGCGCCCGTCCATGCTGGACGATCTCGGCCTGATCGCCGCCCTGGAGTGGCAAGGCAGGGAGGTATCGCGCCGCAGCGAAATGGAGGTCACTGTCGAGTCGGAAGACGTGTCCGAGGATCTGCCGGACGAATACAAAATCTGCGTCTATCGCCTGGTGCAGGAAGCGCTCAACAATGCCGTGCGCCATGCCCAGGCGCGCAGCGCCAGGGTTCGCGTGGTGCAGAACCAGAGCGGCATCGCCATCGAGGTCAGCGACAACGGCTGCGGCTTCCAGCCCGAGCGGGCGCGCGGCCTTGGCATACTGGGAATGGAGGAGCGCGTGAAGCGCCTCGGTGGAACCTTGACCGTGGATTCCGCGCCCGGGCGCGGCTCTGCCATCAAAGCCGAGCTGCCGTTGCCCCCATCCGCCGGAAAGCCTTCGTGAGACAGACCCGCGTCCTGCTCGCCGATGACCACACGCTGATCCGCGCCGGCCTGCGCCTGGTGGTGGAACAGCGGCCCGAATTCGCCGTGGTGGGTGAGGCCTCCGACGGAAGAGAGGCCGTGACCCTGGCGCAATCCCTCAGACCGGACGTCGTCGTTATGGACATCGGAATGCCCGGCCTGAACGGGATCGAAGCCTGTCTGCAGATTCGGGGCAGCCTTCCGGATACCCAGGTGGTCATGCTCAGCATGCACTCCGATGAAGGATACGTGCTGCGTGCGCTCAAGGCCGGCGCCCGCGCGTACCTTTTGAAGGATTCCGCCGAGGCCGATCTGGCCAGTGCCATTCGCGCCGCCTCGGAAGGCAAGTCCTTCTTTAGCCCGGCGGTGGGCAAGGTGCTGCTCGAGGACTACATGCGCACCTTGCAGCGGACCGGGGCCGAGGATTCCTACGAGTTGCTCTCGCCTCGCGAGCGGGAGATCCTGCAACTGGTCGCCGAGGGCAAATCGAGCAAGGAAATCGCCGCCCTGCTCAATCTGAGCGTCTATACCGTGGAAACCCACCGCGCCCACGTCATGCAGAAACTGAACCTGCGCGGCGTCCCCGAGCTGATTCTCTACGCCGTCCGCAAGGGAATCATTTCTTAGCGTCTCCGCCGCTAAGTTGGAGGGCGGGCGCCCTCGCCCGCGCCGGGCCCCCTGGTCCGGCCTCTTCGCTGACCTACCGACTCTCCGTCTCCCGAATACCGACTTCCCGTTACAAACACCCGGCCTGCTCCCGCATCTATACAGATGGGTCCACAATCCGGCCCACATAGTGAAAGGGAAGGTTATATGAACACACAGAATATCCGGATGCGTCCGAAGACCGCGGTTCTCGCCGTGGCTCTGGCCTTGGGGCTGGGTGGTCTCGGTCTGGCCGCCGCCAATCGCGTCTGGAACGACAATCCGCCGGCCACGTTCAAACTGGCGGATGCCAATGAAGGTCCCAGCCGCACCGGCTTCGCGCCGGTGGTCAAGAAAGTCTTGCCGGCGGTGGTTAACATCTCGTCGTCCAAGGTCGTCGAAACGCCTGCGGCGTTTCACGGCCAAATCCCCGACGAACTCCGCCAGTTCTTCGGCGATGATTCGCAAGGCCGCCGCGGCATGCCGCGCGAGCCGCGCGAGCAGCGTGAGCAGGGACTCGGCTCGGGCGTGATCGTCAGCCCCGAAGGCTACATTCTCACCAACAATCATGTCGTCGAGGGGGCCACCGACGTCAAAGTGACGCTCTCCGACAAGCGCGAGTTCAAAGCTCGCGTCATCGGCACCGATCCTAAGACGGATATCGCCGTCCTCAAGATCGATGCTTCCGGTCTGCCGGCCATCGTGATCGGCGACTCTTCGAAAATCCAGATCGGCGACTACGCTCTCGCGGTCGGCAATCCCTTTGGCGTCGGCAAAACCGTGACCATGGGAATTGTCAGCGCCACCGGGCGTACGGGCTTGGGCATCGAGGCCTACGAAGACTTCATCCAGACCGACGCGCCCATCAACCCCGGCAACTCCGGCGGAGCGTTGATCAACGATCGCGGCGAACTGGTCGGCATCAATACCGCCATTCTGGCTCACGGCTCGGAAGGCAATCAGGGCATCGGCTTCGCCGTTCCGGTGAACCTGGCCCGCACCGTCATGGACCAGATTCTCAAGAACGGAAAAGTGACGCGCGCCTATCTCGGGATCATCCCGCAGGACGTGACGCCGGCCATGGCCAAGGCCTTTGGCGAGAAGGAGCCGCATGGCGCGCTGGTGGGCGACGTCAGCCCCGACAGCCCGGCGCTCCGCAGCGGCCTGCTGAAAGGTGACATCATCCTGGAACTCAATGGCAAGCCCGTGGAGGACGCCAACCAACTGCGCATGAGCATCTCCATGATGAGCCCGGATGCCAGCGTGACCCTCAAGGTTTTCCGCAACGGCGCCGAACGCGAAGTTGCCGTCAAGCTGGCCGAATTGCCCGTCAAGGAAGCCAGTGTGCGCAGCGAATCCAACACTACCAAGAGCGTCCTCTCCGGCGTCTCCGTGGAGGATGTGGACACGCAAACCGCCCGGCAACTCGGCCTGCCCGCCAACACTGCCGGCGTGGTCGTGACCAATATCAGTCCCTCCAGCCCGGCCGTCGATTCGGGCCTGCGCCGCGGGGATGTCATCCAGGAAGTCAACCGGCAACCGGTGAAGAACACTTCCGATTTCGAGCGCGCCATGCGCAACTCGAAAGACCAGACTCTGCTGCTGGTCAACCGCCAGGGCAGCACGATGTATGTAGCTGTGTAAGTCTCGCCAGTCGAGACCGGCCGGCCGTGGAGATCCTCTGCTCCGCGGCCGGCCGCTTTTTTGTCTCAACACTCCGATATTCTCCGTGGGGCAGAATGGTATCCCAATGCCACTTAGCTTTCCCACTACTGAACATCTGCACAAATCGTGGGGCAGACCCCCTGGTCTGCGGCCGACGCCCTCGTCGGCCTGCTGGCGTTTGTATGATGCTGATTTCGTTGTTCCGGCTGCGGGACGAGGGCGTCCCGCGCAGACCTGGGGGTCTAACCTATACCGAACCACGATTTTGAAAACTAAGTGGCATTGGGATGGTATCCTGCGCGCCGGTTGGCAACCGGCGCCAAGCGGCCATTTGCAAAGGTCGGCAGGCGGGTTGCCAACCCGCCGCAGGTTGCCAACCTGCCCCACAAGGCGGTATCTTCCGTCGCTGCATCTTGCGAGCCTCCTCAGCCCCTCGTCAAGCTGTACAGCGTGATCTCCGGCGGGGCGCCGATGCGGATCGGAATGCCGATGGTTCCGATGCCGCGGTTCACATAAAGCTGGCCGCCGGGTTTGTGGAACAGGCCGGCCACGTATGGCGTCACCAGCCGGCTGGGCGCGATCTCCGGGCTGATGAACTCGAGCGCCGCCTGGCCGCCGTGGGTGTGCCCCGCCAGGCTGAGCTCGATGCCCAGCTCCGCCGCCCGCGGGAAGGTGTCGGGGTTGTGGCTGAGCAGAATATTGACGCGGTCGCGCGTGATGACGCCCTCGATATTTCCCAGCAGGCGATCCACCGGCGCGGATGGCCCGAACCGCCGGTGACTCTGGAAATCCACCCCGATCAGGTTCAGCGAATCGGCCCCCACCGTGATCTGCACATTGGTCCCGCGCAGAATCCGCACGCCCACCTGCCGGAATAATTCGGTGATCGAATCCTCGACGCCCGCCCAACTGTCGTGGTTGCCCAGAGAGCCGTACACGCCGAACGGCGCGCGCAGACCGGAGAGCGCTTCCACCACGGGCTGCTCGGTGCCGGGGTCGAACGTGACGAAGTCGCCTGTGAGAACCGTAAGGTCGGGCTTGAGCGCGTTCGCGATGGCGACATACTTGCGGATCTCGCTAGCGGGCATGAACGGCCCGATGTGGATATCGGAAAGCTGGCAGATCCGAAACCCTTCGAAAGCCTGGGGCAGACGGGCCATGCGGATGGGCTGCGCGGTGGTCTCGAGGTTGAGCCGTCCGTAGAGCAAGCCGTAAGCGCCACCGACAAAGGGCGCGGCCGCCGCCACCGCGGCGGTGCGTTCCAGGAAGCGGCGGCGTTCGGGTGATGCTATGGCTCGACCGGAGGAATCGGCGCGCCGCCGCCGGGCCGCCATCCAGCGCGCCGCGCCAACGATGCTTTGCGGGATGGCGAACAGCGCCACCACCAGGAATGCCACCAGCGAACTGGCCAGCCACCAGAGGAACGGCGCTGTCACCAAGGCATCCCTCAATGTGAGCTCAACCGGGCTGGGGCTTCTCCCGAAGAGGGGCCAACTCCACCAGAACATGGCTGCATAGACGGCGGCGGCCGCGCCGCACACCAGGATCCGGAGTCCCCGGTTTCGAATCAGCCGCGTGGCGAGACGGTAACCGCGCCATGCCCAGTAGGCCTGGCTGGCGGCAAGAGTGGCAAGGATAATCGCGAAGATGGACATGTGGGCCGAGTGCGTTCTGCTTCTTCCATTCTCGCACTCAGTGCCGGGTATCCACGAGCGCACGGAATGACGATCCCGGTGAGAGCGTCGAGGATGCCACCGTCCCCAGCGGATCGATCCAACGCGTCGCGCCCGTGCCGGTCCAGACTTCGCGCTGCTGGCCGGTCTGCGGATCGACCGTCAGCGTCCGGCCCGCCAGCGCGTCGCTAAAGTTCTGCCCCTGCTTCGACATGTTTGCCGACCAGCGCTCGTAGCGGGCCTGCGTTTCCTGGAGCGTCCGCCGGAAGATGGCCATGGCGGCCGCGGCTTGCGCCTCGGTGATCTGTTCCTGCCGCATGGCCCACTGCGGGTTCTCCGTGAACGACGCGGCGGAATGGAACAGCATCGTGTAGGTGGCCGCCGCGCGGTCCTTCGGGGCCAGAAAACTCAGCAGGCTGGCGGGCATCCAGTTGCCGGTTCCCTGCATTTCGTAGAGCGAGGTTTCGGTGTATACGAACGCCACTTTTTCCTGCCCGTCCGCCACGCACCGGTAGACCACTTCGCCGGCCGTGGTGCTGGAAGGCCCGTTGTGCGCCGCGTTGAAGATGGGCTCCTCGGTCTTGATCGACTTCGGCTCCAGCGTCTGGCACATCTTGCTGAAGCGCGCCTGGGCGTAGAGGTCGGCAAAATCGCGTCCGGAACGGTACCGCGCCATCGTGGTGGTGGTGGGCGGCTGGCCCGCCGAATAGGGCTTGCCTTCGGTGAATCCCAGGCGCACCATCTGCTGGGTGGGAACGGTGAAGCCTCCGATTCCAAAATCGCCGATCCGCATGCTGACCCGGCCGTCCGGGGAAGTCATGTCGATCTGGACGCGAGGGTCGAGCGGCCCTTTGCGCAGCATTCCGCCCTGCGCTTTCCAGCCCTGCGGCACCTCCACGGAAAAGGCCCGCTCCTGCGTATCCTGCAACGTGGTCCACGCGCCGGGTTGGGCCAGTGCCCCCGCCGCGGCCAGAAACATCAGGCTCCGAGTGCGTGAAATCATGCCCATCATTTTGCGACGGATCGCGCCCGCGCACAAGCGTCCGCCGTCAATAATTTCTGGAAGTTTGGTGCGGATGAGAGGACTTGAACCTCCACACCCTTGCGGGTACATGGACCTGAACCATGCGCGTCTGCCAATTCCGCCACATCCGCACGTTGGATGGAGACTCCATTTTTTCAAACCGCGAAGCGGGAGTCAACTTTTTCGCGGCGCGCCCGGCGCGGCCTTAAATTACGTCCACGCCCATGCTGCGCGCGGTGCCGGCCACCGAACGCATGGCCGCTTCCAGGTCGAAGCAGTTCAGGTCCGGCATCTTGATCTTGGCAATCTCCTTGATCTGCTCCTGGGTGATCTTTCCGACCTTGGTCTTGTGCGGCTCGGGCGATCCCTTGGCCAGGTTCACCGCGCGCTTGATCAGCACCGGCACCGGCGGCGTCTTGGTGATGAAGGTGAAAGAGCGGTCCGAAAAAATCGTGATCACCACCGGGATGATCAACCCTTCCTGGTCCTTGGCGGATGTCTTGGCGTTGAACGCCTTGCAGAAATCCATGATGTTGACGCCCTGCGGACCGAGCGCGGTTCCCACCGGCGGCGCCGGAGTGGCCTTGCCGGCCGGAATCTGCAATTTCACCGATGCGGTAATCTTCTTTGCCATATCAACCCTTTTCCAC
>Ga0181536_10005114_pt1 | contig 13585 bp, 11 predicted proteins | sample PEATcosm2014_Bin_41_FD_121105 | JGI IMG/M metagenome (GOLD analysis project Ga0181536, IMG submission 121105) | Peatland microbial communities from MTU Mesocosm Facility, Houghton, MI, USA - PEATcosm2014_Bin17_60_metaG | ecosystem: Environmental > Terrestrial > Soil > Wetlands > Peat | place...
AAAGGAAATGGTGACTGCAAAGTCAATCTCCGTCCCGGCCGGACGGCACGCTCCCTCATTTACCGCTCAGACGACTCCCTCAATTACCGTGCGCACGCTCATGGCAAGTCTCCAAGGCGGCCTTGAAGGAAATCAGCTTCCGGCCACCAAGCTTCGTCTGGTAGGTGACGTTGTGGTAATCGGTTCCCTTGCAGGCGCAAATAGCAAAACCATAAAGGGAACCGTATAAAGCAATGGCGGCCCACTTCCATGCATGGTCGTCGGTGGCTGCCTCCCGAATGAACTGAGCCGCACGCTCCAAGTAGTCCAGCGCGTTCGTCTCCTCAGTGAATGTCACATAGGGTTCGGTCATGACGATGAGGCTAGGCTCGCCTAAGCCGAACGTTTTCGGACGTATTGGCAATCAATTTTCATACCAGAGCGCATCCTAAACCCTCCCGGCTCAGTTGCAAGAACAAATTGTGCTCCCACCGCAGCCTGCACCAAGCCCTAACCGCTCAAACTGGGACGCCGTGGACACTTTGTCATGCTGAAAAGTGCGTTCGGACAAAGTTAATAACAGGCTCTAGCCACCCGGAATCTGGCGACGGAGACGGAAATGGAGTTACCGCTGGCGGCGATGGGATGACGGTAGGTGTGACTTTTCGTACCCCGAGAGTTGGTCTCGCCGGTGCTCTCAGTGGTCGTTCGGCTTCGGAAAGTAGAAGGAGACGTTCCAGGTATAGTCGGCCAAGGTGTTGAGCGCGGCTACCAGGACGAAGCCCGCGCAGGTGAGCTGTGAGATGTCTGGTGCGTGCATCATGGACGGAAGCCATTCGTATTTCAGGGAGCCGCAGATGAACGCTGCAATCAGCAGGAGTGTGATGGTGGCGAGGGAGATTAGATCGATCACGCACCACGTTTTGAGGTACTCAAGAAACTCTGCGTAGGCTTGGTACCGCTGCGGCGTCTTCGCCTGTTGTGGCTCACGTTGACGCGCAAAAGAGATGAGTCCGCCGCAGAGAAATGGTTCAGCGAACGTGGTTGCAGCCGTCCTGGATCTTTTGACGAGATCGCTGATTGCGTCGATAACCAGGTCACCAATTGACTTCCGTTCGATGTCTTCGTTTTTAGTCGGTGGCGCGGCCGGTTTGTCGGGGATCAGGGGATTTCTTAATTGTCCGTCCAGGAGGGTTGCGTTCCATCCCCAGTATATCGCTATGGGGGCGAAAAGGGCGCCTAAGAAGGCGAGTGGGTGGCCATCGAAAGCATGGTGTTTCAGGCAGTATAAGAAGAGGTACGGCAGAACCAGAACGCCAAAAAAGCCAAAAACAAAGTCGCGGAGCACATGCCTTGTCCTTCGCTCAAATGGGTCACGGTAGGCGGTGTTCGCAGCCCAGATGTCAAAGCAGATCAGGCCATGAATGTTGCGGAAATAGACCAGAAAGAAGCAGGTCGTGGTCACATAGGCAAGGAAAGTTCCGACCCCAAGCCCCTCGAGGCCGGCGATAGTTGCGTCCGCTTCGCGAACTGAGGTGCCAAAGAGCACCGAGGCCACCAGCTTCAGCACGTCGTCGAAGCGCCTGGTATTCATTCCGGGGTGTCAGGTTGTGGAACCGGACTTGTTGAAAAGGAGGCACCAGGTGGAAACCAGGATGTACATTGTCGAGCTGACCAAAAGGGCGAAGAGAGGCGGGGTTACCGCATATTGTGGCTTGTTAGCGACGAAGAAGGCTGTGACGAACGCGGTTGCGATACCTGCTGCGATCGCGCTGAAGGCGGCGGTTTTACAGAGTCGCTTGGTTAAGAGGGTACCGAGGATTGGCGCGAAAAGCGAGAGTTGGCTTGAGTAAAAGGCGTATAGCGCCGTTTGGATATCTATGTGCGAGATGAAGCGAAGACCGTAGTATAGAACGCCCCCCAACAGGGTTATGAGGAACGTCCACATTCGTGCGGAATTCAGGCTCTTGCTCTTCCCGTACGGCGGCAGGTCGTGGTATGAGGTGAATGAAATTGCCGAGATCAGGGCGTCGACGGTTGACAGCATAATGGCGATGACTGCTGCAACAAGGACTGGGAAGATAAACCAGGTGAAGCCGCCAAGAAGCGCCAACTGCGTCTTACCTGTTACAATCGCGGCCGCGAAATTCGTCAGCGCCACCGAGGGGTCTTCGCTTTTGTGGAGGAAGCCGGAGTAGTTTAGCGTCATTCCGAGTATGGCGCCAAATATCCAACTGACTGGGGATTCGAGCATAACCCGGCGAATGCCCCGCTGGATCTGGGCGAACTGGTGGGTGCCGGTCGTGAGTTTAACCGATGAGATCCGTTGCCAGCTGGACACGTCTGCGAACTGCCACAATGCGTTGGCAAAGAAGAGACTGACCAGCCCCAAGGTCCCCTGTGCACGAAGCTGCGTTCCGAAACTGCCGGCGTTGTAGACTTCCAAACCGGGACCGGTGGAGGGGGACCATCCGCTGGAGAGAGAAACGATTATGAGGAGGAGTTGCAAGCCGATGCCCACGATCGGGATGAATATCTGGCGATCTGCAAATCTGTGGCCGGGCACGGTGTCAGCCTTGGCCTTGATCATTATCAGGAAGCACAAGAGGAGGAGGCCGTTCAGCATCCAGAAACGCGAAGCAAAGCCTTTCGCATAGACATTCTGGATCATGATTAAAACAACCAGAAGGAGTGTTGCGTAGGCGATGGGCACTTGAATGCGTTCCGTGTTAACCTCCGCTTTGTAGCCTCCATAGGTTATATAGATAAAACCGAAGAGGAGGAAGACCATTCCGAGCACGTAGAGGCTCTTGGGGTCGGTGAAGAACGGCTGATATACGGACGTGGCATAATCGATTTCCGCCATCATGGTTCCCCAGAGGCCGATTATGGTGGCCAGGGATGCCATGACTTGGACGGCTCTGGACGAGAAAGCGTTGTGCAGGTAGCCGTGGATGGTCCAGTTCTGCGATAAGAACTGGCCTAGACGTGGGATGGCCAGGTAGAGCAGCCCGAAGCCAAGGCCCCAAAAGACCGGCACCCAGAATGCGCCGAAGCCGTAGCGGATGCCCCAGTCGGCAAAAAGGAAGAGGGCCGCCATCTGCAGGCTGTATCCGACCGTCGTGTTCGCAAAGTCGTTGGCGTTGACCTTGCGGCCGTAAATGAAATAGTCGTCGAGGGATGTCGGCCATGACCGCCTCCTGAGGCCGATGAAGACGTAGCAGGCCACGGGAAGGAGCGTCGCGAAAGCTGTGGCGGCTAGTATCATTGGTGGACTGAGGTGGGGGTTGGAGCTCCGCTGCGGCGGGTCCCCCTGGAGTGCCGACGCCCGCCGTCCACGGATGAATGCCGATTCTCTGCGTGTACAAGAAGTCTCATTCGAGTCGAACTGAAGTAAATAGTATGGTTATAGGGTTGCTTCACCAATTTTTTTTGCGTTGCACGTGTGGCTCCGTGGAAGTGGCACGGGTTATGCTATAGACTTGGCGACAACAGGCGCGTTCGTTCGCGCTTTTGTGGGTTGATTGTGATGGGGCTTTGTGGTAAAAGCGTCAGAATTAATAGGCGAGCGGGGCCGAGCGGGTCCTGCGAACTGGAACATTTCCGAAACAGGCTTAATTTGTATTAGATATGCCACCGTCTGGTTTCAGTAATAAACATAGCGTTGGGATTTCGGGCTTCTTTCGATCCTGTGTGGAGGATTTGATTTCCGAGAGTACTGGGGTGCGGACTCCGGGGCAGGCGCTGCAACGTGAACTGCGGCATATAGCGACGGATCTTGTAGAGGTTAAGCGCGGACCGATTCCAACGAAGGTTCTTGAGCTAGTGAGGTCGTTCTACGATGAACTTGAGCGCACGAAGCCGAAGGATTTCAATGAACTGGAGCGGAACGCCGAGGGCCTCTGCGTCGCTGTGGAGCAGCGGATAGAGGAGATCAAGGTCGCAGGCCCAGCTTGACGACTTCTTTTTCGGCGGAAGGGCACCGCTGTTAGTCGTAGATGAATCCACTTTCGTTTGCGCCGACCACTCGGTGCGTTCGGAGTTTTCTCCAATAATTACTAACTTGCCGGTGTGGTGTTTCGGGCTACGGCTCGTCGGGTCGAGGTGGCGGAGCGCCGGAGGCTTCTTCGGGGGCTGAAAAGAGCTGGGCGGGGTCGGAGGCGACCCGCTTCCATGGGGAATCCTAAAGTAAAGGGGTCAACGACAATTAATGTTTTGTTGACCGCTGACCGGGCGGGTGGCTATGGTGAACCTATGGCCCGAAAATTGCGCATCCAGTATGCGGACGCGATGTTTCACGTCATGAGCCGTGGCGGCCAGGGCGAGGACATTTTCCTGGACGACCTGGACCCGCGCGGGCCAACTCGCGCTTTTCAACAGCGCACGGCGGCTGTAAAATGGGGACACAGACCTCAGGCCGGGCAATCGCCCGGCTTGAGGCCGGCAAGCGGAACGCAGAACGAACGACGCTTATGAATGTCGACCTGCCGCACTATCTGACCGGCGAGAAAGTCCACGCCCGCGACCGGGTTCGATACAAGGGTGAAGCCGCCACTGTGGCCTTTGTCAGCGATGGCGAAGGGGGTGAGTTTTCCAGCGGTTACGAGGATTATTTCGGCCAGGAGGCCGGGATTATGCTCCGTGATGACGAGGGCGAGCTTATCTTTCTAGCGGAACCCGGGGACGACCTGGAGCTGATCCACGCATCCTCGGCCGGGCTGTAACCCCCGCCGGGCCCTTGCGCCCTGGCGCCTGGCGTAATCGCAACCTTCGTCGCAACCTTTGTCGAGGCAAACGCCTGGCCGGGCCCCTGTGCCCTTGCGGCGAGGCGCCGGTTTGGCTACTAATGGCGGCATGGACAATCGCGAGGCACTGGTGGCGCTGAACCTGATCGAAGGCATTGGCCCGGTCCGGGTGCGGGCGCTGCTCGAACATTTCGGGGAGGCCTCGGCGGTGCTGGGCGCCTCCCGCCAACAGTTGCTGCAGGTCAGGGGCATCGGCCAGGAGATGGCCGAGGCCATGGCCAACTGGGAAAAGACAATCCACCTCGACGCGGAATTAAAGCGGATAGCCGACTTCGGGTGCCGGGTGGTCGCCCTGCAGGACGAGGAATACCCCGCGCTGCTGCGGCAGATTTATGACCCGCCGCCGGTGCTCTATGTCAAAGGCCAGATGCTGCCCAAGGACAAGAACGCCGTGGCGCTGGTGGGGAGCCGGATGACGACCCACTATGGAATCGAGACCGCCCGGAAGCTGGGCTATCAACTGGCTTACCTGGGCGTGACGGTCGTGAGCGGCGGGGCGCGCGGCATTGACTCGGCCGCGCACCAGGGGTCCCTGGCCGCCAAGGGCCGCACCATCGCCGTCCTGGGGACAGGCATCAACCTGGTTACCCCTCCGGAAAACGCGAGGCTCTTCGAGGAGATTGCCGCCAACGGCGCCGTGGTTACCCAGTTCCCCTTCAACCGCCCCGGCGACACACAATCCTTCCCCATCCGCAACCGCCTCGTTGCCGGCATGACGCTCGGCACCGTCGTGGTCGAGGCCAACCTCACCAGCGGCGCTCTCATCACCGCCAACTTCGCCAACGAGTACGGACGCCAGGTCTTCGCCGTGCCAGGCCGCATCGATTCTCCCCGCAGCAAGGGCTGTCATGACCTGATCAAAAAAGGCGCCAAGCTCTGCGAAGGGGTCGAGGACATATTGAGTGAGTTTGAGTATCTGTTCCCCGCCAGCAACAAGCCGCCCTCCGCCGCCGAGACGGGCGTTCTGCCCGCGCTCGAGCTCGGCGAAAACGAGCGGAAGGTCTATGACACGCTGAGCAACGAGGAGATCAACATCGATGACGCCATCCGCAAGAGCGGCCTGCCCAGCTCGGCCGTTTCGGTCGCGCTCCTGAGCCTCGAAATGAAGCGCCTCATCCGCCAATTGCCGGGCAAGCTCTTTGTGAGGAACCAATGAGGGCCTCAATCATCGCCTGACGAACGCAAACCTGACCCAGAGCAGCGTAATTGACGGGAGGTCAAAACCGCTGCCAATAAAGAGAATCGAGGAGACCGCGACATACTTGGAGCGGCAAAGCCGCAACCGAGGAAAAAGATGAACCACGGATGCCACGGATCAACACGGATTTCTTCTATCCGTGCCATCCGCGAAATCCGTGGTTGAAAAGTCTTCGCAGTCTGCGGGCAATCTCGGCTATTGCAGCGCGGAATACGCGGAAAGAGGTCCACGTCGTCTCGGCTGAGTGAAAAATCCATTGCCGCAAATGTATAGCTATTTCGGGGAAACCACACTAGCAGCCGGCCCAATATCCCAATTCGCGCAAGGAGACATAATCTCGAGTCCGTTCCTGGGAGGCGCAGCCAAGGATGACGTGGTCCAGCACATCGATTTTCAGGAGTTGCCCGGCGCGGATCAGATCGCGCGTGACCTTGATGTCGGCCTCGGATGGGGTCGGGTCGCCGCTGGGATGGTTGTGGATTAGCACGACGGCGGCGGCATTGGCGGCGATGGCGGACTTGAAGACATCGCGCGGGTGAATCAGGATGGTGTCGAGCGTGCCCTGGGAGATCTGTTCGACGCGCACCAGCCTCCGCCGCGTATTGAGCAGGAGGATTTGGAAGGTCTCGACTTTGCGGAGGCGGTTGTCCTCGCGCATGAGGTTGGCAATCGCCTCCGGGGTGTCCAGCAACGGGGCGTCATCGCGGAGTTCCCCGGCCATCCTGCGGGCCAGGGCGAAGGCGGCGGCCAGGGTGACGGCCTTGTCGGGGCCGATGCCTTTGAAGGTTTGGAGTTCTTCCAGGGAGGCGCGGGCCAGGGCGCTCAGGGAGCCGTATTTGGAGATCAACTGTCTCCCGATGTCCACTGCGTTGGCCCCTTTGAGGCCGGTGCGCAAGAGGATGGCGATCAACTCGGCCTGGCTGAGGGCGTTCGGGCCGTGGGCCGCCAGCCGTTCGCGCGGGCGCTCGCCGGCAGGCTGGTCCTTGATCCGCAGGCTGTTCATGGGGGGGGACTACATCGCCGGCAACACCTGGGGCGCCAAAACTCAGGCCCGCTGCAATTGGCGGACGAAGAACGGGGCAAATTCCTCATGGAGGTGCGGCGGGATGCGGGCTTTGAAACGGGCGGTTTCGCCGTTGTAGTCGCGTTCGACGACCTGGCCCACCTCATGGAGCCGGGCGATGACGCCGGCCTGGTCGTGAGGGACGGACAGTTCCATGAACTCGCGGATGGGGCGCAATTGGCTGCTCAGCTCCGACAGGAGGGCTGGGATGCCCTGGCCGGTGGCGGCCGAGAGGGCGACTCCGCGCGGGTAACGCTCCAGAAAGGGCGTGAGCGCATCCCGGCTGCCGTTGAGTTGGTCAATCTTGTTGAAGACCATGAGCGTCGGCTTGCCCTCGGCGCCGATTTCGCTCAGCACGGCATCGACGGCTTGGACTTGCTCTCGAGCCTGGGGGTGGCTCACGTCCACCACATGCAGCAGGAGGTCCGCCTGAGAAACCTCCTCGAGAGTGGCCTTAAAGGCCTCGACCAGTCCGTGGGGCAGTTTGCGGATGAAGCCGACGGTATCGGTCAGGAGGACGTTTTGGTTGGTCGAAAGGCGCAGCCGGCGAGTGGTGGGGTCCAGGGTGGCGAACAGCTTGTTCTCGGCCAGGACCTCCGCGCCGGTGAGCCGATTCAGGAGCGTGGATTTGCCGGCATTGGTATAGCCGACAATCGAGGCGAGGGCGAAGTGATTGCGCTGGCGGGAGTTGCGCTGCGTAGCCCGCTGCCGGCGCACCGCCTCCAAGTCCCGCGCCAGCCGGGCGATGCGGTCCTGCACGCGGCGGCGGTCGGTTTCCAACTGCGTTTCACCCTCGCCGCCGCGCATGCCGATGCCGCCTTTTTGGCGCGACAAGTGGCCCCAGAAGCCCGTCAGCCGGGGCAGAAGGTGCTGGAGCTGGGCCAGCTCGATTTGGAGTTTGCCCTCCCGCGTGCGAGCGCGCTGGGCGAAGATGTCCAGGATGAGAGAGGTGCGGTCCAGGACCTTGCAGTTGAAGACCTTTTCCAGGTTGCGGCTTTGGGCAGGGGTCAGCTCGTCATCGAAGATGACCGTATCGACGTCCGCTTCGCGACAGTGCGCCGCGAATTCATCGGCCTTGCCTTTGCCAATGTAGGTCGTGGCGCACGGGGCGGGCATCTTTTGCAGGCCATCCCCGACCACCTGGCCTCCGGCAGTCGTGGCCAACTCGGAAAGCTCATCGAGCGAATCGCGGATTTCCCAGCCGCTACGGGATTTGAGTTCTACGCCAACGAGAAAAACTCGTTCTGTTCCCCGGTTCCGGGTTTCGATGAGTGCTTTCAATTCGGTGCGTCTGTCAGTCTGCTTTCTCTCTTTTTGTTACTTCCTCTTCCAGAATACCATGCCTGTCATCGAAATAAAGGAAAAAACACGGCCCTTCGCGTTCACGGGCGCAGGATGGGCGCTCGAAGAAGGCCCTCGCGCGCCCCGACGCCATTTCTGTGTGGCCCGGCCTTGCCTTTGATCTTATAAAGGAGCCATGCATCCGAATTGCCGTCCTTTCCTCGGGGCCCTCTTGCTGGCCTGGTCACTGGCGCCGGTTGCGGCCGAATCGGCCCGGACCCGGCCTGCGGTGTCCCTGGCGGAGGACCCTGCTCTGGCCCAACTCCAAGCCGAGGTGCGCCAGAAGGGGTGGATTGCCTTTGGGGCCAGGTCCAAAGCGGGAGATTGGGACCTGTATGTATGCCGGCCGGACGGCTCGGACCTGAGGGCCCTGACGAGCACGCCGGAGTTCAACGAGTTTTCGCCGCAATTCTCCAGAGATGGCCGGAAACTGCTCTACCGCCGGGTGCCTCGACAGGAAGTGATCGATAACAACCGCCACGGGGAGCAGGGCCAATTGGTGCTGGCCAAGGCCGACGGCGGCTCGCCGAGGGTGCTGGGCAAAGCCGGCGAACTGACTTGGGCCAGCTTCAATCCCCAGGCAACCCGCATCGCCAGCCTCTCCCTTAAAGGCGTATCCATTATCGATCTCGAGACCATGCAGGTCATTCGGACGCTGCCGCGCCAGGGCTTTTTCCAGCAGATGACCTGGTCGCCGGACGGCAATTGGCTGGTGGGCGTTGCCAATTCCTTCGGGGCCAGTTGGAGCATCGCGCGCATGGACGTGGCCGGCGGGAAGGCCACCGCCGTCAACCGGGTCGATTGTTGCACGCCGGATTGGTTCCCGGACTCGAAGGAAGTGATTTTCTCATGGCGTCCTCCGGGCCAAAAAGGCAACGGCGGTTACGGCTGGACCCAGCTCTGGCGCGCCGCAGCCGATGGCAGCTCGCGCCGGCTTGTCTATGCCGAAGAGGGGCGGCATGTCTATGGTGGCAATGTGTCCCCGGACGGCCAGTATGTGCTGTTCACGGGCAACATGCAGGAAGACGGCGACCCGGGCCACGCAGGCGCGCCCATGGCACTGATGCGCCTCAAGGACGGCCCGATCATCCAGGGCCAAAGCGCCGAGGTGCGCGCCCTCTATCCCGAGGCCAAGAACGGGCCGGTGTTGACGCTCCCGGCGGGATGGGAACCGTACTGGACTGACCATGAGGTCGTGAGCGTGGCCGACGGACCGGCCGAATCGGACGCCGGCCCTGAACCAAGGCCGCCGCCGGCCTCCGCCACCAATGACGAACCCTCCCAACTTGCCCGCGAACTCCACGACCGAGGCTGGCTGGTCTTCAGCGCCAAAACTGACTTCGGCAATTGGGACCTTTTCGCGGCGCGCCCGGATGGTTCAAACCGCCGCCGCATCACCGACACTCGCCAGTTCAACGAGGCCGGCGCGCGCTTCTCTCCGGACGGAACGCGGCTGCTCTACTACCGCATCCCAAGGTCCGAGGCGGTGGACAATAATACTTACGGCACGTTCGATTTGGTCATTGCCAAGGCCGACGGGGGCGACCCGCAAGCCTACGGCAAGGAATTCCCCTGGGCGTCATGGGGACCGGACGGCCGGCAAATCGCCTGCCTCGGCCCAAGAAGCATCCGTATCGTGGACCTGGCCTCACGCAAGGTGGTCCGGGAGATTCCACAAAAAGGGATCGTCCAGCAATTGGTGTGGTCGCCCGACGGCACGCGTTTCGTTGGCACCGCCAATGGGCTTGGACCGTTCTGGAATATCGGTGTCCTCGATGCCTCGAACGGCGAACTCCGGGCCGTCAGCGAAACCGACCGTTACAATTGCACCGGAGATTGGCGCGGGACGGAGTGGGTGGTTTATGCAAGGGGAATTGTCCCGGAAAACGGCGGATTTGCCCAATTATGGGAGGCCAGGGCTGACGGCAAAGAACGGCGGCGGATTTACGCCGAGGCGGGGCGTCACATTTATGGCGCCTGCGCCTCGCCCGATGGCAAGTACCTCTTGTTTACCCGCAGCGTGGAGGACCTGGGCAAAGTCATCTCCACCGAGATGGCTATCATTCGCCACCCGCCTCCGGCTGCGGAGACAAAGGCCGCCCGGCCTGCGCGTGTGGACCTGGGCCCCGGTTGGGAACCGGATTGGACCGGGCGCGCCGGAGCAATTGCCAATTGAATACTCGAGGACAAATTCAAACGCTGGTCGCCCTGCTGCTCGCCGGCTTCCTCGCTCTGTCCTGTGGCCGCAAGGCGGGGCCGGAGGCCCCAAGCGCCGCCGACCCTCATTTCAGCACCAACGGCACGATCGAGGTCACAGCCAGGCTCCTGGAGATTCCCCAAGGGGCCATCTTCAAGCGCGACCTTTATGACTACGCGACGATCCTGAAGTACCGGGTCCTCAAGGTGCATCGGGGCCGGGCGCCAGGGGAAACGATTTATGTGGGGCACTACAACCCCTGGAAGCCGCGCAGCGAAGCGGCCGACGCGCGCGTAAAGAACATCGGCGGCAAGCTCAGGAGGTTCGAGGCCGGCCAGGTTCACCACATGGCATTGGACGCGCCCATCGAAGACTTTTTCATGGGCGGCATTGTAAACAAGTATTTCGGCCAGGCCGCCGGCCCGCTTTACTGGGCGGTCTGGACGGACCCGCAGGGCCGGTAAGTCATGGTCTTCACGACCCATATCTTCGTCTTTTACTTCCTGCCGCTCTTTCTGCTGGTCTGCTACCTTTTGCCGTTCCGGTTCCGGAACCTCTGGATCACGCTCGCCAGCTATTTCTTCTACGGGTGGTGGCAACCGTGGTTCGTTTGCCTGATGCTCTTCACCACGGTGATGGATTTCCTCTGGGGCAAGGTCATCACGCGCCAGGGCGCCACACGCGCCCAACGGCGGCTGGCCGTCACCGCCTGCGTGGTGACGAACCTCGGCTTTCTTGGCTTTTTCAAATACTACATGTTCGCCGCCCGGACCCTCAACCAATTGCTCGAGGCCGTCGGCCTCGAGCAGTTTCGCGTGCTCCACGTGGTGCTGCCGATTGGCATCTCCTTTTATACGTTCCATTCGTTGACCTACATCCTGGACCTCTACCGCGGCGATGCCAGGCCGGCCAAATCGTTCACCGACTTCTCCGCCTTCGTGGCGCTGTTTCCGGACCTCGTTGCCGGGCCGATCATCCGCTACAAAACCCTGGCGGCGCAACTGGCCTTCCGGGACCAGACGGTCAAACGCTTTGCCTCCGGCATCTGCATCTTCATCCTGGGATTTGCCAAGAAGATACTCCTGGCCAACCCTCTTGGGGACGTGGCGGACGCCGTGTTCAACGCCGCCCAGCCCCAAGCCCTGGATGCGTGGGTGGGAGTGCTGGCCTATGCCTTCCAAATCTACTTTGACTTCTGCGGTTACTCGGACATGGCGGTCGGCCTGGGGCGGATGCTGGGCTTCGAGTTTCTGAAGAATTTTGACGCGCCGTACCGGTCCACGAGCATCACCGAGCTGTGGCGGCGCTGGCATATTTCCCTCTCCAGCGTGCTGCGGGATTACCTCTACTACCCCCTGGGCGGCAACCGCAAAGGCCCGGTCCGCACGTATGTCAACCTCGGCATTGTCATGCTCCTGGGAGGCTTATGGCACGGCGCCAAATGGAACTTCATTGTCTGGGGCGCCTATCATGGGGCGCTGCTGTGTTGCGAAAGATGGCGCGGCAAACTGAGCCTTTACCAAACGCTGCCGCATCCGTTGCGAATCGGCCTTACGTTCGTGCTGGTCCTCTTCTCGTGGGTTTTGTTCCGGGCCGATAGCCTGGCCGTGGCGGTGCGTTATTATGCCGCCATGTTTGGGCTGGCGCCGGGGTCGCAGGCCTCCCTTTTGCTCGGCGCCGGCCTTTACACGCCCTATCGAATGATCATCCTCGCCCTGTGCGGCCTCCTGGTTTTCCAGCCCCTCCAGGCGCATGACTGGGCGCAGCGCCCGCAAACCTGGGGCCGGGTGATGGTCCTGGCGCCCCTGTTTGTTCTCTGCGTCGTAGTCATGTCCGGACAGTCTTTCAGCCCCTTCCTCTACTTTCAATTCTGAGCATGAATTCCCAGAGGTTTCTCATCCTGTTGTTCCTGGCCTTCCTGTTTGCCGTCCCGCTGAGCCAGGCCGTGCTCGACCTTCGTCGCGGGGAGCGCCCGCAGGCGCTGGCCCTGTTCGGCCAGAAACCAACCGCCGCCAATCTGCGCGCCTACGAGCGCGACCTCGAGGACTCAAGCCAGGCCGCCCGATGGGTCCGGCCCTGGGCGCAATACGCGCAGTTTGCCTGGTTCAAAGACGCGGGGCAAAAGGCGCTGCTGGGACGGGACGGCTGGCTGTTCTACAAACCGGGCGTGGAGTACTTGACGCAGCGGCCGGACACCCTCCCGGGAAACAGCACCGCCGCCAAGGCGCTGGCGGCCATCGTGTCGTTCCGAGACCAATTGGCCGCCCGCGGCATACGGCTGTTGGTCGTGCCGGCGCCCAACAAGGAGAGCGTTTATCCGGAGAAACTCACGCGGCGGGCCGAGCGGCTCCCGGGGATCGTATGCGAGGACACTCGAACGGTCCTGGACGGCTTGAAGAGGGCGGGCGTGGAGGTTGCCGACCTCTTCGAGTTGTTTGCCAAGGCCAGGAAAGATGGCGCCGGGGCATCGCTCTTCCTGGCCCAGGACAGCCACTGGTCGCCACTGGGAGCGCGGCTGGCGGCTGACGCAGTGGCGCGGCGGCTCCTCCAGAAGGGCTGGATTAGGGCGGGAGACGTGGATTATGAGGAGCAGAGCGCGCCGGTTGAGCGGACTGGAGACATTTTGCGGATGCTCCAAGCGCCGGCGCTCGAGCGGCGGCTTGGGCCGGAGGCCGTCCCCTGCGCGCAAGTCGCCCGTCGCGACAATCACCAGTTATACCGGGACCAGTCGGGCTCGGAGTTGCTCGTGCTCGGCGACAGTTTCCTGCGGATTTACCAAACCGACGAACCCGGCTCGGCAGGTTTCATTGCGCACTTGGCGAGGGCCCTCAAGCGGCCCTTGGTCTCGATTGTCAACGACGGCGGCGCCTCGACCCTGGTTCGGCAGGAGTTGTGCCGCCGCTCCGCACTGCTGGCCAACGCAAAGGTCGTCGTCTGGGAATTCGTCGAACGGGACATCCTCCTGGGAACCGAGGGGTGGCAGGCCGTGCAGTTGCCGGGGG
>Ga0181536_10005115_pt1 | contig 13583 bp, 4 predicted proteins | sample PEATcosm2014_Bin_41_FD_121105 | JGI IMG/M metagenome (GOLD analysis project Ga0181536, IMG submission 121105) | Peatland microbial communities from MTU Mesocosm Facility, Houghton, MI, USA - PEATcosm2014_Bin17_60_metaG | ecosystem: Environmental > Terrestrial > Soil > Wetlands > Peat | place...
CTGCTGGACACGGAATGGGCCGGCGCCGTTGCGCCGGGCGCGACGATCAATGTGGTGATCGCGGGGAGCACGGACACGACCAGCGGCGTGGATTTGGCCGCGGCCTACGCGATTGACAATGAAGTTGCGCCGATCCTGACGTACACGTATGGAGGCTGCGAAGCGGCGCTCGGGCCCACCGAGAACGCATTTTACAACGCGCTGTGGCAGCAAGCCGCCGCCGAAGGAATCACCGTGCTGGTGGCCGCGGGCGATAATGGCGCGGCGGGCTGCGACAATCCAAATTCGGGGCTCCCAGCGAGCCAGGGGTTCGCGGTGAATGGAGCGGCTTCGACGCCCTACAACGTCGCGGTGGGCGGCACGCAATTCGCGGATCAGGGCAACGAAGCGACCTATTGGAATACGACGGACGCCAGCGATTTCTCTTCCGCGATCGGTTACATCCCGGAAGCGGCGTGGAATGACAGTTGCGATCCCGGGCAACCGGCCAGCGCAACGAACTGCTTGTATGGCAACGGCAATTTCAGCTTGCTGGCGGGAGGCGGCGGGGCAAGCTCGGTGTACACAAAACCGCCGTGGCAAACGGGCACAGGGGTTCCCGCGGATGGCGCGCGCGATGTGCCGGATGTCGCGCTGGCGGCGGGGTGGGGGCACGACAACATTGTGTATTGCACCAGCCACGTTGGGGCGGGACCCGCGTGCCAGATTGATGCGCAAAATAATCTGGTGGGATTGACGCTGGTGGGAGGCACATCGGCCGCGACGCCGGCGATGGCGGGAATTCTGGCGCTGGTGGAACAGCAGAATGGAGTATTGCAGGGACAGGTGAACTACGTTCTGTACCAGTTGGCGCAAAACCAAAGTTGCAACTCTTCGCAGCAGACCAATCCTACGGCGCAGAATTCCTGCGTGTTTTATGACGTGACGACGGGAAACAACGCCGTGCCCTGCGCGGGCGGTTCGCCGGAATGTTCTTCGACGCAAAATGGAGTGAATGGTTTCCTGACCGGGCAGGCGGCCGGACCGGGCTACGATATGGCGACGGGATTGGGTTCGGTGAATGCGGCGAACCTGGCGAGCAATTGGAAGAATGTGTCGTTCGCGGCATCGCAAACGAACATGCAGACGTCGAGCGCCAGCTTCGTGCACGGCACAAGCGTGAATGTGAGCGGAACGGTGGCGCCCGCGAACGGAAACGGCACGCCGACGGGATCGGTTTCGCTGAAGACGGACCTGTACGGCGACGCGGACGACTTGCCGCTGACGAATGGCGCATTCACGGCCGGGGTTAGCGATCTGCCGGGAGGACAGTACAAGCTTTCCGCGCATTACGCCGGTGATGCCACGTTTGCGGCAAGCGATTCGCCGGTGCTTCAGTTGAATGTGTCGCCGGAACCCAGCACAACAACGATCAGCATGAACGGCCTGCAAGGAGGGAGCGCGGGTTACGGTGCGGCGGTGACGGTGCGCGTGACGGTGGCGGGCGCCTCGGGCTTTGGCAATGCCACGGGTACGGTCACTTTGCAGGATGGCGCCACGCTAATTGGCACGTATGCGCTTGCGCCCGATGGCAGCGCCTTCATTCCCACCGGAAATGGCGGCGGCTATTCGTTTGGAGTGGGAACGCACACGTTGACGGCAACGTATGCGGGAGACAACAGCTTCGCCGGAAGCGCGTCTGCTCCGGCGAACTTCTCGATTGGGAAGGGAACGCCGTATGTGGTGCTGGGTGCGAATTCCGCGAACGTGGCCGTGGGGCAATCCGTGGGGATTCATGCGGTTGTAGCGGGATCTGGGACGCAGGCGGCGACGGGGACGATTCAGTTCACTGATAATGGCGCACCGATTGGCACCACAGTGCCGCTGCAGACAGGCGGATTTTTCGGGACGCAGGCGCAAGCTTCGATGATTGTGAGCAATCTGACGGCGGGGACGCACAATTTTGGCGCCAGCTACGATGGAAGCGGCGACCCCAACTATGCGAGCGTGCCTAGCGGCAATCAGAACGAAGCGCCTTTTGCCGTGAATGTGAGCACGAATGGAGGGACGAAGACCAGCGCCACGACGCTGACGCCCGTTACCCTGCCCACAACTCTGGGAAGCACGGGAATTTTCCAAGTGGTGGTTACGCCTGCGGGCGCGACAGGTTCCGTAACGCTGTGGGATGCGGTGGGGCCGCGAAGTACATCGGTGGCGCTGGGAAACGACGGTACCGCGCAAATCACCATTCCCTGGACGCAGGCGGGCAATGTGACGCTCTACGCGGAGTATTCAGGGGACGCAAACTACGGGGCCTCGGCGAGCGCGCCACCGCTGGCGTTCAGCGTGAGCAAGGGCACGCCTACGGTGACGCTGAGCGCGCCGAGTGTGGCGAACGCCAATCAGGAAGTCAGCGTCAACGTCAGCGTAGCGGGCATTCCGAGCAACGCTTTGCTGGCCTATCCCACGGGGGTGGTGGAGTTTTGGGATTCGTTGAATGGCGGGGCGGCGCAGCTCATCACTGTGCAGAACCTGACGGTGGGCGCGGGGAATATCAGCGTGTTCGCGATACGCAAGACATTCGCGCCCGGCGTGCACAGCCTGAAAGTGCACTACCGCGGGGACAACAACTGGCAGGCGGCGGACTCCGCGAGCCAGCCGATGACGGCGGGAGACTTCAGCGTGAGCGTGTCGCCAAACCCGGTGGCATTTGTGGCGGGCAGCGCGGGGATGGCCACGGTGACGATCACGGCGTCGGGCGGCTTTACGGGCACGATCAATTTGACGTGCCCCACAGGGACGACCGTTTTGCCCGCGGGATATGCGTGCTCGTTTTCGTCGTCGAGCGTCACGATTGCTGCGGGGCAAACCACGGCGACAACGCAAATGCAACTGACTCCCGCCACAACGACGGCTGGAGCGGCTTTGCGGACTGTGGCCAGCGCGGCGGGAACAGCGAACGGGTGGATGGCATTTGGGCTGCTGGCAGGGATGGGCATGCTGGGCTTGGCGGTGTGGGGCATGGATGGAAGAAAGGGCGCCCGGCGGCTGGCCTTTGCCGGGGGCTGGACGGTTTGCGTGGTGAGCCTGGCGGCGCTAGGGTGCGGCGGAGGGAGCGGGGGCGGCGGGCCGGTGCCGACGACGACCACGCTATCAAGCTCGAACTTGCGGATCGGCTATCAACAGCCATTGACCCTGATCGTGAACGTCAATTCCAGCGCCAACCCCTTGGGCCAAGTGCAAATCTATGATAACGGTCAGCCTTACAGCGCCCTGGTGGGAGTGATTAACGGGAACGCGACGTTTGCCACGGATACGCTGCCGATTGGGTCTCATCCCATGGCCGCGCACTATTTCGGGGACGCCAACACGCTGCCCTCGGTTTCCCCGACAATCAGCCAGGAAGTACTGGGAGTGACCAATTTGGAGATCACGGCGGCTTCGACCAGCGGCATTTCGCACCCGGCCGATTTTCAGGTACAACTAAATTAGCCCGAAAGGTGTTATATAAAGAGGGGCTTACGGCGCTTAAGGGGAGCAAACCGTTTCCTGTCCTGGGGCATCTGAGAGTGACAGCATGAAGAGTGTCTGCGTAAGGGGCGGAGGCACACCATTCCTGCCAAAAGAGCCCAGGAAGAGTGCGATGAATTCGCTGGGGAGCTTAAGAAATTTATGAAGATTCTAAAGACGAATAGCTGGGTGGTTTTGTGTGCCGTGGCCCTGCTACTGGTGGGGCAGGCGGCCTGGGCGCAGACAGCGACCGTGCCGGCGCGCGTGACCGGACCCGTGGATGATACGCAAACGGTGACGTTGCAGGGGAATGTGCACCCGCTGGCGCGGGTGGGCTTTGACCAAGGGCCGGTGAGCGATGCGCAACCAGCGACGCGGATGTTGCTGCTCTTGCAGAGGAGCCCGGCGCAGGAGACGTCGCTGCGGCAACTGCTCGACCAGCAGCAAGACAAGACTTCATCGAATTACCACGCCTGGCTCACACCAGCGAAATTCGCGAATCAATTTGGTCCCGCCGATGCGGACATTCAGGCGGTGACGGGCTGGTTGCAGTCTCACGGATTCCAGAATGTGAAGGTGGGAGTGGGCCGCACGACCATCGAATTCTCCGGAAATGTTGGCCAGGTGCGGAATACGTTTCATACGGACATTCACAGTTTTCTAGTGCATGGCGAACAACATGTTGCGAACGTGAGCGATCCGCAGATTCCGGCGGCGCTGGCGCCGGTCCTGTCGGGAGTGGTTGGCCTGCACAATTTCCGGCCGAAGTCGCAGATGCACCGGATGAAGAATTTTCTAGGCGCAAAAGTTGCCGGGAGCGGGCCAAAGCCAGCAGTCACTTTCACCTGCACTACGGGACCGTGCTACGGGTTGGGGCCAGCGGATTTTGCCAAGATCTACAACATTCCCAGCACACTTACGGGCGCGGGAGTAACCATCGCCATCGTTCAGGACTCAAACATCAACGTTAGCGACATTCAACAATTCCGTACGCTCTTTGGCCTGTCGAGCAATTTTGGCAACAGCAACGTCATTCTGAACGGACCGGACCCAGGCATTCAGGGGCCCAATTCGTTGAGTGGCGACGAAGGCGAAGCAGATCTGGACGTCGAATGGGCAGGAGCCGTAGCGCAGGGAGCCACGATCGATCTGGTTGTATCCGAGGGCTCGGATACCATAGGCGCTGCGGGTACCGATCTGTCGGCGATTTACATTATTGACACTAATCTCGCGCCGATCCTGAGCGAGAGCTTCGGTGTATGCGAGGCCTTTGGGGGTACCGGATACAATGCTTTTATAGACGCACTCTGGGAACAGGCAGCGGCGCAAGGGATAACGGTTACTGTTGCCACCGGCGACACCGGCTCGGATTCATGCGACGCTAGCTCCAACATCCCAGTTGACTATAGCACGAGTGGACTGGGGGTCAGCGGTTTAGCGTCAACGCCGTTCAACGTCGCTTTGGGCGGGACGGATTTTCAGAATTTTCCGAACGGAGCAATTTCCTCTCCCTATTGGTCTACAGCCGAACCTCCGGCAGAATCGGCATTATCGTACATTCCGGAGTCAACCTGGAACAGTGGCTGCGCGGCGACCGCGACGACAGCAACTTTAAATACCTCCTGCACGGCGACGATCATTACCCAAAACACAAACAACGGGAGTTTCGAGGATTTGGAGGGCGGCGGCGGCGGCCAGAGCAATTGCGCGACCCTGAATAGCAGCGGCACCGCCTGCTCGGCTGGTTACCCGAAACCGAGCTGGCAATCTAACGTGACGCCGGCCGCAGACACTTATCGCGACATCCCCGATGTGTCTTTGTATGCCGCTGTGAACACGAGCAACAACAGCTTCTACATTATGTGCGAACAAGATTCGCCGCCACCGGGGGGCCAAAACGGCAATGCATGTGCTTTGGCGTCAGGCCAACCCGTCGAGATCACTGGTGTGGGCGGAACGTCGGCGGCGGCCCCGGCCTTTGCAGGCATCATGGCACTGGTGATCCAGCAGCAAAATGGGGCGCGCCAGGGCAATGCGAATTACGTGCTATATCAGTTGTACAAGAAGAACACCGCGGGCACGATTTGCACGTCAAACGCAGCGAGTGTGAGCGCGACGGGCTGCATTTTCTACGACACGGTTACTGGCAATAACTCGGTGGCTTGCGCAGGCAGCTCACCGAATTGCAGCAACACTTCATCGTCGGCGAATGAATACGGCGTGCTCGTTGATCCCAGCAACAAGAGCAATCCGGCTTTCTTGACGACCACGGGCTATGACAAAGCGACCGGCCTGGGCTCTGTGAACGTGGCGAATCTGGCGAAGGCTTGGGGTTCGGCGACCTTTGATGCCACGACGACGACGATTAGCGCTCCTTCGCCCAGCACGATTACGCATGGCGCGACGGTGACCTTTACAGTGAATGTGACTTCGGGTTCGGGTACGCCGAGCGGTAGCGTCGCCCTTCTCGCATCGCCGCCCGGATTTACCCCGGCCGAAATCGGGGTGCTTAGTAATTCTACTTCGTCGAGCACTTTGCCGACATTCGAGCTGAGCGGCGGTACGGCGACAATCACAACGAATGCCCTGCCAGGCTACTTAAACACTCAAGGCGTGGCGACTCCTTACCCTGTAGTGGCGCAGTACTCGGGCGATGGGACGTTTGCCCCGGGGACATCTCCATCAGTCAATGTCACGGTGGGCAAGGAAAACAGCCTGACGACAATCAGCATGTTGACCTACGATTCCAATGATGGCCTGTGGGACATCCCTGCGCCAAACCCGGTCACATACGGTGCCATGGCCTACATCATGAGAGTTGACGTTACCAACTCGGCGAATCAACCGTGCGACGCCAATGAGGTCCCCTGTCCTACAGGAACCGTTACGGAAACGTATGACGGCGGCAAGCCGCTGAATGATTTCCCGAGCACGCAGACTGGCACGTCATCGAATTCAGCTTCGCTGCTCAATAGCCTCGGTTTTCTTGAGGACCAGCCCATCAATCTTCCCGGCGGCAGCCATACGATTGTGGCCGCTTATTCCGGCGACAATAGCTATAACGCGAGTAGTAATTCGTCGAGCCCCTTTTCACTGACAGTCAGTGCGGCTCAAACGGCCACGTTTGTCACGGCGAACACGACCACACCCAGCACCACGACAAGCGTGCAGTTAACAGCAACGGTTGAGACGCAAAGCGGCGGAGCCGGACCGACGGGGTCGGTGACGTTTACAGCTAGTGGTCCCGGCGGCACCACCACATTGGGCACGATAAACAGCGTCGTTTCCACTGCGGCTTCGGGCCTTAACACTACAACACCGATTGCCGCCTACGCCACGGCTACCCTGAACCATACTTTCGCCACGGCAGGAACGTATACCGTGTCCGCTGCTTATACGACTGGAGACGCCAACTACTCAAGCTCAAGCTCGGCCTCAACGGGCGGCAACCTCTCACTGACCGTAACGCAGTCGACGGGGATCGGGAGCTTTACTTTGGCTGGGACTGCAGCGACAGCGACCGCTGGCGGCAGCGGCACGTCAACGATTACGTTGACGCCGACCGGCGGGTTTACGGGTAGCGTGGCGATCACGTGTGGAACGGCCTTGCCAGGAGTAACCTGCGGGGCCCTGAACGTCACGGTGCCCAGCGGCGGCGGGAATGGAACGGGGACACTGACGGTCAACGTGGCCGCGCCATCTTCAACGACGACGGCCATGAATTTCCCCGAAACGCGGACCTTCCGCGCAGCCATTTTCCCCGCTGCACCTAGTGGGAGAAGCGGGTGGTGGACACTGAGCGGGCTCACGGGCCTTGCGGCCATCCTTTTGCTCTTTGTGCCCGGGCGGAAGCGATACCGCGCCGCGCTGGGGCTGGCCCTGATGTGCGTGTTGAGCTTCACATTGGGCTGCGGAGGTGGGGGGGGCGGAGGCGGAGGCGGCGGGACGACGCCGACGGTCACGCATCTCACGGTATCATCCACGAAGCTGGCGGCAGCGCCGACCGCAAGTATTACGGTGAGTGCGACCGTGACGGGAGGAACACCCACCGGAAACGTGGAGTTCCTGGTCGACGGGGCGATCCTGGGAACTGCGCCGGTAGCGAACGGGACGACGGGGAACATCACTGTGACTGGGGCGCAGGCACCCCCGTTCCTGGAACTTGTGGGGACGCACACGGTGAGCGCGAGTTACCTGGGTGACGCCACTACAGGTGCTTCGTCATCGGGAACCTTGAACGTGACGGTTACGGGCACGGCGCCGTTGCCCATTGCGGCCAACCCGGCATCGTCTAACGTGGGCCCGACCATCGGCCTGACGATCAACTGAGCGGAAGCTCGGCTCGGGCCACACGAGTGGCTGCTGCGAAAGCAGGTCCACGTTAGGGTCGGGCCGTAAAGTCGGCCCTGAATTAACCCAGTCTCCAGGCAAGCATCAGACATATCATCGAACAGAAGAAGGGCGCGCCGGGCCGATGGCGCGCCCTTTTTGCTGGCTGGGGCGTAGTTGGGCAACCCGAGGGGCGTCACGTACGGGTAGTGAGGGGGTGACGCCGAGCCTGAGTCATTATCTCGACAGCAGATTGACGAAGTGCTAAGCTCCGCACCAATGTGGTACAGCGGGCCTGTGGAAGTGGATTCCAGGCACGTGGAGACGGAGTATGAGCCATCGTCTGCGTTTGCTCCCGGGTGGTTTTCTGCTCGTTAGTTCCCTTTTGATACTGAATCCAGCGCGTGCGCAGGGGCAGGCACAGCCACGCGTGGTGGAGGCGGTGGACAATGCGCGGCGCGTGACCTTGCCGGGCAACGTCCATCCCCTGGCGCGCGCGGAGTTTGACTGCGGGGCGGCACCGCTAGACTTGCCAATGAACCGCATGTTGCTTGTGCTCAAGCGCAGTCCGGAGCAGGAAGCAGAATTGCAGAAATTGCTCGCGGACCAGCAGGATAAGACCTCACCCCAGTACCGCCAGTGGTTGACGCCCGAACAATTTGGAGTTCGATTCGGACTGGCGGACAGCGATATCCAAAAGATTGCTGAGTGGCTGGAAGGGGGCGGCTTTCATGATATCCGCGTGAGTAAAGGGCGGACAGTTATTGAGTTTTCCGGAACAGCGGCCCAGGTGCAGGATGCGCTGGGAACTTCCATCCGGAAGTTCGTGGTGGATGGGAAAGAACACTGGGCCAACGCGACGGATCCGACCATCCCCGCGGCGCTGTGGCCGGGCGTGGAAGGCGTGCTCACGCTGCACAATTTTTATAAGAAACCACAGGTGCGTGTAGCGAAAGAGCAGTTCACGGCAAAGGCAGTGCGAGGAGCCCGGCCGCAATTCACCTCGAGCAGCGGTGCGCATGCGCTTGGACCCGCGGACTACTACACGATTTACAACTTTAACCCGTTGCAGATCGACACCTCCGCCAAGATTGCGGTCGTAGGTCGCTCCAACATCAATCTTCAGGACGTGACCTATTTTCATTATTGGATGTACGACCAGGCAGAATCGGCGCAGGTCATCGTGAACGGGACGGACCCGGGGGATCTGGGCGGAGCAGAGGAGACCGAGGCGGTACTGGACACGACATGGGCAGGAGCGGTTGCGCCGACGGCGTGGCTGGCGCTAGTCGTCTCCCAGTCGACGGCAACCACGGACGGCATCGACCTGTCAGAGTTGTACATCATAGACAACAACCTTGCAGACGTGATGAGTGAAAGCTTTGGAGCGTGCGAGGGAAGTTCCACGAGTGCTGCAGCAGCGGGAATTGCCAGTCTGGCAGAGCAGGCCGCCGCGCAGGGAATAACGTATGTAGTTGCAGCGGGGGATGCGGGATCCGCGGGTTGCGACGACCCGAATACCGAGACTGTGGCGACCGGAGGGCTTTCCGTCAACTTATTGGCCTCGACGCCGTACACCGTGGCCGTTGGCGGCACAATGTTCAATGAAAACGGGCAAGACAGCACGTATTGGAAATCGACAAATGCGCAAGGGACGCTAGAGTCCGCAATTTCCTACATTCCCGAAGACGTATGGAACGAGAGCTGCGAATCGGGTCAATCGGGATGCAGCAAGGCAAACATCTGGGCGGGAGGAGGAGGCGCAAGCACGTTCTTTGCGAAACCGTCCTGGCAGGCCGGCGTCGCGGGGATTCCTGCGGATAGCGCGCGCGATGTGCCAGACGTGTCCCTGACAGCGGCGAGTCATGATCCGTATCTGCTATGCATACGTGGATCCTGCGTTCCGAATGCGAATGGAGAGATCAGCTTTGCAGGCGTGGGTGGAACGTCCGCCTCCACGCCGGCATTTGCAGGAATCATGGCCCTGGTGGGACAAAAGACAATGGTGCGACTCGGGCAGCCGAATTATGTGTTGTACCGGCTGGCAGCGGCGGAGAACCTAACACAGTGCAACGCTTCCGGCACGACGCTACCCGTGAGTACCTGCGTTTTCAATGATGTGACTGTGGGAAATAACGCCGTCCCCGGGGAAAAGGCTTACGGAACTTCCAGCCCAACCTACCAAAGCGGAAAGGGCTACGACCAGGCAACGGGGCTGGGGTCCGTCAATGTCACGAATCTGTTCAATCAGTGGGATACAGTCACGTTCAGCCCCACGACGACAACTTTTTCGATCAATCCCCAAAGCGCCATACACGGCTCGCCCTTGAACGTGACCGTGGACGTGACACCGAACAGCGGCACAGGGACACCAAGCGGGGCGGTTTGGCTGGTTCAGAACGGATACCCACAAGGCAATTTCGTGGGGGACAGCACGGCGGACGTTTTCACGCTGGATGCCCAGGGAACCTTCACCGGAGTGACGCACCTGTTGCCTGGAGGAACGTATCAGGTGAACGCGCACTATGCGGGCGATGGAACCTACGCGGGAAGCGATTCCAGTCCGACCGTGCAAGTAAGCATTCAGAGTGAACCGACGACAATAACTTTTTCCGTGCTAACCGCCGGCGCGGGCGGAAGTTTGATCCCATTCACGAGCGGACCCTATGGAACTCCGGTCTATTTTCAGGCCCAGGTGAACTGGGCATCGGGATATGGTGCCCCAAGCTCGTATGTGAATTTCTGGGATAACGGGACGGGCATCGGCCAAGCCTATGTGAACGCGAAAGGCAGTGCCCTCACGGCGGCGATCACGCAGATTCCTGCGGGAACGCATTCCATCACTGCGGGGTATTACGGAGACAACAGCTTCAGTGCGAGTGCGAACCTAACGCCGATCAATTTCACGATCGCGCAAGTAGCAACAACCACAGCGCTCACGTCGCAACAGGCGGCGCAGTCGCTGTTGCTCACAGCGACCGTGAGTGCGACGGGGCTCGGCCCCGGAGCCACCGGGGTGATCACGTTCAGTTCTGGCGGTACGGTCCTGGGCACCGCCCCGTTAAGTAGTGGAACCTCGGCAAATGGCAACACGCAGTCAACCGCAACGTTCAACGCCAGTCAGTTGGCGGCAGGACAGTACAATGTCACGGCAAGCTATCCTGGGGACACGAATTACACGGGTTCGACATCGGCAGCGGTGGCGTTGAACTTGGTGGCAGACTTCAGCGTGGCGAACCGGGGAATCACAACGCAAACGGTGACGGCGGGGCAGACCGCATCTTACGTGAACGATATAGCGGTGACGCCGTTCTTCGGATTTAGTTCCCCGGTAACACTCTCGTGTGCCTCGACGGCCAATGCCACGACGTGTTCGGTGAACCCAGCTTCAGTCTCGCTGGCAAGTGGCGCAAATATCGCCTCTGTCTCGGTAACCACTACAGCGCGAACTGCCGGAATTCTAGCGAGGCCGACAGATCCATTGCCATTCCGTCCGCCGATTTGGCCAAGCGCGGTCGTCGCGCTGTTTTTGTGCGCCATGATGGTTCGCCTAGCACAAACACGCCAGCGCCGCTTCGTCGGAGCCCTTGCTCTTTCACTGCTACTGCTCCTGTCAGTTGTGGGGATACAACTAGCCGGATGCGGAGGTGGCGGTGGAGGAGGAGGAAGTGGTGGCTCCCCGCCTCCAACATCCGGAACACCTGCGGGGACCTACACGGTCAGCGTGACGGGCACCTCGGGCACGATAACTCACACGATGACGCTGACGCTTACGGTCCAGTGACAACGTCCGAAGGCTGAGGCGGCGTCAGTTGTTGGGGTTGGGCGGGAAGGAGATATTCCAGAATTGCGGGGAAGGCGTGGTGAACTCGACGGGAACGAGGGAGCCTTCCGCGCTCATCACGGGGGGGCGCACCACGTGAGCTTCCACCTTTTTCTGGGTCTTGGGATTCTCAATGGAAATCATGGTGCCGGTGGGCAGGCCTTGGGGCAAAATAATCATCGCCCCGCTGGCGCTGACAGTGTGCGTGGTGCCGGGAATGGGATTGGCTTTGCCCTCGACATGCACGAGAACGGGCATCCTGAGAAACACACGTTGAGCGCGGCGGCGCTCTTCATTGGTCAGCGGGCGAACCGTGTTGGGGCCGCGCTTGACGTTCGGAGAAGCGGCACCGACCGCGGGCGGCGGCGATTTTGGCAAAGGCGTCACAGCTCCAACCCCCAGAAGTCCATATCCGGCGCAACGAGTTCGACGCCGTATTCCCAGCCGTCGGGTTGTTTATTCCCTTTCCAGACGATCACGGCGGCGTTGCTGGCGCCGGTAGCGAGATTGGTGAGGGCCAGGCGATGATCCAGCTCAAGCGGCTCCGAAATCACAACCATGCAACCATAAGGATTCACGACCCGGGTAAAGGCCTCGACGTGCTGGCGACTGCTGGTGGAGGCATCCCACTCCAGGCGGATGGGGACGCGGGAGTTCATGCGGCGTCCACGGCGCTTTTCGCCGTAGCGTGTTCCTAACTGTTTCAATTCCTGCAACTTGACATGCATCGTGGCCTCGAGAACCAGCGGAGAAACAGTGCGCGCCGGCCTGCTGCGATGAAAGCCGCCTGGAACGCGCGCAGGTTGCGGCCGGGCAAGACCGCAGCGCGACCGAGAGCAACGCTATTCCACAAACTGTCTTGTTGACTATGCTAGAGTTACACGAAAGAAGGGTCAATGGTACGGAAGCGTAAGAGTAGCTGTCCGAAAGGACAGGCACTTGGACGCTGAGGGCAGGCCCTTCGAGGCTCCCTTCGAGGCTCAGGGCAAGCAGGGCGAGCGGGCAGGCGGGGAACGGGGACGTTTAACACCCCGACCAGATCGGGGCGGGCGCCGGTCACAGAGGAAAGAACACAGAGTACACAGAGCAGAGCGGACAAGAAAAAGCGGCAGAGTGATTCATGCGGAATCTGATCGTCAACGCGGATGACCTGGGATGGACGGAAGGGGTGAACTGGGGGATCGTGGAGGCTCACCGCAATGGTCTGGTGACCAGCACTACGCTGCTGGCCAACGGGCGGGCGTACAACTCCGCGCTGGATGCGGCGCGAGAGAATCCGCAACTGGGAATTGGCGTGCACTTGAACCTGAGCGATGGGCCGCCGGCCGCTCCTGCGGATCAAGTGCCGGGGCTTTTGAACGCGGCGGGCGAGCTGGATGGCGGCGCAGAAGGGTTGTTGCTGATAATTGCGCGCCGCGGCTTGCGATTGGATGAAATCGAGCAGGAATGGGACGCGCAGATCCGGAAGATTCGCGAGTCGGGAATTTCGCCGACACACCTGGATGGGCACAAGCACGTGCACATGCTGCCGGGGCTATTTGAACTGGCGTTGTACCTGGCGAAGAAACATGGGATCAGGGCAATTCGTTTGGCGCATGAGGAATCGAGCTTGAGCTCGGCGTTATCGACAGGGGCGTCGCAGAACACAAGCGTGGTTTTGAAACAGGGGATGCAGGCGCGCGGGCTGAAGCTGCTGGCGCGGGATGCCCGGGAATTGGCGTACCGCGAAGGGATCGCCACGAGCGACTACTTCTGCGGGATCGCACAGACCGGCGAATTGACCCGCGAAGGGATCAAGGAGTTTTTGGAGAATATGGCGGAGGGCACGACGGAACTGATGTGCCACCCGGGCTATGTGGACGAGGAGCTGCGGAAAACCGCCACGCGGCTGCAGGATTCGCGGAAGACCGAGCTGGACATTCTGACCGACGTGGAGATCAGA
>Ga0181536_10005117_pt1 | contig 13577 bp, 13 predicted proteins | sample PEATcosm2014_Bin_41_FD_121105 | JGI IMG/M metagenome (GOLD analysis project Ga0181536, IMG submission 121105) | Peatland microbial communities from MTU Mesocosm Facility, Houghton, MI, USA - PEATcosm2014_Bin17_60_metaG | ecosystem: Environmental > Terrestrial > Soil > Wetlands > Peat | place...
GAACGATGCGGTGGTGCGGCAACGCAAGAATTTTACCGCGGATGAACGCCGATAAGAAGGGATAAGGCAGGATGGAATGTGCGGTTGAAACCGCGAGGGTCATCTCTTGCAACAAATCTTCAGGGGGTCCCGCTGACCTGATTGGGTCACCAACGCGAAAAACGTGCCAAATGCGATCACCCCGCGGCATGCATCGGCCGCTTGCTGTCCCCGGCCGCGCACGGCTTTCGTGATTGGCGCGTGAAAAACCGATGCGACGATACCGAGTTGTAAGGCTCCCGGAGGAAAACTCCATTTCCGTCCATTCGGCTCAAAAATTATGACACCCTCCTGGCTTTCCCGGCAATTTTTTCTGACCATCCGCGGCAAGATCATGCTGGCCTTCACCGTGCTGGCCGCGATCACCGGGGCGCTCGGCTTGTACGCGGTCAACAGTGTCGTCGAGTCGGGGCGCCTCGTCGTGCGCACGTACGACAAGCCGCTGATGGCGATCAGCTACTCGCGGCTCGCGCAGGCCGACTTCAACGCCCTGGAACTGGCGATTGAACGCCTCGCCCGCGATCCCGACACCACGGACGTATCGGATACCCGGATCGCCGACCTCGACCGCGCGGTCAAGGCCGACCTTGGTGTCGCCGAGGAACGCTCCGCCACCCCGACCTCGGCCGCCGCCGGACAGACCGCGGCGCAGGCCTTCGAGGCCTGGCGCGCGATCCGCGATGGGCCGCCTTCAGTGAGCCAACGGGAAGCGCTGCGCGAGCAGACCGCGCGCGTCCTCGACAGCCTCGATCTGCTCGGCGAACTGACCGCCGATGACGGCTTCCGCGACCGGGAACGCTCGCTGGCGCTGATCGAGCAGTATCGCGAGCTGAGCATCCTCGCGACCGTCCTGGTCCTCCTGATCGGCTGTCTGGTCGCGTTGACCCTGGCGCGGAAAATGGTGACGCCGATCGCCGCCGCCTCGTACGCCGCGGGGCGGATCGCGGCGGGAGAGCTCGATACCGACATCCGCCCAGGCGGCAAGGACGAGTTGGGCCGCCTGCTCGCCTCGATGACGGTGATGCGAGACAACATCCGCCAGATGATGGACCGCGAGATCGCGGCCCGCCGTTCGGCGCAGACCCAGCTGGCCGACGCGATCGAGGGCGCCCGCAGCGGCGTCGCGCTGATCGGTCCGGACGGCCGCGTGCTGATCGCCAACTCGCTGATCCGCCAGTTCTTTCCCGGGCGGCGCAATGCGTTCACGGCCGGCGAGCGGGTGCCCTCGGAAATCGACGACGGGCTGGCGCATCCGACGGGCGAAATGCGGCTGGAGGATGGGCGCTGGATCCGGCTGACCCACAGCCCGTCGAAAGAAGGCGGCATGGTGCTGATCGCCAGCGACATCTCCTTCCTGAAGGAGCGCGAGGCGGCGTTGCGCGAGGCACGTGATGAGGCCGAGGCGGCGAACCGGGCGAAAACCGATTTCCTGACCAATATGAGCCACGAACTCCGGACCCCGCTGTCCGCCGTGATCGGGTTCTCGGAAATGATCGTGAAGGAAACCTTCGGGCCGGTCGGGCAACCGCAGTACCGGGAATTCGCCGACGATATCCTGCATGCCGGCCGGCATTTGATGGATGTGATCACCGACATCCTCGACATCGCCAAGGCGCATTCCGGCACCATCGAATTGCAGAAGCGGACGGTCCGGCCGGAAGCGGTGATGCGCGCGGCGGTGCGGATCGTGCATGAAAAAGCCCGCGACGCGAACATCACCCTGACGACCCATATCGGCGAGCGTCTGCCGACCATCGAAGCGGATACCGTGCGGCTGCGTCAGGTCCTGCTCAACCTGCTGTCCAATGCGATCAAGTTCACGCCGGCGGGTGGCACGATCGATGCGGAGGTATGCCGCACCCCCGAAGGCGTCGTCCTCCGGATCCGCGACAGCGGGACCGGCATGGCAGAAGGCGACATCCCCCGCGCGTTGCAACCGTTCATTCAGGTCGATACCAGCCTGGCACGCCGGCACGGCGGCACCGGGCTCGGCCTGCCGCTCACCAAGATCTTCGTCGAATTGCACGGTGGCCGGCTGGAGATCGAGAGCACGGTCAACGTCGGAACGACGGTCTCCGTGATGCTGCCCGCTTCCACGCGCCTGTCTCCGCTGAGTTCCATCATGCCCCCCTTGGAGTCCCAGTACGGGACGTTCGCGGCGAGGCTTCCGGAGCAGGCACCGGCGACGTCCCCGGAACCGGCCGCGGAGACGGCGCCGGAACAGACGGAAGCGGTGTCCCATCGGCGGGCGAATGTTCGGTTGGCATCAGCCGGCCCGGCGCTTGAGAAGCGGGGCACATAATGCGCCGGGTCCGCCCCTGGCTTGGCATCGCCGCCGCGATCCTGATCTGCGCGGCGGCGTCGCTGCCCACGCCACACCCCGCCACGTCGACGCTGGCCGAACTCAAGCAGCTCTATGAGCGTCCCGAGGGCATCCCGTTCCCGCCGGACGACCCATACTCCAAGGCCAAGGAGAAACTTGGCCGGCTGCTGTTCTTCGATCCGATCCTGTCCGGGGCCCGAGATATCTCCTGCTCGTCATGCCACCAGCCCGGCCTGTCCTGGGCCGACGGCCAAAAGCTGGCGACCGGGGCCGGCAAAATGCCGCTTCACACTCCGACGATCATCGACGTCGCCTGGGTTCCCATACTGGGTTGGGACGGCAAATACCGGTCGTTGGAAAGCGTCGCCTTCGGCCCGTTGCTCAGCCCGCTCAACATGAACAACACCGAGCCCGAAATCATCCGCCGTCTGACGAACATCCCTGGTTACGTCCAGGCTTTCGCCCAGGCGTTTCCGAGCGCGAAGCCGGACGACGCGATCACGCGTCCGCGCATCGAGCAGGCGCTCGCGACCTTCGAGCGAACGATCCTCGCGTCGCGAGCCCCGTTCGATCGCTGGATCGAAGGCAACGAGAGCGCGATCAGCGAGTCCGCGAAGCGCGGGTTTGTCCTGTTCAACGGCAAGGCCGCTTGCGCCGACTGCCACCAAGGCCCGTCGTTCAGCGATTTCTCATTTCATGACATCGGCATCGCGGCCGAGGACGATATCGGGCGAGGCCGGCTGTTCCCGACGTCGGTGAAACTTCGCCATGCCTTCAAGGTGCCGACCCTGCGCGATGTCGCGCGGCGCGCACCCTACATGCACGACGGATCGTTACCCACGTTGGAAGCCGTGGTGGACGAATACGATACCGCAGGCATCGACCGCCCCAGCCGTTCCGAACTGATCCATCCCCTCGGCCTGACCGCGGCCGAGAAACGGGACCTGATCGCGTTCCTGAATACATTGACCGGGGAACAGGCGCCGTTCACGCCGCCGGTCCTGCCGCGGTGATCCACTTCAACCCGAACAGCGCGTCGCGCCGTTCGTCCGCTGCCGCGCTGGCCTGGTACAGCCGGAGATCCTGAAGCAACCCCGGCATCGAACGGCAAATTCAGGGCGCATTCGCCGGCGCCACCGTGATGTCCAGATGCATCGTCGGATGGATCGCGCAGCGAACGGCGAAGGTGCCCTCGTGATCGAACCGGAGTGTGACCTCGTTGCCAACGGATTGCTCGCCTGAGTCGAATTTCATGTCCGGCTGATCGACATAAACGTGATGCGTGACCCGGTCGTCATTAGCGATTCGCACCATGGTGCCGGGCGTGATGCGCAGCGTATCGGGGGTAAATTTACGGCCGCGTTGACTGACCATCGCCGTGTCCGCCGCCAAACTCGCGGCGGACACGGCGGTCAACACCACCATCGCGACCAGCGACTGCTTCACGCGCACGTTGAGATTCACCCGCTTGATTGGCTCGGATAGTCTCAGATAATTATCGGAAACGCGAGACCCAGCAGTGCGAGGCCAAGAATAAATGCGCCGCCGATCATGCGACGGATGAAAAGGGAATCCCTTCTTCGGCGTTCCGACGCGATCAGAGTCAAATCTTCGGTAACGCCGGCCATCAGGGAATTCGCTTTCGGTTTAAGCTCACGGGTGATATAAGTCGTTAAAATTGCAAACCGGTTTCGATCAAACTGGAGGCAATCCGGCCATGATGGGGCGGCCGTTGATCAAGTGGGAAAATGGGCAAAACATCGTTCTATGTGAAATTGAGCACGCTCTTAGGGCTTGGATTGTGCCTTGGGGTGTTCTTCAAACCGACAGAGGCGTGCGCCCACATCAAATGGTTCGCGCCTTATGACGTGGCACAAGCACCGGTCGGTCTGACCGGCGTGCTCAATTCGACGTTCATTGAACTGCTTGTCCTCACGCTGGTTTCGCTTTGGTCGCTCTGCTTCCTGGAGCGAACCACCATTGGCGCCACCCTGTTGGCCTCGGTGGACGAGGTTTTCATCTCGCTGCGTGGCAGAATGGACACACTCATACGTGCCGGGACCGGTGCCTTCTTCATCGCGATCTGGGCGCATGGCGGGATCATCCTGACGCCCGAGTTATTGACGACCTCGGCCACGACGGAATGGCTGCAGTTCGCGATCGCGGCAGGCCTGATGTTCCGGATCACCATGCCGCTCTCGGCTCTGGGGATCGTGATCCTGTTCGCCCAGGGGATATGGTCGTACGGGCTGTTCCACATGATGGACTACCCGATTTTCCTCGGGGACGCGGTTTATCTGGCCATGAGCGGCCTCGGAATGACGTCGCTTCTGGGCTTACGGCCGCTGGACATCGTGCGCATCGGCGCCTCGGTGACGTTGCTGTGGGCGTCGGTGGAAAAATGGGCCTACCCGGAATGGACCTACCCGATCCTCTACGCCCATCAGCGCCTGTCCATGGGCCTCGACCCGCGCTTCTACATGATCGCGGCGGGGATGGTCGAATTCGGGCTCGCCTTCGCGCTGCTCTGGACGCCGCTGGTCCGGCGCATGGCGGCGGTGGTGCTGCTGTCGATGTTCGTGTCCGCCGTCTTCGAGTTCGGCAAGACCGACGCGATCGGCCACATGGTGATCGTGATCATCCTGTTGGTGGTCGCCGCGGATCACGGCATCGCACCGCGGAGGGCGCCGGCTCTGGCGCCATTCTGCCTCTCGCTCGCCCTGGCGCTGACGATCCTGATCTATTACGGCGGCCACGCCCTGTTGTTCCACACGGGCATCATCTGAGGGCACACCGCGCGGCCGGACCTGGGCCGCGGCGGGGTATCAGGCCTCAGGCTTGTGCGTCAGACCGGATCCCAGCTGAACACCTCGCCGGAGCGATCCAGCGGCATGAACGCCGCCTTCAGTGCCGGCGCGGCGACCTTGGCGCAGTCTTCCGGGGTCCAGCCATCCGCCTTGTGCACGATGCGGATCGGCCGCGGCGAACTGAACAGGATGATCTCGTTCATCCGCGTGCCGAACACCTGCCCGGTCACGTCTTTCGCCGCGTCCGAGGACAGAAATACCGCCATCGGCGCGTTCTTGTCCGGCGTCATCGCCTGAATTTTCGCCAGCCGCGCCTGCTGTTCCGGTGTGCTGGCCGGAATCGACTGCGTCATCCGGCTCCACGCGAACGGCGCGATGCAGTTCGACCGCACGTTGTAGCGCTGCATATCGAGCGCGATCGACTTCGACAGCGCCGTGATGCCAAGCTTGGCGGCGGAGTAGTTCGCCTGACCGAAATTGCCGATCAGGCCCGACGTGCTGGAGATATGGACGAACGTCCCGCTCTCCTGCTTGCGATAATGCTCGGCGGCGGCGCGCGAGACGAAGAAACTGCCGTTCAAATGCACGGCGATGACCGATAGCCAGTCGTCCTCGGTCATCTTGTGGAAGATGACGTCGCGCAGAATGCCGGCGTTGTTCACCACGGCGTCGATCCGGCCGAAATGGTCCAGCGCGGCCTGCACGATCTTCTGCGCCGAACCCCAGGCGGCCACGGATTCCGTGCAAATCTCCGCGATGCCGCCCTTTTGATTGATCAGGGCTTTGGTCTGCTCGGCCGGGGTGGCGGAGCCGCCCTCGCCGGTCAGCGAGGCGCCGATATCCGCGACGATGACCTTGGCGCCGGCGCCCGCCATCATGATCGCGATCTCTCGCCCGATGCCGCCGCCGGCCCCGGTGACCACCGCGACCTTGCCTTCCATCATGCCCGCCATCGCTTATCTCCTGATCATCAGACGTCCTTACTAAGCGAGGCGCCCCGCCTTGTGAACCCGGCCGCGCGGCCGGGTTCACAAGGCGGGGCGCCTTTGATGGACGGCGCATGACAGCGTCGACACCCCCTTGACGGGTGGGGGCGGATGGGCCATTTCGCCTCAATCAGGACTGAGACGGTCCGGTTACCACAGGTCAGGGGTTTGACGACAATGTTGCGGCTGTCGAAGCTGACGGACTACGCGGTCGTGGTGCTGGTGCGCCTTGACTCGGGGACGCAGGTGCAGACCTCGCCCGGCATCGCCGCCACCACCGGCATTCCCGAACCCACCGTGGCCAAGGTATTGAAATCGCTCTCCGCCGCCGCGCTGGTCACCTCGCAACGCGGCGCCCGCGGCGGTTACCGGCTGGCCCGTCCGCTGGAGGATATTCCGGTCGGCGACGTCATCGCCGCGATGGACGGGCCAATCGCGCTGGCGGCCTGTGTCGACGGCTCCGCCACGGAATGTGAGTCGCTGGCGCTATGCCCGGTGCGCGGCCGCTGGGATCCGGTCAATGAGGCGATCCAACGGGCGTTGTCCGCCATCAGTCTCGCCGACATGCGCGAGGCCGCGATCCCGCCCATCTTCCGGGCGCCGCGGACCGCCGAATTAGGACACTCCGATGCCAGCCGATAACGAAACGCTCGATACCGTCCGATCGGTCACCCAGTCCGGCTACAAATGGGGCTTCGAGACCGACATCGAGATGGATGTCGCGCCCAAGGGACTGAGCGCGGATACCATTCGTTTAATCTCGGAACGCAAGCAGGAACCGTCCTGGATGCTGGACTGGCGCCTGAAGGCGTACCAGGCGTGGCTTGGCATGGAGGAGCCGCACTGGGCCCGGGTCGAGCATCCGCGCATCGACTATCAGGCCATCCATTATTATGCCGCGCCGAAGAAGAAGCCCGGCCCGAAAAGCCTCGACGAGGTCGATCCGGAACTGCTGCGGACCTATGAGAAACTTGGCATCCCGCTGAAGGAACGCGCCATCCTGGCCGGCGTCGAAGGCGCGGGTGGCGACGGATATGTGGAGGGGTCGGGGCAGATCGCCGTCGACGCGGTGTTCGACAGTGTCTCCGTGGCGACGACTTTCCGCGCGACGCTGGCGAAAGCGGGCGTGATCTTCTGCCCGATCTCCGAGGCGATCCGCGAGTATCCCGATCTGGTCCGCCAATATATCGGCAGTGTCGTGCCGGTCGGGGATAATTACTTCGCGGCGTTGAATTCCGCGGTCTTCACCGACGGCAGTTTCGCGTTCATCCCCAAGGGCGTGCGCTGCCCGATGGAGCTGTCGACCTACTTCCGCATCAACGCCCGCAACACCGGACAGTTCGAACGCACGCTGATCATCGCCGAGGCCGGCGCGCACGTGTCCTATCTGGAAGGCTGCACGGCGCCGCAACGCGATGAAAATCAATTGCACGCCGCCGTCGTCGAACTGGTGGCGATGGATGACGCGGCCATCAAGTACTCCACCGTGCAAAATTGGTATCCCGGCGACGCCGAGGGCCGCGGTGGCATTTACAACTTCGTCACCAAGCGCGGTGCCTGCCTGGGCGCACGATCAAAAATCTCCTGGACTCAGGTGGAGACCGGCTCGGCCATTACCTGGAAATACCCGTCCTGCGTACTTCTGGGCGAGGACAGCGTCGGCGAATTTTACTCTGTCGCCGTTACCAATAACCGCCAGCAGGCCGATACCGGCACGAAGATGATCCACATCGGCAAGGGCTCGCGCAGCACGATCATCTCCAAGGGGATTAGTGCCGGGCGGTCCAACAACACCTATCGCGGGCTGGTGAAGGTGCTGCCCTCGGCGTCCGGCGCGCGCAACTTCACTCAATGCGACTCGCTGCTGATCGGCGAGGAATGCGGCGCGCACACGGTACCTTATATAGAGAGCCGTAACCGGTCCGCGAAGATCGAGCACGAGGCAACAACGTCTAAAATTGCTGAAGATCAATTATTTTACTGCCGTCAGCGTGGGTTGAGCGAAGAGGACGCGGTCAATCTGATTGTCAACGGCTTCTGCAAGGACGTGTTGAAGGAACTGCCGATGGAATTCGCCGTCGAGGCGCAGAAACTCCTGGCGGTCAGTCTTGAAGGGTCGGTGGGGTAAGGACGATGCTGGAGATCAATGGACTGACGGCCTCCATCGGCGACAAGGCGATCCTCAAGGGCATCGATCTGTCAGTGCCGGCGGGCGAAATCCACGCCATCATGGGACCCAATGGTTCCGGCAAATCGACGCTTGGCTATGTGCTGGCCGGCCGGGAGGACTACACCGTCACCGGCGGCACGGTGACGTTCGAAGGTCACGATATGCTGACCATGGCACCGGAGGCGCGCGCCGCGGCGGGCCTGTTCCTGGCGTTTCAGGCGCCGATCGAACTGCCCGGCGTGAACAACGCCAATTTCATTCGCACCGCGTTGAATGCCGTCCGCCGCGCCCATGGCGAGAGCGAACTGGACGCGGTGCAATTCCTGAAGCTGGCGCGCGCTGAGTTGAAACGGCTGGCGATGCCAGATGATATGTTGAGACGCAACGTCAATGTCGGTTTCTCCGGCGGTGAGAAAAAGCGCAACGAGGTGCTGCAAATGACGCTGCTGCGGCCGCGCTTCGCGGTGCTGGACGAAACCGATAGCGGCCTCGACATCGATGCGTTGAAGATCGTCGCCGATGGGGTGAACGCGTTGCGCGGGCCGGCGTTCTCGGCGCTGGTGATCACGCATCATCAACGGCTGCTGGATCACCTCGTGCCGAACCGCGTGCATGTGCTGGCCGGTGGCCGCATCGTGCGCAGCGGCGGGCCCGAACTGGCCAAGGAGCTGGAGAAGAACGGCTACGGCGCGCTGTTGGCGGAGGCCGCGTGAACGCGATTACCGAAACAGGAACAGCGGGTTTCCTCGCTCGTTACGCGGCTTCACTGGGCCAACTGCCCGGCGACTCCACGTTGCGGGCCGCCGCCGCCGACGCGTTCCACACACTGGGTTTGCCGGGTGCCAGCCGCGGCCGGCGGGCGGAGGCGTGGAAATACACGACGCTGCAACCGCTTGGCGACCTGTCGTTCGGATCATCGGGTTCGTCGCGCGACGACATCTTGCCGGACGCCGCTTCCATCCCGCGCGAGGCCGCGGCGCGGATCGTCTTCTCCGGCGGCCGTTATCGTGAGGACCTTTCCACATCCGTGCCAGGCTTCGCCTGTTTCGCCGACCAACCGGACTTTGGCGAGTTGTCCTGGCCCGATCGCGATCCGATGGTCGCGCTGAATACGATGTTGGCCGAGGACGGCGCGATCCTGACGATCCCCCCTGGCCATGACGCGGGGACAGTGTTTCTGATCCATTACGGGTTCGAAGGGATATCGGCGCATCCGCGGCACATGATCCGATTGGGCAACGGCGCGCGTTTGACATTGGTGGAAATGTCGCACGGTGAAGGCTGCTACCTGCACAATCCCGTCAGCGAAATCCATGTCGCGGATGGCGCGGTGTTGACCCATGTCCGCACCCAGACCGAATCAACCGCCGCGTTTCATCTGGCGACGATTTATGCCGCCATCGCCGCCGGTGGGACGTACGACAGTTTCACCCTCAACATTGGCGGGCGGATCGCACGCACAGAAATCCATACCGTGCTCGACGGGCCAGGCGCGATCGTGCATCTGAACGGTGCGCAGTTGCTGACCGGATCGCAGCACGCCGACTTCACCTCGGTCGTGCGGCACGCGGCGCCGAAGGGCACATCGCGGCAGACCATCAAGAACGTACTCGCGGGGCGCTCGCGCGGCGTGTTCCAGGGCCGGATCGAAGTGGCGCGCGGCGCCCAGGGCACCGATGGTTATCAGATGAACCGCGCGCTGTTGCTGTCGCCGGACGCCGAGATCGATACCAAACCGGAACTCGAGATTTTCGCCGACGACGTGAAGTGCAGTCACGGTGCCACCGTGGGCGAACTGGATGCCGAACAGCTGTTCTATTTGCGCAGCCGCGGCATTCCGGACAGCGAAGCGCGCTCGATCCTGGTGCGGGCCTTCCTGGCCGAGGCGCTGGATCCCGTCACGAACGATACCGCGCGCGGTCTGCTGGAAGACGCTGTCGCGCGCTGGTGGGAAGGCCAGGCCGCATGAACGTCGAAAAGATCAGGCAGGATTTTCCGATCCTCTCGCAGACCATTCGCGGCAAGAAGCTGGTCTTCCTCGACAGTGCCGCCTCGGCGCAGAAGCCGCGCGCCGTGATCGACGCCATGCGCAACGCGATGGAAACGCAATACGCCAACGTCCACCGCGGTCTGCACTGGATGAGCGAACGGACCACCGACGCCTACGAGGCCGCCCGCGACGCCGCCGCCGCGTTGATGAACGCCCCTGACCGTGATGAGATCGTGTTCGTCCGCAACAGCACCGAAGCGATCAACCTCGTCGCGCACAGCTATGGCCGGAGCATGCTCATACCGGGCGAGGCCGTGTTGATCTCCGGCATGGAACACCATTCCAACATCGTCCCTTGGCAAATGTTGCGCGATTCGCACGGCACGGAATTGCGGGTCGCGCCGATCACCGACAGCGGCGAGCTCGACATGGCGGCGTTCGAGGCATTGCTGTCCGACGGCAAGGTCGGCCTCGTCGCCATCACGCATATGTCCAACGTACTGGGCACCGTCACGCCCGCCGAACGGATCGTCAGCCTGGCCCACGCGCATGGTGCCAAGGTTCTGTTCGACGGCTCTCAGGCCATCGTGCACCGCGCCGTCGACGTGCAGGCGATCGGTTGCGATTTTTACGCCTGGACCGGGCATAAACTTTATGGTCCCACCGGCATCGGCGTACTTTGGGGCCGCCGCGAATTGCTGGAGCAAATGCCACCCTTCCTCGGCGGCGGCGAAATGATCTCCTCCGTTACCTACGAAAAGTCCACCTGGGCTCGCGTTCCGCACAAATTCGAGGCGGGAACGCCGGCGATCCTGGAAGGCATCGGGCTCAAAGCGGCGATCGATTACGTGCGTGACATCGGTTATGAGGCGATCGCGGCGCACGAGGCGGCGTTGACCGAGCACGCTTTGGCCCAGTTGTCGCGGATCGAAGGCGTGCGCATCCTCGGTCAGGCGCAGGATCGTGGCGGTGTCGTCGCATTCTCGCTGGACAAGGCGCACGCGCACGATGTCGCGACGTTGCTCGACCGGCAGGGCATCGCCGTGCGCGCCGGGCATCATTGCGCCGAGCCGTTGATGCATCGTTTCGGCCTCGACAGCACCGCGCGCGCCAGTTTCGGCATCTACACGACGCACGAGGAAATCGACGCCCTGGTCACGGCGCTGATCCGGGTGCGGGAGTTCTTCACATGACCTTCGACGACGATATTCGCGACCTGTATCAGGAAGTCATCCTCGATCATGGCCGCAGACCCCGGCACGGTCACCGCCTCGCGGCGTACGATGTCACCGCCAAGGGGGACAACCCGATGTGCGGCGACCGGGTCGAGGTGTTTGTCAAACTCGACGCGGACGGCAAGATCGCCGAGACCGGGTTCGAGGCACGCGGTTGCGCGATCAGTGTCGCTTCCGCCGATCTGATGGCCGAGACGGTTCAGGGCCGCGGCAAGGCCGATACCCGCGCGTTGTTCGAAACGTTCCGCGAAATGGTGCGCACCGGTGCGTGCCCCGAGCATGACGCGGCGCTCGACGAAGCGCTGGAGCGGCTTGAACCGTTGGCGGGCGTTCACGAATATCCGTCCCGGGTGAAATGCGCGACGCTGCCATGGCACGCGTTGGTCGCGGCCTTGGACGGCACGAGGGAGGCGAGCAGTGAATGACATGAGCCAAGCCCACGGCGCCTGGACGCCGGACGGCGAGACGCCGCCGAAAATCACCGAGACCGCCGTGATCGACGCGATCTCCAGCGTGTACGATCCGGAAATCCCGGTGAACATCTATGAACTTGGCCTGATCTACACGATCGACATCCTCGACACCGGCAAGGTCAAGGTCGAAATGACCCTGACGGCGCCCGCCTGTCCAAGCGCCCAGGAACTGCCGGAGCAAGTAAGGGAGGCGGTGCTTGGCATTCCGGGGGTGACCGATTGTGAGGTCGAAACGGTCTGGGACCCACCCTGGGACATGACCCGTATGAGCGAAGAAGCCCGTTTGCAATTGAACATGTTCTGAATGAGCAGGTTGTCATGAGCACCACGACCGCAACCCCTCGCAAGCCCCGCGCCTTGCCGCCGCTGATGACGTTGTCCGATGCCGCGGCGGAACGCCTGCGTCGGCTTTACGCGTCCGGCGAACACGGCAAGCTGTTACGCATCAGCGTCAATACCAAAGGTTGCTCAGGCCTCGCCTACGACATGTCGTGGGCCGATGAACCGGGTCCCGGCGATGAGGTCGTGAAGGACAAGGACCTGACGGTGCTGGTGGACCGCAAGGCGTCGCTGTTCCTGATCGGCACCACGATGGATTACGAGGTGAAGGCGCTGGAGTCAGGCTTCACGTTCATTAACCCCAACGAAAAAGGCCGTTGCGGGTGCGGCGAGAGCTTTCACGTTTAGCTGTCATTGCGAGGCGCGCGAGCGACGATGCAATCTGCTTGTCCCCACTGATGGAGATTGCTTCGCTGCGCTCGCAATGACAGGGGTGGCGTAAGCGCGGACGCTGTTGCCCGCTACTCCAACGCCGCCAGCACGCCGGCCATCAGCCTGCCGCGATACCCCAGGCTGTCGACCAAAATGTGCTCATCCAGCGTATGCGCCCCCGCCCCCGCCACACCGAGCCCATCCAACGTCGCAACCCCCATCGCGCCGGTGAAATTCCCATCCGATCCGCCACCGGAACTTTGTGGATTGATGGAAAAGCCCAGTCCGCCGGCGATCCCGCGCGCCACCTCGTACAACGCCATGCCTTTCGCGTTCGCCTCCCACACCGGGCGGGTCACGCCGCGGGTTACCTTGAACTGAACCTCGTTCGAGGACGCGCGCAACGCCAGCATCGCCGCCACGCCGCGGTCGAGGTCCTGTTGCCGTTTGGCCATGCTCAACGCCTCGCCCGTGCATGTGGTCGTCACGCAATTGACCCATTGCCCGCCATGGATGACACCGACACTGAAGGTGCAATCGGCGGTCGTCATATCCTCGATTTCAACGATCTTGCGGGCCATTTCCTTGATCGCCGAACGGCCCTCGGCCAGCCGCGCACCGGCGTGGCTCGGCACCCCGGTCGCCTCCAGATTGAACCGCGCGATCGCGTACCGGCCGGTCACCACCCCGCCGTCGGCCCGCGCCGGTTCCGGGATCAGAACGTATTTGTGGCGCGACGCCTCGGCCTCGATCAGGTCGCGGGTCGAGGGGCTGCCGACCTCCTCATCGCTGGTCAGCAGCACGGTGACCGGCAACTTCGTCGCTACCCCGGCGCGGCCCAAA
>Ga0181536_10005118_pt1 | contig 13576 bp, 11 predicted proteins | sample PEATcosm2014_Bin_41_FD_121105 | JGI IMG/M metagenome (GOLD analysis project Ga0181536, IMG submission 121105) | Peatland microbial communities from MTU Mesocosm Facility, Houghton, MI, USA - PEATcosm2014_Bin17_60_metaG | ecosystem: Environmental > Terrestrial > Soil > Wetlands > Peat | place...
AGGCTTCCTGGGCCACCGCGATCTGCGAGGAAACAATCTGCTCCGGGTTATGTTCGACCCACCCCGGTTGCGGAAATATCTGATCAAATTCGCGTTGCGCGACTGCACGAACCGTGCTTTCGCGATCAAACAAGAGTGCTCGCGAACTGGTCGTACCTTGGTCCAGCGCTAAGACATATTGCACATTCTCTCCTGATGCGGACGTCTTGACTACTGCGAGTGCGACGACGGCCGGAGGAACCGTCGGATGCCGAAATCATAAATAGCTGCGCCAGCCAAACCGCCCATCAGCGGCGCAACTATGGGAATCCACCACACGCGCGTTCCGTCTGTCAGTCCGTTGTTGCGAAACCCGGCCAACGCTGTGAACAGCCGCGGGCCGAAGTCGCGCGCGGGATTGATCGGATAACCGTGCATCCCGCCAAAACTCATGCCGATCGCGACCACCACCAATCCGATCAGCACCGGCGCAAGATTCGCTCCCGGCGGAGCATTGAATTCGTCGGTGATGGCGAAGATCAGCAGCACCAGCAATGCGGTCCCGATCATCTGGTCCAGGAAGCCGGCCTGCGGCAGACCGGGGAAAGCGGGAAAGGTGGTGAACACGCCGGCCGTATGTTCCAGTTGAGGATCAACCTGCCGAAAGGCAGGCAGATAATTCCAGAAGGCAAGCGCGGCGGCCGCAAACGCTCCCGCCGTTTGGGCGATCGGGTACGGCAGCACTTTGCGCCATGGGAATCCACGAAACACTGCCAGCGCGAGGGTTACTGCCGGATTGAGATGTGCTCCCGAAACCTTGCCGGCGACATAAATGCCCATCGTCACCGCGAGTCCCCAGCCTAGAGTGATGTTGGTGTAGCCGCCGTGAATCGTCTCACCGGGATTTCTAGTGGGAAACAACACGACCATGGCAACCACGCCTATGCCCAGCAGGATGAGCACAAACGTGCCCAGGAACTCTGCGACTAACTCCGCCAGCAATGTGGGCTTCGGATTCATCCCCTTCTCCTGTGCTGATGAACTTGCTTTTCTGGACGCGGTCAGTGTACCAAGGACGCGAAAACGGAAGCATGCGGCGTCTAGCTGAGCGCCTGAACTCCGTTTTCCGCGGAGCATGTGTAGACCTGAGGAGTGATTCCTGTCGCGTGCCGATAGCGCTCGGCCACCCGGGCGGCGAATTCTGCAGCATGATCCTGGCGCACGAGGTTGACGGTGCATCCGCCGAAGCCTCCGCCGGTCATGCGCCCGCCGCAGAAGCCGGGCAGGCCTTCGGCGGCTTCGACCATGAGGTCGAGTTCGCTGCAGCTGACCTCGTAGAGGTCGCGCAGACTGCGATGCGATTCGCGCATCAATTCCCCCATTCGGCCCAGGTCACCACTGGCAAGGGCGCGCGCGGCCTCCGTGGTGCGGTGGTTCTCGCGGACAACGTGGCAGCAGCGTTTCCAGATCGTCTCAGGAAGATCGCGGGCATGCTGATCCAGCAATTCCGGCGAAACGTCGCGCAGGGCTCGAACCGCGGGATCGTACTTCGCGAAGTATCGCACCCCCTCTTCGCACTCGGCGCGGCGCGTGTTGTAGGCGCCGGTGGCCAGGTCGTGCTTCACCATCGTGTTGCAGACCACGAGCCTGAGATCGGCGGGGATGGGAACATATTTCGTATCGAGCGAGCGGCAGTCGAGAAGGATGGCATGCCCCGCTTTGCCCATGCAGGAAACGAACTGGTCCATGATCCCGACGCGCGCGCCGACAAATTCGTTCTCTGCTTTCCGGCAAAGCTGAGCGATTTCTGGCAGCGGCAATTGGGTTTTGCCCAAGCTGAGCAGGGCGAGCGCGGAGGCTACTTCAATCGCGGCCGAGGAACTCAACCCGGCGCCGATCGGGACCTCGCCGTGCACCAGCAAGTTCGCGCCGTTGAGCTCGCATCCACGCTGCTGAAGGACCGTGGCAACGCCCAGCATGTAGTCGCACCAGCCTCCGGTGCGGCGGGGCGGCAAGTGATCGAGATCAAAATCGAAATCGCCGGCGAACTCTTCCGACCGGATCAGCAACTTGCGGTCCGGTCGTGCCGCAATTCCGACGTAAGTTGAAAATGCGACGGCGGCCGGCATGACGAAGCCGTCGTTGTAATCGGTGTGTTCGCCAATCAGGTTGACGCGGCCCGGCGCCCGGTAGATTCGCGGGCGAGCGCCAAACAGCCCGTCAAATCGCTGTGTAAATTCGGATGCCTGCATCGGTGATCCTGTCGTCAAGACACAGCAATCCTGCCACTGCCAAAGATCGCTCAACTGGCCGCGGCCCGCAGCGGGTACAAGGTCTCATTATCGCTCAGGGTTTCGCCGGAACGGCAATCCGCTCCACGTTGGAGTAAGCTGATTCGCCGTCCGCATTGGCGGCGCGGACACGGTAGGCCAGATGCTGCCCCTTCTTGGCGGTCGAATCTCCGTATTCGGTGGCAGGTGAGTTCAGCTTTGCCAGCCGGTCCCAATTGCCGCGCACATTGCCATCTTCGATTCGCCGCTCCACAACCATCGAAGTGAAATCGCCGCCGTGAACCTGCCAAGTAAGCTTCGGTGTGCTGCCGCTGAGAGTAACGTTCAGCGAGCTTGGCGCCTCGGGCAGAACGGGCCAGTCAAAATAGTCCTCATCGGCAACGGCCATGATGCTGTCTTTGATGGGCAGCGCTTCCACCGTATCCGTTGTGCCCGCTTTCCACTGCAGAGGTCTGATTTCACCCGACACAACATCCACCAGCACAGGGTGCGCGATCCCGGTATTCTTCAGCGACAACGTGGCATACAGCGGCGGGAATGCATTTCCCGGAAGACTGTGAGCGGCCAACCAGTAGGCCACGATGGCTTTCCCGCTCTTGGAACGGAATCCATAACTCATGAAGGGAAACTCTGTTTTGCGGCGCAGCGCGGGAAGGTCCGGACCGGTCACCTCGATCGAGGGATCAAACTTGGTGTCGGCAAAGAGCGCGTTCGTGTTTTGCAGCGCGTAAAACACTGGCCGCGGCGTGAAGTCGTAATCGTGATTGGTGAGGCCGTGGATGATGCCGAAATCGTCGTACTCGTTGCCGTCCGTACCGGCGGTCAGGAGCCATACAAAAGTCTTCACTCCGGCGGCGTGGTTGTAGATCAGCCCACGCGGAACGTACTTGGCCTGAACCGATTCATCCGAACCGATCCAGGAGGGAATCGAGTTGAACTCATCATCGAAAAACGGAATGTCCGGCTTGATCCCTGGATAATGCGTGACCAGATCGCGCAGCGCCCGCGGCGATTCAGTCAGATAGGCGCCGTAGTCCATGCTTTCGGGGTTCAGGTTTTGTCCGTAGCCCGGATAGGTGTGGTAGGCATACACATCCACTCCCGAGGCGCACTTGCACTCGTCGAGCGCTTTCTGGGTGAACTCTCGCGTGGGATCCGCCTGGCCGCCGTAAAGGACTTTTGCCTGCGGATCAGCCTGATGCACAGTCGGGACGAACGTGGCGAGCAGCCGGCCGTATTCTTCCCCATTGCCCCACGGATTCCAATATCCGATGTCCTGCTCGTTCCACAAAGCCCAGTAATGGATGCGGTCGTGGAAGTGCTTCACCATCCACTCCACGTAGCGGTTGAAAGCAGCCATCTGCTCGGGCGTTTTCGGCGGCCAGAACACGGAATACAGGCTGCGGTCATCATTATGAAAAGATCCGGGCTCCGGCGTGCTCACATCCGGCAATTTGCCGCTAATGGACGTGTACATCACGTTGCCGTAAAGCAGCTGCACCTGAATGTTGATTCCGTTGTCGACGAGCGAGTCTACGTAGTCCTCCAGTTCCGGAGAGCTGGCCATCACTCCTCGCTTCTGCTCGATCCAATCCCAACTGGTCCGGTCGGAACTGTTCTCATACTGGCCGATGCGAATCCATTTGAATCCGGCGTCGAACATGCGGGTCCACCACCAGCGGTTCCATGGGATATAGGGATCCCGCGGCAGGTCGGAGTTGATGCCGAATCCATCCTGAATCTGCGAGGAGCGCTTGGGAGGAACATGATCCGGCACATGCTTCTGTCCCTGGCCTAACGATGTGCCTGGCATGAAGAATAAGATCGCGAACAAGCCAAGCAACGGCATCCTGGTACGAAGACTCCACAAATCAGAGCTGTTCATGGCTTTCGCCTCTCCTGATTCGAGCATCTCATTAAACTGTGTTTCAAGAAAGCTTCGGGCTGGCAGCCTGTGGTGAAACCCGAATTCCGAAATGCGGCGCCTGAAGGCGTGCCCTGATACGAATCTCACTTGCACCATGGGCTGTCAGAGGGCGCGTCCCCTCAGGCGCAGCCGCAAGTCGAGCGCCCGACCGACGCCGCCGGATTCAGCGAGCCACCTTCTCGGCGGTGGCTTGCGCCGCATTGGCCGCGATCTCGCCCGCGTTGCGCTGAATCTTGCTGATGGCCGCGGCGATCTCGCGCATGTCCTCTTCGTCGCCCAGCAGGGCGAACTGTGGAATCCACACCGTCTCCCACGCCGCCCGCTGCGTGTGCGGGAACTTCTGCTTCAGGAACGCGTGGGTCTCGGCCGCCTGCGCCCCGCTCAGGCACTTGCGATACTCGCCGTTGCGGAAGCAGTCGAGTTCATGCAGCGGCGGATAGCTGGCTTGCGTCGGAATGCCCTCGGCATTCAGGGCCGCGATGAAGTTTTCGGTGGTGATGCCGGCAAAGTGTTTGGCATCCACGTGGAAGATGTACGCGTACTGCCCGTTGCGGGTGCAGCGCGCATCACACTTCTGGGGAGTAATTCCCGGGATTTCGCCGAACAGTTTGTCCAGCAGGCGGCCATTCTGGTGGCGATGGCGCGTCTGCTCTTCCAGTCGGCCCAACTGCACCGTGAGCACTGCGCCCTGCCATTCGCTCAGACGATAGTTGGAGCCATAGATGAAATGGCTGTAGAACCACTCGCCCGGCATGCGCCCGCAGTCGTGGACCGACCGGGCCTGGATTTCGAAGGTGTCGTCGTTCGAGATGATCATTCCGCCTTCGCCCGCCGTCATGAGTTTGCTGGCCTGGAAACTGAAGGTCCCAGCCGTGCCGAACGTGCCGATTTTTCGTCCCTTCCATTCGCTGCCGTGGGCATGGGCAGAGTCTTCGACAAGATGGATGCCGTTGCGCTTGCACAGTTCCTGCAGACGGTCCAGATCGGCAGGGTGCCCGCCCATGTGCACGGCTATGATGGCCTTGGTCCTGGGAGTAATGGCGGCTTCGGCGAGCGCAGGATCAATGCAGTGCGTTTCCGGATCAACATCCACCAGGACGGCAGAGCATTCGCGAACAGAACGGCGCTGGCGGTCGCGACAAAAGTGAAGTTCGGGACGATGACTTCGTCGCCGTGGTTGATGCCCAACGCGGCCATCGTCACTTCCAGCGCGGCTGTGCCGTTGGTGACGGCGATCCCGTGGCGCGCGCCGTGATAGGCGGCAAAGGCCTTCTCAAACTCCAGCGTCTTGGTTCCCGGAGTACGCCACCACACGCGGCTCTCCAGAACTTCTGTCAGCGCGCGGCGTTCCTTGTCGTCGTATTGCGGCCACACCGGAAACGGTTTGCGCTTCGCTTTACTGCCACCCAGCAGTGCCAGTGCAGACATATATTTGCCCTCCTCAATGGGTTCCAGCTATGACTATGAATTGAAAATAAACTGAGAACTCGGCCCTGCGTAACCAAGCTCCGCAAGAACAAAAGCACGACTCAGTAGACCCTGCGTGACCCGGGGCCGTGACAGTAGCAATCGGCCCGCGGTCCCAATCAATCAAAACAGCAGTTTCAAGCCCAATTGCATAATACGCGGATCGCGCGCGACGGTGGCATAACCGAAGCCGTTTACGCCCGTATTGTCGATAAGTCCCGACGCGGTTGGAATCTGAAATTGGGCGTGGTTGAAGACGTTAAATGCTTCTGCCCGGAACTGCAGCTCCTTCGTCTCTGTGATCTTGGTGTTCTTCAGCAACGCGAGATCAAAGTTATTGATGCCGGGTCCGTTAAAGAACCGGCGCATCACGTTTCCGATCTGACCTTCCGGCTCGTGGGCGAAATAGCCGGGATTGAAGTACGGGTTTCCGTGGCGCGGATTACGATCCACGTACAACTTGCTGCCGTTGTTGGCGTAGCTGGGCGCATCCACCGGAGCCAGGAATGTTCCGCTTAACGAGTTATCGTCGTTCTCGGTGAGCTGCACCGGCCGGCCGCTGGCGAAAGTCGTGATGCCCGATAACGCCCAGCCGCCCATGAAGCGCCGGGCCACCGCTCTATCTCCAGACCATCGGTCAAGAGGCAGGTGAATTGTGTAACTGGCTACGAAGATCTGCGGCACATCGTAGATTGACAGAGCCCGGCTCTGACGCGGGTTGTAAGGATTGGTCGCATCCAGTGTCCCGGATCCGTTGTCCATCGACTTCGCCCAGGTGTAGCCGATCATGAATTCTGCATACTTATCGGTATGCTGCAAGCTGGCCTGGAAAGAGTTGTAGCTGGAATTCGCTATCGAATTCATGTATGCGTTGCTGCCGAAATTGTCTGAAGTTGGCGAGCCGAATCCACTGACTAGGCGAGTGGTTGCGAAGGAGGTGGCCCCGGGGAATCCCGGAGCCGTTACCCCAGGAGCCAACTGGTACGGCGCAAGTGTACCGGGATCTTCGCCAATTGGACCGCAGGGTGTCTGCGGCTGACCGTTAATCAATGCTAAGTTTGCTTGGTTGCTCAGAAACAGGCAGAGGGCTTGATTTCCCGGATTTGACTCTACAAAGGTCAATAGTTTGTGCCCAACGGTTCCAACGTAGCTGAGACTCAATACGGTCGCCCGGCCGAATTGCCGTTGCAGCGATAATTCGTAGTCCTGGGAATACGGCAGGACGTTCTTGGGATAGAAGTAATTTCCGCCGGCGATCGGTTCCACCAGATTCCAGGGAAAGCTGGTATCCGGGTTCTTGGCCGACACATTGGGGGGCGGGAAAGAAAAGGGGAAGTCGCTCGGTACCAGATTATTGGGGGGCGCCGCTGTCCGATTGATGAAGGGAGAATTCAGCAACGGGAGTGAGGAGCTTTGGTAGTAGAAACCGTAGGGCGCATCTCCGATTTCCTGCTCGGTATCAGCCTGCTGAATCGACTGGTAGAAGAAACCGTAGCCGACACGGATGCTCGTGTTCCCGGGCCCGCCCAAAATCTTGGCCAGCAATCCCTCGCTTGCTTTCGGAGAGTATGCCAATCCGAACCGGGGTGCGAAGTTGCCATATCGGGTAGGTGCCAGGGTACGGGGCACGCCCGGATCACCCGGCACCACGAGTCCCGCCGGGGCGCCCGGGAAGAGCTGAGACTGCTCGCCCACGATCAGCGTTTCGATGTAATTCTGCTTGTCATACCAGGGCGTGCTGGCTTCCCACCGCAAGCCATAATTCAGGGTAAGAGTTGGCCGGACGCGCCAACTATCCTGCCCATACAAGCCGTAATACTTGCTGCGCGTGTGCTCGATGTCTTGACTTCCCTGAATGAAACTGGATGGCGCGCCAATCAGAAAATCCGCGAAATCAATGCCCGTCTCTGAGCCGGTGAAGAAGAATTGCCCGTTCTCGCCGGTGAAACCGTTCAGGTCAATTTGATCGTAGTGGAAGTCGGCGCCGAACTGGAAGGTGTGAGTGCCAACAATCCGCGTGAGGTTGTCAATGATCTGGAAGGTATTGTTGTGCTGGTCAAATGTCGTGGAAGGAACGCCGAAACTATAGGCGTTGAAATTTGTGTTGGGCACGCCCGCCAGGCTGGGGGAGATGTTGCCAATCCCACCCGTGTTATTCCAGGGCGTGTTGAACCCCAGCGAGGCAAGCGACACTCCCAAGCCCCCTTGCGGGTTGCCAATGAAATTGACATTCCGCAAATAGACAAGGCGAGCGTCATTAACGGTGGAGGGGCTCAGGGTTGTGGTCAGGCCCAGGTTGATCATCTGCGACATGCCGTGAGTAACTGCGGTGAACCCGGGAACATTTACCGATTCATAAGGGTTGGCGACATTGTATCTATCGAGAAAGTAGTAGCCGAACAGCATGTTCTTGCCTAGGCTCGCGTCCAGCCGTGCGCCGGCTTTGTTGTCGGTTAGAGTCTCGTTGAACGCCGAGGTGGAAAAAGTCGGGGCACCGCTTCCATTGGGAGATGGAATGTATTGCAGCATGTTGACGGCTACGGGATCCCAGGCGGTCTTTGGAATTGCAGCACCCGCGAAGACGCAGGGATCTGCGGCGTTCGTAGGCGAACAAGAAGCGTCCGTGTAATAGGGTTCACCGCTGCTTATGGTATTTGGCGGCAATCCCATGCGCGCGTTCAGAACGTTGGCAAAATATGCACTGCCCACGGAACCGGTGAGATTGCCAGACTCATCGGTCAAATTGCCGGTGCGATCTGCCGTGGAAGGGACGGCATAATGCTGTGACGCGCCTATGATTTGCCTCGTCCCCTGATAGTCCCCAAAGAAGAAGAGCTTGTTCTTCTTGATCGGGCCGCCGAAGGTTCCCCCAAACTGGTTCTGCTTGAAGTCGCCGCGGCCGGTGAAGTAATTCGCGGCGTCGAAATCCGTGTTGCGCAGAAACTCGAACAGCCCACCGTGAAAGTCGTTGCTTCCGGATTTCGTGACAACATTGATTTGACCGCCGCTGTAGTTGCCATATTCCGCATTGAAATTGTTGGTGATGATGCGAAACTCCGAAATCGCGTCGAGATTGGGAACGATCGCGGCTCCGTTGTGTACGCCTTCTTGCGCGTCGGCTCCATTCACCATGAACCCATTGGCTTCGGGCCGGCCGCCGTTGATCGATTGCGTTCCGTTGCCCAGACTGCCGGAGACCGGCGCTTGCACAAGACCAGCGGCCGTGTCGTCATCGGTATAGGGCGAAACCCCGGGCTGCAGGGCCAGCAGGTTGATATAGGAGCGGCCATTGAGCGGCACAGACGTAATTGTCGCCCCTTCGATGACATCGCCCATCTGCGTGCTTTGCGTTTCTACCTGCAGGGTGTTGCTTTTGACCGTAACCGTATCGGTGAGTTGGCCGAGTTGCAGCGGGATGTCAATCTGGATCGCGGAATTGGCGTCGATCCGCACTCCGCTCTCAAGAAAAGGCCGGAATCCAGCCTGGCTGACAGCAACGTCGTAGGTGTCAACGTTGAGGGCGGGAAAACGATAGAATCCCTTACCGTCAGTGACGGTGGTGCTCCGCACCCCCGTCGCTACGCTGGTGACGGACACCGTGACGCCTGCCATCACGGCGCCGCTGGGGTCGCTGACCGTTCCTGAAATTGACCCGGTAATCCCGGCTCTGGCAGTGATTGCACTGAAAAGAACGGCCGCAGCTATGCTGAAATGTAAAACAGACTTCATATGCGAAGTCACGGCAGAAGCCTCCCTACGTTTGAGAAATGCAAAGGCACAACCTGGTTTCGGATAACTCTGACCTGCGAACTGCTGTATCGTTTTAATAAAACGCTGCATTAATTCGTTAAGAGGAGTATCATTCGACGATAGCAGTTGTCAAGGAGCTATTTGCCTTCAGAGAGGGGATTTGGCTGGCTGCGAACCTCGCAGTGGAGTTCGGAAATATCTTCTGAACCATAATGCGGTGACGCAATTCGCGGCAAAACAGATGCTATGGTAACGATTCGCGACGTAGCCAAGGAATGCAGGCTTTCGCCCACTACCGTCTCCATGGTTTTGAATCATGCTCCTTTGGCCAGCTACATTCCGGAAAAAACCAAGAAGCGCATCATGCAGGCTGCGGAAGAACTGGGCTACCAGCCCAATCCCTTCGCCCAGGCTCTGCGCAGCCGTAACAGCCACACCATCGGCGTGATGGTCCCGGACATCGCAGATCCCTATTGCGCGCAGATTCTGCGCGGAATTGAAAACAGCTTTTCGCGATCCAGCTATCTTCCCTTCCTGCTGGACATCCAGAACAACCGCTCACGCTTCAAGAAATATCTCAATGTTCTGCTGGCGCGGCGCGTCGAGGGCCTGATCATTCTTGCCAATTCCTTGTCTTTCGAGACTGAGCTTCTCACCGCCTTGGAAAGCAGGAAGCTTCCTTCCGTCATTCTCGGCAGGAAACCCGAAGCTGATGCGCTCAGTTGGGTCGCGACCGACAACGAAGCCGGTACAGAGCAGGCCCTCGGACATCTCTATGGGCTGGGACACCGCAAGATAGCGTTCGTGCGCGGGCCCAAGATGATTGTTGATAGCCATCACCAATGGGCGGGAATTTGCTCGTTCGCCCGGGCAGCAGGTTTGGAACTGGATCAAAGGCTGGTAACGACTCTGAGTGATCCTTTCTCCAGTTACGAAGGGGGCTATGAATGCACCAAGACCTTGCTTGCTCTCAAGCTTCCCTTCACAGCTCTGGTAGCCTTCGATGATATGACTGCCTTCGGTTGCATCCGGGCGCTCATCAGCGCGGGCCTGAAGGTACCCCAGGATTGTTCGGTCATAGGATTTGACGATATTCCCGCCGCTGCTTTCTACAATCCAGCCCTGACCAGCGTCCGCGAACACATGGAAACGCTGGCGTCCATGGGAGCCGAGATTCTGATGGATGCGATTCGCGCCCACCGGAAGAATATGCCGGTCAGTCCCGTTCACCGGAAGGTCAAGCCGGAGTTGATGGTCAGGGAGTCAACGGCCGCGCCGCGTGCGGTCCGCTAACCGCCGATCTGCCCTATCGCTTTCCGCCTCGTCTATCTGGCGATTTCATCTCACCGGCGCTGCCGAGCGCAGGTGCTGAAGAAAAGCCTCTAGGTCCAGATCAGTACCATTCATCGGGATGGTCGCTGCCAGTTGAAAAACGGCGTCATCCAACGCCGTACCGTTCTGCCATTCCGCCAGCAGGCCTTGTCGGTACAGTGCCCGGAGTTGACTGTGGCGCAGCCACACTGCCGGCAGATTCGCACTCGGACTGCAGGCACGCGCCATGGCATCAAGAGTGACTACGCCGTCCTTACCGCAATAGCGCTTGGCCCTCTCCACGCACAGCTCGTGAAGGCATTTGAGATCGTGCTCGTCCACGGGTGGGATGGCCGCACCCTCTTCTGCCGCTTGAATGAAAGCTCGGAAAGATTGCAGTTGTTCGCTTGCCATTTGTCAGAATTATAGGACCAAAGACCAGGGCAAATCTGCAAAACTGATTACCAGGAAACCCAATCAGCCGCACCGAGGTAACCATTAAGAAATCGCTAATGGATCGCAGCCAGTGGGTGCGGAAGCTACGAAAGCGAGAATCTCCAGTAATCATGCAGGCTTGAAATGGCGGAAGCGAATGGGAGTCGAACGCGCATCGCGTGCTTCCTGCGCGGAAATTCAACAAAACAAAAGAGCAGGAAATGCACGATCTGCACAAATGCCTACGTTCTAAGCCACGATCTAAGCCGCGTTATCTTTCCGAAGCATCTGCGGTAGACTGTCGGCGTGTCAGAGAACAAACTGTATTACGGCGACAACCTCGATGTTCTTCGCCGCTACGTCCCGAGTGAATCTGTCGATCTTGTCTATCTTGACCCGCCGTTCAAATCCCAACAAGACTACAACGTTCTCTTTGCGGAGAAAGATGAGAACGTCAACGTCGCTCATATTCGGGACTTGAGAGGCGTACTTGACCGTGAGAAGGCAGAGATCGGCGTGCTGATTACAATGGAGCCGTCAACTCGACCGATGAAGAAGGAAGCGGCAGAAGCCGGGAGTTACAAGTCGCCTTTCAGTGGGGAGCGATTCCCCCGCATTCAGATTCTGACAATTGAACAACTGCTGAAAGGTGATCAGATCGCCTATCCCCGATTGCTTGACGTGACGTACAAGAAAGCACCGAGAGTACGAGACAAGGAAGTGATCAATCTAGAGTTGCCTCTTGACGATGAACCGTTTTGACGCTCAGAAGTGATGCTTATCTGTATTAGTTTGAACTCGACCTTGCGGACAGGGCTGGAAGGTTCCACGTATCGGACACCCAATCCGGGGGATTTGAGATCGCGGTAGGGACGATCATTGCTGACCGCCACCGGGTGGCCGGGGGCGGTCGCCCGCTCCCCGGCTCCCACAGAACGTAGCATGCAGATTTCCCGCACTACGCTCGTCAGAAGTTGCTTCACAGCGTGGCGATAGCTTGCAACTCCGAGTAACGGAGATGCAGCTTTGGTCGCAATAGCGGAAACCGCTCCTTGATCTGCTGAAATTGCTTCCACCAGACCTGCCCGTGCCAACTCCGGCTGCTCAGCATTCTGCGCCAGTAACGTTCCACAGCCCGATGGACCCGTTGCAAGGCCCGTATGTTCCCGGCGATGCCGTAGTACGCATAATGACCGCGGAGCATTTGATTGAGGCAGTCGGTTTGCTCCCGGATCGACAAGTGCCGCATCCGCCGCATCTGGTCTTGCAGGCGCATCAACGCACGCCGCAGGCGTGACTTTTCCGTACGCAGCCCAACCCGAAAGTTGCCTTTCCGATTGCGCGTGCAGTACAACGTAAACCCCAAGAAGTAAATCGTCTCCGGGCGTTTACGGCCTCGCTTGCTCGCGTGTCGCTGCGCAAAGCGACCAAATTCGACGAGCTTGGTCTTTGACGATTCCAGAGTCAAGCCAAACTTCCCCAGTCTCCGGCACAGTGCTTTCTGGACACGGAGAGCATCTGCGCGATATTGGAAACACAACACAAAGTCGTCAATGTATCGCACCAAATAGGCTTCGCCCCGTAACCGAGGCTTGACCACGCGCTCGAACCACAGATCGAGCACATAGTGCAGATACACGTTACTCAGCAATACGCTGATCGAACCACCTTGTGGGGTGCCTTCCTCGTTCGCATGGACCTCCCCCTCTTCCAGAATGCTTGCTTTCAGCCAGCGCGGATCAGGTTGATCAGACGCGGGTCTCCTATTCGATGTTCGACAAAGCGGAGCATCCAATCGTGGCTCAAGCTCCCGAAAAAGTTCTTGAGGTCCGCCTCCAGCACCCATTCCACCTTCCGGCCAGAGATCACTTCATGTAAGCTGGCCAGCGCCTGATGGGCGCCCCGCCCAGGCCGTCCGCCAAACGAGCATGACAGAAAGTCCTGCTCATAAATGGCGGACAGTACCTGCGCGGCGCTTCTCTGGAGCGCCCGGTCTGCTACACAAGGCACGCCCAACGGGCGTTTCTCCTGCTTCCCGGGTTTCGGGATATACACTCGCCGAATGTTCGGCGCTGGATATCCCTGGCGGTGCACCGATTGAAGCATGGCTTCAATCCATACCTCGAAGCTCTCCTTCGCCTCCGGCACGGTCTGTCCATCCACCCCGGGGGCCGAGTCGGTCGCGATCTGACAGAGATTCCCCCAAACTCGTTCCTTGGTGATGTGATGGGCCAGTGTCGTAAACCGGAGCTTTGCTTCACACCGAGCTCTCGCTGCTATTCGTTCGAGTCCCGTTGTCATGGTTGGCGATTCTTCTCTTTGCATAGAAGGCCGAATCCTCCCTTTGGATGGAGCCCATGTCTCCTTCGAACTGTTCAACTTCCGCTGACCGCTTCCCCATGTAGCCGGCTCTCCC
>Ga0181536_10005121_pt1 | contig 13567 bp, 8 predicted proteins | sample PEATcosm2014_Bin_41_FD_121105 | JGI IMG/M metagenome (GOLD analysis project Ga0181536, IMG submission 121105) | Peatland microbial communities from MTU Mesocosm Facility, Houghton, MI, USA - PEATcosm2014_Bin17_60_metaG | ecosystem: Environmental > Terrestrial > Soil > Wetlands > Peat | place...
GAGCTGTTCTCCTGGTCAAAAGCAAAGTGGCCCCAGTTATATCCGAAGCGAAACTCGTTTGTAATCGTTGGGGTAAAGATGTGGGTTTCGCTGAACGCAAAGTTCTGGCCGAGGTTGATAATGGAGCCGACATCTCCGAAAGCCAGGAAGTTGCCTCCATCCAAGGGATTACCCAGCGGAGCGGGTCGATAACCCCGTTCATTCACCAAGCTGAAACGGGCAAAGGTCTGGTCGCTGTTGCTGATGTTCCAATCCATACGGGTATCGAATTGAAAGGTGTTATCGCTGGATTTCCGTTGGACTGTCAGGTTGTTGGCCAAGGTTGTAGCTGATGGGTCAGGCATCGGATACATGTTGAGGAAGTTTTGCGCGACCGATGATATATCGCTTGCGCACATTACGTTTACCGGATTATCGCAATGTGATCCCATGGGTTGGCTGGGGTTTCCGGGATCGCTGAGCTCCAGTGGCGCACCATAGCCAGTGAATGCGGGGTTGAGCAGTTCGGTAAAGTCGCCAGTACGCATCTTCGCCGTGGGCACGGTTACGGTATTGGTTTCTTGAAAGATGATCCGGTTTGCCTCCAAATCGCCGAAGAAAAACAGCTTATTCTTGATGATGGGAAAACCGAGTGTTGCGCCGAATTGGTTCTGGTGGTAGTCGGGGACACTGGGCGCATTCCAATCGCGCGCGTCAAGGACATTGTTGCGGAAGTACTCCCAAAGGTCCCCGTGGATTTCGTTGGTGCCGGATTTGAGGCTGGCATTGACGACAGCACCAGCGGAATGACCAAACTCGGCATTGTAATCGGACGTTTGGATCTTGAATTCCGCCAGCGCATCCGGCGGAGGGCGCACGACGTAGCTGGCGCCGTTCAGGAAGTCCACAACATTGGTATTGTTATCTACTCCGTCTAGAACAAAGTTGTTCTGTTCGGCGCGCTGGCCGTTGGCATTGAAGTCACCCTTGCCATTGCCGCGCGTTCCTGAGACTGGGTCCACGCCAGCGGTTAATTGCGCAATGTAGACCCAGTTCCTGCCGTTCAATGGAGCCTCATTGATGCTCGCGGTGGAAACCACTTGTCCCACTGAAGCTTCCTCAGACTGAATCAAGGGTGGTTCCGCAGTGACGGTAATGCTCTCAGACACCGCGCCTGGTTTGAGATTGATATTGACGGCGAGACGCTGCTGCATGTCCAAGTGCAGGTTTTCCTGTGTTGTGGTGCCAAACCCTTGCGCAGTGGCAGATACCTTGTAGTTTCCGATTTTGACAGGCGAGAATGTGTAGACACCGCTCGCGTCGGTGTTGGTTTGCAGGACGAAACCCGTATCAGTATTGGTCAGCGTGACCTGGGCGTCGGCAACGACCGCGCCGCTACTATCTTGGACAACCCCGGTCACCGTGCCTTGATCCACCTGGGCGCGTGCAGGCACCTCGCAAAATAGAATCACCAACAGGACTGCGGCAATGCCGGCAAGCGATCCGAGCATGTTTCTACGTTCTCGAGTGTTCTTCATGTGACCCCCTAATACCGAACTGTGGAATCCGCCAGCGCTAGTGCGTTGAAGCGAAAACCAGTGCTGTGAAAGCCGCCATCTCCCAAGGAACGGTCGCCGCATCCAGCGTCGTGGCGACCGAGGGGCTTGACTCGTAAAAGGCTCGAGCCGTGAGCATCAAGCGTAACGGTGTAGGTGTTGGCGAAAACTCCAAGGTCGTTGTGCGCCCAGAGGTCCCGGACATCGGCAGCGCCTTGGAAACCCAGGTTGATCCAGTTCACGGAGACTGGAGCACTTGAGGCATTCAGGTTGAACAATGCGACGTAGTACGACCCATCGCAGAGGTTCTGCGCCCACACCGGTGTGCTCCCTTCCATGACCACATGTCCGGCGACTCCAGACTGATCGACGCCAATCACCTCGTCATTGGTCAGCAACTGGATTCCAAAGCTGTCCAGCATGGTTAGATCGTCTCCCAATTGCAGAGGGGCGGCGGCGATCGACCACAAGGTCACGGCGGTCTGCCGTTCATCATTCGTCAAACCATCGACTAAGGCGGGTGTACCCGCGAGAGAGGTCGGCGCTGTCGGCGGATTCGAAGGCTGGGCAATCTCCGGCGTATTGGCCGGGTAAGTCGTGTTGGTAGTATTGCCTACTTCGAGCGAATCCAAGTCGTTCCACCCGAGGAACGAACTCGCATCTTGCTGCCAAGGGAGAAGATCGGTGAATCGCACCGCAACATTCGTCCAATCGGTGATCGTGTAAGGCCCAGTGACTTTGTCAGCTTCAATGTCACCGTCGATGCGTCTGCCGTTCGACCACTGCTCCCACCAACCGAGATAGTCATGATTTAACTTTGAAGAAAGATTCAAGTACATCGGGCGTCCAGATTGGCGCACGGCCAGAGAGAAGGCCTGAACATCCGGGCGGTCATCAATGAAGGCGGTTCCGCCGCGGTTTTCCGCGGTTCTGACACCGTCCATCTTCAGATAGTCGTAACCCCACTCCGCAAATAAACTGATGATGGAATTCTCGTACTCCTGGGCACCCGGCTTGGTAAAGTCGATCACGTAGAAACCGTTGAACTCCGTGACCAACGGCTGCGCCACGATCTGTTGCACGGTATAGTTCGTTCCGAGGATGGGCGTATTTGCGGCGTATACCTGGGGCGCTACTCCTTCTTCCCAGTAAATCCCTGCCAGTTGTCCGTTGCGATGAATATGGTCAGCGACGGCGGCCATGCCATTCGGAAACCTCGTGACATTGCCAATGGGGCGCCCGTAACTATCCCAAGTGTAAGGAGCCCCGCACTGGCACATCAGCCCGTTATCCCAGTCGCCGTCGATGTTGATGTAGCGGAAGCCATGCACCTGTAGCCCAGAAGTCAGCATGGCGTCGGAGTTGGCGTCCACATTCGTTTCGTTTTGAAAGGCGTCTCCGCCCGGATTTCCGGCAGGATAGTTGTAGGACTGCTGAGTCCAAGTGGTCCAGCCCATATATGGGCGCTGACCCACGCCATTAACCTGCGCATGCGCGGTTGGAACTTGAAGTACGCAGAGTGTGAAGCAGAGTGCCGCCAGAATCTTTCCCAGCTTGCGGCAAGACTCTGCGAAATACCCTTTGTTCAATGTCTCGTTCGCCCGCAGAGTGAAACAATCTGTTCGGTTGGTGTTCATTTAAGCTTGTCCCCCTTTGAATTTGACCGTGTTTGGCTCCCAAGCTTTGCTCGGAGCTAGGATCGCCGCGTGGGGACGCGTAAGGCGTCGGGCATTTCCTGGTTCCGATAGTTCGTGGCTCACATCTAAGACACGTACCCGTGAGAATTTTCCGGTTTTGTGGGAGAAACTTCTTGCACTCACAAAGGCCAGCACGCGTCGCTTCCTTCCGACGGTGAGGCATATCTTCCGTTCAATGAGAGTTTTACGGGAACTCGTGACATCAAGATGGTGGGCATTCAAGGTCGGCGGACATCTGCCAACCGGCTCGTAGCATGTCTCCCGAAAAACTTTCCCGCGAACCGGAAAATGTGGATGCTGATGTGTCTTATATAGAAGAGGTAGAATGGGCCGTGCTCAGTGGTTAAGGGGTCGGGCCAGAGATTCGTGGCGCATGCACAGTATGTGGTCGGCTGCTAGCGGAGGAGATCATAGCTTCGCCCTGCCGGGACGACTCGGCACGGTCGCGGTCGGGGAGCGCCGGATTCTGAGTCATCGTGAACAGATCATCGAGCTGTTCCGGGAAATTCGCACCCCGCTTTATAGCTACTTGGTTTGCATTGGGCTGAAGCCCCATGAAGCAGACGACATCGTACAGGAGGCTTTCCTGCGTCTCCATTGTCAGCTTGAGTGCGGGGCAAAAATCGAGGAACCGCGAGCCTGGGTTTTCCGAGTCGCCCGCAACGTGTCCTTGAATATGCAACGTGTCCAACGCCGCATGGTCTCTGAGACCAACCTGGACAAAGACGAAGAATTCAGTTGGCGGCAACGTTGCGATCCGGGCAAGAATCCGGAAGAGCTATACCTGAGCAAGGAAGCCATGCAGCGACTCGACGCTGGCGTCGCACAACTAACGGAGTCTCAGCGCCAGTGCGTGTATTTGAGAGCGCAAGGCCTCCGCTACCGGGAAATCGCGGCAGTGCTGGGGGTGAATGTGTCGAGCGCTGCAGAGCTCCTGCAACGTGCGATTGTGCGGTTGGCAGGTGAGATCCATGGCTAGACTACTCCAATGGCTCCTACCAAAGACGGATGAGCACCTCAGTGATGAGCAGATCATTGCTGCTATTGACGGGGACTCTCCCGCTCCGTTTTCCGCCAATGCTGCGCGACATCTCGATTCCTGCTGGCAGTGCCTTGCTCGAAAACAGCAATTGCAGGACACCATTGTTAGAGTCGTCGAGTATCAGCGGGAGTTGGTGGCACCTTACCTGCCTCCTCCCGCGCGCGGTGAAGATCGTTTCATCGCCCGGCTTGACGACCAGATCCAGAGTGCAGGCCGGGGGCGGCCTAGATTCGTGTCCTTTGTCCGTACGATTGGAATTCCCCATATGAATCCTGTGGTGGCGAGCACTATCGTGGTGGTACTTGCGCTAAGCACACTGTTGGTAATCTGGAGCCGGACCGGCCCCCGTGTCTCCGCGAGCGAATTTCTTGAACGAGCGAAAGTGTGGGACGAGAGCCCGAGGAATGGGGAGCCCGGTGTGGTTTACCAGCGAATACGCATACGCGCGCCCAAGCAGACAATCGAAAGAACACTGTATCGCGATGTGCAGCGGCATCGGCGGCCAAGAACGACCGAACCGAATGACCAAGAACAACAGCTAAAGAGTACATTTTCCGCGGCCAGCGTAAGTTGGGATGAGCCCCTTTCGGCAATCGCCTTCAAGGAGTGGCACGACCGCCAGGCACTCAAGAAAGACGAGGTCGAGCGGTCTGGTGACGATCTCGTGACCCTAACGACGAACGTACCGGAGGGATCGGTCGCAGCCGAGTCGCTCACCGTCCGCAGAGCCGATTTCCACCCCGTGGCGAGGAGGGTTCAGTTCCGGGAGAGCGGAACTGTCGAGATCGCGGAGCTGGATTACGCAGTCTTAGGCTGGAATGCCGTCAACGATTCAATTTTCGAGCCGATCCCCTCGGAGTTGGGCGCTGTGCCACGCCACCTGGCCATTCCATCCTTGCCAACTCGGGAAGAATTAGATGAGGTCGAACTGGAAGCGCGACTGGTTTTGAGCCGCCTCAATGCGGACTCCACTGAGCAACTCGAGTTCTCACGTTCCAACAATGGCATCATTATCAATGGAGTGGTTGAAACAAAGGAGCGCAAGAATTCCCTGCTGGCGCAGTTGCGGCGGCTTCCCCATGTGACATCCTCAATCTTCAGCCTTGAGGAGTTAACTTCCCGCGGTGCTTCGGAGCGATCCTCAATCGCCAGAGTTCAGGAATACTCAGATGTCGCCGGGGCATCTCCACTGGAAGAGTTCTTCCGCAAGCACGGCAAGGCGTCAAGTGAGGTAAGTTCAGTTTCACAACAAGTGCTTGACGCCGCTCTTGTCGTTCAACAGGAAAGCAGCGCACTGGCGGAGCTTTTGCAGCGATTCAGCCCAGATGCAACTCTGAACGAACCCGCACAGGCCGCTCTGAAGGAGCTCCTGGAAAGGCACTCCAGCAAACTGTTTGGTGGTCTGGATGCGGAGGAACAGGCAGTCCGCGCGATCAATGTTTTCGAAGGTCCGCCGCCTGATTCCCCGCTGGCAGTCGAATCGAACAAATCCCAGACTCTGACGGCGGCTGCGGCACGGAATAGGGCATTGTGCAGTGAGCTAATAAGTGGTGTACAGTCTTCTCCAAGGCCGGCACAGGCCATTACCTCAGATATCCTCGCGTCGATCGCGGAGGTACGACGCCTCGCAAGAATCCCCTCAGTGCCACCGCGAGAATGAGACCTGATGGTCCCTGTGTGAAGACCATGAAATCTCGAACCCATGAGCAGGATACGTAAGTTCTCGCTGGTTTTTCTTCTTACACTCCCAGTCAGCGCAGTATGTTTCGCCCAGAACGGACAGGTTTCAGGCCATGTCACCGACTCGCAGCAAGCGTCGGTGCGCGGTGCGACGGTTCGGGTCGTAAATCAAGCAAATGGTGTGGAGCGTAAAACCACAACAAATTCGGATGGCCTCTTCAGCGTGCCCTTTGTGCCGCCCGGGGTATATCAGGTTTTTGTGCAGGCCGCCGGCTTCAGTACTGTCGCAAGCCCCGATTTGACACTCGATGTTGGTCAAGCCCTTTTGTACAACGTGCAGTTGAAGGTCGGATCACTGTCAGAAACGATCGAAGTAAGAGGTGCATCACCCTTGAGGCAGACTGAGGAAGCGTCCGTCGGGCAGGTGGTCTCGGCCAAAACCATTGACGAGACTCCCCTCAACGGGAGGAACTGGGTGTACATCGCACAGTTGGCGACCGGAGTAGTTCCACCCGAGGGCTCTCGTGGGAACGGGAAGGGGGACTTCAATTCCAACGGGCAGAGGGCCGAGCAGAACGATTTCATATTGGACGGCGTCGATGACAACACGAATGCGGTGGACTTTCTGAACGGCGCCAGCTACGTTGTGCGCCCTCCGCCGGACGCACTGGCGGAATTCAAGATCGAAACGTCGGATTACAGCGCCGAGTTTGGCCACTCGGCTGGCGCTGTAGTCATTGTCAGCTTGAAATCCGGCACGAATCAGATTCACGGAAATCTTTGGGAATATGTGCGCAACACTGCTTTTGATGCGCGCGATTGGGAATTGAAGAGTGTGCCAAACTACCACCAGAACCAGTTCGGCGCCACCCTCGGCTTGCCCATCATCAAGAACAAATTGTTTTTCTTTGGCGATCTCGAAGAGAACCGCATCGTATTCGAGGAGACAAACTTCCTTACCGTGCCGACGGTATTGATGCGCCAGGGAAACTTCAGTGAACTGCTTAACTCGACCTTCGTGGGCGGTAGCCCGATTTTCTTGAGCGATCCCGGCACGAACGATCGCAAGATGGGTTCGATTTGCGGCAACCCTCAGAACGTCATGTGTACGAGCGAGATCGACCCGGTCGCGCAGAAACTCCTGAACCTGTATCCACTGCCTAACGTGAATACTCACGGAGTTTTCGCTAACAATTACCAGGCCAATCGAAACTCCACCGACAGCGCATTCCAGTTTGATGTCCGGGCGGACTGGAACATGAATAACAGGGACCAGGCCTTTGCGCGCTTCAGCCTCCTCAATGAGCCTGGCTTCCGGTCTGCTCCTCTTGGGCCCGTGTTGGACGGAGGTAATTTTCTCTCTTTCGGCGATGACGGCAGTATCGTCAATCTCGGCCAGAACTTTGCCCTCAGCGAAACGCACGCTTTCTCCTCCACACTGATCAATGAATTTCGCTTCGGGTATAACTGGGGCCATTTCGCCCTCAACCAGGAAAACGCGAACAATCCTGGATTGGCCGCATCTCTGGGTCTGAACGGTATTCCGGGTGGCCGCGACAATGGAGGACTTCCAACTGTAAATGTGGGTGGAATCTCCGGGTTTGGATCGCCCGAGTTTTACGCCTCCAGTGAGTATCAGAATGTGTTCCAGATTCTGGATAACGTCGTCAAAACTGTCGGCAAGCACGAACTGAAAGTCGGCGTGAATCTCCAGCACATCCGTTTTGCTACCATGCAGCCGCCGGTAGCCCGGGGCGAGTACGATTATTACGCCGGTAGCGCGGCATCATGTTCTTCTAACAACGATAACTTCAGCTATACCGGTTATGGGGTCTCCGATTTCCTTTCGGACAACATGGGCTGCGCTGAATTTTCGAATCTTGCCGGAACGGACGACGAACGCTGGTACCGCTCCGTCTATGCCCAAGACGATTGGAAGGTGAGTTCTCGACTGACAGTCAACCTCGGTCTGCGCTACGAGTATCCTCAAACCTACAAAGAGCTTTTCGGTCACCAGGCCGAGTGGTATCCCACAGGCGCGCTGACTTCGGGGAACACGCCTTCGGTCTACATGATCCCGGCGGAGAGCCAGAACAGCTCTCTAGGAGCGGTGTTCCCGACTCTGTTAGCCAGCGACCACGTAGCGCTGCAGTACAGCAATAACCCGTATCTGCTGAATCAAGACAAAAGCAATTTTGCTCCGCGCCTTGGTCTCGCCTACCGGCTGAACGACCATGCAACCGTGCGCGCGGGATACGGCATTTTTTATGGTGGACTTGAGAGTGTGGGTTATAGCCCGAACCTGGGGATGAACATCCCCTTCGTTTTCCAGTCCGCTTATAACGGGAGCGCTTCCAACACCGACGGCCTCACGTTGGAAAATGGCTTCAGTACTCAAATTGCTGCCGGTCTGCTGAACTCTATCGTGAAGCCAAGCCTTCGTGGTGTCGATCCTGCCGTGAAAACCCCTTACACAGAGAACTACAATCTGGCCGTGGAGTACGCTATCACTAAGAATATGCTAGCAGTCATTTCCTACGTTGGATCGCAAGCCCACCACGTGATTGTGCTTACCGATCCGAATGCGCCGCTGGCACTGTTGGCGAATGGCGCTGGCACCAGCGGGGAACAACCCTTGCCCGACTTCAGTAGTGCGATATTCACTTCGTACACCGGGGTCAGCAGCTACAACTCTCTGCAAGTCAAGCTGGAACGACGCGTCGCGCACGGGCTCAACTTTCTGGGCACTTACACTTGGTCGCATTCACTCGATGATGCGCCGACCCCTCTGGGCAGCAACGGCGACAATGCATATCCCAACACCAACATTCAGCCCATTCGAGGGCAGTACAGTAACTCACCCTTCGACACGCGCCAGCGCTTTACCCTAAACGGCAATTACGAGTTGCCCGTCGGTCGTGGCCGTCGCTTCGCTGACCAAACGGGGGCCATCGACCATCTCATAGGCGGTTGGTCAGCGAGCCTGACTTTCACCGCACAAACGGGAAATCCGTTCTCAGTGACTCCCCTTTCAGAGTTCCCGTCGGCAAGCGGCGCCAGTGTGGTCTACGCAACTCTGGTGGGCGACCCGTTCCGGGCAGGAGGAACGCCGCCTGCCAGCAACCCAGGAATAACCTGCCCCACTGCAGTGAGGAATACCACCAACTGGTACAATCCGTGCGCCTTTGGCAATCCCTTATCTGGGAGCGGAATCATTACGCCGGTGAGTGGAATACCAGCACTCGCCTATTTGGGTGGCCGCCGCGATGACGTCTACGGTCCCGGTTATGAACGGATCAACATGTCTTTTTTCAAGGATTTTTCCATCCGTGAGAAGATGAAACTGCAGTTCCGTGCTGATATTTTCAATTTGTTTAACACGCCGTCTTATGCAAATCCAAACAGCAACGCTTCCGGCGGGGCATTGCAGTCCGGCATCAACAACAATTCGTCAGCAGGTGGTCAGATTACATTGCCTCGGTTCTTTCAAAACTTCACGCCCGACGCTCGCTTCTTCCAATTCGCTTTGAAGCTCAGCTTCTGATTGTTCGGTTGAAATCCTAGTCGCGGTCCCGAACTATCTAATATTCCAGCGCCGGTGCCAATCCGTCCACATTTTTGGGTCCGGAATTCCGACGCTTGGATCCAGGAAACACTGCACGAACAATACGACTTCCTTTGCATTCCTTAGGGCTATCCACCGTTCCGTCGAGCGCCCGTAAGGCCTTAAAATCCCAATTCACGGCGCCCGGTCACGGTGGAGGCCGTTGTTCTACAAGGCTGATTGCCTATTACAGTTTTCGCTACGAGCAGGTCGATTCGTTAAATCAGGTGGCTCTCCTGCTCACGAGGCAGGTGCTCTAGCCCGTAGCCCAGTCGAACCTCCGATTCCGAACTGAATGCTGGTTCGTTCTTAAGCAAATCCGAATACAACGGTTTACAAGACCGTTGTTCCGGAGAAGCCTACAATCTGTGCAACTAGGGTGCAACCCGACTAGATTCCTGAAGCGTGCGCAAGCTATGTCTCGCACTCCCGTCCTCGAACGCCTCCGGACGCTCACCGATCAATGCACAGTGATTCGTGTCTCTCACCTGAAAAGGCATCGAATCCATCGCCAGATACTCAGGAGGGCCGCCGGAATCGTCGGGTTCCGCGACGGAACTGGAATCCACATCCAAGATGTCAATTCGCCATCGCCAGAAAAGAGTTCACCTTGACGACTGGCGAATTTGCCCCATTAGGGCCCTGTGGTATCGCCTGTGTACCGAATTGCGAAACAACCCCTTTCCTGAAGATCAGGCAGTGAGTCGATCCCCCAAATTGGAAATAGCCGATTTGATCTCCCTTTTTCACCTTCCTGTTCTCTTCAACAATGGTCACGCAAGAAGAGACCTCCGCCATCCCTACCGGAATGAGACACATTAAGCCGATAGGCCCGTCGGCCTCGATAAAGATGAGAGCCCTGGTAGCCGTATGTGCGATGTAGCCCTGCGAGTTATTCGGTCCAGCAGGATCGAAGCCTTCGGATGCCGCTTCAGAGTAATATGTGCCTTCCACTTTATGGATCTTCTTGATCGTGCCGGAGACGGGACTGTGCCATCGATGGTAATTCTCTGGGCTGAGGAATGCCTGGTAGACAGTACCGTCGATAAATTCATCGACAAACAAACCGTCGAGCATGTGCCGCAAAGAATAAGGCTGCGACTTGAGCCAAAACTTGTCACGTTCCTTCGCGTCTGTGCTGATGGCAAATGGAGCGGATTCGCAGCCGCTGACGATTACATGATTATTATCCGGCTCGGCGACAGGCCGAACACCAGGTTTGAGCTGCCGGATGAAAAAATCGTTCCAGGATTTGAAGCCAAAATAAGGAGCTTTGGGATCGTGAACGAAATCGTCCATCTGCAGTGCTTTTAAGGCTGCCGGGCATAACCAGCCATTTTCTGACGAGTTCAAGACGTAGCGAGAAGCCGGCGAATCAAGATACTCAGTCCAAACTTTCAGTACCTTCTTCAACATCGCGTTCACTTTCGGTGATAGGAACGCCGCCAATCCCGCGCGAGTAATCATCGGAAAATCTAGGACCGCATTAATCGGACAACCCACCATCCCAGTGGTATTGAATTCAGGAGCTGAAGTCAGCACGTGGTTGAGGACCACCAGCATTTGATGGTAGTTCTTAAGTTTGATATCCCCACTCCCAATAGGCGGAGCCAAGGCGGCTTGTTGTTCAAACATTTGCGTGAAGTACATGTACATCTCGGGGTCGTTTTCGATCATGGCGCGAAACTCTTCGACCACAAGATGAAAAGGAGCTTTCTTTTGCTCGGCAGCCTCAATAGCCTTCGTTAGCCAATCGTTGAGATGTTTCGGCTCCGCCGGCAACCAGCGTCCCAAGCGAGCCGTCGTATAGTGTCTGGAATGATTCATAACACGCTCTCGCAGAATGGTACCGCAACATGAGCCGCTTCGTTGACCGCGACCTACTGTGCAAACCTACCCGGAGTCCAACGGTTCCCTAGACCGTTGTAGGTACATCCCCCCAGATCTGACGAGGCGGAGGTTTTCCAAACTGCGCACCGATCGCGCTGTCAGGTGATCTAGGGTGATCTCAGGTGCTATAAGACGCAAATGGAGGCTTATGAAAACGAATCTCCGTTATCAAAATGGCTTTCTGTACGAACACCATGGCGCATGGTTCGTTCGATACAGCCAGCGAATCTCAAAACAGGACGGCTCTACCAACCTTAACCGCGCGTCCAAACATCTGGGGCGTTCCGAAGACTTTCGCGATATTTCTGATGTCGAGCAGTGTCGAGCATTATTCATGCAGACGGTCAATCGCGATCGGCTCAGTGCAAATTCGAGAATAACGCTAACCGCCTTCGTCGAAGGAGCGTACTTGCCTTGGACCAAGGAGGAGCGTCGAGCCAGCACCAGCAAGGGCCACCACGAAATCTGGATCAATCACATTCGCAAACACGTCGGAGACATACATCTGAGAGAATTTCGCACCGTGGATGCCAGTCGAATGCTGCGTCAGATCGCCATGGAGAGCGATCTCACGAAAACGACATTGCAACATATCAAGTCGGTTTTGAGCACCATCTTCACCTATGCCAAGAATGAAGGAGCCTTCGATGGGGCCAACCCAGTCGATGGGGTTCTGATTCCCAGGCATGCCAAAGAACCAGGCGAAACACATGCTTATGATCTCTACCAGGTTCTGCAAATCCTCGACATTCTTCCGCTTCTCGAAAAGAGTCTGGTCGCTACTGCCGCCCTCGCGGGGCTGCGCCAAGGTGAGCTGCGTGGACTCGAGTGGACCGACTACACGGGCACCGAATTACTGATCAAGCGGTCGATCTGGATGTCGGTAGTCAACCTTCCAAAAACACGTGCCAGCCGCGATTCCGTGCCTGTAATTCCCGCCTTGGCGGAAATCTTGGACGAATACCGCAGGTCCATGGGTAGCCCAGAAGCAGGTGTTGTTTTTCATTCCGGTGACGGGCTTCCCATTTGTGTGGACAAACTTGGGCGGCGGGTGATTCGTCGAGCGCTCGAGGCCATCCGCTTGCGGTGGTACGGTTGGCACGCGTTCCGGCGCGGACTTGCGTCGAACTTGTATGAAATCGGTGCCCAGGACAAAGTCGTACAACGCATCTTGCGTCACTCAAAACCGCATGTCACCAGAGAACGCTATATTAAGGTCTTCGATCGCACCGTGCTTGACGCAGTAGAGAAGGTACAGGCGAGGATTGAAGAATTGCGACAAGCGAAAGAAGACCGACGGCAGCTGGAACTGAAATTTGGCGACAACGGGAGTGTCCAGAGCCCCGCAGATGGCAGTTTTCCGCCCTTCGCGCCCGTCAAGCCACCATTTAGCCACCAGAGCGTCGCAGGTTCTGTGGTAAGCTATTGAAACAAAACGCCGGAGAGGTGGCCGAGAGGCTGAAGGCGGCGGTTTGCTAAACCGTTGTAGGGGCCAATACCTCTACCGGGGGTTCGAATCCCCCCCTCTCCGCCAGATTCCCCTAACTCGATCCAGCGTCGAGACTTGCAGACTTCCTGCCGGAAAAACTTCTACATGATTCGCGTACTTCCGAGCCTCGCGGGTTGCACAGTAGTTGCACACATCGTTTCCAGGGTCCTCATCGCATTCGCTGCATCCACACTTACCGTCTTCACGTAGATGTTCATCGTCGTGCTGACATTTGCATGGCGCAGAATTTGCTGAATCACCTTGTCGGAAACCCCGAGTCTGTGCAGATTGGTCGCAAGCCCGCGCCGGAATGCGTGCCAGCCATGCCATACAAGATTCTGTTTTTGCATGGCCGGCCGGATCACATCCATTGCGAGCGCTTCGAGATTCATCGGCTTCCCGAGTTCATTCGAAAAAATGAACCCACTGCGTGGCCTGCCACACTTTTCCCAGTGCTGGTCGAGAAGAAGTTTCAGTTAGGCGATGACCGGGATGGCGCCCTTGCTCTTCGGGCGCTTCGGTTCGTCCACGTGGCTCCGCCAGACGGATTTTTCAACTCGAATTTCGGAGCCGTCGTAGTTCTGCCAAGTGAATCCTCTGATCTCTCCCTTGCGCGCGCCGGTGAAGGCC
>Ga0181536_10005123_pt1 | contig 13560 bp, 19 predicted proteins | sample PEATcosm2014_Bin_41_FD_121105 | JGI IMG/M metagenome (GOLD analysis project Ga0181536, IMG submission 121105) | Peatland microbial communities from MTU Mesocosm Facility, Houghton, MI, USA - PEATcosm2014_Bin17_60_metaG | ecosystem: Environmental > Terrestrial > Soil > Wetlands > Peat | place...
CCCTTTTGCGAGACGCGGACCGCACCGCTCGCGATCCCATAGAGATAAATTCCGATCTCGGCTCCCTGCAGATTGAGTTGCTCGAGGTGCTGGAGCTCGCGCTGGGTAAGCTGCTGGACCTGCGCCGGTACGGAGACCGGCGGCAAATAGGCCGCCGATTGCGAGAAATCCGCGTTCTGGCTGAAGCCGTTGCTGCCCTGAAACGACGCGATGATCGTCGGATTCACGGCGCTGACGACGGGACCGGCGATGCCATGCAGGTTCATGACGATTTGCCATCCGCTGTTTTATTCCCCACAATAAGCAACCTTATCTTGGAGGAGGAAAGAATATGCCGGCATTCGTTGATCTTTCGAACCAGCGATTCGGAATGCTTACAGTCATAAAACTAGCCGATCCATCAACCAGAAAGTCAGATTCCGTTTGGTTATGTCAATGCGACTGCGGAGCGACCAAGCCCGTGAAGAGAGGAAATCTAAAAAATGGTAGCACAAACTCCTGCGGATGTCTCCGAAACACCCAAGGAGGCCACTCTCACAAGCACCCGTTGTGGAAGAGGTGGTCGAACATGATTGATCGATGCGCAAATTCTCAATCGAAAGATTACAAAGACTATGGTGCCCGAGGCATCTTGGTTTGCGATAGATGGCTTAAATTTCCTAATTTTTTGCTCGATATGGAAGCGTCGTTTTTCCCCGGTGCGACATTGGAACGAGAGGACAACGAAGGGAATTACGATCCATTCAATGTCATATGGGCCACACGCCGACGTCAGGCCCAAAACAAAAGGCACACGGTCTACCTTCAAACTCCTTGGGGGAGAATCAGCCGTGGGGAAGCTTCGACATTGTCCGGCTTGTCTGTAGGCATCATCGCGAGTCGTCAGCGAAACGGATGGAGCGATGATCGCATTTTTGCTCCGGAGAATTTGCGCAAGAGATCTCGATGGGATCGTTAGGCACCAGCGCCCGGCATAAAGCAACGGACCGTCTCTTTGCCGTCAATCCAGATCGGCCAGACCATCGTTCGGCCGTCGAGATTAGGCTGCGTGATTACGGCATCAGGCGGAACATTGACCCATTCGCCGCCAAGGAAAACCTTATAGCGGCCGTCTTTGGATTCCCAATCCGAATCCTTGACCACATTGCCGTCGGCATCCGCGCAACATGGCCCCTTTCCGGATTTCAGGCTCATGAACCAGTCGTGGAGCGGAGATGCGGTGTGGATATCGCCCTCCTTGGCGAAGCAGACCCCGATCAGGACGAACAGCAGAACAGTGCTTAAAATCGCCACATAAGCGAACCGGCGCTGCGCAAGATCAAATTGCTCCGTCATCGACAAAGGTACGATCAATCTGCGCGGTTGGCGCCACCACATAGCCCGTTCCTTATGTCAAAGGAATCACGACAAGCGATACAGCGTCCAGGCTCCGGTTCCGGTCTTGCGTGCCCGGAATCGTCCCGCCGACTTCGTGGTCGCAGCGTTGTTCGCCGCCACGTCCATGTCGCCGACCAGAATCCAGCCCGTATTCGTGGTAATCGATGCCGATTCGGCCGCCACCGTCGATATGTTGATCAGCGAGAAGTCGAAGGCATCATTGGCCGCCGACGTGGGAAGCGCGGTGTCCATCGCCGTCGCCAAGGGGAGTTGCAGCGCCGAGGCGCCGGCGGAACCCTGCGCGACGGTGATAATGCCAGTGAGGACGTTTGCCGCCGTTAGGGTCGCCGACACTGTCTGCGCATTTTGGGCGTCTTGAGTGATCAGCTCAATGCCGCCAACGCGCACGACTCCTTTGACACCGGAACCATTCGGCGCGCCACCTGCCAAATTGACATCACCGCCGTTGGCATTACCGGCCGTTCCCGCGCCGCCTGTGAGTTGTGCTGCGCCGCCTGTACCGGAAGTTGATCCGCCAGCACCGCCGACGACATTGGATGCGCCACCGGCTCCCGTAGTGGTCGATGCCACGCCACCAGTGATACTCGCTGCCGTCCCGGCCGGAGCGGCAATAATCGCCGTATTCTGTGCATCCTGAATCCAGTTTGCCGCGCCAGCCACGTTGCTGATGCAAGTCCAGACAGTCTGTCCGGTCACGTTCACCCAGACCGAACCCGGAGTATATCCCTGCGTCGAATCATTCCCGACGCCAGGATTGGTGGTTCCAGCAAAATTGTTCGTCAAAGCAAGATTGGCCGGGCGCTCGCCGATCGTGGGGTCCCAGAGGGTGAACTTCGTCATGATGGTTCTCCTAGAGGCCCCGATACGCCGGGCGGGTTAGCGAACGTTGATGGGACTCAAGACTTGAGCGATTGCTGCGCGGTCATCCCGCGGCTGATTCGCTTCATTGCAGTACGATAATTGAGACCAGCCAGTCTACAAGCTTCAGCTAAACACATTTCCCGTCCGTCGAACACCACCAGTCGGGTTCGCCGAGTATTTGCGCTCTGCTGCCCAGGCGTCGCCCACCGGCAATTTCCAGGCTCATAATTCCCGTCGTTGTCAGGATAGCGATCAAGCGTAAGACCTTCGGGACACTCTCCCATATCTTGGATGAATGCCTCGAACTTTTCCCAGCGCTGGCACACGGATATGCCCCTGTTGGTGTAGTTCTTTTCGCTATTCTCAGAATTGCCAGCGACCCTCGCCTTCATATTTATCCATGCCTGATAGGTTCGGGTTTTGTGGGCTCCGTGCTTAGTCCGGGACTGCTTCTGGACGCACCCGCAGGATCGCGTCAGCCCGCGTTTTACGTTTGACGCGATGATTTCCTTTTTGGAGCCGCAGTCGCATTGCCAAAGCCATACGCTCCAAGGCTTCCCATGAACGGGATCAATGCCTACCAGTTTGCCGAACCTAATCCCTTGAAAATCGATAGCCGCCGTCATTCTGACGCCTCATGCTTTAACCTGATAGTCTACAGATTGTAGCATATGCCCAGATTCGACAAGGGGTTTCGCGAAGCCTTTCCGGCGGATCGTCGCCGGCTTTAACGCTGGTGCATTCGTATCGATGATCTGTTTACGGAGTTGCCCCGCTATAGCCTCGCCGGTCAATTGTAGCGTGCGCAGGGCGTCGTACTGATTCGCCACCAGTAGGTCGCCGATAGCCTTCGGCCACTCCGGGGATCGCTTCGCAATCATGTCGGTGAAGAACGGTCGCGGCGGAATGCCGGCGCGCGGGGCACCCCAGTTTTGTATAGCGGCGATCATCGCAACCGGCGTGCCATCCGGATACGAACTCCCGGCCAAAAACCCTATTTTTACCGTGTTGGCACCGGTCAGCGATCGGCCCATTTGGTCGAGGACGGATTCGAACAGCTGCCCGCCTCGGATCTCTGCCATCAGTAGACCCCGCAGCCTCGACCGAACCTCCCGAGGCCGCGCCCCCAGAACGGCGGCTGCGCGACGATCGTCGGCAGCGAGACCGGCCGCGCGGTGCGCACGCCGGCCGTCATATACCAATACGTCGTACCCCATTGAGTTTGCATGTAAAATGCTTGCGATGGCGATCCAGCCGTTACGTCGCCCATATCGGCGTGCACACTGACTGATCCTTCGTTCGCTTGATCGATGTGGCCGACGAGACTGCCGCCTGTCGACAAGCCTGATGTCGCAGCTGGATTCCCGAGAGCATCCTTTGGCGATTGAAGCCACGCAATATGCGCTGTCAGCAGGCCAAGCAATGTGTCGAGCGTCCCATCATCGCAAGTGATCGCCGGATTGCGGATGTTGTTCGCGCAAAGGATCGTCGCCTGTTGGAAAAATCCAGCCGCCATTGGCTCGCTGATGTTCGCAAACTGCGGATATTGCGCGATGAAATTGGCGAAGTCGAAAACAACGGGGATCGTCACGGCTGATTCTCCCCGCCGGTGGCATTGCCGAGAATCTTGGTCTTAAATTCGCGAACCGATTTGGTCTCGCCGCGGATCGCAGTCTCGATGGTCTTGAGACCCTTGACCTCATCGACCAGTTCGGAGGCGGCACCTGCGATCCCCAGCTTGGCTTCATCGACGGTCTTGCGCAGATCAGCGAATAGCGTCCCGAGATCACCGATCAGTTGATTGCCGCCGCTGATTTCAGGCATCCGTTCCTCCAGGGGGCGCGACAGCGCGCGATCCAATGCTTCACTCTTAGCAATGGTTTCCGCGAACGTCACGCTATGGCGTTTGGGCTTCTATCCTCGAGGCGAGCAAGTTCGGGGTGCTCCGGGTCATTATCCTTGAGCTCGTAGATCAGGCCGCGCTCGACCATCGGATTCCTTTGGTTCTGCTCAAGCCAATTATCGAACCGCCAGTCGCCATCGATCTCGGTGATTCCGAATGGCGCATTTTCGCCTTCGGGATCATTGGTTCCACCGCCTGGGCGACCAATGCCGCCGGCATCGCGTGAGGTTGCTGGTCCGTTAAGCCGGATGCCAGGCCCATCATGACCGCCCATTTGCTTGACACCGTCGCCAGTGCCATCGTCATAGCCAATGCTTTTCTTGTAGATCAGCAGGCCGCCAGGAAGTTTGCAGGCGACACGAACTTTCTTCTTCTGCTGCTGCTCGTCGGGCATGGTACCGCTCCTTTTTTAGCCTGACATGCGACGTGAACTGAGCCGGCTATCATCGCGGGTGACGTCGTCGATCTCGCTGCGGTTCGACCTCGGCATCCGAGTGTCACCCTTCGGATTGACCGGATCAAGGCCGCTTTTGACATCCTTATGCTCGCGCGCGATCGCCTTGGCATCTTCCTCTTTTTCGCAAGCAAAGATCAATTTGTTGATCACAAGCGGATCACGTTTGTGCTCCTCGAGCCAATGATCCATCCACTCGGCATCGATTCCGAAATTCATGGCGGCGCCATCGACGATCATGGGAGCGGGCGGGAATCCATCCGGAACAGTGCCGCGAGGGTAAGCGGTGCCGCGTAGAATGACGACCGGTCCGGTGCGCTGGGCTTCCATGACCTTGCGCGATCCCTGACTTCCCATCTGCTCTTTTTCGACCAAGGGCGAAAGTTGGAGCGCGATAGATGCCACCCCCAACTTGCAGCCGACCACGTATTGCCGGGTCCTGGTCTGCGGGAGCAATGGACCCGATGCCGGGTGCGCTGATTGTCCGGAGAACTGCTGTTGATTGAGTTTCTCGAGTTCGGTCGCAACGCCAGCGGCGATAGCTGCCTTGTTCTGGGCCTCGCGCGCTTCGCGTTTCTCTTTGGCTGTCATCGCCATGTGTGTGATTCCCTCGGATGTGACATCGCCCCCACATGGGGCCGACATCACTTATACACTAATTTCCCCGAGGAGAAAGATGGCACGCCGTTTAGACGCCAAGCATCCCTGATATGGCCACAGGCATTCTAATCACTGTGCCCCAGATGCCACTCGTCATCTTCTGCTTCCATGACGACGGCTCGGGAATCAACTTATGCGATCGGAGTTTCTCGTTGAATGCCGGGTACGCGACCTTCTGATTATCGATCTTGTCGATGATAATCTGGAAGGCATTGCCGATCGTGGAGTAGCCTTGGCTGTTCGTCGCGGTGCGCTGACCGTACTGCGGCGCCGACATGATCTTGAGGTTCGGGAATCCCTTCTTGAGAAGATCGGCAACCGAAACCCCGAAGCTGTTCGTGAAGGCCAGCGCCAGCATTGACTGCGGCGACAGTGCCGCAGTCGCAGGATCGTCCTTTTCCACCGCGCCGTTGGTCTGGTTGATGATCTGCTCGTACACTGCCAGGAAGTCGTTATAGACCTCGTTGGCAGTCGCGGCAGGAGAACCGTTATTGAACCAAGTGGTGCCGCCCCAAGCCTTCACGGCTGGCGACAGGTATGCCGAGAGATATGGATTGTTAAGCAAGCCATAGTTTTGCAGCCCCACGAGGCCGAAGGCATAGCCGAGGTTGCCGAACCGGTTCAGAAGGCCGGAAGCCGCGCCGGTCAGTTCGCCAACGTAGTTGATCCGCATGAGGCCTGCGCGCTCAGTCTCGCGCTCACCATAAGCGATGAAGGTCTGATAAAGGTAGCTCTGCAATGCGGGATAGTTGAAGTTGATCCCTGCGCGACCGTTGTTCGAATAATCGTCATAGGACGAGACTTCACCGGTCTCTTCTACGACTGGAAACAGCCGGGTTTCCTCGAGCCAGTCGCCTGCCTTGCGCTCGCCACCAAGGATCTTGGCGATCTGGAGCGGGGCGAACACGATCCGGATAACATCCGGGTCGATCGCGGTGGTCAGCATCGCCGGTAGCGCCGCGTTCGGATCGGTCGACAAGTTGCCCGCGGCGTCCATCGCCATGTCATTGAGGGATTTATCCGTATTCCTGAACTCATCCGGCACCAGCATCCGGACGCCAGGCAGGATCAGGCCATTGGCGCGATAAACGTCTTTGACGGCGTTCCACTTGGCGATTGCTGCGTTACGATCCATCGAAGTCGCTCCTGCCTTTTCAATTGTCCGGGTTGGTCAGAGCCGGCCAAAGCCGTCCCCGCAGAACTTAGTTGCCGCCTGCGTCCGTGGTCGAACTGATCTTGACCGCTTCACCGGGCAAGCCGGTGGAGCGCGCCCAGAACTTCGTCTCGACAGCGAGGCTCGCGGTGATGGTAGCCGAGTTCACCACGGTGGCGTTGTTGACGACCATCGTGCCAGCGCTGCCGCCGGTCCCGGTCAGATTCGCGGTGATTACGGTCGGAGGCGTTGTTACAACGCCGGTACCGGTGAGAACATCGCCGATGGCAAATGTGCCGGTTGCGGTGCCAATGGTCAGGATTCCGTAGGCGCCGGTGATGGTACCCGAGGCGAAGGTGATCTCACCAGTGTTCAGCGCGTATGTGCCGACGCCGCCGGCGGTGCCGGTCAGCTGCGAGACGATCTGCGGGGCGGGAGCGGTCGGGATGCCGGTGCCGGAAATCGATGTTCCCGGATAGAGCGTTCCAGAACCGACGACAGTTACCGTCATCACGTTGCCGGAGATCGAACCGGTGACGGACGAAGCGCCAGCCGCGACCGAACTGGCCGTCGCGGACGCGCCACCGAACACGGTCCCGGCCGCGGCGAACGTCACTTTTCCCGATGCCACATAGGCAAAAGCCTTCTGGCCGTATTCCGCCTCGGTGGTGCCGTCGTTGACCACAGCGAAGTCGCCGGAAATCTGCAGCGCAGTCTGAACGCCCGGCTGGACCTGCATCCCCGCGAACGACAGGAACGTGGTATTCAGCGCCTGCTGATTCTTCATCAGGAAGCCGTTGGGGGCCCCGTTGCCAAAACTGTTGGCAATGCTCGGCGTGCCGTTCGGATCCAGCGGCTGCGTCACCCACGCGAAGCGGCCGACGAACAGCGAAGATCCCGCGACCAAGCCGCCCGGACCAGCATCATAGCTGAAAATCGGGTTTTGGCTGACGCGATCGCCCGCGAGGAAAGCTGCAGGTTGCGAAAATATCTGAGTCTGCCAGCCGCCGGTCCCACTCATCGTAAATCTCCTTCGTTTGACCGCTTTGAGCGGGAATCATTTTACCTGCTTCGGCGGGGCGAACCCCAGAAAAACTTCGCTCAGAGGCTCGGCGGATCAGAGGACCGTCGAGATATTTTCGAGGCCGGGGGCCATCTTGATCGCTTCGCTGACCGCGGACGAATCCATGGCGAGATGATGATCGCCGCTATCGTTGCGTGGCTGGACGCCGTTCTTCGGTAGCGTCTTGAGGATCGGAAGCAACGCATCGGCGTGCAGCGTTTTGGCACCATCGACATTCTTCATGACCAGCGCGTGGCGATAGACATCGGTCGCGGAGTCGAAGGCCATCGAAGCCGGCAGGTCGCCGGTCCACGGATGAACCTCGGCAATCGCAACGCGGACACCGCGCTCGGTGTCGCGGACCTTGGTGAGCTCTTTCTGGAAGTGATCGGCCTGCGCCTTGAGTGCCGCATCCATCGCGGGCTTGGTGATCTTGTCCTTGTCCATTTCAGCGTCCTTGGCTGCTTTGTCCTGGGCTGCCTTCTCTTCCTCGGCCTTTTTCTTCTTGGCCTCTTCGTCGTCCTCGTCGCCGGCCATCGCCTTTGGCATCATGTCCATGCACTTCGCGATCTTTTCCTCATCCATGCCGCAGTCGCGGAGGAACCCTTTTAGCGGCTCGGCGTCATAGGTCGAACCGGTTTCGACCGGTGCCTTGACGGCCTCGATTGCCGGCTCGTCGGACATCTTGTCCTCAGGCGCCGGTTCGTCCATCGAGCCCATGTTGCTGCTGAAATCGTCAAACGCCTTGCCGATCTTTTCCATCGATGCGTCGAGGGCGATGCCCTTCTTCAGCTTGCCGTCCATTGCGAGGCGAACGCCTGCGAGCAACTTCGGCTTGCTGTCCTTGAAATTCTTGCTGGTGAGCGGGGCGAACAAGTCCTTGGTCAGCGTGATCTTCTGATCCTGTGCTAGGAGCGGCGCGACCTGAGATCCAGTAAGCGCCAGAACCATCGCACCGAACCGAGTTGCCTTCACCATCTTGCTCTCCTTGAGTGCTTCGTCCGCTACGATCACATCGGGTCCCGCGCGTCCGTCGGATACCAAGGCCACATGATTGAAAACGATTTCCCTCATGACCCCGTCGTAGGCCGTACCACGGAAATTTCCCGGTGTCATGTCCGGCTTGTAGTGATATCCCGCCGACAGTTCGCGCTGCTTGCCGGACTCGATGCCGTCAATGCTCTCGCGCGCGTTCACAAAAATGCTGTTCGTCAGGTACTCGCCATCGAACTCCGCGTCGGTACCAAGCGAACCGACCGTGTCATATGGCTTATGGTCGTCGGCGCTGACCGGTTTGTGAATTTTCAGCAATTGGACGCCATTTAACGATGGCGCCGCCTTCGCGAGTTCTTCGGGGTCGCGGAGAAGATTGTATACACGCTGCGGATCAAGACCGAGCTCTTCCCAGCCCGGAATTTCCTCGCCGCGATACGGGCAAACGTTCGCTTTCGAGATATTTGTCTTTTTGACAACCAGCCGGCCATCCCGTGTTTTTTCTCTGACGGTGTCCCGGTCCTGGGCGATCAGGAACCGCGAATCAGCGCGCGGGGTGAATGACCGATCCATGGCCAGCTTGGCGTCGACCGCCTGCAGGTTATTTTTCACCTTGTCGGCCCAATCGCCGTCCACCTCGGCGCGGACCTCGCCCCCCAATTCGATCAGCCCATCGTACGGCGTCACCTTGGAAAGATCGAGATCGCCGGCGTCATAAGTGATCGTGACATGGGGTCGAAAGCCGTCATGATCCCAGGATGCACCCGCATCGAGGATTTGCTGCCAGCGTTCTGTCAGTGCCGGACTCTCGAACCGCAGCACTATCGCGCCCTTGTCGCCGAGCGGCTCTATCGATCGGCCCTCGGAGCCGCCATCCTGTGTGAGATGATCGCCGCCCTTGTCGAGCACCTTTGCCCATTCCACCGGCGTTTTGCTGAATGCCAAGGTGACATGCATGTCGTCGGCCGGCAGCGTGGTTTTGAATCCTTGCGCCTTCGCCCAATCGCGCAGCGCGTCGGCATTCAGCACCGGCTTTTTGATGTAGAGCGTTTTTGGTTCCTCATCATGCGCGTGCTCGGGCTCGCGCTTTTCCTCGCTGAAGAACTTGACCAGCCCGTCGATCAGGCCGCGCCAGTCCTCCTCGCTCATGTCGATGCCTTCGACCGCATCGCGCGCCAAGCGACGCACGCCGGCCGGGATCGCGGCATTGGGCGCCAGCACCGGCGCCATGTCTTTCGCCAGATATTCTGCAGCTACATTCTTCGGGATACCGAGATTGGAATGACCTTCCAATGCCGAATACATTGCCCTACGTTGTCGTTCGCTGACTATTGGCATATGATTTCTTTGTGCAAAATTGGAGATGCTAGGCATGAATCATAGTGAAGCTTGTTCTTATATCGCGGCGTTCATCGATGGTGAAGGACATATCGGATGTCACATCACAGCGCGCCATAGACACGGTAGAACCATCGAATTTTCTAACACAGACAAGCAGCTGTTTGATCGGGTGATCGAGATTACAAAAATTATCGGGCTAGATTTCCTTATCGCCTTTCGGGCATCGGCGAAACCGGGGTGGGCTGATCGATGGTCCGCTCGTTTGGCTGGTGGCCGATCTTCCTATGAAAAATTTCGCGACATCATTCCGATCCAAGCTGAGAGAAAGAAAAAGGCACTGGACGAGTTGATCGATAGCTATGTCGAAAATGACAGACTTGAGGAAATCTATGGAGCGAGGCGAACAAGTTTGAGAGTCGATTGCCCTCAATGCGCGAAGCCATTTTTAGCCTTCCCCGCCGACATCAAACGCAACAGAAAATGCTATTGCTCCCGCGAATGCTACGCCGTCGCCAGAAGTACCAAGGCGACGAAAGTATGCTTGACGTGCAAAGCAAAATTCCACGTTTCCAAATACAGGGAGGAAACCGCTAGGTTTTGCTCTCAAAGATGCTCTGGAATTTCGAGATCGGAAGAAATGAGAGCACAAGCGTCGCGGGCCGCTCGAGTTCGGTGGGGACATGAGGCTAGATGATCAGCTTGGCTTCCCAAATGGATGACCGGCATCGGCGCTCATCAGCGCGTGCCGGGCCATCTGGCCGACAACCTGCAGCCGCGCCAATTGCTCTGGCGTCGCGGTGCCGTCGTCGATTGCAGCCTGATCTTCATCGGTCAGCGCCAATGAATCCGCCGATGCCTGGAAATCCCATGGCCCCATTTCAGCGATGGTGCGCGGGAAACGCGGAGAGATTTTCGATTCGCCAGCTTCGCTCATGATGCGGATTTATCACGTGCGCGGCCGAAACACAAAACCGCCCCGAACCCGGGGGTCGAGGCGGTTAAGCAGGTCCCTTCGTCTCAGCGGATCCCTTCGCCGATTGCAAGCCTATCAGCTAAATGCCGGGTGGGATCAAAGATCAGTCCGATGGCGATCACTATCACAATAATCACCACGGTTGCTGTCGTCACCGTCTTGAGAGACAGTTTTTTGAATGGCTTCTTTTTGGCAGCAGGCCGCATCTCAGGTGCCGGGCGGACGGCGCGGCGGAAACCAGTTGGCACCAGCGAGCACCGGCCAGAATAGTCGGACAAGGATCAGGATCGCGATTAGGACGAACATGACCTTGAGGATGTTGAGGACCATATACGGCAGGGCGACGCCCAGCTCTCCGAGCACCCAGACGCAAAGGAAAAACGCCAATGCGACACAACACAGATAGAGCAGAGCGCGAATGACGGCTTCAAAGATTCCCATGACGCAGGTCTCCGGTTGTGAACCGTGGCAACTCTGTGACGGTCCGATTGTTCCTATCCGAAAGATTTATACCCGAAAGTCAGATTCGCGAAAGGTCAATATGGGCGATTGAATTTGTCCTTAGCCTTCGGGTCCATCTTGATCAGCGGGACCTTCGGCCGCAGCGCGCGCGCCAGTTCGGCGTCTTTGGCCACCAGCGTGGCCTGCAACGTGCCGATCGTCGATTGCTGGCGCTGAACCTCCGCAGCGAGATCGCCGGTCAGCGCAACTAGCTCGTCATAGGTCGGTGGCTTGTCAGATTTGTCAGCCATCCGGGCATTCCTTTATTCTGGAATGTCTTCGAACCTCCGTACCAAATTTATCGCGCTTTGCCTGCTCGCGAGCAGCAGCCGCGGCTCGCATCTTAGCTAACGTTTCCTCCGTAAATGGCTTTCGCGGTTTGCCAAGCTTTGCAGTACTCTGCTTTGATCGCGTCTCCGCTGAGGCTTTCACTCCGATCCTGCGAGCTCGCAGCGCTTCTATTTCCCAGTCGGCGAGTGCACGGCCTGGTTTCCCCTTTCTCGCTAGAGCCAATCTGATGCAATGCTCAGTGGCTCGAGCCAGATCATCGGGTGAATCGGCAAAACGTTTCTTTTGAGCATCGCTGAGCTTTAACCGAAACTCATCTGTAAGTTCGGGGCGACGCTTGTTATTCATAGTTTGTCGATATGACGGGTCTTGCCAGCGACGTTTTGAGTGCTCGCTATGTTTCGACCTCGTCGCCTTCGATACGACAGTGCCGCTGGCTCCCTCCCCACCATCGGTTTTGTTGGCAAGACGAACACCGCTGGACCGCCAAAAGCTGATCCTCTGCACCTCCAGCGCAAAAGCTTCACTTTCGGTCATACCGCTGGAGACCATTCGAACCTCGACGCACATGCCGAGCCGCGATAATTTCCTACAAATCGATCTGTGATGTTTGTTGCGACCGCGTCTGAAATCTCTATAGCGATCCCCATGACCTTTGCCGACGTAAAAGCATAGATCAATATCCGGACGCCAATGCTCGTAGACATAGAATGATTTCATTCGAGGCTAAATCCTGGGACAACCGAGACGCTCGTGCATCTGCAGCTAATTAAAGTTCCTGGCCAAATTCTCTTATTAACGTCGGGATCGAGCCATCCTATAGCAGGATCGTAAAGTTTGCCATTGTTGGCTACATGGGAGGGGCGCGGACGCTTACCCCCCGCGCTATGGAGCCACTTGGCCTTCAATCCTAATTCAACCTGTCTTACGCGAACAAAGTTACTAGTTGCTAGGTTGTTTTGTGAGAGTGCGATTAGGTTGGCGCGCCGCTCGGTGATGCCGTATCTTGCCCGGAGCTCCTTTGTGAGCGACGCGAGATCGCGGCCTTCGCTCACGGAGCGCATCACCATTCCGGATATTTCGGTGTGATATTCGCTCCCGATTGATTTGATCAGGCTGACCTGTTCGGCCATCGTCGCGTGCATCACGTCTCGCATCGCCGGCGTCATCACGAAATCGACCGAGATCCCGCCGTCCTTGAGGATATTCTTGAGCGCAAGCTGGGACCGTTGCGAGACCCGCTGCGTGAACCAGCGCGCCAGTTTCGGCGCCGCGTCATCGATTCGCTCCTGCCAGCGCTTGCCGAGCAGCGATAATTCGCGCTCGAGGTCCCGCGCCGGGACGGCATCCATCGCCATGGCGGGCGGATTCGCCCGATATCGCGCTTTCAGGAAGTACGAATATGAGCCCTGCATCTCGCGGACCAGCTTTGCCAGCCGCGCGCGATATTCCGCCTCGAGGCCAGCATTAGGGTGAATCGGCTTGAGCACCGTATATTTACGCTTTGGCATCTGTCCTCGGCGCCGAGCGGCTGAAATCCATATAACTCCGCAAAACTATCGAATCGTGCTGGGTCTCGAACCGGATCTCGCGGCCGACCAAAAGGCCAATAATCTCGCCGAGGCGCAATTCTACGACCGCGTCCGTCTTGGCGGCCCGCCCAAGGGCCAATTGATAGAAGATTTTCATCCGAATCCTCCGATGGGCTCAGGTATACGCGCTTTTAGCCCGATCCTACCGCACATTTTAGTGGACTATTAACGGTTTTGGAGCAATGTGCATTTGGAGAAATTCTTCCCCAAATCAGGAGGACACCATGATCGTAGAATCCCCCAAACTCAAGATCGAAGCCGCTGTCCCGAACTTCTTCTTCATCCCCATGAAGAAGGTCGAGATCGCGACCAATGCCGAAACCGGCCGCACTTATTTCCTTTTGGATGGCAAGATTATTGCCGTTGCTAAAGGGTTGCCG
>Ga0181536_10005125_pt1 | contig 13554 bp, 17 predicted proteins | sample PEATcosm2014_Bin_41_FD_121105 | JGI IMG/M metagenome (GOLD analysis project Ga0181536, IMG submission 121105) | Peatland microbial communities from MTU Mesocosm Facility, Houghton, MI, USA - PEATcosm2014_Bin17_60_metaG | ecosystem: Environmental > Terrestrial > Soil > Wetlands > Peat | place...
AATATTGAGAGGTCAGCTATTCTGCGCTTTGATTCTTTGAATTAGCTTTGGGATCACTTGGTACAGGTCTCCGACTACCCCGTAATCAGCTATTTTGAATATCGGGGCTTCCTTGTCTTTGTTGATGGCGACGATAATCTTGGCGCTCATGATGCCCACTGTGTGCTGAATCTGACCTGAGATCCCAATTGAAACATCAAGTTTCGGTTTGCATTTTTTGCCGGAGATGCCTACCATTCTATCCTCTGCAATCCAATGGTAGTCGGCCGATAAAGCACGGCTGCACCCTAGTTCCGCTTTCAAGAGTGAGCAGAGCTCGTTCACCATCGCCAAGTCCTCCTTGCTCCCTAATCCTTTACCAACGCAGACTAGGTTTTCGGCTGATTCGATGTTGGCCGATTCGCCGACTTTCTTTCTGAGTTCGACTAATTCTACACGTTCCGGTGGCTTGTCTAGATTCACCCTTTCAACCTTGCCTGTGACTGGAGACGGCTGAGCCTCGAAGGCTCTGGGTGTGACTGAGATTACTTTCTTGTTCGTCTTGATTATTTCTGAGGAGATCGTATTCCCGCCTAGTGCGTACCTGTCGACCACCATCTCGGAACCTTTCGGAGTCACGGCGATCGCATCCGTTACGCACCCCGCCTGGAGTCTTTGCGCCACTCGTCCTGCTATTTCTTTGCCTAGCCTTGAGGATCTGATTAGGAGGATGTCAGGCCCGTTCTGCTTAGTGACTTCGAAGAGAGCGTGGACGTATGCGTCCGTTTCGAAGGTTTGAACATTCTCGTTCGGCCAGAGTACGACTTTCTCTGCTCCATATTCGAAGAAATTTTCGATCTCCTTCTCGTCCTTCTTTCCTATTACCAGGGCGGAGAGCTGCGTGTTGTACAATTTGGAAAGTTCGCGTCCTTTGGTAAGAAGTTCGAAGATTCCTTCGTCAGTCTCTGAGAAGACGATGACTCCTGGGCTCATGGTAGGGCTCCTTCTTTGCGGAGTGCGTTTACAAGTTTCTCAACGGCCTCGTCTGCGTCCGCTTCGATTATGATGCCTTTCCGCTCTTGTTCGGGTGCCAGGTTGCTGACGACTTGAATTGCGGACGCAGTCGGTCCGACCTTGGCAGCGTCGATACCCAAGTCTTTGAGAGTCCATGCGTTCAATGGTTTTCGTGACGCTCTGAGGATCTGTGCGAGTGGCGCTCTTCGCGGCTTGTTGATCTCGGCTGTAACGGAAATCACTAGGGGCGTCTTGGCTTTGACCACTTCAAGCGCGGCTTCCATGTCTCGAACGGCTGTGACGACATTGTTTTCGATTGAAAGTTCTCTCACAAATGAGACTAGGGGGACATTCAGTATTTCGGCTAATCTGGATCCTATCTGCCCAGAGTAGTTATCTGCAGACCCTTCCCCAACGAGTATGATGTCGAAGGCACCAATCTTCCTGATCGCCTCGGCAAGCGTCAACGCAGATGATGATGTATCTGAGCCTTCACAAGCAGGATCCATCACTATATACGCTTCATCTGCCCCCATTGCAAGTGCTTCGAGAATGCCATCCTTCAGTTTGGCTCCGCCGACGGATAGAACGGTTACCTTGGCTCCGTGTTTTTCCTTGATCCTAACGGCTTCCTCAAGTGCATTCTTGTCCATGTCGCCGAAGAGGAAGGGCGCGCCTTCGAGGATTGCTTCGCGGGTGTCCCGCTTAATTCTAATCTGCTGAAGATCGATCGTCTGTTTCATACACGCGATTACATGCAACGTTCTTCCTCCTTACTGTTGATGTTTCAACTGAACCTGTACTGGACCCCAAACCCTGCCTTTGGATAATGCCAGCTGAGTGCTTCTGGGAGGCACGCGATTAGGCATGCTCCGCATTCCAAACAGCCATCAGGGTTTGGAAGCACGTCGCCTTGTTTATCGAGTGAGTAGACTTTCGCAGGGCAGACGAAGAGGCAGTATTTCGTTTTGCATTTGGTTCGGCAGATGTCGCGGTTTATCCTGATGTGTCCCTCTTTGTCCACCTTGAATACGTTCTTTCCGAGCTTCTCTTCTACTGTCAAGCTGTCGCCATCCTATATCTTAAGCAGACTAAGAACATCTTTCAATGTGGATAGATTAAGGAAATTCTTTCGGATGTGCTTCAGGGCGGTTGATGAAAGTTTAGGTTTGGGTTCTGGCCCGATGCTCATCAGTTCCAGCATGAGCGCTCCCATAGCGCGAGGGTACTTCTCGAATAGCCTTGGGTTGTTGAGTACTTTCCAAACGTTTCTGAACGTCTGCAAGTCTTTCAACACAAAAGAGTTCTTCAGCATTGTCTCATAAGTAGCCAAGGTGGCTGCGTTGTAATTGTTTCGTCTCTTGGCCTCCTTGATGGTTTCTGCTGCCATCGCACCGGACGCGATGGCCATATCCATTCCCCTTACGATTATTCCCATGTTTAGCGCTAGGCCCGCGGCATCTCCGACGGCTAAGATTCCATCCGCGAACAATTTGGGCATGGAGTCGATGCCTCCCTCTGGGATGGCGTGGGCGGAGTATTCAACCGTCTCTCCTCCGTCGATGAGTGCTGAGATTTCGGGTCGCCGTTTGAATTCTTCGAGCAACTGGTATGATTCGGTTTGTCGTGAACTGGCCATCAAAGATCCTAATCCAACCACAATTCCTAGGGAGACGCTTTGTCGGTTGGTGTATAGGAATCCGCCCCCCGTCAGACCCTTCGTGACGCTTCCAAAGTAGAGTTGGGCAGCGCCCTCCTCGCCGTGAAGGTTGAATCTGTCTTCAATAACGTTCTGGGGTAACTCGATGGTCTCCTTCAATCCTACGGCGAAATGCTCAGGGTTAAGCCTTTGGCGGAGGCCAGCCTCCTCGGCAATGAAAGACAAGGCGCCGTCTGCTGCGACAACGACACTTGCCGCAATGTCCTCGCCCTCAGCCCTGATGCCCGAGATCCTTCCGTTCTCGCGTAGAATGTTCTCGACTTTGTATTTGGATACGATGGCCACGCCTGCTGCCGATGCCTGATCTGCCAGCCACCTGTCGAATTTAGGACGAATCAGAGTGTAGCTGTGATATGGTTTCGTGTCAAAGGCGGTGGGCCTGAGTTCCATAGTTATCGACGTGTCGTCGGACAGCATAGTCAACCGTTCTCTCGTGACGTGCCGCTCGAACGGAGCCTGATCCCAGATTTCCGGCAGGTATTGTCTGACAGAGTTCATGTATAGCCTGCCGCCGGTGACATTCTTGCTGCCAGGGTAGTCGCCGCGCTCAACAACGAGTACGTCCAACCCTGCTTTCGCTAGCGTGTAGGCACAGGATAGACCAGCGAGGCCTGCGCCTACGACCGCCGCATCAACCCGTTCCACGTTCGATCTCCAGGCTGTGCGTGAACTCTGTTGCTACGGTTCCTCCCCGTCAAGAGATGTAGTTGATCCTAGCTGGGGTTAGCGGTAGGGGATTGCAACGTCCCCTATGAATTCCCGCGCAATGATGAGTTTCATTATGTTAGCTCCGCCCTCTGCGCCGACGACGTATGACATCAGTCCTCGCATACACATCTCCAGCGGGCTTTCTTTACTGTAGCCTAGAGCTCCGTGGTACATCATCGCATGTTTCACGATCTCAACGCTGAGTAGAGGAGCTTTCAACTTGCATATCGCGATTGCTTGGTTGATCTCTTTGTTGCTGAAGCTTCCGTCCTTGTAGTGTTGGTCTACCATCCACGCGCCTCTCAGCAGAAAGCTTTTGGCGAGTTCAAGTTCCATAAGGTCTTCGGCTATCTCGAATGAGATTCCCTCGAACTTAGCGAGGGGTCTTCCGAAGAGGACGCGGCGTTTCACGTAGTCCGATCCGAGCTCGAGGCATTTCTCGGCTCCTCCGAGGCATGCGCTTGCAACGAGGATTCGAGCTACGTTAAAGCCTTCCATGTTTACGTAGAACCCTCTATTTTCTTGACCCAAAACGTACTTTGCTGGAATCTTCACGTCTTTGTAAGTGAACCCGCCTGTGGAAAGCCCCATGCGTCCCATGTCAGGGAACGTTGTATACGACACGCCAGGGCTCTTAGCGGGAACGTAGGCGAATGTCATTCCCTTATTGCCGAGTTCGGGGGCAGTTCGGAATAGGGTTAGGTGCCCGCCTCCTCTCTTTGTTGCTTCGAGGACGCCACTGATGTATATCTTGTCACCGTTGATCACGTACTCGTTGCCTGTTTTCTTGGCGGCCGTCTTAATGTTCGCCAAGTCTGAGCCTCCGCCGGCTTCTGTTGTGCAAATTCCTAGGAACCATTTCCCGGCGGCTATGTTCGGGAGCAGTTCCTTCTTCAGTTCCTCAGAGCCGTGTTTTGCGACGAGGCGGCTCCAGCCGAGGTTGAGTAACGTGTAAACTGGGACAGACATTGACAACTCTCCTCGAGCGATCTCGTGAACCGCAAGCATGGCGTAAACCATCTCCTCCCCAGGACTGGCGGAGCCCCCGTACTCTTCGGGAATTGTGATCCCGAAAATTCCTAGCTCAACCATTTCCTTGATAATGTCCTCTGGTATTCCATCGGCTTTCTCGTCTATCTCTCTTGACCGAGGAAACAGCTTCTCATCGGCGAACTCTCTCACGGTCTTCTTGAAGAGCTCTTGCTCAGGGGTAAGTCTGAAATCCAATATTATTCATCCGGGACGGATGAATTGACTATTAGCATATTGATTCTTACTTCATAGAGTATTGAGATTACAGATTAAGCCCAATCAAGCAGGTTGCGACGCAATAAACTTGGTAGACCGAGTGGCAAGACGCTGGTACCGGGTGACCGCCTACGAAGCGACAAACACGGTATATCGCAGTGGTTCCGAGTCTTCGGATACAGATTGAATAGTCCGATTGAGTTGGCATTGTGGAGCGATCTTACATTGCGCCAGAAGACTCGACCGAATCATGAAAAAATTGTAGCACGAGTACATCTTGGGAAGGAATTCGTCGCGAGGCGGAAGTTTACTGTTTTGAACTCTTAAATAGCAAACGTAGTTCTGATTGCGCTAAACGCCCAAATGAGACGGATAGTACCGACCATGCGCGCTATTGCAATCGTGACATTAGCCATTTTCCTCATGTCTACACTATATGTTCCCGCCTCAGCATCTACCATAACGGTAAACGTTCAGGGGCAGCAGGTTCACACTTCAATTGATTTATCACTGGTTCAAAACATCACGGTGCTACCTAACATCACGACAACGGTTGGCTCGGCTACACAATCAAATATATCCGCAGCCTTCGATCAAGCTCTAAGCCACGCTAATCCCAATGCTGCCTCTTCTGGTCTCACTGTCGGAATAACTTCAACGAAGGGCTTGCTGAATCTTACATGTACCATGGATGTGGCTGGTGTTTCACAGAGAAATGGGGACATCGTTTCCGCAAACATGACCTGGTTGGCGTTCAAGGTAACCTCGGATCTGCGAGCGGAAAACCTCAGCTACAACACGATAGGAAGCCGTTACTTTAGACCCGTGGTCGCGTATTATGCAAACGCGAGTCGTTTCATCGGCCGTCCCAACGCTACGATTACTGGGGTGATATTCTTCATTAATGGGACATCTTTCAACCCCACGCAAGCGCAGAACTACGCAGGTAACTTCACAATGATTGACTTCAGTGGACTCAACACTGCGCTGGACCAGTGGAATCGAACTTACACGCTTAGCAACAACACGACGACCTGGCGATACTCGCCGATTCAACTATTTAGTTTCGATATGAGAATTGAACGCAAGAACGTGACTGCAGACTATGTGGCTAATTATAGCTACAGTGCCATGATCTCGGTCTCAGGATTGAGTCGCGCACAAGGAAATACTCTTCTTGTCGATGTCGGAACCGGGGAAATGGAATGGGCGATGGCGGCGATAGTGATCTTGGCTGTCCTCGCCGCCATTATTGTCCAAGTAAGGTTTAGGAACCGACGGAAACGAGTTGGGAAGTTTCAGCGAAGATAGGATTCAGCCGCGAACTCTCTCTTTGGCGACCTTCTCCAGTTCCGCATTGTCGAAAACTCCTTTGAAATGCTCCTTAAGGATGCCAAGGTAAAGAGCGACCTCATCGTCGCTCATGTACTGGAACATGTAATCACCTCGATATGGAGAAGGCTCACCCTCCCGAGAGATGTACTCGATATGCATTAGCGGGTCACCCCGCTTGATCGTAATCGGTTGCCGACCATTGTTCAAGTTTACCAGTTCGAGCGCCAGACGGCCCACGAATCCGCTGTGAACTTTTGCAGCATTGAGAAACGAGAGCCCCATCCTTCCGTACTTGCTCTTGGCAGTGAGGTGGGATACATAGTTAGGAGGCGTGAATACGACCTCGTAAGATATGACATTTCGATGTTCCAGATAATGTAAAGTAGTTTCGTCTCGGACGGTTAGAACGTAGCCGTCGCCGTCTAACAATGCGTAATCGAACGGGTGTATGCATTTGTAGGTTTGAATCAGCTTACTGATTTGTTCTCTTCCCGCAACGCCCAAGGCAAGAATCCCCTCTACATAGCGGGCTGTTTAGTATTTCTGCATTCGCGTTGTCACGAATCAGGTGCTTTGCGTCGCATTCATGGTTCCGGTGTAGTACTCTGAGTTAGCTATCAATTGCTGCTGAGAGGAGAGTGTGATCAAAACGTTTGTACCTTTGCCTGCGCCGACTGTGAAATCCAGCGTACCGTCGATCTCTGGAGACGCTATCCCGAGGGCTGTTGTCGTCTTGTTAAAGACCCATGTTACGTTCGAGACTTGTATCCTGATTGAGTCGTAGTCGCCAGAAGGAATCTGGCCAGTTCCTAGAAGTCTTGTGGAATTCTCAAGTGAAACCAAATCCACATTCACAGATTGGTTGGAAACTACCTTCCATCCTGCGCCGCTCGCCTGCCCTTTTGAGTGCGCCCAGATGGTATCAATGGTAACGTATACGTGATCAGCCTTACCTATTGCCGTGGAACGTAATGAAACGGAGATAGTGCCCGTCGATACGGCAGGGTAGACTAGCATTACGACTAGGATAACCGCTGAGACTGCTGCTACAACTTGCTTCGAATTCACTGTAAATCAGAGCGGCCTATACCGACCGTTTTCTTAAAAGCACATTGGATTCCCTCTTGGCCCTCTCCTGACACCTCTACAGCAGGTTTCGTAGGCTCGTTGAATCAGTTTCGTTGGCTGACCATGCTTCTTGAGGTCTGCGCCGCGGTTCTCGCCTCCGTAGTTGCAGACGACTATCAGTTTCATTCGAAGGCCGTGGTCTGGTGAGTCCTCGTTAGTGGACAAGACCCTAGATCGGGGGGCTGGGTTAGCTGGAACCTTTGTTGAAATCTTTTCCAAAACCATATAACGTTTCACGTGAGACGAAACGCACCCAGATGACGCGACTTGAAGGAAACAAAAATCGTCCAATTCGGTGTTGGTCCAATAGGAGCTACGCTTGTTGAGTATACCCTTCGAAAGAAGGGAATCAAGCTTGTGGGCGCTGTTGACATAGACAAGAATAAGGTTGGAAAGGACCTGGGAGAGTTAACGGTTGGTAAGCATCTAGGACTCCAGATTTCCGATAACGCGGATCGTCTCTTAGCTCGTGTAAGGCCCGATGTCGTACTGCATTCGACGGGATCGTACCTGAAAGATGTCATGCCTCAACTGGTGAAGATAATGGATGCTGGGGCAGACGTGATATCGACCTGCGAAGAGCTTGCGTACCCTTTCTTGAAACATCCGGACATTTCAAAACAGCTCGACAAAAGAGCGCGCAAGAATGGTGTAACCGTTTTAGGAACTGGGGTAAACCCCGGATTTGTCATGGACTCATTAGTCATCACGAGTACTGGGGTTTGCCAAGAGGTGAAGAAGATCCGATCAAACAGAATACAGGACGCATCGCTTCGAAGGATTCCTTTTCAGAAAAAGATAGGGGCTGGTTTGTCGCCTGATCAGTTCAAAGCGAAAGTCGCGGAAGGAACTATAAAACACGTGGGCTTTCCAGAGTCTATAGCAATGATAGCATCGGCTCTAGGATGGAAGCTTGACCGAATTGAAGAGCAAATAGAGCCGAAGATTGCGCAGAAAGCTGTTACAAGTGACTACACAAGGGTCGAGCCTGGACAGGTGGCAGGAGTGGATCAGACTGCTTGGGGCATCGTGGGCGGCGAGCGAGTAATAACCCTTAATCTGCAAGCATATTTAGGCTGCCCTGAGCCTCGAGAGGAGATCGTGATCGAAGGGCAACCGCCCATTAGCTTGACAATCAAGGGCGGGGTCCACGGAGACATTGCAACCGCCGCAGTGGTTGTGAACTGCATTCCTCGAGTAATAAACGCGCAACCCGGTCTGGTTACAATGAAAGACCTACCTTTGCCCTCCGCATGGTTTGGTCAGCTGGAACAGCTCAAGAAGTTGCGTTGAACAGACTATCATCCTAGACCCGGGCCACGCGAGAGTCTTGGAACTAGCGGCAATTGCAGCTGGCCAACCGAGAACTAATTTGGTCTATCTCCGTGAAATGAATTCCCGCCTGGAACAATCCGTAGTTCTCAAAGTTGTCCCTGAAAAACGAACTCATGCATACTTGATTCTTGACCGTACGATCTTCCACCCTAAGGGAGGAGGACAGCCATCCGACCGGGGATTGATCCGTTCCGCTGAATATGAGATAGTTGTGAAGAAAGCAATCTACCACAACGGCATCATCATTCACTGGGGGAAACTAAGCCGGGGAACCCCAATGGAGGGTGAAGCTACATGCGAAATCGACTGGGCGTACAGGTATTTGATTATGCGTAGGCACACATCTGCGCACTTGCTCGACCACTGCCTAGCCGAAGTAACCTCCAGAAGGATACAGACGACAGACTCTTGGTTAGACGAGCCCTGTTATGTGGGATACGCAGGCGCTCGTCCCGACACACCCACTCTGCGAAAAGTTGAGGGTCTGGCTAACAAAATGATAGGTGCGGGTGGGCAGGTAAAAATTGAGTTTCTGAATCTTGAAGAAGCAAAGGCGCTCCTTCAGAACGCACCAAATTACGAACGACTACCGGATCTACCTGAGATCAGGACAGTCACGATCGAAGATTGTAGTCCCATTCCTTGCGGGGGAACCCATGTTTCAGACTTGACTGAAATAGGGAAGGTATCGATCGAAAGGGCCGAACAAATGCCGAATGAATCGTTTCGACTACATTTCTCTGTCGGGGCTAGCGCTTCCTCGACCTAGCCTTACGGACTCTCCTCTTTACGCGTCCGAACCTCTTGAGCACAATTGGGGCGGCTCGTTCGACTAACAGTCTCTTGCCAGAGACTCTCACGTACAGCCTCAGTGAGGCTTTCGCGAAAGGAAAGCTTGAATCCGTAGTAAGCTTGGTCGGGAGGTATATTCGAGGCGACTCGTACACCCGTCCGTCCGGCATCCTCTTTTTCGTTACCACGAAACTAGCTACGCCTTCTTTCAATCCTTACCACTTCGGGTTCAAATTCAGACCCTATTTCTGACGGAAAACTGGTTTAGTTGTTATTCCCATGAACGAGTTAATTTTCAGTATGAAAGAACCCCGTTTAAGCGGCTCATGCGATAACGTTTAAAGCGGAATTGACAAGTCGGCTGACGTTTAGCAGGCAAGCGGCATGATACATGTGAACATATTTGTTACCAGTATGTCGGCTGAGCGGTTCTGGGAGATTGATCGCCCAATGCCGCCCCAGGTGCAAATTGGAGTGAACATAAACATGCTGGATATTGATCAAAAATCTGACGGCAGCCTTGACGCGCCTTTCGTTTTTACCGTGAACTTCACGCCTTCAATCGCGCAGATCAGCATTAAGGGTAAGGCGAAGATATCAGGTGATGCTGAGGACACGAAAAAGATTCTAGACGAGCATAAAGCACAGAAGGCTCCGCCAGTTCAACTCGTACAGGCAGTTTCTAATGCAGCGATGGCCGATGCGATATTAATCTCAAGGAGCCTCAACGTTCCGCCGCCCCTACCACCAATTCCCCAACAGTCACAGGCCGGTCAACCGAGCAAGCCCGATTCAAGGTACACGGCGTAGGTCCAAAAAAGTGGAGGGTTCGCTAACACTCCAATAAATTGGAGCTTAGCTGGCTTTCTTCGCAACGAGGTAATTGTCCCAGTAAGAGGCCAGATCGCGTAACCGATTCGCGAACTGCACACTTAGTTTCGTAGGTTCATTCCTGTATTTTTTCTCCAACAATCCGCTTCGGAGCATCGCTTTGTAGGTGTCGCTGAGGGTCTGTGCACTTACTTTGATTCTCTCAACCACTTTATGGTGAAGGTCCCTGAGGTACATTGGTCTTTTTTCTTCGACGAGAATTTGGATGATGGCTTTCGCAACGCCTTGTTTCTTCACGCTGTGTGGGAAGAGAATAGTACAGAAACTATCGAGATCTACAATTTGGTTAAGAGTTGAATGCTTGTCTATTTTGGGGAAAACCCACACCCACCGCCTCTGTCTTTCGGCGTAGTAATCTTCTCTTGGAATTCTTCCAATCCTCGGACGGTCGAGTACGGTCAATGTTCTAGTTCTGCTTGCCATTGAGGTCCCACAAGCGAAGAAACGTCCGGAGAAGAAAGCAGTTCACAACACAAAGCCAGACAGAACTCAACAGCGTGATCTTCGGTATTTGCTGAAAACAATTCAATTCTGATACATATCGGGAATCGAGCATTTCACAGCTAGGTCCCCAATCTCTGATCGATCTAAGAATTGAGGTATCGCTGCGGTAAAGGAGCCCCATCTCCCATCAAAGAAGAAAGACGAGGCGTGAATTCTGTAACACGTCAGAATAGGAACAGTATTGGCACTACCGCTTCATAGCTTTTGGCGAGTGGACCCCTAGGTTTCCGATGTGGAATTCATCATTCAGAACCATTGTTGGGAACGGTCAACCGTTCCGAACCGTTCTCGCGATAATCGAGTTGTCCGGCGTAAAGTTCGGTAGTGTATTCGAAGGCTACAACTCCACCTACCTGATGTCGATTGAAGAGCTCAGATAATTTCGTAATCATCTGGTCGAATAATGGCTCCCCGCGCAATGGAGCATAAGAGGCTGATAACAACCTACCAACCAGCCCCGCGTAATCCAATTCCTGAGAATTCTCCAACTTCACAGTCCGATAATCTCCCAGAAAACTCCTAAGCGCCTGATCGCTCACATCTTCATGACGGACTCTTCGATTATCCGAGACCCAACTGACGAGTTCATCGTAATCCCGAAGGAACGGCGTGGAAGTCTTGCGTGTATTCCAGATTAAAACCACCCACCCTCGCTTTCGCAGAATCCGATCGAACTCCACCTTAGCCTGTTCTCGGTTGAACCAATGAAACGATTGGGCTGCGGTGATGAAATCTACGCTCCCATTTTCGAGCGTTGTCGATTCAGCGGACCCACTGATGCTTCTGAATGCCCTGTATTTCGCCAGACTAGCTTCGCCAGTTCGCCGCATATCCTCGTTCGGTTCCACTCCGAATACGCTGTTTCCATTCTTCAATAAGAGCTCAGACAACAAACCTGTTCCCGAACCCACATCTGCCACAACCGCAGCTTGCGAGAAGCATAGCTCCCGCTCCAAGTAGGGCAAAAGCGAATCTGGGTAACTGGGACGATAGCACGAATAATACCCCGCTCGTTTGGAGAATCGGTTCTTTGGGTCTATCTCCAAAATCGGCACCATCTCGGCATCTAGGAGATTATGACTCCTACAACCTAGGTATCCAATAAGAAGAGCTTCGTTCCTGAATCCAGTTTGCTTACTAGATCCATGCCTTTGTAGACGACAATTGTCACCTCAAAGGTCGCGCTGACAATACAACCAGGCATTAGGTGACCGCCGTACGCCTTGCATGAATGAACGGCTTACCCTCCTTCAAGCTCACATTTCCGACACACGACAATACTTCTAGAGGGCCTCCGTAAGAGACTGTAGAGTACTGACCGTTCCCAATGAACAAGCCGACGCTCGCCTTCTCAACGGCCCCCAGAGCTGTGAAGCTTCCAGCAGTTATTCCGTTCTTATCAACGAACTCGTTCAGTCGATTCAGCACGTCTTCGCCTCTACGAAGCCGCTCAACCATCACTCTGACGGGCTTTCCCTCTTTCATCGAACTCGACTAGGCGAATGTTCTTGGAAGTATTAACACCAACGCAAGCCGCTTTTAGCCTGATCAAAGCTTTTGGTCGACCAATCCAATAAATCGAAGTGCGCAGAATTGCGCCAGATCCTAGGGTTAATCACCGTGTCATCGCTTTTCTCAGCGACGGAAATTCGGGTTCAGATTGGCACGGATTTTCAGACGGAATTTGAAAAGGATCATATTATTGGGAACGCGAAAAATGAGGGGAAAGAAAGGAAAAGAGAAAAAAGAAGAAAATCGGCAAAAGCGGCCGCCAGAGGCAGGAGGGCGCGTGGGGCGTGACGAGCGGGGTGAGGAAAGAAAGCGGCTGTTTGGAAGGCGAGCGACTGCTCGAGGCGCTTGGACGACACTGGGGTGAGAGAACTAGGAGATTAATGGTGTACTTTCGGTGCACCGTCCTGAACCGCTAGGACCGCCAAACAACTTTGCCAGGGCCTGAAAAGCGAGTGCCAGAAGGGAATATTACTTGCGTTATTCAATAACGCCGATCGGAGTAACCTAACGCCAATACGAAGTCACAGGCTTTGCGAGAAATCTTAGGAGTCTGACTAGCCAGGAGTAGTATCGTTTGGAGAAAACCAGCAGGTGTGTGATCTGTGGCCAACAGATGCAGTACATCTTCGGCCGACCTCGAAAGCTGTGCGGCAACAAATCCTGCTACTTAGAGTGGAAGAGGAGAAGATATTCAAACCTCCAGGTGATCGCCAGGAGCCGTCGACTCTCCGCCGCAGACTTCGAGTACGCAGAACCAATATGCACCTGCGGAAGCGACAGCTTCGCCTGGACTATGGATGGGGTATTCTGCTTGAAGTGTGGGTTACAGGAACCTCTGTTCTCCTTAGAAACTTGGGTACCCGCCGAATTTGCGCCTAAGCCGCTTTGCACCTGCACCCAGATTTGTAAGCAAACGCCGGCTTACAAGCTATGGGCCTACGTGTGATCCGGACTTTCTGCCCACTCAAGCGCGTATTATATGAAGTTCTAGGTAAGTTTTCTGCGGGAGGCAACTCCCTAAACAGCAACTGACCGTTCAAAGACTCTTGAACAGAATCTGCTAACCCAACGACCCTCTGTCAGTTGGACTTCCATTTTATTGTGCACCCGACGGGTTGAGTTTCAGGAACGGGCGGCTTCGTTCTGCCTACAATGGCGTCTAGGGCATTGCGTAGGTAGTGCCGCTTTACTGCACTCGGGTCGTCGTAGTTGTCATCTATCGCTCCATGGTAACGTAACTTAGAATCGCGGTCGAACACGAATACTTCTGGAGTACGTTGAGCGCCGTATAGTTTGGCAACCTTTTGGTCTTCGTCTCGAAGGTAAGGGAAGTTGAAATGCTTCTCCTTCGCCCTTGCCTTCATATTTTCGAAATTGTCTTCAGGATA
>Ga0181536_10005127_pt1 | contig 13550 bp, 14 predicted proteins | sample PEATcosm2014_Bin_41_FD_121105 | JGI IMG/M metagenome (GOLD analysis project Ga0181536, IMG submission 121105) | Peatland microbial communities from MTU Mesocosm Facility, Houghton, MI, USA - PEATcosm2014_Bin17_60_metaG | ecosystem: Environmental > Terrestrial > Soil > Wetlands > Peat | place...
CCGCCGTCCACTGCCGGAGTTTGTCCCGCTCCACTTCCGAAAGCTGACATGACTTCCCCATGCCCCAGGATAACGCGAGCCGGGTTATCTTGTCTAGTTATTTGTTGGACACTACACTAGCAACTCCGGATTGATGCCGTCGCCCCGGATCGCGTTGATGTGGGCGTACCGCCAATGGCCGGACAGCACCGATAGCACCAGAGTTCCCAGGACATCTCGCTTCTCCGGTGCGTTGTGGCTGGTGTAGTGCAGAGGGCAATCCTCCACCCACTGGTCAAACAGGCCGCTGGTCTTGAGGTACTCGATGAAGAATGGCATCAGGCCCAGGCTGCTCACCGTGGCTTCTGGCGACCACTTCACGTGAATCTTGCCCGCGAAGGTGTCCAGGCTGGTACCTGTTTCTGCTGGCTGATTTCCGTCGATTGGGGCCTCACCCTCCGGGTGAGTCGGAACGAGCGATTCTTCATTGTTCATGTTGAACAATGGTAACCGTTTCTCTGTTCAAGGCACGAGGGCTACCGCCGTTTTTAGGTTCACGGAGGCCGCCGGCGGCCCTGCCGAAGCTTACCCAGCCAGCAGACCATTGCCGATTTTATAAGCGGCGGTGAAATCGTCCAGGCCGTAAGCGCCGCCATTGACGAGCCGGCGGGCGGCGGCGAGGTCGCCCGCCGAGAGGGCGGCGCGGATGCGGGTTTCGCGGCTTTTGAGAAAGGCGGCCAGCAGATCGGCGGCGATTTTGGGCTGGTTGGCCAGATCGGGATTCCCGATGAGCGCGGCGCCGAGCCCGATGGCCTTTCCGAATTTCTCATAATTGGCGCGGCCGGTGAGCTGCACGAAGCCGCGGCCCTTGAAGCGCGGGCCATCGCCAGGCTGCGTGTTGCCGAGCGAGGAGCGGCCCTCGTAGAGACCGAAATCGGCGCCGCCGGGCGCGGTGTTATAGGGGCTGACGCATTCGCAAATGGGAGCGAAACGGCCGGTTTCGGCGCGGATGGTGGCCAGCGCCATCAGCACCATCGGCTTATCGGCGAGTTGCGGCGCGGCCAGGGCGTCGAGCACCAGCGGGAGATGGGCTGCGATATTGGCGACGGGCGCACCGGGGCACATTTGCGCCACCATGGGGACGGTGACGGCGGGGATGGGGGACGGCGGCGCGGCCAGGCCCAGAGCGGCGGCGGTTTCGGGACCGGCGATGCCATCAGCGGGCAAACCGGCGGCGGATTGGAAGGCTTTCACGGCCGCTTCGGTGGCGGCGTCGAAGATGCCGCCGGCGCTGCCCGGTTGGAAGCCGTGGGCGGCGAGAGCGTTCTGGAGCGCGTTGACGACGGGGCCCGAACTACCGAGTTTCGCGATATTCATAAGTCCTGGCCGGCTGAACCCGGCCGCACCTCGATCTCACGCTAACAGGCGCGCCCGCGGCGGCTTGCCAAGCGAAAACGTAAGTAATTGAAAACGCGGAAGATTGAGATCGCGTCTTGTGGTGACGGCGGGCGGGCTGCCGAAAGACGATGAAATAAACTCGTTCTGTCCGCTTTTCCAGCCGATATATAGATTGACGCCGATGTTCCCACTACTCGCCTTACTGGCCGCCACCGTTTCCTTTCAGGAGCCCATGCTGGACAGCGTAGTGCCGGAACTGGCCGCCGGTCCGGTCTGCGCGTCGCGCGTGGAATTACGCAATTTGGGAGCGAATACGATCGAAGTTTCCCTGGAAGCGCATCTGGATAGCGGTGCGCTGGTGCCGTTGGACGGGCAGCGCGGTTTGTTCGTGCGGTTGGAAGCGGGCCAGCGAAGCAGCTTCCAGTTTGCGCCGGGGGATGCCATCGCCAAAGGATGGGTCAAGCTTCGGGCATTGCCGGTGGTGGCGCTCTCCGGCGCCGTCGAATGCACCGAAGGCGATCGTTTGCGAACGGTGCCGCGCCAGGTGGCTTTCGCCATGCGCGACCCCTGGTTCGACGGCGATGTCGCGGGATTGCGCGGCGCCGAGGTGCTGATCGTCAACACGGAGGCGCGTCCGGCGGCGGCCCAAGCCTGCTATTCGGCCGGTTCGCTGTACTCCGTGCCGGGGGAGCGCGGCAGCCTTCCCTTGCAGCCGGTCTGCTCGGCGGTTTGGGAAACGCAACTGGCGCCGTTCGCCACCGTGCGCGTGCCGATCGAGCGCGAGGAGAACACGCATTTCTCGCTGCGCACCCGCGGCGCCGCGGTAGTCCTCGAAATGCTGCGGCCCCTGGAGGGTTCGACGCGCCTGTTCACGGTGGATTCCAATATTCATTTCGGCGAGGAAGTCCACAACCCACAAACACCCAAAATGTAAACTATAATACGAGAGCTTGCAGATTTGTCCTGAGTGCAAAATCGGGCTGAACGATACATTCACCCACTGTCCCATGTGTCAGCGGCGGCTGGGGAAATCTCTCTCGACCCGGCGCGTGCTGCTGGCCGTGGTGGTCGCCTTGCCTGTGCTGGCGGTGCTGACCGTTCTGCTCGCCTCGCCGGAACTCGAATCGATTCTGATCTGGCACCATGCCAGCCCGGCGGACGCTTATTCGGCGGCCGTGACTTACCTGCGGAAGACACCGGAATTCAAGGGCGCGATCAGCTTCAGCAAACAGAAGGACAGCGTGATCGAACGCTGGGGGCCCATGCGGTACCGCGTCGCCGGTTACGTGGATTTGCAGCCCAAACCCGGCAGCCGCATTCATAATTACTATTCCTGCGTTTTGCACTACACCGGCCAAAATGGGTGGGAAGTGGAAGACCTTCACTTCGAACGGGTGCGATAGAAAAGGCTGCCGTTTCGGGACCGGCCGGGAGGCCTGTCCTATTGGGCGTAAAATAGGATTTTGCCCCCTTCTTCGCAACAACTGAGCGATCCGCCGCCGCGCACCGCCCGCTGGGTTCTGATGAGCGCCTTCCTGGGGCTGTTCGGCCTGATGCTGGGTTCCGGCCTGGCGGCCGTGGGCGACCTGGATCGCATGCACGCCCAGGAACAGGCGGCCCGCCACGAATTCCTCCAGCGCACCCAGGCGCTGGGCGGCTTGTGCCTCTCCATCGAGCTGTTCGGCGATTCGGTGCAACAGTCCGTCTCCGTCCAGGATGACGACGGCGTGGCGGCCCTGCGCGACCGCCTGGACCGCTTGCAGGGCGACATCCAATTGGTCCTGGGCAGCTACAATTCCGGACCGCACGACCGCGAACTGGTTACCCTGAAGGTGATTCAAACCCTCTTCTTCAGGCAAAGAGATCTGGTGGTGCAGATGCTGAGCTGGAGCGCCGACGAGCGCCGCCGCCGCGCTCCGCTGCTGGTGCATCGCGAGGTGGCGCCCCTATTATCGGAAATCCTGCAGCGCTCCGACCAGCTCCGCCTGGCCAACGATCAGCAACTCCACGATGCCGACCAGACGCTGCTGGCGCAGTTCGCCAGCCTGCAAGCCAGCCTCACGCGCTCCATCGCGCTGGCCCTGGCGAGCGGCCTCATCCTGATTCTGGCCAGCATGATCTATATTCTGCGGCTGGAGCGGCAGACGCGCCTGCGCTACGCCGAAGTGGTGCGCAGCCGCCGCGAACTGGAACAGCTTTCGGCGCGCCTGGTGGACGCGCAGGAGACCGAGCGCCGCAACATCTCGCGCGAGCTGCACGACGAAGTGGGACAAACGCTGGGCGCGCTGCTGGTGGATTTCGGCCGCCTGCTGGCCACGCTGCCCGCCTCCGCGCCGCACCTGCGCGAGCAGGTCGACAAAATGAAAGCCGTGGCCGAACGCAGCGTGCAGGCCGTGCGCAACCTGGCGCTGCTGCTGCGTCCTTCCATGCTGGACGACCTGGGCCTGGTGCCGGCTCTCGAATGGCAGGGCCGCGAAGTTTCCCGCAACAGCCAGATGGAAGTGGACGTGGAATCCGCCAATGTTTCCGAAGATCTGCCCGACGATTATAAGGTCGCCATTTACCGGCTTGTCCAGGAAGCGCTGCACAACGCCGTGCGGCATGCGGCGGCGCGCAACGCCCGCGTGCGCGTGGAACAGGATGCCGGCCGCATTCGCGTGGAAGTGGCCGACGATGGCCGCGGCTTCGACCCGGCACGCTCCCGCGGGGTGGGCATTTTGGGGATGGAAGAACGCGTGAAGCGCCTGGGCGGCGCGTTTTCCATCGACTCCAAAGCGGGACAGGGAACCACCGTGCGCGCCGAGCTGCCGCTGCGCCGCGAGGAACCCGCCGCATGAGAACCCTGCGCGTGCTGCTGGCCGACGACCATAACCTGATCCGCGCGGGTTTGCGGCTGGTGGTCGCGCAGCAGCCCGATTGCATGGTGGTGGGCGAAGCCGGCAACGGGCGCGAAGCCGTCGCCATGGCCAATTCGCTCAAGCCGGACGTGGCTGTGCTGGATATCGGGATGCCCGATCTCAACGGCATCGAAGCTTGCCGCCAGATCCGCGAATCGCTGCCCGGCACGCAAGTGGTCATGCTGAGCATGCACTCCGACGAATCTTATGTGCTGCGCGCGCTCAAAGCCGGCGCCCGCGCCTACCTGCTGAAGGATTCCGCCGAAGCCGACCTGGCGCGCGCCATCCGCGCCGCCTGGGAGGGCAAGAGCTTTTTCAGTCCGGCGGTGGGCAAGGTGCTGCTGGAAGACTATATGCGCAAGCTGCAGCGCACCGGCGGCGAGGATTCCTACGAGCTGCTCTCCCCGCGGGAGCGTGAAGTGCTGCAACTGGTGGCGGAAGGCAAATCCAGCAAGGAAATCTCCAACATCTTAAATGTGAGTGTCTACACGGTGGAGACTCATCGCGCTAACCTCATGCAGAAGTTGAACTTAAAGAGTGTTCCTGAAGTGATACTTTATGCCGTGAGAAAAGGCATAATTTCGTAGCTCGACGCCCCCTTTGAGCGGTTGGCAGGTGGAAGTCTGCCCCACCTACCGACTCGCCGGGCGCCACAATACCGACTTCCCGTGACTACCGGTTAGCCCCCCGGCACATCTGAATATACGGGACCGATAAAGGTCCCAACAAGTTCAACTAGGAGGCTACATGAGTTTAGACAGTATTTGGAGGCGTCCGAAGGTAACCGCCGTGGCTATAGTTATGGCCCTCGGGTTAGGTGGCCTCGCCGTCGAGGGCGCCGAACACCTCGGCATGATCAACCCGCCGGCTTCGCTGCATTTCGCCAACCCCGACGAACCAGCCAGCCGCAACAGCTTTGCCCCCGTGGTGAAGCGCGTTTTGCCCGCCGTGGTCAACATCTCTTCTTCGAAGATGGTGAAGACGGCCTACGATGGCGGCCAGGGCCAGGATCCGTTTTCGGACCCCATGTTCCAGCAGTTTTTCGGCGATAACGGCGGCGGCCGCAGGTTTCAGCCGCAGCAGCCCCGCCAACAGAAGGAAGAAGGCCTGGGCTCGGGCGTGATCGTCAGCCCCGAAGGTTACATTTTGACCAACAACCACGTGGTGGATGGCGCCACCGACGTGCGCGTGACTTTGGCCGACCGGCGCGAATTTAAAGCGCGCGTGGTGGGCACCGACCCCAAGACCGACGTCGCCGTGCTCAAGATCGACGCCACGAACCTCACCCCCATCGTAATCGGCGATTCCGCCAAGATGCAGGTGGGCGATTACGTTCTCGCCGTGGGCGATCCCTTCGGCGTGGGCAAAACCGTGACCATGGGAATCGTCAGCGCCACGGGGCGCGGCGGCCTGGGCATCGAAGACTACGAGGACTTCATCCAGACGGATGCGTCCATTAACCCCGGCAACTCCGGCGGCGCGCTGGTCAACGACCGCGGCGAGCTGGTCGGCATCAATACCGCCATCCTCGCTCACGGCTCCGAAGGCAACCAGGGAATCGGCTTCGCCATCCCGGTGAACGAAGCGCGCAGTGTGATGGACCAGATCATCAAGAACGGCAAAGTCACCCGCGCTTACCTGGGCGTGATGGCGCAGGAAGTGACCCCGGCCATCGCCAAGGCGTTCCATGAACCCGAAGTGCGCGGCGCGCTGGTAGGCGATGTCACCCCCAACAGCCCGGCCCAACAGGCGGGCATCCAGAAGGGCGACATCATTGTCGGCCTGAACGGCCAGCCTGTCGACGACGCTTCGCAACTGCGCGTCAACGTTTCGCTCATGCAGCCCGGCAGCACCGTCAACGTGAAAGTGCTGCGCGACGGCGTGACCAAGGACTTCAACGTGCACCTGCAAGAACTGCCCACGGAGACGGCCAAGGCCGAGCGTCCGGACAACAGCCAGCAGAGCTCCATGGAAGGGGTTTCGGTGCAGAACGTGACGGCGCAGACGGCTCACGATCTGGGCCTGCCGCCCAACGCCTCCGGCGTGGTGGTGACGGGAATCGACCCCTCCAGCCCGGCGGCCGATTCCGGCTTGCAGAAAGGCGACGTGATTCAGGAAGTGAATCATCGCCCGGTGAAAGACACGCAGGATTTCGCGCGTGCCATCCAGAACTCCAAAAGCCCCTTGCTGCTGGTAAACCGCCAGGGGAGCACGCTGTACATCGCGGTGTAAGCGACTTCACTGTACGCTGTTTTGCGGCCGGTCCGGCTTTCTTCTCCGCCGGGCCGGCCATTTTTTTGCGTCAAAACAGGCCGAACCAGGGGGTCCGCCCTACCGATTTAGCCAAAAAGTCCTATTACCTTGGTCGTACGTCCGGTACTGTCTTTCTGGGGCGCAATCCTGCATCATGTGGTTTGCGGCTCTGGCGTTTCCGTTCCTCGAGCTTTCAGGTTCAAGTCCGCGTCCGCAGCACGGAGGGCAGGGTCGCAAAAACGTCATTGTGTCACTCCTTTGTTCGCCGGGGTACTTCGCAAATACCCCGGCGATATTTTTTTACACCAGGACGCACAAAATCTGGCCCGGGCGGACGGCCTCGCCGGGGCTGACGTGCACGCTTTCCACCACGCCGCCCAGCGGAGCTCCGATGCCCGGAGACCGGCCGGTTCGCGCGCCATCGCACCATGTACTTCGGAATGGCGGATAAGCCGCTTCCCGCCGATGACGTAATCACCGGCAGCGGCAAAATAAAAAGGTCTGAAATTCATTGTGGTACAGGCTGGTGGGGCGAGCTCCGCTTGCCAGGCGGCCGGGCAGGCTCATCTGAGACCCCCTATCGCTGTCGTACTCGGCTTGACCGACATCCACGTACTGTTGTCCAAAGCGGAGCATGCGGTAGACCAGTGCAGCAAGTTTGCGTGCCGAGGCAAACACGGCTATGCCGGGATCCTTCCTGCGTGCGATCGGGGCGCTCTGCCTCACGCAGATTCTTATTTGTCCAAACGTGCGGAGCATAACCAAAAGGAACTGTTACGATTAAAGAAGCATGCGCTGTGATAAAGTGATTGGCCTCTGCTAATGTCGATTGAGAAGCCCATTCCATCGGTGCTCGCCATGCTCTTGTGCGACGTTATCCTCACCGACATCGCGCCGACGAGCAAGAAGACTCTAGTCGGAATCTTTGACAGATTCTGGACGGACCAACTCCCAGTTGCTGCTCCAGGGTTTGTTCTTTACGCCAAGCTGACGGATATGGCAGGTCAGTATCAAATGCGGGTCGATGTCGTCAACCTGCACGACGAACAACGACTAGCAAGTTTCACGGTTTCGGTCGAGTCCCCCGCGGATCGATTGCAGCCATTTGAATTTGTAGTGAGGTTTCCACCTGGGCTCAAATTTGACGGCCCTGGCGCCTACGAGTTTCAACTTTATGCCGATGAGGCGTTTATCGGTCGCTGCGTAGTGAACGTGGAAAAGAAAGAGGTGCTCCAATGAGTTCGGTAATAGAAGGAGAATTAACCCCAACAGGGTCAACTCCAATTTTCCAAATGGAAACAGAACAGTTTGTGCTCAACGTGCAGCGTTGTGAAATACAGGTCAAGCGCACCAAGGAGGCTCTCCCCTTTCCGCGCACCATGCTTCTCGGGTCGCTTTCGGACCCAAGGGTCCGGGTCACCCGGCCCATACCGGTCGAAATCACGCGCGCAGAGGGATCGGTTGTTGCCTCCGTCCCGGAATTTGAGGAGTTCGGACAAGGCGACACCAGTTCAGAAGCGCTCCAAGACCTTAGCCGTTCCCTCGCCGAACTATTTCTTTCCCTGCGGCAGGATCAGGAAAGGCTCGGCTCGGATCTCCATAGGCTTTTGGGGAGGCTCCAGTCCTATCTGGCCTTTGTCGCGTTGAAATGAAAGTTCACGAGTTTGACCGGCTTGAGTCGAAGCTGAAGCTCAAGACTCGGAATTCCGGTGACCGACTCGCGTGGTTCGAGCACGAAGGGAAGGTCATCGCGCGAACGAAGCGCTCTCACGGCAATAAGGACCTCCCGGAAAATCTTATACGGCAGCAACTGAAAGTAAATCGGGAGCAGTTCGCCGGGTTGCTTTCCTGCGATGTATCGCTGGCTGACTACGTGGCGATCTTAAGGGCCAAGGGCTTGATTGAGCCACTCAAGAAACTATGATGCCACTCCCAAGCAATCCCTTCCCTAACTGCCCGGCGAGGAAATGCGTGAGCTTGCAGCCCCCAATGCGCTGTGCCGGTGCAGCCCGAAGTTCAGACGGCATGCTTATTATTGTGTACCGGGACCGGGAGAGGCCAGGAGGCCTGTCCTACATCCAAGTGGCGGCGCGGTAGCGGCGGTAGTCTTCGCCGAAGGCTCGCTCCAAAACGGCTTCTTCCTTGCGCATGCGCGCCATTTGTCCCAGCCACATGGCCACCAGCCAGGCGAAGCCGGCCCACTTCCACCACGCGATAGCCAGCCCCAGGTACCCCAGGATGGAAAACGTATACACGGGATGGCGGAACTTGGAGTAAAGCCCGTGGGTGACGAGTTTTTTGGCTTGCGCGGTGACGGCGAAAGAGCGGCCCAGTTGCAAGCGCGCCGCAATCCACAGAACAAATCCGGCCAGCGCCAGCGCGAAACCGGTTTGCGCACGCAGGTTCCAGGAGGAGTAGCGGTATACCGCCGCGGCGCATACCAGAAAGACGGGCAGATCCAGCCAATAGAGGACGCGCCGCATACCGCTATTTTGCCGGAAGCAGCAGGTCCGCGGCGCGCAGAGCCAGTTGGCCGGGGTCCAGGTCGGTGCGGTTGCACAAGACCACGACGGTGATTTTTTGCTTGGGGAAACGCTCGATGGCGGCGCCGAACCCCATGGTGCTGCCGTAGTGCCACATGCGCGCGCGGCCGCGATAGGGATCCAGGAACCAGCCGAATCCGTAGGACACGGGTTGCCCGGGCGCGAGGTTATCCTCGCCGGGGGTGGCGGGCCAGAGCGGCGCCGCGCCGTCAGACAGCACGGCCGGGCGCAGCGCGGGCCGCATTTCGGATTCGCCCAGCAGAGCGTGGTTTTCGAGCGCTTCATCCCAACGGGCGAGATCCTCGAGATTGGAATAAACTCCTCCATCGCCGAGCGTTGCCGAGGTGGAACTCTGGTCGGTTTCGACGAAACCGCCGGGCCGGCGGGAGTGTCCGTAGGCGCGGTTGGAGACGCTGCCCGCGCCCTTGACGAAGGCCAGCGTGGCATCCATGTGGAGGGGTGCGAAGATGCGGCGGCGCAGGAATTGCGGAAACGGCTGGCCGGATATTTTCGCCACGGCTACCCCCAGCAGCACGTATGCGGAATTGCTGTAGGCCCAACTCGAGCCGGGCGCGAACTTGCCGTGCGTCTGGCGGCGCAGCAGATCGAACACCTGGCGGTCGTCGATCTGATGTGCGGCGCTCCATTCGGTTCCCATGAGGTCTTCATAATCCGGCAGCCCGGAGGTGTGGGTGAGCAGGTTGCGAATGGCGATGGCGCCGCCATAGGCGGGAAACCCGGGGAAGATGGCGGTGAGCGTATCGTCGTAGCGCAGCTTGCCGTCGTGGACCAGGAGCATGACGGCCATGGCGGTGAACTGCTTGGTGAAGGATGCCAGGCGGAAGTTGGTGGCGGCATCGATGGGGGCGAGCGAGCGCAGGTCGCGCACGCCGTAGCCGCGTGCGAAGATGGTGCGGCCGTTTTGGCGGACGAGCACGGCGCAGCCCGGCGAGCGGGCGCCGGAGAGCGGCGCGAAGATGGCGTCAAAGGCCGGCGGCGCCGCTCGGGGTTGCGCCGCGAAAAAACCGGCGGCCAGGACCGCCGGCGCTACCAGCGCGGCGCGCATCATGAGAGCAGCAACTCGAGGTCCTCGCGCTTGAGATCGCGAATCAGGCTGTTGTCTTCGCCCAGAATGGCATCGGCCAGGGCGCGTTTGCTCTTTTGCAGTTCCAGCACTTTCTCCTCGACGGTATCGCGGGCAATCAGCCGGTAGGCGAATACGGGGCGCGTCTGGCCGATGCGGTGGGCGCGATCCACGGCTTGCGCTTCCACCGCGGGGTTCCACCAGGGGTCCAGCAGAAACACGTACTCCGCGGCGGTGAGGTTGAGGCCCAGGCCGCCGGCTTTCAGGCTGATGAGGAACAGGCCGCAGTCGGGATCGTTCTGGAAACCGTCCACGTGAGACTGGCGGTCGCGCGTCGCGCCATCCAGGTATTCGTAGCGCACCCCCTGCTCGTCCAGGCGGCGGCGCACGATGGCCAGCAGGCTGGTGAATTGCGAGAAGACCAGCGCCTTGTGCCCCTCCTCGCGAATTTCGGCGAGCTGCGCCAGCAGGGTTTCGAGCTTGGCGCTGGGCTCGTCGATGCGATCGTGGTCCAGCAGGCCGGGATGGCAGGCCGCCTGGCGCAGGCGCAGCAGAGCTTCCAGCACGTGCATCTTGGAGCGCGCCAGGCCCTTGGCGTCCACGCGGCCCAGCAGGGTCGCGCGGTAGTGCGCGCGCAACTCGTCGTACTGCTTGCGCTGCGGCGCGTCCAACTCGCAGAGAATGGTCTGCTCGGTTTTTTCGGGCAGCTCGCGCGCCACCTGCTGCTTGGTGCGGCGCAGAATGAACGGGCGCAGCGCTTGCCCCAGCAGGGCGCGCGCTTCCGGGCTGGGATTGCGCGCCAGGCCGCCGGACATTTTCAGCACCTTGGCTTCGCCCAACATGCCGGGGTTGAGGAATTCGAACAGGCTCCACAATTCGCCCAAATGGTTTTCCACGGGGGTGCCGCTGAGCGCCATGCGATGCTCGCCTTTGAGCAGGCGCACGGCCTTGGCGGAAGCCGTGGAGGCGTTCTTGATGGCTTGAGCTTCGTCCAGGACCACGTAGTCGAACTGGATTTCGGAGAGCGCGGCGGCATCGCGCAGCATGGTGCCGTAGGTGGTGAGCACCAGGTGGTGCTTGGGAATTTCGGCCGCGTCGCGCAACATCCCGGTGTGTTCCAGGACGCGCAGTTGGGGGGTGAAGCGGGCGGCTTCCTCGCGCCAGTTGAAGATGACGGATTTGGGCGCGACCACCAGCGACGGCCCCTTGCCCAGGGTGCGGCGCGTTTCCAGCGTGGCCAGCACCTGGGCGGTTTTGCCCACCCCCATATCGTCGGCCAGGCAGCCGCCGAAACCGAATTCGCGCAGGAACTCCATCCAGCCCAAGCCCTCGCGCTGGTAATCGCGAAGCTGGCCCACGAAGCCCTCCGGCTGCGGAGCGGCCTGCACGCCGGCGAAGGAGCGCAGGCGATCGCGGACGCGCTCGAACAACTCGTCGACGCGCGCATGCGGCTGGGCCGCCAGCAGCGCATCCAACAATCCCGCCTGGTTGCGGCGGAAGCGCAGATGGTCGGTCTCTTTGGAGCCCAGCGACGCCAGCGGACCGAATTTTTCCAGCCAGTCTTCGGGCAGCAGCCCGAAGCTGCCGTCGTCCAGCGGGACCATGCTTTCGCCGCGCCGCAGAGCGGCCAGCAACTGCGGCAGCTTGGCGGTGGCGCCGCCGTACTCCACTTCGGCGTACAGCTCGAACCAATCGATGCCGGAGCGCACGTCCACGCGGGTTTCGCCGGCCGTGCGGAACGCTTTGCCCTCGGCCTCCACGTGCCAGCCGGCGCGCATCAGCTCGCGCACCACGCGGGGCAGCGCCTTGTGGGCCAGGCGCCACCAGGGCTGCACATCGTGATCGGCGCGCAGCCCCAGTTCTTCCAGGGTGCGGCGCGCGGCATTCTCGGTCTCCAGATCGCGATGCACGTAGACGCGCTCTTCGGGCAGCCACATGCCGCTGCCGGGGCCGGAAGGCGATTCGATTTCCCAGCCCGCTCCGTAGTGGAACAGCAGGTGGGTTTCCAGGAAGGACTGGCTCCACGTCTGGCGCGGACCGCCGATGCGCAGCCCCAGGCGCGGCGCGGCCGTGCGCTGTTCGAAGCGCAGCGGTTCGTCCAGATCCATGGGAGGCACCAGCGGCGATTGCAGCAGCTTGGACAGCACCTGGTCGCGCTCGCGGTCGGGAAACGGAATGCGGCGGATGCGGCGGAGCTGGCGCACCCAGGCGAACCCGCCGGCGGGGTCGAAGCGCGCCAGCTTGCCGCGGGCGATCAGAAAGCCGCTTTCGAGAATCATGGCCGGCTCGGTGAGCGGCATGCTCTCTTCGCCGCGGCGCAGCGAGCCGGTGATGGCCCATTGGTCGCGGTCGTCCTGGCGGACCTCGAGCCACAGGCGCCAGGGGTCGCCGTCATCCCATGCCAGCATTTTAAAATTCAGGCTGCCGCTCTCCTGCAAAACGGCCAGCCGCCCCGCTTCCGCGATGGGCGGAATCACCTGCAGCGCCAGCACGGGAGAGAGAGTCCGCCGCAGGCCCGCGGTGCTGTAGCGATATTCGGAGTAATAATATTCGGCGCCGCCGATGATGGAGGCGATCACGCGCGAATCCAGCGCATCGGGCAGGGAAGCGAGCTCCGCCTGGCCTATGCGCAGCTCCTTATAGACCGTCCACTCCCCGTTTTTCTTCTTGGAGCGCGTGAACAGTTGCAGCACGATGGCATTGGCGGATTGCGACGCCGTGGTATCCAGCACGTAAAGGATTTCGAACCCGGCCGGCCAATGCGCCGCCTCCGGACGGCGTTCAGCGAGGCCCTGCTGAACCGCCGCGAGATATTCCTGCCAGGGCGGAGGCTGCGGCGCGGCCACCTTGGGCCGCGGAGGGACCAGCAGCGGAGAGCGCATCGAGGGGTGGACGTCTCCGTAGCTGAGTTTCAGAGGAGCGCCGTTGGTGGCGGCGTCGCGCAGAGCGCCTTGCCGGTCGGCTTCCAGAACCGCGGCCCACAGATGTTTGCAGGGTCCGTATTCGCCGAAATACGGGCAGCCGCAGGAAACATGCAGGCTTCCCTGCACGTAGGCCAGTTTGATCTGGTAATTCTGGCCGCCGCGCACGCTGCCGTGCAGGCGATTGGGGCTGGTTTCGTCGAACTTGACGGCGTTGCCGATGAAGAGCCCTTGGCCCTTGAATTGAATGCGCTTTTCGAATTGAAAGGAAAGCTTGGCAGCCAGGGTCATGCTAACCGGGGACTCTCTATTGTAGCGAGTTCGCGCCTTTTAATCACGTTCAAGCCGGCGCGCGGGTGCGCGACGTGGGCGGGGCAGATTGATTGGTTTCTTTTTTTGTGCTGCGTTTCTGAGTGTCAGTATTACACTCAGAAGAGAGGTGCCATCTATGCCCGATTCCTTGTCCGCCTTGGAA
>Ga0181536_10005130_pt1 | contig 13547 bp, 14 predicted proteins | sample PEATcosm2014_Bin_41_FD_121105 | JGI IMG/M metagenome (GOLD analysis project Ga0181536, IMG submission 121105) | Peatland microbial communities from MTU Mesocosm Facility, Houghton, MI, USA - PEATcosm2014_Bin17_60_metaG | ecosystem: Environmental > Terrestrial > Soil > Wetlands > Peat | place...
CTTACGGATTGCGCCGCACGACGCTCGATAGCTACATGTCGAACGGATAATTCACATGGTGGGCTCCTTTCATCCCACGAGATCGACCAGGCTTCTCCTGGCGCACCCGATGAACGCCGATAAGAACAGGTAAGACTGAAGTTGGCTGCAAGCCGACAAGTGCGCACCAGAATAGCGGCGCTTAGATAGTGAGCGGCCCGCGGCACGTGTCCCCTCGCCCGGAGTGGCTGTCTTGGCGGCCGGCGTTTCTTGAGTTTTTCACGCCTCTCCACCCTTGTGTCGCACCCATCGGGGGCGTGGTGCTGGCCCCTCGGCCTCTATTCGGCGATAATCGAAGCACAGGCGTCATGGACTTCAAAGAGCAACTGAAATCCTCCGTCGACATCGTCAAGGTGATCGGGGAATACGTGCGGCTGCGCAAGTCCGGCGTTTCCCGCTACACCGGGCTCTGCCCATTCCACAGCGAAAAGACGCCATCGTTTTCCGTGCATGCGGGGCATCAGTTTTACAAGTGTTTCGGCTGCGGCGCTTCCGGCGACGTACTGAAGTTCGTCATGGAATTCGAGCACGTCAGTTTTCCGGAAGCGCTCAAGCTGCTGGCGGAGCGCAACGGCATTCCGATGCCCAAGCGCGCGGAGTATGCCGACGCGGACACGCGCCTGCGGGCCGCCGTATTTCAGATCCAGGAACTGGCCGAGGAAGCGTTTCGCGGGCAGCTTGCCGGGCCGGCGGGCGCCGAGGCGCGCCGCTATCTGGAGAAGCGCGGCGTAGCGCCGGAGGTGAGCGCGCAATTCGGGCTGGGGTACGCCGAGCGCTCGGGCCGCTCGCTGCTGCGCATTTTGGAAAAACAGGGGTTCACGCCCGAGCAACTGGAGAACTCCGGCCTGCTGGGCCGGCGGGAAGACGGCAGCTTCTACGACCGCTTCCGCAACCGGCTGATGTTTCCCATCCACAGCGAATCGGGAAAGGCGATCGGCTTCGGCGGGCGCGCGCTCGATCCCGCCGACGAGGCGAAGTACTTGAATTCCGCCGAATCGCCGATATATAAGAAGAGCGCCGTGCTCTACAACCTGCACCGGGCCAAGGAGGGCATCCGGAGAGCGGACCGGTCGGTGTTGGTGGAAGGCTACATGGACGCCATCGGCGTCTCCGCGGCGGGTGTGCGCGAGGTGGTGGCCAGTTGCGGAACGGCGTTGACGGCGCAGCAGGTGCAGGCGTTGCGGCGGCATTCGGACAAGATCGTGGTGAATTTCGATCCGGATGCGGCGGGGGCCAACGCCGCGGAGCGATCCATCAACCTGTTGTTGGACGAGAGCATGCATGTGCGGATCGTGGAGTTGGAGGACGGTCTCGACCCGGACGAATACTGCAAGGAACGCGGCGCGGACGCCTATCGCGCCAAGCTGGATAAGGCACCGACCTATTTTTACTGGCTCGCCGATCGGGCGCGGGCGAAGTTCGACCTGCGCACGGCGGAGGGGCGGGTGGCGGGCTTCCAATTCCTGCTGCCGGCCATCCAGCGGCTGCCGGAGAAAATTGAGCGGGTAGCGGTGGCCAACGATGTGGCCGGATACCTGGGTGTGGACGCGGGGCTGGTGTTGGAAAACTTTCGCAAAGCCGCCATGGACCGGCGCGACAAGAAAGTCGCGCCCGCGCGCGAGCCCCTCCGGGCGGACGAAAAGATTCTGCTGAACTTGCTGGTTTCCGATGCCGCGGCGCGCCAGGAGCTGATTCCGGAACTGGAGCTACTGCCGGCGGTGGAGCAGTTCGCCACGCAGCGCATCTTCAAGGCGCTGTTCGCCCTGTATGCCGGCGGTACGGTGACTTACGAGGAACTGCACGCGCGGCTGGAGGAAAGCGATCAGGAATTGTTAGCGTCCGCGGTGTTGCTGGATGAAACGAATGGCTCCGCCGTCTCACTATCCCTTGGAGTGGAATGTCTGCGCAGCCTCGAGCGCTCCAGCCTTCAAGACGCTCACGGCGTCTTGATTCACAGGACGCCCCAGGTGGCCGCCTTGAAGGCGCGGGTGAAAGCTGCGGAGCGGTCCGGAGATTTGCAGGAGGCACTGCGGCTGACGAAGGAATTGGAGGATCTCCAAAAGGCCGGATAAATGTGCGCCGCAAGAAATGCAGCGGGTGTACAATGGGGACAATAATCTCGCAACTGGTAGGGCGCTTCAGTGGTACCGGAAGATAAACTCGATCGCTTGCAGCAGTTAGTGGCGAAGGGCAAGGAGAAGGGCTATGTTGCCTATGACGACCTGAGCGACGCCTTGCCCGCCGCTCTCGGCAACGGAACCGAACTCGGCAGCCTGCTGGCCGAACTGGATGGGTCCGGCATCGAGATCCTGGAAGAACCCAAACTCGAATTCGACCAGAAGTTGGAGGAAGCCGAAGATCTGCTGGATCTGGATTTGGTTCCGGCGGGCGGGGAGAAGGTCGACGACCCGGTACGCACGTATCTGCGCGAGATGGGCACTGTCCCGCTGCTGTCGCGCGAAGGCGAGACGGAAATCGCGCGGCGCATCGAACGCGGCCAGAATTCGGTGATGAAGGCGCTCTCGCGCTCGCCGCTGGTGATCCAGGAGATCCTGGACCGGGCGGAGGAGGTGCGGCGCGGCGCGATTGCCGCGCGCGATGTGGTGTTGGTGGCCGACCCGCTCAGCATGGACGAAGCCGCCGAAGAGAGCGGCGAGAGCGGCAGGGAACTGATCGTCATGGCCGAAGACGCCGCGCGGCATTTCAGAAAATTCCAGCAGTTGCGGCAGAAACTGAACGCCATTCCGCGCGGGCTGAAGCCCAAGCAGCATGCTCACCTCCTTTGGGAAACGCATCGGGCGCGGGTGCGGGTTTCGCGGCGCATCCGGACGGTCCGCTTCCAGGGAACCATGCTGCGGCACTTTGCCGCGCAGATCCGGGCGGCGGTGGAGGAACTCACGCCGGTGGAGCGGGAGATGGCTCGCATCCAGCGCCGCATAGAAACCTCGCCGGCGCGGGCGGAGGGCATCAAGGAATTGCGCAGGGAACAGCGCGGCTATGCGCAAAGAGTGCAGCAGATCGAGGAGCGCTGCGGATACCCGGCGGCGGAATTGCGGCGCACGCTGGCAATCATTACCAAGGCGGGTCACGAAGCCGAGACCGCCAAGCGCGAATTGATCGAGGCCAACCTGCGGCTGGTCGTGAGCATTGCCAAGCGCTACACCAATCGCGGGCTGCAATTCCTGGACCTGATCCAGGAGGGCAACATCGGCTTGATGCGGGCGGTGGACAAGTTCGAGTACCGCCGCGGATACAAGTTCTCGACCTACGCCACGTGGTGGGTGCGGCAGGCCATCACGCGCGCGATTGCGGACCAGGCGCGCACCATCCGCATTCCGGTGCACATGATCGAGACCATCAACAAGCTGATCCGGGCCTCGCGCCAGTTGATTCAGGAATTGGGGCGCGAGCCGACCACCGAGGAATTGGCCAAGCGCATGGACCTGCCGGTTTCCAAGGTGCGTAAGGTGCTGCGCGTGGCGCAGGAACCGATCTCGCTGGAGACTCCCGTCGGCGAAGAGGACGAATCGCACTTGGGAGATTTTCTGGTGGACCAGGCGGGCCTGTCGCCTTCCGACGCGGTGATCAATCTAAACCTGCGCGAGCAGACCGCCCAAGTGCTGAAGACCCTCACGCCGCGCGAGGAGAAGATCGTCAAGATGCGCTTCGGGCTCGAGGACGGCAGCGAGCACACCCTGGAAGAGGTCGGGCAGAACTTCGCGGTGACGCGCGAGAGAATCCGGCAGATCGAAGCGAAGGCGCTGCGCAAGCTGCGGCATCCCAGCCGCAGCCACCGGCTGCGGGCGTTTCTCGAAGACGGCAACGGCAACGGGTGACGCTGTAGGACAGGCCTCCCGGCCTGTCTTTCTGCACTCAGATCAGAGATCAGGATCCCAAATACCCGCCATTTCCAGCACGAAACTGTCGACGCGAGGCTCGCCCTCCACGCGACGCGGATCAACCAGCCGCTCCGTTGTTTGACCCGGACGGTAGATGTAGACCGTGCGCGCCTCCGGATCGATCAACCATCCTAGTCTAGCGCCGTTATCCATCCATTCCCGCATTTTGGCCTGCAGCCCCGACAACCGGTCTGAAGGGGAGCGCAGTTCCACAAAAAAGTCAGGACAAATCGGCGGAAAGCCGCGCTTCTGATCTGTCCTAACTAAGAGTTGCAATCCGCGATCGGAGAACCCAGGATACGTGTGCGGAGCGCGCCGCTCCATTCGGAAGCATGTAAAGAACGCTGGAATCGAAAGCCCTTCCACGGTCATCACGCCTGCTCCAATCGTAAAGTTGCGCGACTATTTCTGCGTTGCGCGCGGAGTTCTCCCATCCGCTGTGCGGTAGGATCAGGATCTTCCCAGCGGCGGTACGCTCGATGCGCAGGTCCCGATGGGCCCAGCAGTAGCGCTGAAAATCGGCATCGCTCCGGCTTGGCATCATTTGCATCGCATCCATGATATACGATTGTGTTATTCGGGAGGCACTATGGAACGACGAACCTTTCTACTGGGCGCCGGTCTGGTTTCGATGGGCGCGCGCGCGGCAAACGACACCGTCGGCATTGGAGTGATCGGCCTCGGCGGACGCGGACGGGATCACCTCAAGTATTACAGCAAGCTGCCGAACGCGCGCGTGGTGGCCATCTGCGATGTGAACCAGGCGCAGACCGAGCGCGCCGCGCAGATCGTCGAGAAGCTCGGGGGCAGCCAGCCGCATGTTCATCAGGACCTGCGCAAGCTCTTCGAGGACAAAGACGTCGACGCGGTGTCCATCGCCACGCCCAATCATTGGCACGCACTGGCCACCATATGGGCTTGTCAGGCCGGCAAAGACGTTTATTGCGAGAAGCCGGCCTGCTACAACCTTTTCGAAGGCCGCGCCATGGAGGCGGCGGCGCGCAAATCCAAACGCATGGTGCAGATCGGGATGCAGGGCCGCACCATCGCGCACAAGCAGCGCGCCATGGATCTGTTGCACTCGGGCGCCATCGGGCAGGTCTATATGGCGCGCGGCATCTGCTTCAAACGCCGGCCGTCGATTGGCCACACGCCCGCTGAGCCGGTCCCGCCGGGACTCAATTGGGACCTTTTCCTGGGACCCGCGCCTATGCGCGAGTACACCAAGAATCGCTATCAGTACAACTGGCACTGGTTCTGGGACACCGGCAACGGCGACATCGGCAACCAGGGTATCCATGAGATGGACCTGGCGCGGCGGGGCCTGGGCCGGGACCTGCCCAAGGGCGTGGTTTCGACCGGCGGGAAATACGTTTATGAGGACGACCAGGAGACGCCCAACACCCAGATCGCCACGTTCGACTATGGGGACGCCGAATTAGTCTTCGAAGTGCGCGGACTGAACACGGGCGGGGATGCCGGCATCCCGGCTTCGGGTCCGAATTTCGTCGGCGTGACCTTTTTTGGCAGCAAGGGCTTCATGCCGGTGGATGAGCACGGTTTCCAGATTTTCCTGGGCGACAAGCGCGAGCCGGGCGAGTCGATGAAGCACGCCGAGGGCGAGATCGACGACACCATCCCGCACATGGCTAACTTCCTCAAAGCGGTGAAGAGCAGAAACCCCGCAGACCTGACCGCCGATGTCTCCGTCGGTGTAACTTCCGCCGCCTTGGTGCACATGGCCAACATCAGCTACCGGTTGGGGCGCAAGCTGAATTACGACTCCGCGTCCGGCAGCTTCGCGGGCGATGCCCAGGCCAATGCCATGATGACGCGGCCCGTGTATCGCAGTCCGTATCTGGTGACGTAAAGATGGAGGGCGGGCTTTCAGCCCGCGCGGGGGTTGAGCCCCGCCACCTGCAACCTACTGACCGAGTAACCCGAACGCCGCTACCCCATTCGGCGTCCCTACATACACCTTGCCCTTCGCGATGGTCGGCACCATGAACTTGTTGCCTGCCCCGAACTGGTCGCGTCCGTTCGGCGCCTGACTCGTGTTGTATAGCTCCTCTGCCAGATTGCTCGCCAGGTAGGCGTGCAGCACGGCGGGTGTGTTGTTCTCCACCGCCCAAAGGATACCGTTTGCCGCTCCATTGGCCGAGATACTCGGTGTGGCTCCGGGATACGGAAACTGCGTGCCGGTGGTCGAAACCGGAGTCGATGAGAGCAGCGCATTGCTGAACTGAAACGCCCGTATAGGTCCCCCCACCGCGCCGAAATAGACCCGGCCCTGGTAATAAGCCGGCATCGACCAGATACCGCCGGGCAGCGCGCCGTCCAGCTCCTGATAAATGGCACCGTCACCTGTTGGACTGAACTTACCCATATTGTCGCGGTTCACTAGATAGATGTTACTATCCTTGCCCGCTCCGATTGCCAGGTGCTGTACCTGGCCATCGGCGTCGGTCATGTCCGGCAACACCAATGCGCCGCCGGAGCCTAAGTCTTCATCCGCGTCGGATTCGGCGGTGGTATTGTACATGGTGAAATAGTCGGCCACGGTCAGTTGGCCGCCTCTGGCGGAAAGCTTGATGAAGGCGTTGCCGAAGTCGCCGTTGCTGGGAAAGCCCTGCGCGTTAAGGGTCGTGTCAAAAGTGCCGTTGGCGTCCAGAAAGTAGATGTACCCGCTGGAATCCGCCGCCAGACCGGCGCCGGCTCCCCAGATGGCGCCTTCGGCTCCGTTGGGAGTCACGTCGATCACGCTCGTTTGCGCCAGCGTCGTGGCGTTGTAGCCCATGATCCAACCGGTATAAGGAGCATAGTCGCAATGCGACGCCCATCCCAGGTACACCACCCCGCCCAGCAGCAACAATCCCGACCGTTCTTTGTATTGCTTGGGATCGAACAAAGCGTAACCGCCGCTGCTGTGCTCGCCGGTTCCCGGGTACTGTGCGGTGATTTCCACGGCGGCGGCGAGCGGGTTACCCGTATTCAGACTCACTTTGTGCAGCCGCTGATGATAATTCCACAACGCAGCACGACGCCACCACTGCGAAGCGTCCTTGCTCATGGCCACGGCGAAGATGGCGCTTTCCAACCTGCTGCCCTTAAGCGAGATGACCGGCGTCGAGGTGATGCCGATTTGGGGAGTCACCTGACCGCAGCCGCGGTCGTCGGAAGGCGTCTCACCGGCGGCGAGGAGCGTCGATTTCCAGAGCTCTGCGCCGGTGTCCGCATCCAGCGCGTACAGGCTGTCGTTCTCCGTGGCCACGATCAGCACGTTGTGCATTCCCTGGCTCGGGATAGAGACACTGGCAACGTACAGCGGTTGCGCGTCCACTACGCCGTCCAGGGTAGCCTGAAAGAGCTTGCCGAAGGTGGCCGAATTCACGTTGCTGGTAGTCAGGGTCGTTTCCGCCAGGTTTTGTCCCGTGCGGGCCAGATCGTTATGATATGTCAGCACGTTGGGCGCCGCCAGTCGAGCCACCACCAGGGACGTCAAAAGTAGACCGGATTGCAAATGCATATTAGCCCCTCTGATAGTCTGGCACTGCACAGGCTACCGCACCTGCCGACTTTTCAACGCCTTTGTGCGTATTCACACGGCTGGAAGGGAACCGCGCCAGATTTTGGGGCTGGCTCGTGGTCTGCGCGTCCGCCACCGACGCTCTCCCCTCGAAGAATCGAGTCTTTGCCAACCCTGAAGGGTACGGCTGCCCGGCTGTCTTCTACAGCGCCAGTTCCTTGTGATACATCATGTCCTTCAAGTTGAACTTGCTCTTGACCTCGAGCTGTCCCAGTTTTGTGGTGAAGAGGACTTCGCGGTCGTCCGCCGTGAGCTGCAGTACGTCGCGCGGAAAACCAAATAGCAAGGTCGGCGTTCCGGAACTGCTGATCGGCCCTTTCTGCACCACCTTGGGCTGCGCCGCAGACTTTCCCTTCGGCTCCAGATAGGTCAGGTTCTTGATACGTTCCAGCACCTCATCGCTCAAACCCTTGGATACCGCGGTGTCGCTGTCGGGGTCGTCGGAGTGTTGGCGGCCGGAAGTAAGAATGGGAACGCCGCTCACGCTGATGACATAGGCGCCGGCAAGGCCCTCCGGCAGAGGCGTCTTTAAGGCCTCTTGGACGGGTTTGGCGCTCTCCCAACGGACCGTGGCCGTGTACGACACGGGCATCGGACCGGCGCCGCCCCCGCGTCTGCCGCCACCACCCATGCCGCGGCCACCCATACCGCCGCCACCCGGGGAACCCATGCCACCGCCACCAGGGTAGCCTCCGCCGCCGCCGCCAATACCGGGGTCGCCCATGCCGCCCCCATTGCCTCCGCTGTCTCCATACTGGCGGCTCATGGCGGCCGAGGAGGCGGTGACTTGCCTGGCCCAAGGCGATTTGGTCACCAGCTTATCGATTTCTTCGGAAGACCATTCCGCTGGCTCTTTCTTGTTCCAGAAGTCCGAGCTGCCGGCGTACAGCCGTAGCGAGGTTTGAGCGCCGGCGCCAGCCGCCAGCATAAGCAGCCCGCGGCGCGTAAGTCCTGGATTTTTAAGCATAGTTATCTCCTAATAAGCTTCAGACGTTGGAAACGGCGCCTGAGGTTGCAGTAGAAATTCCGTCCGATTCTGCGAGAATGGAGTCATGCGGCACCTTGCGATCGTTCCCTTGCTCCTCGCGCTTCTGCTGCCGGTGCGGTTGCCGGCGCAGTATTACCCCCGACGTGGGCCAGTCGCGGCCACCGCGCGCTCGGGTCCCTATAACGGCCCCGCGGTCACCTTCAACGGGACGGTGAAGGCGCTTACCAAGAAGGAACTCGTCGTGGACCTGGATCGCCCCGACCCCGACGCGGAGCAGCAGAGCCTCACCTTCCGCTTGTCCAAGAAGACCAAGTTTCTGAAAGGCGATCAACCGGTAAAGCCATCCGATATCGAAGCCGGCACGCACATCACGCTGGATGCCACCAGAGACGGCGACCTGAAGTTCTCGGCGCTGAACGTGATGCTCGCTCCGCCGGGCAAACCCGCCGAGAAAGCAGAGCCGCGACCGTAAGGGAGTGCCCCATGGCCCTGCGGGCCACCAAAGATGATGAAGACGCGCCTTCGTGGGGCGGGCGCCCTCGCCCGCGGACCGGCGCCCTCGCCGGCCCAACGGCCGCAGGCCGGCGGGCTCGAGGTGCGTCTTCAACGGAGTGCCCCATGGGCCTGCGGCCCACCAAAGGTGATGAAGACGCGCCTTCGTGGGACGGGCGCCCTCGCCCGCGGGCCGGCGCCCTCGCCGGTCCAACGGCCGCAGGCCGGCGGGCTCGAGGTGCGTCTTCAACGGAGCGGTTTGTGTGAGAATGTGGATTCCGGGGAGGAGGCCGCACGATGCATATTGCATACCTCGCGATTACCGTGGCGTTCGCGCTCATGGTGTCATATTCCGGCGTCGGCAAAATCCGGCGAGATCCGCTTCAGGTTCGAGTGGTCCATGAAACGGTCGGCCTCCCCTTGAAGTACTTTCCGCTGCTGGCCGCGTGCGAGTTTGCCGGGGCAGTGGGACTCGTGATTGGAATCTGGTGGCCGCCAATCGGAATCGCCGCCGGAATCGGCCTGGTCCTCTATTTCGTGGGCGCCATCGTGTCCCATCTGCGTGTAGGCGATTTCAAAGGCATCGGGTCCGCCGCATTCATGCTGGTGTTTGCCGCGGGAGCCCTAGCCCTGCGCGCCGCGGCATTCTGACTCCTGTCTCCTGACTCCTGTCTCCCACTTATCGCCCCTTCCCCCTCTCCACCTCGCCATACACCTCGCGCTTCGACAAACCCCGGCGATGCGCCACCGTCTTGATCGCCTCCATGCGGCCCATACCCTGGGCCACGCACGCCTCCACGGCCTCGGCGAGCGGCGTGTTGTCCTCCGCCGCGCCCGTACGCTTGCCGATCAACAACGCGATCTCGCCTTTCACCGATTCGCGCGCCATCAGCGTGGCCCGGATCTCCGCCGCGGTGCCGCGCAGGAACTCCTCGTGCATCTTGGTGAGCTCCCGCGCCACCACTACCGGCCGGTCCCCTAGCACCTCCTCAACCGCCGCCAGCGCATCCACAATGCGATGCGGAGCTTCGTAGAAGATCAGCGTGGCAGTCTCGTCTTTGAGAGCCTCCAGCGCACGCAGCCGCTGGCCGGACTTGGCCGGCAGGAATCCGCCGAAATGGAAGCTGTCGGTGGCCAGACCGGATGCCGCCAGCGCGGTCAAGACCGCGGACGCGCCGGGTACCGCCTCCACGCGGATACCGTTATCGATCGCCGCACGCACCAGCCGGTAGCCTGGGTCGGAGATCAGCGGCATGCCCGCGTCGGAGACCAGTGCCACCGTCATGCCGTCGAGCAGTTTCGCCGTCAACTCCTGGCTGCGCTCCGCCTCGTTGTGCTCGTGATAACTGACCGTGGGCTTGCCGATTCCGTAACGATCCAGCAGCTTGCGTGTCTGCCGCGTGTCCTCGCAGGCGATCAGATCCGCCTCTTTCAAAATGCGCACCGCACGAAAGGTGATGTCTTCCAGGTTGCCGATGGGCGTTGCCACCAGGTACAGCGTGCCGCTCAGCGCTTCTCCTCCTTGCAGGGCGGAGCGGGCATCACCACTGGCATGTGGTCGATGTTATCCGGCCCGGCGGGCGGGCGCAGGGTCGGCATGCGCTCCACGTTCTGCGTCACACGCGCTTCCAGCAGCGGAATGGAGCAGATGGCCGTCTCTTCCGGGCTGTAACTCTTCAGGAGTTGGCGCATGGCTCGTGTGGCCTCGCGACGGGCGGCGGTCGCCGGCGGCGTCACGGTGAACTGCGGCACCCCAGGGAACCGCAGTGGCGGGGTCTGGGCAGACAGGGTCATCGCCCAAATGCCCGCCGCGATCATGCTGGTTGCTCGACGATACATATAGGCCTCCTTCCTGACTGTATGCCCCGAAGGGACGTTTCCTTTCACTCGACGGCGCGGCTACGGCTTAATCCTGACCATCACCACGCCGTGACTCGGCACCGATGCGGAAAAGCTGCCGCTCTTCTCGCCGAGGTCCTTCTTCGCCCACAGATCGCGCACCTTTGCAGGCACGTGGTCCGGATACCCGATGTCGGTCCACGAGACGGTGATGTTCGCTTCGGCGCCAGTCCGGTTCAGCAACGCCACGGCGCGGCCGCCATCCGCAAGCTGCTTGGCCCAGACTTCCAGTCCGCCGGCGCGCTTCACTCTGTGTCCCTCGCGGCCCAGCGGGTCCTGGTCGATCGCGATCACCTCCTTATTGGTGAGAATATCGTGGATGTCGGCGCTCATGCTGCGGATGTCGTTACCGGCCATCAAGGGAGCCGCCAGCAGACACCACATGCTGAAGTGCGCGCGATACTCGGTGAGGCTCATCCCGCCATTGCCGACTTCCAGCATGTCGGGATCGTTCCAGTGGCCCGGCCCGGCGTACGACTGCAGGCCGTCTTGCAAATCGAGGATTTGCACCACGCCCAGGCCTCCCCATTTCGCCGTGCCTTCCCATTTGTCGATGATGTCGCCCGTGCTGCGCCACAGGTTGCCGACGTCGCCCGCCCACAGCCAAGGCTTGGTGGACCCCCATTCGCACAGGCTGAACACGATCGGCCGGCCCGATTTCTTCAGCGCGTCGCGCATGATCGAATAGGATGCCTGCGAATCCTGCGTGCTGTGGTTGCACCAGTCGTACTTCAGATAATCGACGCCCCACGCGGCGTACTGGCGGGCATCCTGGAATTCGTAACCGCGCCCGCCGGGACGGTTTTGGCAAGTGCCCGTGCCGGCATCGGAATAAATGCCGAACTTCAACCCCTTCGCGTGCACGTAATCGGCCAGCGCCTTGATGCCCGAAGGGAAGCGCTTGGCGTCGGCCACGATGTTGCCTTGGGCGTCGCGACTCACCTGCCAGCAATCGTCGATCACGACGTACTGATAGCCGGCGTCCTGCATGCCGCTCGAAACCATGGCGTCGGCGGCCTGCTTGATCAGGTCCTCGCTCACATTGCAAGCGAACTTGTTCCAACTGTTCCAGCCCATGGGCGGCGTGCGCGCCAGTCCATTGTCAAGTGCCTGCAATTGACCGGCTGTCACCAGGAAGCCTACGGCCGCGATCCCCAAGGCAACGCGGCCGATTCGAACATTTGTATCCATGAGTCTTAATTACCACATCGCAATCCCCGGTGGGACAGGCCTCCTGGCCTGTCCTGTCTTTGCCTCAGTTCCCGGTCGTGTAGATTAACAGTACCGCAATGCACTACAATGTAGTGCATGAAGGCCGAAGTGTATAGCTGGCGCGTGTCCAGCGAACTTAAATTGGAACTGGAACGGGAGGCGCGGCTCCGCAAAGTATCGATTTCGACGGTGTTGGATGCGGCGGTCCGCAACTGGCTGCGGAATAGCGCGGACCCAGCCGATGCCGCGCAACAACTCAGGCTCCATCAAGCGGCGGCGAGTTGCTTTGGAGTCCTGGCCGGCCACAACCCCCGCCGTTCGGAGACTGCACGGGAGTCCGTCCGGCAGCGTCTCACCCGGCGCTATGCTCGGTAACGCTCTGATCGACACTGGCGCGATTCTGGCGATCCTCGACCGAACGGATCGGTGGCACCAGATCTGCGTCGACGCATTCCGTCAACTCCGGCTGCCCTTGGTAACCTCCGAGGCCGTCCTGACCGAATTGTTTCATCTGGTCGGCGATTCTCGTCCGGAGATGGAAGCGGCTTGGAAATTCGTCCGCTCCGGGGCGCTGGTAATGGCGCCGATAGAAGATTCGGAATTGCTTCACCTGGGCGCCCTGATGTCCCGCTACTGGGACCGTCCCATGGATTTCGCCGACGCCACTCTCGTCTACCTTGCGAAACGGGAATCTCAACCCACGATCCTCACCGTGGATCACGCGGACTTCGAGACATACCGGATTGAAGGGCGGCGCCGTTTCCGCGTACTTCCTGCCGAGCGACCGTAAAGCCAGTTACCAGCCTGGCCTTAGCTCCGCGCTGGGTAAGCGCCGATCGCCTACGCCTTCTGGCGCGGCGGCACGTAATCCGGCGGCAGGGCCGCGCCTTCGCCGAAGAAGTAGTCGTCCATCTGCTTCAGGAGAAACTCCTGCGCCTCCTGCGTCCCCAGGTTGAGCCGGTATTCGTTCATGATCATCTTCATGTGCTCCACCCACATCTTCCAGGCTTCCTTCGAGACGTTCTCGTAAATCTTTTGGCCCAGTGGGTGTCCCTCAAACGGAACTTCGTCCAGCCCTTGCATTTCTCTTTGAAATTTGACGCAAAACACTTTGTGCGCGCCCGGGGGCACTTCCAAACTGACCGGGTTCACCGGTCCACTGCTACATCCCATTCCTGCCTCCTCGTTTTCCAGGATACCAAGGAAGCTGTCAGCGGTCAGCTATCGGCGATTTGGAAACCGCTCCCTTACGGTCGCGGCTCGGTAACAGTCGCGTTGATTTCGCGAGGTTTACTGAGCCGCGACCGTAAGGGAGTGCCCCATGGCCCTGCGGGCCACCAAAGATGATGAAGACGCGCCTTTGTGGGGCGGGCGCCCTCGCCCGCGGACCGGCGCCCTCGCCGGTCCACCGGCCGCAGGCCGGCGGGCTCGA
>Ga0181536_10005131_pt1 | contig 13546 bp, 9 predicted proteins | sample PEATcosm2014_Bin_41_FD_121105 | JGI IMG/M metagenome (GOLD analysis project Ga0181536, IMG submission 121105) | Peatland microbial communities from MTU Mesocosm Facility, Houghton, MI, USA - PEATcosm2014_Bin17_60_metaG | ecosystem: Environmental > Terrestrial > Soil > Wetlands > Peat | place...
CGCCCTCGGCGGTGTGAATGTTGTTGGCGTAGGTGAAAATCACCTCGTGGATCGCGTCGGTCCATTGCAGCGCGACTTCGACATCGACGCCCTCGCGCACGCCCTTGAAGAAAATCACGTCGTGAATCGCTTCGTTGCTCTTGCTCAGCGTCGCGACGTACTCGGCAATTCCGCCCTGGTAGTGGAACTCTTCGGCTTTGTTGATTCGCTCGTCGCGCAGCCTGATCCGCAGTCCCGCGTTGAGGTACGCCATCTCGCGCAGATAACGCGCGATGATTTCGTACTTGAACTTTATCTCGGGAAATATCTTCGAGTCGGGCGAGAAGGTGGTCTTGGTGCCCTTGCTGTTGGTCGCGCCGCGCTCTTCGACCTTCGTTTTCGGAAGCCCGCGCTCGTAACGTTGAAAATAAATTTTGCCGTTCTTGTGAACTTCGACTTCGAACTCGTCGCTGAGTGCGTTGACCACCGACGCGCCCACCCCATGCAGTCCACCCGAAACTTTGTAGGCGGTCTTTTCGAACTTGCCGCCGGCGTGAAGCATCGTGTGCACGACTTCCAGCGCCGAGCGCTTTTCCGTCGGATGCATATCGACCGGGATCCCGCGGCCGTTGTCCTCCACCGAAATCCGATCGTCGCTCAGAATTACGACGTTGATCTCCGTGCAGAAACCGGCCAGCGCCTCGTCAACCGAGTTGTCCACGATCTCGGTGACGAGATGATGCAATCCCCGCTCGGCCGTGTCGCCGATGTACATCCCGGGACGTTTGCGAACTGCTTCGAGTCCTTCCAGTACCTTGATGGACTCGGCGCCATAGCCGTCAGACGATTGTTTATTTGGCATAGAAAAGGACAAGCGATGAAGTACCTTTCCGCATCCCCACCACCGGTCAAAATACTATTCGTTTACGGGATAAAAGTAAAGGAACAACCGACCGTCCGATCAGTTAATCAAACAGTATTTGAGTTATCCGCCCATGGATAGGAAAGCATCCAATCAGTGGGCGTTTTTCAGCCCATCGACGCGACGCAATAAGGGCCTTTTTGGAAAAGCGGGCCGTGCCGAGAACAGAACATTATTTTGCGAAAATGATACGCACACAAACCGACTCCGTGAAGCAGTGAAAAGTCGGTAGTGGGTCAGTTTGAAATCCGGGGCCATTGAGCGATGCGTCTGCGCTGGCTCTGCGCGATAATGGCCGCATGGCGGGAAAACTCAAGAAACGCCCGCGCGACCCGCTCGCGCTCGCGAAACTCATCGGAGACATTGCAACAGGTCAGACGGCCGATACCGTGCCCGATGACCGAAATTCTGCCGCTGTTGCCCTTGGGAAGCTCGGCGGAGCGAAGGGCGGGAAAGCCCGCGCCGACAAGTTGACGCCAGCAAAGCGAAGGCAGATTGCACGAAAGGCAGCCCGAAAGAGAGGAGTTAGCTGAGGCTGTTTTCAAATTGCTTCAGAACGACCAAGTGATCTGCGGTAGTTAGCGGCGCTTGAGAAAAGAATTTATTATCCGAAAATTGCGAGCCAACGCGCCGCTCTATCGCGAACGGTGTCGGCGCTGGCGGCTGCTTATTTAATGTGTCTATGAACATTATGATACTGGCCGGTTCATATTCAGGGCTGTCGATCCCGTACTTGGATAAATGGTGCTGGACCGTCTGCCCCAGAGATTTCAAATTCGGGAACCCTTGATTGAGCGGTACGTCGAAAACCACTTCAAGTTGACTGTGATAGAAGGTTGGAAATGTCTCGGTAGCGTCCACATGGTATTTGCGCTTGGCCCAACTCATTAGATCGTCAAGAAATGCAACGCCGTCGTCAGTGGATCGTTTGGTGAGAACACCAATAGAAGTAACTCTGGCGTCGATATAAGTAATATTCAGTTGGTCTATGGGTATCGATCGGCCTTTCCGAGAGAATCTGCCAGATTGAAAACCGGCCATTAATCCGACCTGCTGATTTACTTGCGGGCCAACATCAAAGTGATACCTACGTTTAATGGCACCCTGAAATTCACTAACCACGGGGTCAAGCAATCTCGGCTTAAACGAACGGATCACAGAGGCCGACAATACAGTATGGTTTTTCATGGAGGTGTTGGCGTCTCAAAATTGTCTTTCTGAAACCTAAATAGCGGATCGCCGTCGTGGAGAACTTGCGGTGGCCGATACTGTTGGAGTGGCCGCGTAACATCCGAAAAAGGCAGGTTCTCATCAAGGAAGTTAAGCGAAACTTTCAATTGCGCGTTCATGCCAGCTAAGAACTCTGCGATGCTATTTAATTCCCAATTTCCGGTCGCGGCGATCCAACGATTCACAACCGATGGCGATTTACCTATGCGGTGCGCCAGTTCCTTTTGGCTAAGTCCACTTCGCAAAAACGCCTCCAAGATCAGTACGTGAACGTCATTTTGGAGTCTTCCGCGAAAATAGACTAAAGCGGTCTCAGGAAGTGTCTCTGCTTTAATGACATCAGAGAGAAACGACTGGCTCCGAGACGTAGTCATTGGCTTTTCTCCCTTCTTTGAACGGGTTTCGCGACAACAAGCGGCCCCACTCTAAGGACACTCTTAAGCTTGCTTCATCGTAGTCAATACCTGGTCGGTCATCTCGGAAGAGAGCAACAAATCTGTTCCATTCGGCGAATCGTCCAAAGACCCTCTGCTGAGGATCAGAACCACGGATGCGGAATTCCCAGACTTCGCGCTTTCGATAGAGGCGCTTTAAATTCGCGTTACGTGCTTTCGTCTTGGCTTTTGCTTGCAGAGCGACCGTGATTGCTGCGCCAGAGACAAAACGGTCAAGGTCAATCTGCATATCCATGCTTAGATTCTCATCGCGTTCACTCTGCCACGGCCCCATAATGAATTTATGCAAGTCAGCCTCAACGTAGATCCTCCGAATTTTTGGGACCGGATCAAACGGTTCATACAAAATGAGCTTCGGCGGCTGCTCATTGCACCGTTTTTTAATATCCTCTAAAGTTGACATATAAGTCAATCAAAACTCAACCGCTGGAGAACCGCGATATGTAAGTTTTGAAACTGACCCATACCCGAAAAGTCGAAAAGTCAAAAGGTCGAAATGGAAGAATTGGCCCGCGTTCAATCGACTTGGCGCAGCTCGATTAGCATCTCCTGCGGGCCGATGTAGCCGACTTTGCGCTGCGTCACCTTGCCGGCAGAATCGATCAGCATCGTCGTCGGCACGCCCTGGATTTCGAACTTGCTGGTCAGCGCTTCGGTGGCCTTGTCTTGCGCGGTCAGATTCGCCTTCATCCGCACGAAGCGCTTTGCCTCGCTGACCACGGATGGATCGACAAAGGTCGAATGCTCCATCTCGCGGCATGGGATGCACCAGTCGGCGCTGAAATCGATCAGCACGGGCTTGCGCGCTTCGGCCGCCGACGCCAGCCGCTCGGGGTTGAACGGCTCGAAGCGAAGCTTCTCCGGCGCGTGGCGCGGATAGAGCAGGATCGCGAGTGCTCCCACCGCAGCTATTCCCAGCGCTGACCTCAGCACCAGGAACGGTCGCCAGCTTCTCCCCTCGCGCGAAATGAAACCGAGGTAAATCCCCACACCGGCCGCGTAATACGGCAGGATTCGAGTCATCAGGTTGTTCGGGATGACCGGATCGAGAAAGTAGAGCGCGAGTCCGACGAGCACGAACCCGAAAAGATGCTCGACCCAGGCAAGCCATTCGCCCGAACGCGGCAGCCGGCGGATATGCCCGGCCGCCATCGCCAGCCCGACGTATGGAACGCCAAGTCCCAGCGCCAGCGTGAAGAACAGCGCGAAACCGAAAAGCGCGCTCCCGCTTCTCTCCACCATCAGCAGCAAGCCCAGCACGATCGGGCCGATGCATGGCGCCGCGACCACGCCCATCCCCAGGCCCATCAGGAACGCGCCCGCGTATCCGGGGTGGGCCGCGCCCGCCCGCTGCAGCATCCAGTTCGGCGGCTGCAAGACGAACAAACCGAAGCACGACGCCGCCAGCGCCAGCAGCATCATGGACAGCGCGACGAGCACCAACGGATTGCGCATCGCAGCGCCGAACAATCCGCCCGACATGGCGACGGCGACGCCCACCGCCGAGAACATCAGCGCGATTCCGAGCACGAAAAATATCGCCAGAAACATCACGCGGCGATGGCCTCCGCCCTGGCTGCCGAAATACGCGATCGTCACGCCGATCAGCGGATAGACGCAGGGCGTCAGATTCAACGCGAGGCCGCCAAGAAATACCGCGAGGAAGCCGAGGAACCATCCATGATTGGCGAAGATGTCCGCGACCGCGGCGCCGGAATCATCGCCACCGCCGATACCGCCGCTCTTCGCGCCTCCCGTGCCTATGGCGCCCAGCGCTCCCGCCGCCGCGCCCGGAGCCGCCAGCGCGACCGTCGTGCTGACGGAAGCCGGCCGCAGGCATTCGTTGTTGTTGCAGCCCTGGTAGTCGATGGTAACCGTGAGCGCGTCGCCCGGCTTCGGCGCGAAGTCGGCAGCCGCCTTGAGCGGCGCCTCAAACTTGATATCGCCTCCGAACACCGAGATTTTGTCGCCGCCGGCCGCGATTTCGAGCGTCATCGTTTGCGCCGGCGGATACTTGATTGCGCCCGGCGTTACGCTGGCCGGGCCGCTGACCTCGAGCTTGGTCGGGATGTAATCCTCGCTGAGCGGCTTGTCGGAATTGATATGCCATCCCGCGATCACCTGCGCGGCGACTTTGAGCGTGCCGGCGCCGCCGGCCCGAAGCGGAGGATCAATCGTGGCGGAGGTGATCTTTACGAGTTCATTCGCCTTCGGATTAGCATGCGCCGCCGGCGCGAAAATCAACCAGGCGAGCGCAAACACTGCCGATACGATCGAGGCCCGCCAGAACGGACGAGCCTTTGTACCGTGGGTGAACAATCGGGATTCGCGCGAGATCATTTGTCAGTAGTTAGAACGTCATCGGCGCAGCTCTGGTTCCATCCGCGCAGTCCGCCGCTACCTGGCGGCGGCGCTCTGCTTGCCGTTGGTTGAAAGCGGAACCGATCCCACGACCTCCAAGCCGTAGCCCGGCAGATTGGCAAGCCGCGGCGTCGCATCGGACATGATAATCATCTTGCGCACACCCACGTCGCGGAGAATCTGCGCGCCGATTCCGTAATCGCGGAAATCTGCCTCGGGCGCGTTGACCCGCGTAGTTGCCCGGCGCGCCGGGCGCCCGCCCTCAAAATCCGACGCCAGTGCGTTGGACTCGCGCTTGAGGTACAACAGCACGCCCTCGCCGGCCGCCGAGATTCGTTCCATCGCGGAGCGCAGCAGGTTGCGGGTGTTGCGAACGGAGTAGCCGAACACGTCGCCCGGCAGATACTCGCGATGCGCCCGAACCAGAATCGGCTTGGCCGGATCCACCTTGCCCATCACCAGCACCAGGTGCTCGGTGTGATCGATCAGATTGCGATAGACGATCGCGCTGAACTCGCCGAACGCGGTCGGCAGCTTCGCCTGCGCGATCCGCTGGACCATCGTCTCGTTGCGCAGCCGGTACTCGATGATGTCCGCGACCGTGACAATCTTGAGCCCGTGCACTTTGGCGAACTCGACCAGGTCGTCGCGCCGCGCCATCGTGCCGTCTTCCTTCAGAATCTCGCAGATGACGCCCGCCGGCTTGAGTCCCGCCAGCCGCGCGAGGTCAACCGCGCCTTCGGTCTGCCCCGTGCGCACCAGCACGCCGCCGTCGCGCGCGCGCAGCGGATAGACGTAGCCGGGCGTGATGAACTCGGCGCCGCTGGCGTCCTCGCGCACCGCCTGCAAAATCGTGGTCGCGCGATCCTGCGCCGAGATTCCCGACCCCGACGCTCGCCGCGCGGTGATCGCCGTCGTGAACGCCGTCCCCAGCGGCGCCTGGTTGTCGCCAACCATCATGCTGAGCCCGAGTCTGTCTATTCGCTCCGCCGACATCGGCAGGCAGATCAGCCCGCGCCCGAACCTGGCCATGAAGTTGACCGCCTCGGGGGTGACTTTTTCGGCCGCCATGCACAAATCGCCCTCGTTCTCGCGCTGTTCGTCATCCATCAGGATGATCATGTGGCCGCGGCGGGTCTCATCGAGTGCTTCCTCGATCGAAATGAACGGCGCGGGGGCTTTCTTACGGGGACTTATCTCACCAAACATTTGTGCGGCTCTCGATAAACTCTTACTCAACTATATACCGCCAGCAAGCATCCTCGAAGCCTGCGCGATGCTATCTTGGGCGCCGTGGCGGTGGAAATTACTACGGCGGTCCTGCTGGCTGCCGGGCGCGGCAAACGCCTGGGCGCTCTGACCGCCGAGACTCCGAAAACGCTGCTCGATGTCGCCGGTTCACCGCTGATTACGCATATCGCCGACGCGCTCGCAGGGGCAGGACTGACGCACTTCATCGTCGTGGTGGGCTACCTGTCGGAGCAAATCGAGGGATGGGCGAAAACTTATGCGCGCGAAAATCCGGGAATCGAAATCATAACCGTCAGGCAGCCGCAATTGAACGGGACCGGTGGCGCGATGCTTGCGGCCAGCGCGCATCTTGCAGGCCTGCCGCGCTTCGTCTTCGGATGGGCCGATATTCTGATGGACCGCGCGAACTACCCGCGCTTCGTTCATCACGCGCGGATCGACGAGTACGATTTGATGCTCGCGGTGAATCGCGTCAAGGATCCGTTCCGCGGCGCCGCCGTCTATGTGACCCCGCAGATGATGGTCGAGCGCCTCGACGAAAAACCGGCGCCCGGAACCGCCAGGACCGAATGGAACAACGCGGGGCTTTTCGCCAGCAGCCAGGTAATTTTCGACTACCTCGCGCGGCTCGAACCGTCGGTGCGCGGCGAACTCGAACTGCCCGGTGCAATCGCGCAAATGATCGCCGACGGTCGCGTCGTGCGCGCGCTTGATATGCGTGGATTCTGGAGCGACGTCGGCACGCCCGAAGACCTCGAGGCGGCGCGCGCCTGGTTCAAGCCAAAGAGGAAGCGGCGATGAGTATCCCCGACGGATGGGACGCCGGAGAGTTGGCGCGCGCTGCCTGCCTCGCCGCTCGAGTCCGCGCCGGTGGCGACGCGCGAATCTTCGCGGCCCGCGCGCCCGGCCGCGTCAATCTAATCGGCGAGCACACGGACTACAGCGGCCTGCCCGTGCTGCCGGTCGCGATCGATCGATCCACAATCGTCGTCGCCGCCGCCATCACGGCAGCCGAAATCGAACTGGCGAACGCCGACCCCGGCTGGTCCTCGCGCCGTTTTGCAATCGCACGAAAGATCCCATCATACGAAACCGGCGATTGGGCGAACTACGTCAAGGCCGCGATCCAGGGAGTGATCGATCACTTCTCTGCGCGCGGCATCTTCACTGAAAATTTGCGGGGCGCATCGATGGTCGTCGATGGCTGCGTGCCGCCCGCCGCGGGGCTGTCGTCATCGGCCGCGCTCACGGTTTCGACCGCGATGGCATTCATGGCGGTCAACGAACTCGAACTCGACCCGATCGAAACCGCAACGATGGTTGCGCGCAGCGAATGGTACGTCGGGACGCGCGCGGGCGGGATGGACCAGGCGGCGTCGATTCTCGGCCGTCGCGACCATGCGCTGTTTATCGAGTTCGACCCGATCCGCGTGCGCGCGGTGAAGATGCCGCCGAACGCCGCACTGGTCGTGGCGGACAGTGGGGAAATAGCGGACAAGTCGGGGATGGTGCGCGCGCAATACAATCGGCGCGTCGTCGAATGCGCGCTGGCGGCGCGAATTCTCGGGCGCGCGCTCAAGCTCGATGGCGTGACGATCCTTGGCGACGTGGTTCGCGCATCACCCGGATGGAACGCGGCGGAACTCGTCGAGAAACTCGCGGCGGCCGCGCCCGCGCGGCTCGGCGCAGATCTGAAAGAGGCGGCGAGCATCCTGGGCGTTTCGCAGCCGGTGCTCGACGCAGAGTTGCTCGGCCGGGGGCCGACTCGGATCGCTCTGGATTCGAGCCGCCCGCTGGAAATTCTGAAACGTGCGCGGCATGTCTTGTGCGAGACCGAGCGGGTGATTCGTGCGGCGGACGTGCTCGAGGCGGGCGGCCTCGATGAAATGGGAAAGCTGATGAATGCGTCGCATCAGAGTCTCGCGGATGACTTCGAATGCAGCACGGAGCGGCTCGACGCGATCGTGGAATGCGCACGGCGCGGCGGCGCGTTCGGCGCGCGGCTGACGGGCGCGGGCTTCGGCGGTTCGATTGTTGCGTTGTGCGACGTGGCGAGCGCGGACGCGGTGATCGAATCGATCGATCGCGGATATTACGCGAAGCTGGACCCCGGCGCGCCAAGTGGGAATTGGCGGGCCGTGTTGCACGCGGGCGCGGGTGCGAGCGTGATCGATTTACCAACAGCTTAACGCTTGAGGCGCAGGATGCGCGCGGAGTGCGGCGGGAGATCGATCGTATCGAAGATTTCAGTTTTCTCGTTGCGGGCCAGATCCAGCGCTACCATTTCGCCGGCGCCCAGCTTCAGATCGGATGTTTGCACGCGTGCTGGTGCCTCGCCGCGATTCAGGAGCATCGCGATCGCGCCGCCGGTGGCGGTTTCAGCGATCAGGCCGCGCACGTCGCCGGTGGCCATCAGATCGAGCGCGAGTACCGGTTCGCGCGCCGCGTTGGAATCGATCTCGGCGGCGATTTGCGCGACGGCGCGAAACAGTTTTCCCGCCTCGGCGTCAAGCAGGCTCATGTCGTCGGAGATTAGGAGCATCCCGCCGCTGGCGGATGGTCGCGGCCAGCGCTGCGCGTTCGTCGCCGCTGAGGCTGGTTTCGCGCGCCCGCAGCATCAGGCAGTCAGGGTCGTTCAGCCACAGGCGGCGATGCATGAAGCTGCGCGCGACGATCGCGTCGAGCGCATAGACGGTTGACGGGTCGCCGGCTCCGGAAGCGGTCGAGCCCCAGAACGGGGAAACGTCGGGGCCGATGCGCATCCCGTCCACGACGCCGATCGCCTGGCCAGTCGGGCAGCCGCATCCGAGGATGAACGCGTCGTCGCCGGCGCCGGCGCGAATCGCCTCGAGGCCGTGGCGCAAGGTCTCGCCGCGCGTGAGATTATTTGGATCGTGACGCCGGCCGGGCGAGGCGGCGGCGTAGAGAAAATCGAGTTTCAAGTACGAGTAGCCGAAATCGCGGGTGAGCTTCGTGAACAGATGGCGGATATGCGCGCGAAACGCCGGGTTGCTCGCGTCGAGCGCGTACGCGAACGCGTCGTCGCTCGTGGTCCAATTCGGGTTGTAGCCGGCGCGAACCGGTTCGCCGGTCTCCTCGTGCATGATGAACCAGTCGGGATGCTCGATCATCAGGCGCGAGTCGCGGGCGGCAAGAAACGGCGCGGTCCAGATGCCGGCTTTGAAGCCGGCGGCGCGAATTTCGCCGGCGATTTTCTTCAGCCCACCCGGAAATTTGGCGTTGGTCGTATCCCAGTCGCCGAGCGCGGACTGAAAGCCGTCGTCGAGTTGAATCACGTCCAGTGGAAACTCGGAGCGCATCGCTTCGAGCGACTTGATGTTGGCGCGGAGCGCGTCCTCGGTGATCTCGTGAAAGTAGTGGTACCAGGAGCACCATCCGCGCTGAAACGGCGCGCCGACCCGCGCGTTCATCCATCGCCCGGCCGCGTCGGCCCATCGCGCGGCCAGACGCGCGGCGGACTCATCGGCGGCGGCGATGAACAGCGGATCGAGTTCGCGATGCGCGCCCGGCGCGAGAGTTACATCGTCGAGGATCGCGCGTGCGATTATTTTTTCAGGGCTCGACACGGTGAGGGTCGAAAGCGAAGTGGCGGCGCCGATGAATCCGGCCAGGACGCGCTCCCCGGCAGATAGACTCTCGACGATTGTGAAAAGTTCAGAGGTATCCGCCTCGGGGAATTCAGGCGGGCGAGTCGATTCACTCTGATGATTGACGCGAATGACGAAATGGACAGCGTCGCGCGGATGGTTTTTTTGTGACGCGCGTACGTCGCATCCGCCCGACGCGCTCCATGACTGGTATCCGTGCTTGAAGAATCGGGCCGGAGAGGACGGCGCGAAACCGGTTGAGACTTCGAAGATTGCAGACGTGAGCCGAACCGGATCGGCGCCGCGATTGGCGACGGTTGCGCGCACGATGGCGCCGCCGAGTGCGTGTTCGAGACGGGCAGAGATTGCGAGTCCGTCGCGGATGGCGCTCGATTCGCGCGTGCCGGATGGCGCATCGAGATCGTGCGCGCGCGCGTGGCCGGCGGCGTCGATGAAGCGGAGCTCGATTCGCGACAGGAGTGCGTTCGTCACGTGGTGAGAGTTGCAAAGAGACGAGATCGCGGCAAGGCAGGGGTGACCCCTGCACCCAATGTTAAAACAAATGAGATGCGCAAAGATCTACAGCCAGCCGAGCGAGCCAAAGACAATTGCGAGCAAGAGGGAAACGGAGGCCAATCCACCCACGATGCTCCATCGCTTCGTTTCAGTTTCAGCGTCATGCGCCCACGCAGCGACCGCGAAAAACCAGGCGTATCCGAAGATGACAATCAGGATCAGTCCCGCGCCAAGATTCCAAAAGGGCCAGTACCAGTTCAGGTAGCCCCATCGATTCAGCACGACTTCCAGGATCACCGATGCGACCGATTGTCCGAAGATCAAGACCAATCGGCTGTTCAAGCCGAGTATTTTCGCGCGTGGATTTGCCGGCAGCAGCTTCGCAAACGCCATCCCGTAGATCAAAAACAACAGCGTGGTTTCGGCGTTGAGCCCGACCAGGATCTGATAGGAGGTGTGCCCGGTCTCGACCCATAACGGCGCGCGTCCGCTCCAAAACAAAATCGCCGAATTGACCAGTTCGTTAATCCAGTCGGCAAACCAAAGCGCCAGCCCCGCCGCGATCACGTTCCATCGCCGCGCCATGATCTCGCCCGAATAGATGAACAAGGTCAGGACTAGCAGGTACACGATTGTCCAGTCGAAATTGGCGGAGATTCGCAGGACGGCGAGCGCCGCGCGTGCCGGGTCGGTCATATTCTCAGACCTCCTGCCTGGAATGTACTTGACGGCGCAAGACGCGCGACAGGAGTGCGTTCGTCACGTGGTGAGAGTTGCAAAGAGACGAGATCGCGGCAAGTGGCCGGGGGGGTGGCTTGTGTGGGAGCGGGGCGGTCTTTGATAATCTAGCCGCCGTGCCGAGACATTCGCGAAAACATAAGGACGCAGATATCGACGCGCGTGCCGAGGCCGTCCGCGCACTTCCGCCGATCGACGAATGCCTCCGGGCCGCGGAGAAGAATCCCGCTCTCGCCGGATTCAGCCGCATCTACCTCAAACTGATGGTGCAGCGGGCGCAGGCGGAATTTCGCGCCGCGATTCTTTCGGGACGCGACACGCAGCGGCGCGATCGGGCCGCGATGGTCGATGCGGTGGCGCGCGCGGTCGCGCGCGCCGTCGCCGCCGACGAGCCGCGGCTTGGGCCGGTGGTGAACGCGACGGGAGTCGTGCTGCATACGAATCTCGGCCGCGCGATCCTGGCGGAATCGGCGATCGAGGCGGTCGAGATGGCGGCGCGATCTGCGGTCAACCTGGAATACGATCTCGAAACCGGCGCGCGCGGCGACCGGGATACGATCGTCGAGGACGAGATTTGCGCGCTTACGGGGGCCGAGGCGGCGACCGTGGTAAATAACAACGCCGCGGCGGTTGTGCTCGCGCTTAACTCGCTCGCCGACGGGCGCGAAGTAATAGTATCGCGCGGCGAGATGATCGAGATTGGCGGATCGTTTCGATTGCCCGACGTGATGGCCAAAAGCGGCGCGATAATCCGCGAAGTCGGGACCACCAATCGGACCCATCCGGGGGATTACGCCGATGCGATCGGTCCGGAAACGGCCCTCCTGCTGAAGGTGCATCCGTCGAACTACCGCGTGGTCGGCTTCACCAGCGAAGTGACGCTGGAAGAGCTGGTCGAAATCGGGCGCGCGCGCGGAATCGACGTGATGGAGGATCTCGGCGCGGGGGCGATTGTCGATCTGACGGATTTCGCAATCCCGCGCGAACCTTTGGTGCGCGAGCGAATTGCGGCGGGCGCTGCGATTGTCACCTTCTCGGGCGACAAGCTGCTGGGCGGTCCGCAGGCGGGCGTGATTGCCGGGCAACGCGGGCCGATCGAACGAATCAAGCGCAATCCCCTGAAGCGGGCGCTCCGATGCGACAAGCTGACGATTGCGGCGCTCGAGGCGACTCTTCGGCTGTACCTTCGCTCGGGCGACCTCGGTGAGGAGCTGCCGACGATCCGACTCCTGGGGCGGCGTGCAAGTGAGATTGGCGCAATCGCGCCGCGCGCGCGGGAGATAGTGGCGGAGCGGCTGGGCGGAGATTACTTGGTCGAAATAGTCGATGCGGCTTCGCAGGTCGGCTCGGGCGCGATGCCGGTCGAGGAATTGAAGTCGGTTGCGCTTCGCGTGAGCCATCCGGAGAAATCCGCCGATGCGATCGCGGCGATGTTTCGGCGCGCGCGAATTATCGGGCGGGTGGTCGATGATTCGTTCCGTCTCGATTTGCGCACGATTGAGGATCCGGCGGTTTTCGCGGTGAAGCTGGAAACTGACTAGGATTGCAAAAGTTCGAGCGCCAGGCGGGTTGAACGCGGTGAAATAATGAAATTCGGAACATTTTTGTATCAGACGCCGCCCAACGCTATCGCGGCGGTCGCTCGCAAAGCCGAGGAGAGCGGTTTCGAATCAATCTGGATCCCGGAGCACATTATTTTGCCCGTAACCTACCGCTCGCCGTATCCGTATTCATCCAGTGGCAGGATGAGTGCGCCGCCGGAGACGCCGCTGCACGATCCGATGCTGGCGCTGGCGTTCGTCGCCGGGGTAATCGCCAGGCAGTGATCGCGAGCGGACAGTATTACGCTGCGAGCTTTGCGCAGCCTGTTGGCGTGTCGCAATTCGCGCGGATATCATCGAAACTTGCGCCGGAGGAGCGCTTACCAAGATGAAAAGGTGCCCGCGCTGCGAAAAAACCTTCCCTGACTCGGAAACCTTTTGCGAAGCTGACGGAACCGCGCTGGTGCAGGCGGGTCCCGCCTTTGCCGAAGGGGCGGCCGCCACCGGCGCGGGCGAATTCGGCGAGCAAATCGAATGTCCGGTATGCGGCGGCAAGGCGCAGCCGGGGGAACTGATCTGCAACTTCTGCGGCGCGCGGCTCGGGATAGAATCGGCGGCGCCGTCGTACACACCGCCGCCATCGTCGGCGCCGCCGCGGGGCCGGACGACGGTTCGGCGCGATGCGTCGCCGTCGATGCGCATCACGGGCAAAATGCCGGACGGCGACAACGACGGCGAAGAAGAAAGCCGCAGGCGGTTCGGCTTCGTTTGGTACTTGATCGCGGCGATAGTCGCGCTGGGGGGTGGCGCGTGGCTCGCGCTTCATCTCAGCACCAAGCCCGCGCAGGCCCCGGTGGCCAACGCGTCGCCGGCGGCGGTCGCGTCGGTGACAGCGCCGGCGCCCAGTGGGCCGTTGGTGGCGTTGTCGAAGGCGATGGGGGTGCA
>Ga0181536_10005134_pt1 | contig 13541 bp, 8 predicted proteins | sample PEATcosm2014_Bin_41_FD_121105 | JGI IMG/M metagenome (GOLD analysis project Ga0181536, IMG submission 121105) | Peatland microbial communities from MTU Mesocosm Facility, Houghton, MI, USA - PEATcosm2014_Bin17_60_metaG | ecosystem: Environmental > Terrestrial > Soil > Wetlands > Peat | place...
ACTGGTAAACAGGCATTGGCCGAACAATCAGATCACCGGACAGCCGCTGAAGTTCCTTTGCCAGCTCGACGTCTTTCAGTGGATGGCAGTGATCCACTTCCTGACATTCGAGTCTTGGGCTGAAAAAGGTGAGGCCCGCTCCAACGAAGATTACTACTGGTTCAGCGGCGCCGGCGGGCGTCGGATGTTTGAATGGCCCCATCGGTTGCAGGTGTGGTTTGATCCCGATTTCAGGGAAAGCTGTTTTGGGGCCAATGCCTTCATGCTGGTCGAGGGTGACCCGCTGTGGGAAGAGGACGCCTTTCCGCGCGAGGAAGTCGTGGCAGCGATCGCCGAGAAGAACAGGGAGGCCGAGGCCGTCAACTATGCCTGCCAGCAAACGCTGCCGCGGTTGCAGCTCCTGGCTCCCAAGCTCGGGTTTGACATCGAACAGCCCGAGAGCGGCCGAAACCCGATCTCAGATCGATTGCGCGACCAGCTCGACAGGGACCCGCTGTTCTGCGGCAACGCAGAAATCACCCTGTTCGGCCGCGCCTCCAGCCAGCAGGAACCTGTGCGGTTCCTCAACCCCTACCCTGGCCACCCTCATCGGTTAACTCCATTCCTGTGCTGGGGCAGCCAGGAGCACGATATCACCTATCAGATATACGCTGCGCTCAAAACATTTCAAAACCAGTGGGTCGAGTGTAAAGTGGACTCATCCTGCACCTGACTGGAGCCCATTCGCAAGAAGATCAAAAACCCGGGATTTTAGGGGAAAGGCAGACAGATGGAACTGCCAAGGATTGAACACCGTGAAGCCTATGGCCGTGGCCGGAGCGCTGCCGGCAGCCGAAGTCGCAGATGGAGAATGAGCAACAAGATTCACATTCGTCCCGTTGACGAGGGCTTTACCTACGACGGGATACTGAAATTACGGACCCACTTTATCGACCCAGAGGTGGCCGCCGAGATTCACATCCTTGGTGCATTTTCAGGTGATGAGCTGATTGGTACCATCGTCTATGACTGGATGAAGGTATATGACGGCCGCCCGGACAAGGAACTCTACGTTCTGGATGCCTACGTCCTGCCTAAATGGTGCCGCCGGCGGGTGTTCACGCGACTCTTCCATGCCATGACGCAGCATCACCAGGGCTGCCGGGTCGGAGGACACTTCGTGGAGCCCCATCTCGAAAGGATGGCAAACCGATATAACCAAACCATTGGAGGGGTTCCAACAATAATATGCTTAAATGGGACATACGGAGTGCAATTTGGAAAGCTCCGCACACGGCAATTTGCCGGCGCAAAAGGCAGGAAGGAGGCGCAAAAAATCAAGGCCGCCACCCTCCGAGGCGAGTTGGCGGAGTTAACCGAGACAGTTAAGTGAGAATTCTCATTGCATCTGGGGACGCAACTCTTCCGCTCACCGAAGCGGTCTGCACTTAAAGTGATTACAAAAAAGCCGAAGCAGCGGGAACCAAAGACCATCCGAGCGATCGATTGGTCGAGGGCACGCTACCTGGGCGGGGGAGGGTATGCCGCAATCTTCAAGGTAGGATCAAATACGGTTGCGAAGGTTGGGGTTGTCGACGAGATAGAGGCGGAAATGCAGCGTGCCTACGCCAAGCTGAAGGCAGCCCTGCCCGTGCTGGATTACAAGCCGGGGCTCATTCTCCCCCGAAGAATTAGAAGGAAGACATGTCCCTGCCACGGGCCACGGAAGGAGATCGTTGCCTGCGGCGAGAACTGCGCCTGCGAATCCGAGCTGGATGTGCTGCTGATGCCGCTGGCCGACATGAACATTACGTTCAAAGAGGCCACAGACCTAATGGCCCTCATGTCCGAGCTGCAGCAGGAGCACCCGGAGCAGCGTCCCTGGGACGATCGAATGTCTAACTGCGCGAAGTACCAAGGAAAGGCCGTCGCTTTGGACTTTGGAGGCGCCCAATAAAACGCTACCTTTTGAGAGAAATCATTCGCATCCCCGGCAGGCGCCTGGTCATCTGCCCGGAGCTGGACAACGGGAACCTCGCCATCGAGAACCCGTCCGGCATTCCAGTCGGATCGCTTTGGTGGCGCCCGAGCGGAAAGGTGACGATCCACCTGGAGCACCTGGAAATCTCAGAAGTTTATCAGCGCCAGGGGTTGGGAGAGGCCCTCCTGCGTGAGTTTCTGCGTTGCCTTCCAAAAATCCACCCGAAGACGAAGTACCTGACAGGCAATGTCACCTCCCAAGGGGCATTTCGGCTGTTGCGGAAGGTGCTCGGATCCGAACGCAATGGAGCAGACATCACGGATTTACCCATGCGTTCACCCAAGAACTGGCTCAAAACACGGCGCCGAGTCTTAGCCCGCTTTCGCGTTCCTGCATGACCTCGAAGCGCCAAGCCATCATCGATCAATTCCGGGCAGCCGCCCAATCCTGCTTGAACACCGCGCAGGACTTGGAAACGGGCGCGGTTTTGACTCTGGATCCCAAGGGGAGCAAGAGGTTCAATGAACAGGCAGCCAGTTACCGGCGACGCGCGGACAGTTTCTCCAAAGCCAGGGGGCTCGGCCACCTTCGGCCTCGGCTTGCACGCGCCGAGCCTTACCCTCAGGGAGGTTGGTACCAGCGTGCCGCGTAATTTGCGCGGCTGCCGGCTCGCTGGGTTGCTCTTCTTGCCTTCCCAAGCTCATGGCCGCGTCAAGACCTGATCGGTCAGATCCAAAAATATTCCTTGTCTGCCTCTTTCTTCATCGAAAGCCAGCTGGTGGACGGGTAAACAACAACAACTCCACTGAACCCGCTGGAGCGCGCCGGGCACAGTATAGAATCAAACACAAGCTATGACTTTAAAGATACCAGTTACCCTGCTGAAGAATTGCATTTTGGAAAATAAGGACCTCGTGCAGTCGTCCAGGCGCACGACGCAGATGTTCCTGGAGGTTGAGCACCGACACCTCAGCGAAAAAGACCGAAATGCCTTGTTCATGGCCTGCCAGGGGCAGCAGGATAAAACCCCGGAGCTGAAGCGCCTGCAGCGCCAGCTGAAGAGCCTCTTGGACATCGCCAAGAATCCCACGGGCACAAAAGTTCAGACTTTGGGGGCCTTCAAGGACGCTTTGACGTTGTTGCTCAAGGAGTTGCCCAACAAGTGGGTTTACAGGTTCGACAAAGAACTGAGGCGTTGGGCTCCGTACTTTGTGGAACGGATCAAAGAAAGCAGCCCCACCCGCTACGGATTGCCCAGTGTGGACCTGGAAATGGCTGCCGTGCTGCTGGGAGAGCGCACAGAAGAAAAAACATATTTCCACAACTGCGATATTCGAGGAAAAACGACAGCCCATATTCTGGAGGATGCCGGCATTCGCACCGAGACCCACGAACTTAACGCAGAGTTCCAGGAACACCTCGATCTTTTTCAGAAGTATACGAAGAAAACAGGAGAACAGTTCACCGCAGTCGCATGGGTACAGACCAGGGAATCGGAAAACAGTTGGCAGCCTGAAGTATATCATGTCCCTGTCGATCCAGAGCGTCCGGCCCAATTAGTCATGGACCACACCAGCATTGCTAAGCCATCGAAAGACGACCTTCATGCCGATGCGTCCTTTTGGGAAGAACAGGCCGACTACGACCGGGAAACGTCGACCGAAAAAGGGGGCGAGGCCATCTCCCTGCCCGAGCATCCGATCGTTTACATGTACGATTTGCAAACTCACGAGGAGGTAATCGTCCACATCGCCGACATCGCGCCCTATAAGTACCAAACCGATATTAAAAAGCTGTTGGTGCTGCCCAAGGAAGAAAAGCGACTCCTGGAGGTCCTCCGGGAAGGGATACATCTCTCCGACAGGGACGTCATCAGTGGCAAGACCGGAGGGTGCCTCATAATCATCAGAGGCGACCCAGGCCTGGGGAAGACCTTAAGCGCCCAGGTCTTCGCTGAGGAAAACGAGCGTCCGCTGTACGAAGTTCAGTGCGCGCAGCTTGGCATCCAGCCGGCGGAAGTCGAAAAGAACCTGCGCAAAGCACTGCTTCGTTCCAGGCGATGGAACGCCATCCTGCTCATCAACGAGGCCGACGTCTACGTGCGCAAGCGCGGAGAGGACATCGTCCAAAATGCGATCGTGGGGGTGTTCCTCCGGCTTTTGGAATCTCTGGACGGCATCTGCTTCCTCACCACCAATCAGGGCACGACCATCGACGACGCGATCTACTCTCGGGCAATGGTGCATTTGAAGTATGATTACCCCGACGAGGAGGGACGCTTCGCCATCTGCCGCGACCAGAGCATGCTGCAAAAGCTGCCCATCACCGATGAGGTTGCGCGCGCGCTGACCAAGGAGCACAAGCTGTCCGGCCGCGATATACGGCAGCTCGTTAAGCTGGCCAGGCTGCTGCACCTGAGCGAAGGAAACAGCATCCAACTCAAGGATCTGGAGTGGGCCCTCCGGTGGCGCGATACGGGGCTGAAAAAGAAGAAATCCGAATGAAAATCACCCCTGAATCTACGGTCACAGTGAGCTGCAAGTGCGCAGAGTGCAAAGGCGTCGGTGTCATTCCGAACCCGATCTGGGTCGAGTTTAACCGCGAGGTCAAAGAGGGAAGAACCAGCGCCGATCAGATGGAGCCCTGGTTCATCAGCAAGGGAGCGGCAGAAAAGCAGACCTCCATGGGATCGATCTGTTGGAGACTTCCGCCCGATGAAATTCCCTGTGGCGAATGCGAAGGCTCAGGGGTCACTTTTGCTGAGATAACGCTTCGGGAGATCGCCTCGTTCGTGAGAACTTCATCATGAACGAAACTGCGCCTGGTCGCTTCTCAATCATCCTGAAGTGGCTCTTTTGCGCATTCGTAGTCTCGCTGGCGATCTTCCAATTGTCGGGGAATATCGCAGACCCGGTATGGCGATGCCGGCCAAGACGCCGCCGTGCCCATTGACCCACAGGGCGCAGAGAAGTGGGAGCGCCGGAGCCCAGTGCCACTCTCCACGGGCCACCTGCCGGATCAACCACAGCTCGATGGCTATTCCAAGGGCTGTGAAAATCTGCGGGCGCGGAGAGCCGGCTTCAATCCCCCCATCACCCCATCGAGACGCTCGCCGTCTTGCAAAGCCCGGTTTCAGGTACTCTGCGGCTCCATCTCTAAAGTTGCAATCAGTTCTCAGAATTTCCCACCTCGCAGAGCCGTACTGCCTACAATGGGTGTATACGGCTAACGCCAAACTTAAGTCATCGGCAGAATTGGTCACATGGACGCACCAGTCAGGGAAGCAATGAGGTCGATGCAGTCCGACCTCGAAAAGCTTAACGTGCTGCTAGCGCAAATTGAAACTTGAAAACCCCATTCCAGCCTCCAAAGACGCTTGTCCGCATCCTAGCCAAAGCCAGGGAGCAGATGGCAGCGCGACTGCTGGAATACGGTATTGAGGAGCTGATCATCCTGCGGATCAAGCCGAGGCTCAAAGGGTCACCTGATGGCGATTGGCTGGCATGCTACCGGAGCTTCTCGCAATTCGGTGGGAAGCCGATTTTCTGGATCAACGCGGGGTTCATCAAGATCACAAGAAGGATCACGCCAGGAGATGCCTACGATCACCTGGTGGAGACCCTCTTTCACGAGTACGGGCATGTTATCTGCGAGTACTCCAGAGCCGATGGTGGCGCGAGCCTAAGGCCTCTCCTCCAGAAAATCGGGCTGAACGAGGAAGATTTCTGCGAGGAGTTTGCCCGGTTCATGAATCATCGGAGTTACCCAGGAGACACCTCTGGCGAAGCGTTTGAAAGCATCCTGAAGGCGTTCTTCGCATTGGCGTTCGGGCAGGAGGAGGTACTGGCGGCATGAGCATCCTCGAATGTTTTCAGCGTGGGAAGCACCTCATCGCCATCGTCCTGAGCGCCGCCGGCGAGATCGAAATCCAGAGCCACCTTCCCCTCTCCTCCATCGAACTCGGGCAAGTGCACCAGTATTGCAGTGATAAGGGCATCATGGAGCGTGCTCTGCACAACGAAAATTTACAAAGGTGCGTCACATGATCGACCGAATCAGGAGCCATTTTTTAAATGGCGCAAATCATAACGCAAAATGAGGATTGCAATCTTTTCTGACGTCCACGCTAACTTGGAAGCTTTTCTGGCTGTCCTCTCGGACATTTCCACCAGAGGATGCGACCTCCGCTTTTGCCTTGGAGACACAGTTGGTTACGGGGCAAACCCCTCCGAATGCGTAGCTTTGTTAAAGGCAAACAGCATCCCATCCCTGAAAGGTAACCACGACGAGGCCGCCGGCTTGGACATCCCGCTTGGACTTTTCAACCCGCAGGCTGCGGCAGCCATGCAGTGGACCCGAAATGCCCTCAAGCGCAAGGAGCGCGACTGGCTCCTGGAGCTGCCCTATCAGATGAGCCTGCCGGAGCACCGCATGACTTTGTACCATGCCAACGGTTTCGAACCTGAGGGTTGGGAGTACGTGTGCAGAAAGACTGACGCTTCTCTGATGTTGACCCTGCGCGAGCAAAAGACCCCGCTGGTGTTCATTGGGCACACCCACGCTGCAGCAGCATATGCCGCAAAACCCAGCGGGAAACCCCAGGATATCGTCTGGAACAGTTTTCAACTTCAGGACGGCACGCGCTACGTTATAAACGTGGGCAGCATTGGCCAGCCGCGGGATAAAAACCCAAAGGCTTGCTACGTCATCTACGATACGGCGGCAAAAACCATCAACTTTATTCGCCTCGATTACCCCATCGCCCGAGCGCAGGATAAAATCATCGCAGCCAAGCTCCCCGAAAGGCTCGCCAAGCGTCTCTCAACAGGAACCTAAAGACGTGAAAACAATCCCGCCAGTTGGAACCTTTATTCGGGTCGTGCGCCAGCCTGCAGATTCCCACATCAGCACCGTCACGGGCCTCCGCGGGTGGATCCACGGCCTAGCATGATTCGAGGCGAATATTGGATTGTGGACAGTGACGTTTGGTACGCCGACGGAACATACGGCGACACGGACCATCGCACCCACGCCTTGCAATATATCCGGTATGTCATATTGATGGAGCTTGGGTGGAACGGGGAATCCGATTCGCTGTGCGATGGCTCTGTATTCCGAGAAGAGCTTATAAAAACAATCGGGTGCTGCAGCATGCCAGACGTCCTGGAACGGCTTCAAGCTGATTGCGCCCACCCCGAGCAAGCCATCCTGCTGCTGTCGGCTGCGTTTGAATACTCTGAACCGCGCGAGGCCGTAATGCGCGAGTTGGGGATCATGGACTCCTCCCCGGAAGAGATCGCAGTTTTCGCATCAGGGCGATGCAGGGATGGCACACATGCCGAGAATTTGAGCGTGGTACTGCTCTCCCCTTACTACGAAGATAAGAGCGCCGCAATGTCCAAGTGGATGGCTGAGTTGATCTGTAAGGAAAAGAAAGCCCTCCTTGCTCTTCTTCAGGTCAGGCCTTGACCTCAAACGAGCGGGTTTTGCTTACGTTGCAGGATGCTCCCGGTTCCCACATGAGCCACTTGGTGAAGCAGAGAGCTCGTGAGTGCCCCTTGCGAGGCCCTGCTTCCATCCGCGACCTTTTCCTCTGGACTTACGCGCAATCCGTTAAGCACAGGTCAATCTTCATCGCAGAGCTGCGCAACCCGAGTTTAACACCAGTCCCCAATACATTTTCGGCGAACAAAAAGCCGAGTGAATATCACGACGGAATCATGCAGTTTGATCGAGCAGAACGGAACCCCGTTCTCTACGCGCTTCAACCATGAGCAGCTAGAGCCAGACGATGATTTGCTCTTAGTGACGGACCTTTTTTGCGGCGCTGGGGGGACGTCAACGGGAATTTTGAAGGCAGGATTTTTGCTTAGGAGGAACATGCAACTCCTGGCCATAAACCACTGGCCTTCAGCAATCGCCACGCACAGCTTGAATCACCCCCACGTTCGGCATCTCTGCGAGTCACTGGATAGCATCGATCCTCGCAAAGAAGTTAAAAGACTCCATCTGTTGGCCGCGTCGCCGGAATGCACGCATCACTCGTCTGCCCGGGGTGGAAAACCATGCAGCGACCAGTCGCGTGCGACTGCCTGGCACGTACTCAGATGGGCGGAGGCGGTGCCGACAGAGAACATCATGATCGAAAACGTGCCTGAGCTCCTGACCTGGGGACCCCTTGACGACCACGGCAGACCCATCAAGAAGAAAAAAGGACAAATCTTCGATGCGTTCATCAATTCCCTCCGCTCCCTCAATTACAACGTCGACTGGCGCATTATAAACTGCGCGGATTACGGGGATCCGACGCTGAGGCAGCGCCTTATCATCCTGTGCCGCAAGGACAAGGCGGTCATCTGGCCAGACTCCTCGCACGCCGATCCGGACAACTGCCCGCCAGACAAGCTGCCTTGGCGAGCGGCCCGCGGAATCATCGACTGGGATTTGGCAGGAAACAGCATCTTTGGCCGGAAGAGGCCGCTCAAGCCAACTACACTGCTTAGAGTTCTCTACGGGGTCAAGAGGTTCAGCCACCTAAATCCGCAGCCATTTCTGATCCAGCTGCGAGGCACAAGTCCAAGCCACATCCGCAGCAGTGCCAGGTCGTTGGACGACCCCCTGCCCACCATCACGGCCGGAGGGTTCCACACAGCTCTAATACAGCCATTTTTGATTCATACCACCCATCAGGGGAGCAATCGGCGCTGCCATTCGCTGGACAGGCCCGCTCCCACCATTACGGGAGCCAACCGAGGCGAGCTGGCGCTGGTCGAGCCTCGGGTAACCAGGATGAACAACATCGAGATCGAAGGGGCCATAGAGGCTGTCCTCGAGGATGACCGCTACCGGCTGGTGGATACTGGGACGAAGAAGACCGTTGCTGAGATGGACATCCTTTTGCGTATGCTCCAACCACACGAGCTCGCGGCTGGCATGAGCTTCCCAGTGGATTACGTTTTCACCGGCAAAAACAAGGGGGAAAAGGTCAAGCAGATTGGGAATGCTGTTCCGGTAGAAACAGCGGCTGCCATGGCAGGCGCGCTTTTGGCAGAGCACGCCTTGCATTTGAAGTGAGCAAAGGTTGGCACTTTAGACATAACCGGCAGCAGTTATAGAAGATCCGCATGCACCAGCGACGCCTTAGTTAGACTGTAATAAGTTACCTTTCTGGTTGTAAAAGGGGAACTAGTTAACATAATATACCATGCGTGCTAATGTGCCATTTTTCGATCCGCTGCTTTCCAACCTACGGAAGCTGCGGGGCTTCACGGTAGTTGAAGTGACGATCGCAGTCTGTGCCATCGTCATCCTGTCTGCCATCACAATCATAAGGGTGGGCGAGGTGCGAGACGCCGCCCTGGACGCCCAATCCAAAGCAGATGCCTCCGCATTGCAGCTGGCCTATGACCGCGCCGTGAACTACCAGCTGGATATCTTGACCAACGATTCTGTCCTGGTCTTCGCTACCAACGCCTACGAGTGGGCTCTGATCTCGCAGATACCGAGCGCAAACTCGCTCTCCAAGATATTCCTGGCGCCGGGGAGCCATATAACCAACGACACGGCGGCCTTCATCACCCGGACCAACACGTCCAACCAGCCCGTCCCGCCACCGACCGTGGCGTTCATCAGCCCGACCAGCGGGCAGACGTTCCTGGCCGGCCAGAACATCACTTTATCGGTCACCGTGTCCTCTTCGGAGTACATCAGCCAGGTCGTGTTCTTCGACAACGGGACGACCGTCGGCGCCGCGGCCGTTGCGCCCTACAACCTCACCATCACCACCCCGGAGGGACCCCACATCTTCTCCGCAATCGCCACATCCGAGAGCGGCCAGACCGGGACGAACCAGGTTGCGGCCACGGTCAACCCCAACGTCCCCCCGCTCGTCTACCTGTACCAGCCGACGGCCGGCAGCTACCCATATACGGCTTCCCTGACTCTGCAGGCGGTCGCCTCGGACCCGAACGCCGGCGGCGGGATCACCAAGCTGAGCATCTTTGCCGGGAGCAACCAGATCGCGACCACGAGCGCTGGCACGTATTCTGGTACTTGGACAGGGCCTCCCGGCATTTACTCCTTCGTCGCCAAGGCCTGGGACGTGGGCAACGCGATGACGGTCTCCGCCCCCGTCGCCGTCACCCTCCTGGCGCTCAACCCGCCCACCGTCACGCTGAACAGCCCTTCGGATGGCCAGAGCTTCGTATCGCCCACCACCGTTCCACTGCGGGTGACTGCCTCTGCCGACGGCGGGCCGGTGGCTCAGGTCCAGTACGTCATCACCAGCGGTCCCACCTTCACCGTCACCAGCTTCCCGTTCTCATACGACTGGGTCAACCCGTCCGCCGGAAACTACAGCATCCAGGCGTTTGCCTACGACAACAGCGGCGCCCGCGGGCAGTCCGCCTCAAGCTCCATCACGGTGACCCAGGATGCTCCGCCAGCCGTGGGCCTCATCCCCACCAACGGGAGCAGCTTCATCACCCCGATCACCATCTCCGTCACCGCCACGGCCACCAGCTCGAGCAGCACGGTCACGAACGTGAGCATCCTGATCAACGGCAACGCCGTGAGCTCATCTTCATCCTCTTACACCTACTCCTGGGTCAACCCGTATGCCGGGACTTACACCGTCTGCGCCGTCGCAACCGACAGCCACGGCGTCACGGCATCCTCGGCGACGAACCAGGTCACCATCGCCCAGGACCAGCCCCCCTCTGTAGTATTAACCAACCCCACCAACGGGGCAACATACTTGACTCCAGTTACCGTGCAGCTTGCGGCCACAGCCACTGACCCCGACGACGGCGTGGCCTACGTGGACTTCGTCGTGGATGGGCAGACCATCGCCACCGTCACCCAAAGCCCGTACACCTTCAACTGGGTCAACCCGATCTCGGGTTCCCACACGATCCAGGCCGTCGCATACGACTACCACACGCTCTCGACCGCATCATCCACCATCTCCGTGCTGGTCAACCAGGATCCACCGCCCGGGGTGACGCTGACCAGCCCCCCGACTGAAACGGTGCTAACCCCAACCAACATCGTACTGAGCGCGACGGCATCCGTGTCCGAGCTCAACGTCGGCGGCAGTATCGCAGGGGTGGGCTTTTACACAAACGGCGTGCTATACGCCAATATCACTGGCACGCCCTATAACAGCACCTTATACCTGCCGCTGACGGGAGCGGGGACATACACCATACAGGCAGTGGCGATGGACAACTTGGGCGTGACCAATGGAAGCTTGATATCCACCGTCACGGCCGCCCAGGACCAGCCGCCCAGCAGCGTCGCGCTGACTTCGCCCGCAAACGGGATGTCATACCTGACTCCGACCTCGGTCACTTTGACGGCGACCGCCAGCGACCCGGATGACGGAGTAGCCCGCGTGGACTTCATGGATGGCAGCTCGGTCATCGTCTCGAGCTACGCGGCACCTTACGCGTTCAGCTGGGCAAACCCTGGCACTGGAACACACAGTTTGGCTGCTGTTGCCTATGACTCGAAAGGGCTTTCTTTGACGTCCGCGGTCGTCAGCATCACGGTGACGGCAGATGTGGCGCCGCAGATCAACCTGACCGGCCCGGCGGATGGCGGCAACTACTTGAACCCGACCAACGTTGTAATGACGGCCACCGCCTCGTCGGAACTGTCCAGCATCAGCAAGGTCACATTTTACGTCGACAGCAGCGCATTTGCGACGGTTTACAGCGCCCCCTACACCACCACATGGACCAACCCGGCCTACGGGACGCACGTCATTTACGCCGCGGCCACCGACAGCCTGGGGCTCTCCACCTCCACAACCAACGTCACCATTCAGGCCGGCACCAACTATCCCCCGACCATCGCCTGGGTGACTCCGACCAACGGCCTGAGCCTCATCGTCCCGGCCAACCTCGCCCTGCAGGTGGCGGCCACGGATCCGCAGAACGAGGTGACCCTCGTGACCATCACCGACCAGTACGGGGATAGGCTCTATATGTCAACCTCCCCCGCGGGGCCGTACAGCAACACATGGGCGGCCGGAGTGGGCACGTATAATTTGGCCGCCACGGTTTACGACCAGCACGGAGCCTCCGATTCGTCGACGATCCAGGTCACCGGCATCCAGAGCCAGGCTCCGAGCGTGGCGCTGATCTCGCCAACGAGCGGGGCATCCTACACGGCTCCCGCCAGCGTGACCATCACGGCCAGCGCCAATGACGCGCAAACGGGAAATGGAGTGTCCAAGGTTGAGCTGTACGCCAATGGGACCTTGATTGCCTCCGCCAACTCTGACACGATCACGACCAACTGGACTGCGGGCGAGGGTTCATACGCGATTACGGCCAAGGCCTGCGACAACTTTAATGCCTCGCAAGTTTCCGCGCCCGTCAGCGTCACGGTCAACGGCCCGGTGGCACCAGTGGTGGTCTTAAATTCTCCGGCCAACGGAACCATCCTCACCAACCTGGATGATGGAGGGGCCAGCGTCAACATGGGCGTCACGATCACCGACTCGAACTCGGGATTCTTGATCTCAACGATCGTTTTCTACGACGGCAGCACGCAGCTCACAGAGACGACCGGAGCCACCAACTTCACGGACACAACACTGGCCAACGGCTCGCACTCGCTCTGGGCCAAGGTCACCGACAGCTATTCGCAGGTGGGCTGCAGCCAAACCAACAGCATCACGATTCAAGCGGTCGCCAGCGGGAACTTGGAAGCGCCTTCAGTCACCATCTCCAGCTCCGTTGCCAGTGGAACTATCGTGCCCACGGGGACGCCGATTACGTTGACGGCGACCGCAGTCAACAACGGGAATGGAGGATCCATTGCGGACGTGCAAATCATGGTCAATGGCAGCTCTGTCGCCACTCTCACCAGCGCCCCATACACGTACGTGTGGACGCCAGTGAGCGCCGCGACCAACACGATCGAAGCCGTCGCATACACGGCTCTGAACGTGCCCGGTGCCTCGACCAACATCTCCCTCATATCGTTCGTCAACCAGGCGCCCACCGTGGCGCTGGTCACGCCGGTGGCCAATCAGACCTTCCTGGGGCCGACCACGGTCGCCTTCCAGGCGAGGGCATCTGGGTTTTATGGCGCCATCCAACGGGTTGACTTCACTGCCAACGGCAGCGTGGTCGGATCGGCGGCCACCGCCACCGGGGGATATTACACCTTTGCCTGGTCGAACTGCACCGTCGGCAGCTACCCCGTTTACGCCGCCGCATATGATGTTTACGGCGCGCACACGAATACAACGCCCATCACCATCAATGTGTCCCAGCTCCAGCCGCCGACATCGGTGGCCATCACCAGCCCCTCCAGCGGAGCAAATTTGCCGACGCCCTACAACGTCGTCATCAGCGCCACGGCCGTGGATGACGCCGACGGCATCGCCTCGGTCACCCTCCTCACCAACGGCGTCCCGCTGACCACGCTGACGGTATCGCCATACTCCTACACCTGGGTCAACCCGCCGGCAGCCGGCTACAACCTCGCGGCCATCGCGCAGAACAACGGCGGCCTGACCCTGACGTCGGCCGTGGTCAGCGTCACCATATCCACGGCCACCGCGCCG
>Ga0181536_10005136_pt1 | contig 13539 bp, 9 predicted proteins | sample PEATcosm2014_Bin_41_FD_121105 | JGI IMG/M metagenome (GOLD analysis project Ga0181536, IMG submission 121105) | Peatland microbial communities from MTU Mesocosm Facility, Houghton, MI, USA - PEATcosm2014_Bin17_60_metaG | ecosystem: Environmental > Terrestrial > Soil > Wetlands > Peat | place...
CCGGCGGCTTCGGGCCGTTGTAATTCGGGAACGCCGGGCGATGCGGCATGGGCGCGGGATGATCCTTCATCTGCTGCATGGCGACGGCCACCGCGCGCTCCAGTTGCGGGTCGTGGCCGTCGTGCATGGCTTTAGGATCGAGCTCCACTTCCACGTCCGGCGTCACGCCTTTGTTCTCCACGTCCCACTGGCCTTCGGGATTGAAGAAGCCGAAGCTGGGCGCGGTGACGGTGCCCCCATCCATCAGCGGCGGGTACGAGCCCACTCCCACCAGGCCCCCCCAAGTGCGTTTGCCCACCAGCGTGCCGACCTTGTTGTAGTGGAACATCCACGGCATGCAATCGCCACCCGAGCCGGCGAATTCATTGATGATCATTACCTTCGGCCCGAAGATGGCGGCCGCCGGCGTGCGATAGATCGCGCCGTAGCGCGGGCTCCAGAAGCCTTCGAGCGGGCGGCTGAGCACGTCGATCACGTAATCGGCCACCTGCCCGCCGCTGTTGAACCGCTCATCGATGATGGCGCCCTCCTTATCGGATTGCGCGAAATAATAGCGCGTGAAACTGGCGAGACCGCCCTGGCCGGTATCGGGCATATAAGCGTAGGCCAGCTTGCCGCCGCTCAATTCATCCACTTTCCGGCGGTTGCCTTCGATCCAGGCTTGCGTGCGCAACTGCGTTTCGCTGGCCACCGGGACCACCGTGATGTCGCGCGCGTTGGCGCCCGATGGATCGGCGCCGATGCGCAACGTGACGCGCTTGCCGGCGGTGTTTTCGAGCAGCCGGGAGACATCGTCCCTGGCGGCGAGCGATTCGCCGTTGACCGCCAGCAAGTAGTCTCCGGTGTTGACGTTGAGGCCGGGAACCGCCAGCGGCGCCTGCAGATTGGGGTTCCAACTTTCGCCGGTGTAGATGCGTTTGAAGCGGTATCGCCCATTCGAGATTTCATAATCCGCGCCCAGCAACCCGCCGCTGACGGCCCGCGCCGTGGGGATATTTCCGCCGCCGCCGCGCAGGTGTCCCACGGTCATATCGCTGATCATGTCGTGGATGAGGTAGTTGAGGTCGGTGCGCGAGCCGAGCGAATCCAGATACTTTTCGTACTCCTTTTCGGCATCCGCCACGTTCACGCCGTGCAGGTTCGGATCGTAGAAATAACTGCGCTCGATGCGCCACACTTCGTGATACATCTGTTTCCACTCGGCGATCGGATCGACGTGCACTTCCACGTCGTTGAGCTTGAGCGCGCCTTCACCGGCTTTTACCGGCGCGGCCGCGGAGACGATCACGAACTGCGGTCCCGGCGCAGCCTCTCCGCCGCGTCCGCCGCGTCCGCCGCCGCCACCACCCATGCGCAGCAGCATCTTGTCGCCATTGGCCGAAAGGTCGAAGGAGCCGACGCCGTCGGCCAGTTTCTCCAGCTTGCGAGCCTTGAGGTCGTAGCGCGAGAGCGTGGCTCCGCCACCCGCTGCGCCGCCGCCCGCCGCACCGCGACCAGCGCCTTCCATGATGTAGAGGAACCCCGTCCGGCCGGACGTCAGCGAAGCATAGGAGCGCGCCGGCACGGGCAGCGCGACGATGCGCTGCTGGATCTTGTCGAAATCGATGTGGACCGGTTTGGGTGGAGTGTTGGCCGCGGCTGCGCCACCACCGCCGCCGCGCCCGCCGCGTCCACCACCGGGTGCTGCGCCTTCCGCGGGAGCCGCGCCGGGTTCCACGGCCTTCTCTTCGTCGCTCTCCGGCTCGAGCGGCGACGCCACATTGTTCGCCAGCACAATGAGGTAGACATTGCTGGTCACCTCGTGTTCGTCGCTGGTCATATCGAGCGTGCTTTGCGTGGGGCCGAAATTGGTGCTGGCCGTAAAGTACAGGTACTGGCCGTCGCGGTCGAATGCCGGATGCCGCGCGTCGCTCAGGCCGTCGGTCACCTGCTGGCTCTTGCCGCTGTCCATCGAATAGATGGCAATGGCGTGCAGCCGGTTAGGCAGCGACTTGGAATAAGCGATCCACTTGGAATCGCCCGACCAGGCGAAATCGACGCCGCCTTCGCTGATGAAGTCGGTGTCCACGTTAGTCAGCTTGCCGGAGGCCACCTCCAGGTCCCACAGGTGGAGTTGGTTGTCGCCAAAGGCTATGTGCTTGCCGTCCGGCGACCACTTGGGATTCGAATAGTAGGCCGAATGGCCCGCCAGCGCGAGCTTGCGCGTTTCGCCTTCCCCGGTCTGCGATTTGAGGTGCAGCGCGTATTCGCCCGATTCATCCGAGAAGTAAGCCACCGTCTTACCGTCCGGCGACCAGGAGGGCGAACGCTCCATGACGCCCGGCGAGTTAGTGAGATTGCGAATGTCGCCCTTCTCGGCGGGCGCCGTGAGAATTTCGCCGTGCGCCTCAAAAACCGCGCGTACGCCGGTGGCGGAGATCCTGGCATCGCGAATCTCACGCGCCACGTTCTGGAAATGCGGCCGCACTTCGGTGAGGTCGGCCGCCATCTCAACGGGCACCTGGTGCTCCTTCTGCGCGGCGATGTCGTAAATATGAATCTGCCCGAACTGTTCGTAGACGATGCCGCCCGGCCCGGCCGTGGCGTATTCGATATCTTTCCACGGATTCTTGATGAGCTGGTCCACCTTCTTGCCGCGCGGATCGTACTGGAAGAGAGTCACCGGCCCATTGCGGTCGGAGAGGAAATAGATCTTGTCGCCGATCCACATCGGGTCGAAATCGTTGGAATCGGTGCGCGGGATCTTTTCGGTCTTCAAGTCCGCGAAATCCACCGTCCAGATGTAGCTGGCGCGCCCGCCGCGGTAGCGCTTCCACGAAACGAAGTTATTGCCGTCGGCGGCGAACTGCCCGCCGTCCAGCGGCTGGTACGCCATGCGCTTCATATCCGGCGAATAGGAGCCCCGGTAGGCCATGGGCAGCGGCAGCGCTTCGGGCAGGCCACCCTCCGGCGCGACGGTAAAGAGCTGCGTATAGCGCGAGTAGCTTTCGCGGTTGGAGCGGAAGAGGATTCGCTTGCCGTCCGGCGACCAGCCCACCACCACGTCCGCGTCGGGATGATAGGTGACGCGCTGGGGAATGCCGCCCGCGGCCGGCACGGTGAAGACATCGGTATTGCCATCGTACTCACCCGAGAACGCGATGGTCTCTCCATCCGGAGAGAAGGCCGCGGCGCTCTCCTGGCCGGCGCCGACGGTGAGCCGCGTGGCGATGCCGCCCTGGCGGCCGACGGTCCACAAATCGCCCGCGTAAGAAAAGACGATCGCCGTCTTATTCATGGCCGGTTTCTGCAGCAGATGGACAGTCCCCGACGCGCCGAACATAGTGGCGACGAAGAAAAGCGCAAATGGAATCCGATACTTCATACTCGAACCTCCGGTTGTTCAGTGTATCAAAGGGGGCGGTGAGACGCGGCACAGAACCGCGGGCGATCGCAAACCGCCGGGATAGGATGGTGGAAGGGTGTATACTTAAGTCGGCCTGTGAATTCAAAGTAAGAATTCCAGGTCAAGACTTGCCCGCTGGAGCCTCCTGAAAATGCGACACGCGATGGGGGCTATCCCCTTGTTATTAGCCGTCGGCGCACTGCCGGCATTGGCACAGACGTTGCCAGCCTCTTGCGGAGCGGCCGGCGCGAGCAGCTATACGCCTCCCGCGGTGACCATTCCCGCGGTGGTTCTCAATCGCGGCACGGTGATCACGGTCACAAATGCCACGATGCTGATTAATGGCGACACGTCGTCGGTGGCGGCGCTGGTGGCCAATCCCGGGCCGGACGGGATTTCTCTCCAGGAAGCGGTCATAGCCACGAACAACGACCCCGGCATTTGGAACATCCAGTTCGCCACTGCCCTGAAGGGCTCCATCATCGTCCTCGATTCCGGGCCCAATATCCCGGGATTGTCCTTCTTATCCGGGGGCAACGTCACCATCAACGGGGACATCGATGGCGACGGACAGCCCGATATCACGCTCACCAGCTTGTCTGGCACGGCCACTGTTTTTGTCGCTTCCGGGGGCAACACTCTCAACGGGCTTGCTATCCAGGGGTGTGAGAACTGTGTTACGGTCCGGGGTCCTGCGAGTTTGGGGCTACCCACGGCCCCCGGGACGACGTTTTCCAACATCACCATCAGCAACCTGGTGATGACGAACGTGCAGAATGCCGCAATCTTGTTCTCTCCAAACAACGGCCAACCCCCCACATCCCCTACAGGGAACATCTGGGACCATGCGCTGATCACCGGCAATACAATCACCGGCAACGCCTCCGGCCCGCAGTCCGGCATCGCTATGAACGTCAACAGCGGCGACACGTTGCAGCACACCACCATCGCCAACAACAGTATGGTGCTTCCGACGCCAAACGCGATTGGCATTACTGTCAGCGTGGATGGCGGGGTTGGGCCGACAAGCCAGGTGCTCGATACCTTGATCGCCAACAATGCCATTTCAGCCGCTCATCCTTCAACGGCGGTTCTCATTGGGGACGGGACTGGCACCAGCGTCTCCGGGGCCTTGATTGACGGCATGCAAATTATCGGCAACCAGGTAAGCAACACGGGCACGGCTTTCGCCGTTGGCATCGGGCTGGACGTCGGAGATTCGCCCAGCGACAATTCGTTGCCGACCCAGTACAGCGAGAATAACATTGCCAGGAACATCGGCATTCTTGCGAACACCATCGAAGGACCAGGCGTGGGAATCAGTGTTTACGCGGCATCGGGAACGACGATGAACGACGCGATCTCCAATGTTTCCATACTGGGTAATACGGTACTGAATAATGCTGCGATCCCGAACTCGCCGACTACCGGAATTGGCCTGCAAGCCGGCGGCTCCCTGGGCGCGAGCGCACCCGCGACCGGGAATTCGCTATCCAACGTGCTGGTCCAGGCGAACACCATCCACAACTCGACCCCTCCCGGAAACGCTGGCAATGGCGGCTCCTTTGAGGGCGCCATCCAGAGCGCGGGAATTTCTGTAGTGGCAGGAACGAGCGCGCAGGGAAACAGCGTCAACGGCATCTCGATTGCCAATAACGAAGTGAACACCCCGTTCGTCGGAATCGCCATTACCGGAGGAGTTGGAGACGGAACAGTTCCCGCCGGCGCCCCGACCCTCTCAGCCGACCATAATGCCGTGACTGCCGGGCAGATCTATTGCAACCAGGTGGACCAGGCTCCCACGCTCGGAGTCACGCCCTCCTCAGGAATTAAGGGCATCAACGTGGCGGCCGGAGTGGATCTGGCGAGTGGAAACCAAGTGCAGCAGTTGCTGGTGGTCGACAATCTGGTGGCGGGAGTGGCTGGCGGCGCGTCCACTTTCGCCTACCTGGGCAGTGGCGGGTCGGGGAATACGATGTCGATTTCACAAATCTCCACTCCGTGGCCTCAGTTCATGCCGGCAGGCCTGGTCAACGCTGCTACGTTTCAGCAAGATGCTTTGGCTCCCGGATCCCTGGTCAGCTTGTTCGGTAACAACCTGAACGGGGCGACGGTGCAGTTTGACGGCATTTCCGGTTTCGTGTTCTACACCTCTTCGTCGCAACTGAACTTGCAAGTGCCGTGGGAGTTGCAAGGCAAGTCGAGTACGGCGGTCACGGTTACGGCCAATTCAATCACCAGTCTGCCGCAGGCGGTCGCGGTGGGCCTGGCCGACCCCGGTATTTTCTCCCTGGGCGCGCCGCAGGGCGGGCAGGGTGCCATCGTGACTCTCGCCGGAATCGTAGTGGACGCCAACTCGCCGGCCCATGCCGGGGACTACCTGGAGGTTTACGCCAACGGGTTGGGGGCTGTGAGCAACACCCCACAGACCGGCGCCGTAGCCTTGGCAATCCCCCTTTCCGGCATGATCAGCTACCCAACTGTGACGATTGGCGGCGTGCCGGCCCCGGTCATTTTCGCAGGACTGGCGCCCGGCTTTATCGGGCTCTACCAGGTGAACCTGCAGGTACCGCAGGGAGTAGCCGCCGGAGACGCCGTTCCGGTCGTGCTTTCGACTGGCGCTATCGCTTCGAATACCGTTACCATCTCCGTGCGTTAGCCCGCATTTCTCACATCCGGCCCGATGAAGTGGCGCACGCACTCGTGCGGGCCGTGTCGAGACTTCTCTCGACACGCTGGTGCGGTACGGACAGTCTGTCGGGACCGGGCGTCGGCATGAGTGCCGACGCGGCACCGACGAGTGCGTGGGCCACATCGTCGCCACCGAATGTCTGTGAGAAGAGCGGGTTAGCCGTTGGGCGCGTCTGGCCTCTGCGCCTTATCGCTGATACCTGTAAACTTTCCCGCCCTTCATCACGAACACCACGCGGCGCACGGCGGTGATGTCTTCGAGCGGGTTGCCGTCGGTGGCCACCAGATCCGCCTGAAAGCCCGGCGCCAGGGTGCCAATCTCCTTGCCCAGGTTTAGCGATTCGGCGGAGACCGAGGTGGCGCTCAGCAGCGCATCCATGGGTTTATCGTGGGCGTCGCGCACGCGATAGATGAATTCCTCGGCGTTGCGGCCATGCGAGCCGGCGACGGCATCCGTGCCGAAGACCACCTTGACTTTAAGAGAGCGCGCGCGGCGTAGCACGTCTTCGGTGGGGGCGATGCCTTTTTCCAGCGTATCCAGGGTCTGCTGGTTGAACGTGAAGCTGTCGCGATTGTCGAGGTAGTTGTGAAGCACGAGCAGGTTGGGATCGAAATAGGTGCCGCGCTCAGCCATCAGGCGGAGGGTTTCATCGGTGAGAAAGGTGCCGTGTTCGATGGAAGTGCAGCCGGCCAGCACGGCGGCACGCGCGCCGGCATCGCCGATGGCATGCACCACGGAGCGCAGGCCCACCGCTTTGGCCTCGCTGCAGACGGCCTGGATCTGCTGGTCGGACATGCTTTGGTTGCCGCCCGCGCCAAGCCCCGTGGTGGCGAAGAGCTTAATGACGTCGGCGCCGTCCTGCTTGGTCTGGCGAACCAGGGCGCGTAAGGCATCGGGGTCGCCGGCATTCGCCTGAATCTGGCGGAAGGAAGTGAGGATGCGCGGTCCCGGCAGGAAACCGCGATTCACCATGTCGCGCACGCTGGCGTCGATGGCGGCGCCCACACTCTGGACGGTGGTGAACCCGCCGAGCAGGGTGATCCACGCGTCTTCGGCGGTATAGAGCGCGTTGTCTTCGGGCTTGCCGCCGGCGCTGACGGATTTGCGATTCGCGTCCATGTGCCAGTTGAGATGGATGTGCGTGTCGATCCATCCGGGCATCACCGTGAGACCTCGCAGATCGTAATCCGGTTTGGCCTTGCCGGCGGCCACGGTGCGGATCTGGGAGCCTTCGATGACGATTTGCCGGTTCTTCAGCACGCCGCCCTGGCCGTCGAGGATGGTGCTGGTCTGAATGACGATGGGACGAGCCGGCGCTTGGGCGAACGAGACGGCGGATGCCAGGCCGCCGGCGCAGATCAGCAACCCCGGAAGAACCTTACGCTTCATACAACCCCCTCGCGGAGGATTCACCATTATATGCGTTATACAATGGCAGACGCGGAGAGCAAAATGGAACATTACACCTGGGACAAGATGGAAAAGGAAGTGCTGAGCCCCACCATCGCACGCAAAATCATTTCCGGCGAAAAGGCGATGGTGGCTCAAGTCTTTCTGGCTAAGGGCGCGCTGGTGCCGGAACACCACCACGAGAGCGAGCAGATTACGTACATTCTGGAAGGCGCTCTGCAATTTCAAATTGACGGCCAGGAAATTGTGGTCTCCGCCGGCCAGGTCCTGCGCATCCCTTCGCACATGCCGCACGCCGCAGTGGCGCTCGAGGATACGCTCGATCTCGACATCTTCAGCCCCATTCGCCACGACTGGCTCGCCAAAGACGACGCCTACTTGAGAAAATAGCTCCATGGATCTAGGGCTTAAGGATCGCGTAGCACTGGTGGCCGCGTCGAGTGAAGGGTTGGGCAAAGCGGTCGCTTTAGGACTGGCGCGGGAAGGCGCCAAACTGGCGCTTTGCGCGCGGACTCAATCGACGCTGGACTCGACGGCCGCCGCAATCCGCCGTGAAACCGGAACCAGCGTCTTCGCCCGCGCCGTGGATGTCACGGTGTACGATGAGGTTCGACGCTTCGTGGCCGAGACGGTTGCCGAGTTCGGACGTCTGGATATTTGTGTGGCGAACTCCGGCGGGCCGCCTTCGAAGTCCTTTGCCGAAACCACCCTGGAGGACTGGCGCGCCGCCGCCCAGTTGAACCTGATGAGCACCGTCTACCTGGCTAAAGAATCGCTGCCGTTGATGCAGCAGCGGCGCTGGGGCCGCTTTATCGCGATCACCTCCGTCTCCGTGAAACAGCCGGTGGATGGGCTGATTCTTTCCAATTCGATTCGCGCCGGCGTCAGCGGCCTGGTGAAGACGCTGGCCAACGAGTATGGTCCGTCGAACGTTCTGGTGAATAATGTCTGCCCCGGTTTCACCGCCACGGCGCGGCTGATGGAGCTTGCGGACACCCTCGCCGCCAGACAAGGCGTCACGCCCGCGGAGATCGAAGGCGGTTGGGCGCGCGGGACGCCGCTCGGACGCGTAGGGCAACCGGAGGAGTTTGCCAACCTGGTGGTCTTCCTGGCATCGGAGCGCGCCAGCTATATTACGGGCGCCTCGATCGCCGTGGATGGCGGCTCGGTGAAGGGGCTCTACTGATATGCGCGTGCGCGAATTGGCCGACTGGCTTGGATCGACCTTTGAAGGCGACGGCGAAAAAGAACTTTCCGGCGTGGCGCCGCTCGATACCGCCGGGGCTTCCGACCTGGCATTTGTGGGCACTCGCAAGGCCGCGCAACAGGCCGAGGCCTCCGCGGCGGGCTGCCTTCTGGTGCCCGAGGAATGGCCCAGCCCCAGCTACCGTACGGTGATCCGCGTGTCCGAGCCGCGCACGGCTCTGGCCCGCGCGCTGAACCGCTTCTACCCGACTACCGAGTTGAAGCCCGGAATCCATCCCACGGCGGTGGTGGGTGACGATGTCGAGATCGGCGCGATGGTCTATATCGGGCCGCATGCGGTGGTCGGAAACGGCACGCGCATCGGCGTGGCCACCTCAATCGGCGCCGGCACGGTGGTGGGCAAACGCGTCAACCTGGGCGAGGGCTGCGTGCTGCACGCGAACGTCACCATCTACGACAACGTGGACATCGGCCGGCGCACCATTCTGCATTCCGGGGTGGTGATCGGCGCGGATGGTTTCGGCTACGTAATGGAGCAGGACCGCTGGCAGAAGTTCCCGCAGGTGGGCCGCGTGGAGATCGGCGACTATGTCGAGATCGGCGCCAATTCCTGCGTCGACCGCGCCGCGCTGGGAGTCACTTCCATCGGCGAGGGAACCAAGCTCGACAACCTGGTGCACGTGGGCCACAACTGCCGCATCGGCCTCCACGTGGTGGTCGCGGCGCAGACCGGTTTTTCGGGCGGCGTGGTGGTGGAGGATTACGCCGTCATCGGCGGGCAGGTGGGAATCGGCGACAAGGCCCGCATCGAAACCCGCGCCGTGCTGGGCTCGGGCTGCGGCGTTCTCACTTCCAAAATAGTGCGGTCCGGCGAAACCGTATGGGGCACGCCCGCGCGACCCCTCAAGCAGTATCTGGAACAACTGGCCAACCTGGCGCGCCTGCCGGACCTGCGGCGCGAGGTGGCGGACCTGAAGCGTCGCCTGGCGGAGCTGGAGAGGAAGGCCTGATGCTGGTGGTGGTGGGCGGCCACTCGCGCAAGATCGGAAAGACTTCCGTAGCCGCCGGGCTGATTCGCAAACTGCGCGGCCACCACTGGACGGCCGTCAAGATCACGCAGTCCGGCCAGCATGCCGGTTCCCGCGAGGCCTGCGCCAGCGGTTGCGAGCCGCCGCCGGGCGAGCCGTTCGCGCTGAGCGAAGAGCACGAGCCTGGTCCGACCGATTCCGGCCGGTTCCTGGCCGCGGGAGCCGAACGCTCCTTCTGGCTGCGTGTTTCAACGGGGGAGTTGGCGCGCGCGGCCGGCGTCTTGCAGAAGCTTTTCCAGCAGTCCAAGAACGTGATTGTGGAATCCACCGGCGTGGTGGACCTGGTTGAGCCGGACACTTTCCTGATGGTGCTGGATTTTTCCTGCGACGATTTCAAACCCTTCAGCCTGCGTTTCCTGGATCGTGCCGACGCCTTCGTGTTACTCGACCGCGGCATCAACGCGCCCTTGTGGGATGAGGTGGCCCGCGGCACGTGCGACAGCAAGCCGCGGTTCCTGGTGAAGCCGCCGCGCTATGTTACGGCGCCGATGGCGGAGTTTGTGGGGTCCCGTGGGCCCGGCGCGGCGCGATAAGGGCTGAGTCGTGATGAGATGGCGCACGCGCTGGTGCGTGCGCCGCTTTACGCCGTCACCGCGGCCATGGCCACTTGGTTGCGCCCCAGATTCTTGGCGCGATAGAGAGCCATGTCGGCTTCTCGGACGAGGACCGCGGCATCCTCCAGATCCGGCAGGGCGCGATAGGACACTCCGATACTGCAGGTCACCGGAAAAGCCCGGTTGCCGGCGGCGAAAGGCTCGGCGGCTACGGTTTCGCGGATTCTCTCCGCCTGCGCGAAAGCGCCGGCGTCCTGGCATCCCGGCAGCACGAAGAGAAACTCCTCGCCGCCATAGCGGCCCAGCGCGTCGTAGCGGCGGATGGCGGATTTCATGCGGCGCGCGGCTTCGCGAAGCACGGTGTCGCCGCCCTGGTGACCATGCGTGTCATTGATGCTCTTGAAGCGGTCCAGATCCGCCATCAGAAGAGCGACGGGCTGCTGCTCGCGGGAGCCGCGCGCCAGTTCGTTGCGCAATGTTTCGAGGATGGCTCCGTGGTTCAGCAAGCCCGTCAAGTAGTCGTGAGTGGCTTGCTCGCGCAGGGCTTCGCGCGCCGCCAGAAGTTGCTGCTGCAGATCGAGAACCCGGCGCCCGGCGCGCAGCCGGACGCGCAGTTCCTGGGGCTCAAATGGCTTGGTGAGGTAATCGTCCGCTCCCGCGTCCATGCCTTCCACCAGGTCCTGTGAAGCGCTGCGCGCGGTCAGCAGGATCATGTAGACATACGGTTCCCGTGCCACCGCGCGCACGCGGCGGCAGACCTCCACGCCGTCGAGGCCGGGCATCATCCAGTCGAGAACGGCCAGGCGCGGACCATCGCCGGCTTCGAGTGTCTGCCAGGCTTCATTGCCGTCGCGAGCGATGACAGCCTCATATCCCCACCTGGTGAGCATGGCCCGCAGCATCGATTGAGAGACCGGGTTGTCTTCGGCCGCCAGCACCTTCATGGGCGCTTGCGCTTCCAACACTCGTTGAGCGGCACTTGCCAGCTGGCGATCCAGATTCACAGATTCTCTCGGTTTTCTTATCGGTGAGAAGGTGACTTTTGAGAGAGATCAAAAGTACTAAAGGCGGAAGGCTATAATCGTTGCATGAGGTTGGCGAGGAGTGCACTGTTTTGGGCAGCCGCCTGCGCGATTGCTGCCAGTTTTCCGCAATTCTCCCTCGTCGATACCGCCGGCCGTACTCACACGCCGGCCGATTTCGCCGGCAAGCGTGCCATCGTGCTTTTCTTCGTCAGCACCGACTGTCCTCTCAGCAATAACTACGTCCCCGAATTGAATCGCATCGCGCAAGCCTATGCGCCGCGCGGGGTGGCCTTCTACGCCGTACAGGGCGATGCCACGGTGCCGGATGCGGATGTGCGGCGCCACGTCGCCGATTTCGGCTACTCCTTCCCCTATCTTTTGGATCCTGAAGAAACGCTGGCCGCTTTCACCGGCGCTGTCAGCACGCCCGAGACCGCGGTTCTTTCGCCGCGCGGCGACCTGCTTTACCTCGGACGCATCGACAACCGCCTGGAAGATTACGGCAAGCAGCGCGTCAAGATCACGGAGTTCGATCTGCGGGATTCGCTCGACGCCATCCTCGCCGGAAAGCCCGTACCGCGCTCGCGCACCAAAGCCCTGGGCTGCGCCATCACGCGAAAGAACTGATGGCGCGCGGCCCGCTTAACGCCAGCGGAACAGCTTCAGCGCCAGCCCGAAACAGACCACCATCCACGCGCCCATCACGGCGATTTGCGGGGCCACCTGCGCCAGGCCCGCGCCCCGCAGCATGCTGGAGCGCAGGGCGTCGATCACCGCCGTCAGAGGCAGCGCTTTGATGAGCGGCTGCACGGCGTCCGGAAAGCGTTGCGCCGAAAAAAACACGCCGGAGCAGATCCACATCGGCATCATCACGGCGTTCATCAGCCCGGAAGCCGCCTCGATAGTCTGCGCGCGAGAGGCGGTCAGCAGTCCCAGCGAGCAGAAGAGCATCGACCCCAGCACGCAAAGCGCCGCCAGGCCGGTGAAGGGGCCGCGCACCGGCACGTGGAACACCAGTGCGCCGAATCCGAGGACGACACCCACTTCCACCACCAGCAGAAGCAGGCGCGAGAGGATGAACGACAGCAGGTAGTCATGCCGCGGCATGGGTGTCGCCACCATGCGTTTGATGAGCTTCTTGCGGCGCGCGTCCACGATCGAAAAGCCCATGCCCCACATGGCGCTGCCCATCAGGTTCATGCCCAGCAGACCGGGGATGAGGAAGTCGATGTAGCGCGAACCGGGCTCCTGGATCAGACGGTCGGTGGAGGCCACGGGGTCGACGCGGCCCGCCGCGCGTTCCACGGCGCGGTCGGCCAGCATGCGCGCGGCGCGGCCTTCCGGATTCGTGGGGTCGTATGCGTAGACCACCGCCCCGGGCGCGCCCGGCCCGGCCACCAGCGCCACTTTACCCACGCGCAGGGCCTCTTCGGCTTCGGCCTGGGGCAACTGTGCCACGTGGAGCAGCTTCTCGCCCGCGAGCGAGCGCGCCAGTTGCGGCGTGGTAGCCGCGATGTTGAGCACCTCGGCCGGCCGGTTGCGGAATGCGATCCCCAGGCCGGCCGCCAGCAGCACGGGAAAAACGAAGACCCAGAACAGAGCTTCCGGCTCGCGGATGAATTCGCGGAAGCGCACCAGCGTCAACTGCGCCAGCGCGCCTTCGGTAAACGGCATCTTGCCCGGTTTACTCATCGCGCAGATGCCGTCCCGTCAGCGTGACGAAGACGTCCTCCAGGGTGGCGGAATGCGTGCGCAGCTCGGTGAGCGGAATTCCCTGGCGCGCCATTTCGCCGAGCAGCGCGGGAACCGCGCGGTGCAGTTCGGTGACCTGCATTCGCACCGTGCCGTTTTCCGCGTGGACGCCGCGTATGCCCTCGATTCCCGCCAGGCCGGCGGCATCGGGAACAATGGCCGACGAAAACTCCACCAGGTGTTCGGCGCCGAGGGACGCGATCAGCTCGCGCGGTGTGCCGAGGGCGATCACTTTTCCGTGATCCATGATGGCCACGCGGTCGCACAGCCGTTCGGCTTCGTCCATATAGTGGGTGGTCAGCAGAATGGTGCGGCCGGCCAGTTTGAAGCGCTCGATCAGTTCCCACAGTTGGCGCCGCGCCTGTGGGTCCAGGCCCGTGGTGGGCTCGTCCAGGAACAGGAAATCGGGTGCGCCCACCAGCGCGCA
>Ga0181536_10005141_pt1 | contig 13527 bp, 9 predicted proteins | sample PEATcosm2014_Bin_41_FD_121105 | JGI IMG/M metagenome (GOLD analysis project Ga0181536, IMG submission 121105) | Peatland microbial communities from MTU Mesocosm Facility, Houghton, MI, USA - PEATcosm2014_Bin17_60_metaG | ecosystem: Environmental > Terrestrial > Soil > Wetlands > Peat | place...
GGGTTCGGCGAGTGCTCCGGCGAGGAGGAGTTCGCCGCGGAGATGGGCTTCGCGGGCGAGGAGGAGATGCGCGTCGCGAAAAGGGGCGCGGCGTTCGACGAAGTTATCGGCTACTTCGTAGAAGAGGGCGAAATAGGGCATGGCGTTTCCCTGACGAGAGATAGGGTATCACGGTGGGGAGAAAGGGGCGGGGACGGGAGCATTCAGTTGAGAGTTATCAGCGATCAAGCGATCAGGAAGCAGGAAAAGATGACGCCCCCGACCGGATCGGGGTAAACGCCGGCGCAGAGAACGCGGAGGAGCGCAGAGGGAAGAGGGACCCAAGACCCAGGCACACACTCCGTGCCTGGGGCACCCGGCGAATACGGTAGGTTAGTGGGGAGGGGAAGATGGGAGGGTTAGTTTTTTCTGGGCGGATTCGCGAAGGCCTTCTGCGTCGGGATATTTGGTGTAGTGGGCTAGGGTATCGAGGGCTTTCTGGGCGTTTTGACGGGCGAGGTCGATTTGGCCGTTGGCGAGATAGGCGTCGCCGAGACTGTCGTAGACGTTGGGGGAATCGGGGTAGGCGGCGACGTTGAGCTTGAAGAGATCGATGGCGGCTTTGATGTCGCCAGCTTGCAGATAATCGTAACCGAGGCGGTTCATGATGGGCTCGGTGAAGATGACTTCCTTGGGATAGCGCTGGCGAGCTTCGGCGAAGAGCTGGGCGGCTTTGGCGGGGCCACCCGGCTGGTCGAGAAGATCGAGAAAGTGGTTTTGGTGTTCGGCGAGGACGGGGGCGCGGGTGGGGGGAACGGTGGGATGCGCGCTGAGAGCGTTGGTGAGCCAGGAGACGATGTCGCCGGGAAGATCCTTGTGCAGGGCGAAGAGCTCGACGCCGTGACCGCCTTTGGGGAAATGTTCAAACTTGTTGATGGGGTTGGTGGAGAAGCTGTAGATCCATTCCATCAATTCGACGACGCCGGGATCGGGATCGTCATCGGCGACGGCGGCGAAAAGCGGGAGATTGGGATTCTTGCGGAGGAATTCGCGGCCGGGGCGACCGGTGCCTTCGGAGAGGAGGACGAGGGCTTTGACTTCAGGATGGCGACTGGCGAGGAGGACGGCTTGGTGGACACCACAACTGGCGCCACCAGCGGCCATGATGGAGGGAGTGACGCTGGGTTGCGCGGTGAGGTAGGCGTAGGCGGTGTCTACGTCGATGGGGAATTTTTTGTCGAAGACTTCCTGGATTTGCTCGTTGGTGAGTTTGTCGAGTGGGGTGCCGGCGCTTTCGCCGAAGCCGCGGAAATCGAAGGTGAGGACGTTGAGGCCGGAAGCGGCGAAGCGTTGGGCGAGGTCGTCCCAGACTTTGCGCTGGCGATTGCATTGGTGGAGAAGAAGCACACCAGGGCCGGGCTTGGAGGCGGCGAAGAAGGAGGCCTTAAGGCGGGTGCCGTCGGGAGAGGTGAGATCTACGATGCGCCGGGCGGGGGGTTGCTGGGCGGGGGTGGAGAGCGCGACGAAGAAAAACGTTAGGATGGCGGCGGGACGAAGGAGATGCATGGGGACCTCCGGGGGAACAGTTTACAGTTTTTGGTTATAAGTTTGTAGTTTTAGGAGTTCGGAAGAAGAAAAGATATCGCAGAGGCACAGAGTTCGCTGAGGTTCGCAGAGGAGGGAAGAAAGGAAAAGAGAAATGCTTAACACGGAGAGAACAGAGGGGCCGCAGAGGAAACGGAGAGCTGGGAGAGGGCGATGAAGGCGTGGACGAGAGTAGAGCGAAAAAGAGAAGAGGGACGGTAACACCCCGACCCGACCGGGTCGGGGCAGGCGCCGGCGCTGAGAAGAGGGTTATCAGCGATCAGGAAGCAAGAAAAGATAACGCACCTCTCGCGCAAACGGCTCGTGGCAAGGAGGCGCAGAGAGTACGAAGAGGTTCGCGGAGCAGAGAAGAGGTTGAAGAGTTAAAAGTTGAAAGGGAGAGAAAGGCAAGAGAGATTTCTCGCTGCGCAGACTCCGCTCGAAATGACAGGGCCTGGTTATGCGCTGAGCAAGAAGAGGCTTACGCAGAGGACACAGAGAGCACAGAGTTCACAGAGAAGAGCGGAGAAGAGAAAGGCTCAACACAGAGGTAACAGAGGGGCCGCAGAGGTAACGGAGTCTTGGAATGAGACGATGAGAACCATGTGGGGATCACAAAGAAGGAAAGATTAGGAAGAGGCGGAGATGAGGAGAGGGATGGAGAACTTGCAGGTGGTGCTGGTGGGGACGCGGAATCCGCTGAATTTGGGGGCGGTGGCGCGGGCGATGAGTAATTTTGGGGCGGCGCACCTGCGGGTGGTGCAGCCGTATGAGAAGGCGTTTCGCGAAGCGGTGTCGGCAGTAGGGGCTTCGGCGGTGCTGCAGAACGCGGAAGAGTTTGCAACGGTGGCGGAAGCAGTGGCAGATTGCTGGCTGGTGGTGGGAACGACGGCGGTGGGGAATCGGGAGATTCAGCACCCGCTGCGGAGTTTGGAAGAGGCGGGGGCAGTGCTGCGGAAAGGAATGGCGAAAGGGAAGGTGGCGCTGCTGTTTGGGTCGGAGAAATGGGGATTGTCGAATGAGAGTTTGAGCCATTGCCACTGGCTGGTGCGGATACCGACGCGGGAGGAACACCGATCGATGAATCTGGGACAGGCGGCGGCGGTGTGTTTGTATGAGATTTCGCGTGGGAAGCGCCGGGCGGGGTCGAAGAGGAAGACGGAAGAGAAGAAGAGCGCGGCGGCGCGGATGGAGACGGTGGAGCGAATCGGGGCGGCGCTGCTGCCGGCGCTGATTAAGAGCGGGTACACAGGGGAACAAAAGAGCGAGTTGGCGGAGGAGAAGTTGCGGCGGATGCTGCGCAGGATAGCGATGTCGGAGGGGGATGCGGAGGTGTTGTTGGGGATGGTGAGGAAGATAGGGTGGTGGATGGAGGAGAGATAGGAAGATCAAAAAGCGAAAAGCGAAAAGCGAAAAGTGAAAAGTGAAAAGTGAAGAACTTACGCAGAGATCACAGAGGACGCAGAGTGCGCAGAGAAGAGGGGAGAAGAGAAAAGAAAAGCGAAACACAGAGGTAACAGAGGGGCCGCAGAGGTAACGGAGAGATCAAGACAGGAGTTTCGCCCCGGAGGGAGCAGAAGAAAGAGAAGGTTTACGCTGAGTTCAAAGAAAAGAGGAACGGTAACACCCCGACCAGGTCGGGGCAGGCGCCGGTCACAGAGATTAGGAACACAGAGAGCTCAGAGAAGAGGAGGCAGAAAGAGTGGAAGAGTGGAAGAGTGAAAGAGTGAAAGAGCGGAAGAGTGGAAGAGGGGAAGAGGGGAAGAGGGATTCCTCGCCCCGACGAAGCGTGCGGAGCGCAAAACCCGCGCTTCGCGGACTTCGCTCCCCTCGAAAATCGGGGCGAGCGGAATGACGGGGCGTGGCGGCTTGGGCGGGATTTAGGGAAGGCCACACCCCTGGAGGGGTGAGCTACAGGGAGGGCATTACGAGTCAAGCGGGGAATGGCGGGGAGGGATTAGAGGGGGGCGTGGAAGGAACGGAGGGAGCGGAGACGGCGGAGGCGAGCGAAGAATTTGTTGGCGGTGGAGATGTCGCAGGCGATCTGGAGGCGGAGGTCGTCAGGGGAGGCGAATTTTTGTTCGCTGCGGAGGCGCTTCCAGAAGCGGACTTCGATGTGCCTGGGAGCGAAGTTGCCGGAATAGTCGAGGAGATGAGTTTCGATGGTGAGGCCGGAACCGTTGAAGGTGGGGCGCATGCCGATGTTGGTAACGCTGCGGTGGCTGCTGGTTTCGCCTTCGAGGACAGTGCGCGTGATGTAGACGCCCTTGGCGGGGAGGAGTTCCTGGTCGGGCTTGAGATTTAAAGTGGGGAAGAGGAATTTGCGGCCGGTGCCAGTGCCGCGGATGACTTCGCCGGTCAGGGCGAAGGGGCGGCCGAGAAGCCGCGCGGCGTGGGTGACGTCGCCATCGGCAATTTGTTTGCGAATGAGGGTGCTGGAGACGATTTTGCCATCGAGGGCTACGGGCGTGTGAACGACGACTTCGAAACCGTAACGCATGCCGAGATCGCGAAGGAATTTGACGTCGCCGCGCTGGCGATGGCCGAAACGGAAATTATCGCCGACAACGATGGCGCGGACCTGCAACTGACGAACGAGAATTTCATCCACAAAATCTTCGGGAGAAAGTGACGCTAGCTCCGGCGTGAAGGGCAGGACGACGGCGGCTTCGATGCCGAGCGCACCAAACCATTCGAGGCGCTGCTGATTGGTGGAGATGCGGAAAGGCGCGGAGTCCGGGCGGAGGACTTTGAGCGGGGGCGGCTCGAAGGTGAGCGCGGTGGAGACAGCGCCGGAATCCTTGGCGCGGGTCATGGCAAAGGCGAGGACACGCTGATGGCCGAGGTGGATGCCGTCATAATTGCCGATGGCGATGACGCTGCCGCGTTTAGTGGCGGCGAAACGCGCGGCCCAGTCCGCGGCGGAATGGAAGACGGTGAGGCGGCCGGAAGGAATGTGACTGTGGACGGCGAGGGCTTTGGCGGCGCGCGCGACGGCAGGGGAGTCGGTTTGCACGTCGAAGTGGAGGCCGTCGTAGGCGAGCTGGACGTGGGGATAGCCGGCTTTGCGGAGGCGTTCGTTGGTGGCGGCGTGGGGAAGTTCGTGAGCGATGTGCGTGAACCAGGCGCGGCGTGGCTTGAGCTTGTCAACCAGGGCGAGGGCCTGTTCGACGGTCTGGTGCATGGGATGGGGAACATCGCGGAGGGCGTCGATGATGAGGTCGTCAATGTCTTCGAGGAGCGGCAGGGAGGCTTCGGGGAGGCGGCTGAAATCGGTGAGATACGCGGCGCGGCCGAAGCGGAAGCCGAGGACGTCCATTTCGCCGTGGAGGAGAGGCACGGGAATGATGGGAATGCCGAGAAGTTCAAAGGGGCCTTTGACTTCGTGGAGGATGACGCTGGGAACGGTGCTGAGGGAGGGCTTGGTGTCAAAAACGTAGGAAAAGGCGCGGCGGATCACGCGGAAGGTTTCTTCGGAGCCGTAGACGGGCATGGGGGCACGTTGGCGGATGTTGAAGGGGCGAATGTCGTCGAAGCCCTGGATGTGATCGGCGTGGCCGTGGGTGAGAAGAACGGCAGCGAGGCGATCGAGGCGCGCGGTGAGGGCTTGGGCGCGAAAATCGGGGGTGGTGTCAATGACGACGTTCTGGGAATTGCGGGAGAGGAGGATGGACGGGCGCAGGCGCTTGTCGTGAGGGTCGGTGGACTGGCAGACGGCACAATGGCAGCCGACCGTGGGAACTCCCATGGAGGTGCCGGAACCGAGAACGGTGAGATGGATGGGTGACGAGGACATGGGGATATTTTACGGCGGGCTAAGAAAAGGCGCAAAACTTACCACAGAGGGAAAAGAGGAGCCGCAGAGGGAACGGAGACCGCGAAAAAGAGGTGTTCACCACAGAGGACACGGAGAGCACAGAGGAAAGAAGAGAAAGGTGATGGAGAGATCCCTCCACTGCGCGGCCCGACGCACCACAAAGCGGCGCGAAAGAAAAGTCAGGCCGCTTCGGTCGGGATGACACTCTTTGGTGTGCGCGGGAGGGGGGATTATTTCTTGGGTTTGGGGTGGGATTGGGCTTGGGCCATTTGGGCGGCGAGGGCCTGGTTGATTTCGAGGTAAGTCATTTTGAGCTTGCCGAGGAGATCGAGGAGCATGGTGTCCTCTTCGGGGGCGAGATTGCCAACGGTTTTTTCGCGGAGGGCATCGAGCATGTCGATGAGTTCGTGGGCGGCTTCGGGATCGATAACGGGCTGGCCCGTGCGCGGGTCGGCATAGGCGCCGAGAACCATGGCGGCATTGCTGCCGATCATGCGGACGAGATTTTCGAACGCGGGATTTTTCTTGGGGGTTTCCTTGGCGGGAGCCGGGGCGGAATCGGGGGCCGGCGGAGTCGCGGCTTTTTCCTTGGCTTCCTTGTTGGCGGCTTCGACCTTGGCTTCGCGCTCTTGCTCCTGGACAACGTCAGGGCGGAGATCGCCTTCGGAGGTGAAAGGCCGGCGATCGATGACGCGAAACGTGCCTTCGGGATTCTGATCCGCCACGGTGGATGATCCTCGCAGTTGAAAAAGTGCGTAAGTAGTTTAGCACGGCTGGCGCGGAGAGTTTTCAGTTATCAGTTGTAGGTTTTAAGTTCAGGAGTGCGGAAGGGAATGGAGACGCGGAGGGGGTAGAGGGATATCAGCACCAGATATCAGAGATCAGGAGGGGGAGAAGGAAGAGGTTGAAGAGTTAAAAGTTGAAAGTTGAAAGGGAGAGAAAGGCTAAGAGAAAGGATAACGCAGCCCTCGCATCTCGGGGCAAAGAGGCGCCCGGACCCGGTCGGGGTAAAGGCCGGGCAGAGCGAAGAGGAAGAAATTCGAGACGCAGAGATGGTGCGGGGAGTAGGGCGGGGGACGGACAACGCATTGGCGGGGGGTGCGGGCGTAAAAGCGGCGGCCCTTCGAAGCTCAGGGTAAACAGGGCGCCGCACTGCAATATAGGCAAGACGCGGAGATTTTGCCGCGATCCCTCCACTTCGGCCCGCAAACGACGCGGGCCTGCGGTCGGGATGACAAGTGTGGGGGAGCGATAATAGGAAAGGCGCAGGGGACGACGAGATACGCGGAGGGCCGAGGAACCCAAGACCCAGGCACACACTCCGTGCCTGGGGCACCCGGCGGGGTAAACAAGCCGCCGCACTCCAAGATGAGCGAGGAGTCAAGACGCGGAGATTGTGCCGCGATCCCTCCACTTCGGCCCGCAAACGACGCGGGCCTCCGGTCGGGATGACAACGGGTTACTGTGTGCGGAGATGGGGCGCAGCGGTGCTGTGGAGTAAAGAGTTAAGAGGGATTCCTCACTTCGCGGACTCCGTTCGGAATGACGGGGCGTGGCCATTCGGGAAATTGGTGACCCGCGCGCCGACGGAATGGCGGTGGATTTCAAGGGCTGCCGAGATGGGGCGCAGCATGCTGCGCCCCTACGACAAAGAAAAACTCGGTCGCCTCGCCAGAAGGGCGAGGGGTTATTCGTAGCGGAGGGCTTCGACGGGGTCGAGGCGGGCGGCTTTGATGGCGGGGTACATGCCGAAGAGGAGACCGACGCTCATAGAGACGGTGACGGCGAGGATGATGGACCAGAGCGGGATGGAAGAGGGCAGAGAGGGAACGGCCAGGTTGATGAGCAGGCTGATGCCGACGCCGAGGAGAACACCAATGACGCCGCCGGAACCGGTGAGGACGATGGCCTCGGTGAGGAATTGCCAGATGACGTCGCGCTTGCGCGCGCCGATGGCGCGACGCACACCGATTTCGCGGGTGCGCTGGGTGACGGACATGAGCATGATGTTCATGACACCGACGCCGCCAACGAGGAGGCCGATGGAGCTGATGACGGAGATGAGCAGGGCGACAGAGGCAGTGATCTGGCGGAACTCATCGGCGATCTGCTGGGCGCTGGAGATGCCGAAACTGTCGGGCATGTTGAAGGGGACGTTGCGGCGGCGGCGCAGGACGCCGCGAATCTGGTCTTCGGCTTCGGACATGTGGCCGGAAACGGCGACGGCGCCGATCATGACTTCGTCGTCCTCGGGATTGTGCTTGCGGTAGGTGCGAAAGGGAACAAGGACGTTCTTATCGGCAGACTGATCCTTGACGAGCTGGCCCTTGCGCGGCTCCGTGACACCGATGACTTCGTACGTGACGGTGTCCACGAGAATGGGTTTGCCTATGGCCTTGTCATCGGGATAAAGCTTTTTGGCGATATCCGGGCCGATGACGGCGACATCGGCGCGGTGATCATTTTCAGCATCGCTGAAGAAGCGGCCCTCCCGCGGACGTGTGTTGAAGACTACCTCGTCGGCGGGAAGGGCGCCGTGGTAGTCCACGCCGGAAATTTCCTTGCCGAGATAGCGGGCGGTGACGGGGCCACGGGCGGGACCGAAGTTTTCAAAGCGCGGGAAGATGCTGGCGGAGACGGCGCGAACGGCGGGGCAGAGTTCTTGGATGGCTTCGGCGTCTTCGAGGGTGAGCACGCGGCGCGCGCGTTCTTCGGGAGAGAGGCCACTGGTGTGAATGCCGGGATTGAAGCGAAAGATGAAGAAAGTGTTGGGGCCGTAATCGCTGAGATAGGAGTTCACATCGCCGTAGACGCCGACGAGGATGGAGACGACAGAGAGAAGTGCGGTAATGCCGATGACGACGCCAAGGACGGTGAGGAAAGAGCGCATCTTGTTTTCGCGCAGGGTGGTGAGGGCCATGTAGGCGTTTTCGCTCATGTTCATGCGCATGGACGTGGCACCCTTTCCTACATTTCCTGGCGCAGGGCTTCGATGGGCTGCAACAAAGCGGCCTTGCGCGCGGGATAAACGCCGAAAAAGAGACCGACACAAGTGGAGAGAATCTCCGCGATGAAGATGGCGCCGATGGGAACGTGCATGGGAACGGAGGTGGTGGCCTTGACGAGGGCGGCGATTCCGTAAGAGACAACGACGCCCAGGGCGCCCCCAATGGCGGCCATGAAGGAGGCCTCGATGAGGAATTGCAGGAGGATGTCGCGGCGGCGCGCGCCGAGGGCTTTGCGAATGCCGATTTCACGGGTGCGTTCGGTGACGGTGGCGAGCATGACGTTCATGATCACGACGCCGCCGATGACGAGGAAGACGGAGACGACGCCAATCATGGCGGTGGCAATGACGCCGGTGAGGTTTTTCCAGAGGTTCATGAGCGTGGCGGAATCGAGGATGCCGAAGGAGTCGGTTTCGTTGGGGGAGAGATGGCGGCGAGCGCGCAGGAGGACGCGGGCTTCATCCTGAGTTTCTTCCATCCATTCCGCCCCACGGGCCTGGATATTGATGGCCATATCGAGATGAGTGCCATAAATTTTGAGGAAGGTTTCGATCGGAATGTAGGCGAAGTTGTCCTGAGACTGGCCGAAGACGGTGCCGAGGGGCTTAGCGACGCCGACAACGGTGAAGGGGCGGCCATCAATCCAAACTTCGCGGCCGATGGGATCCACGTAAGGGAAAAGCTTGTTGGCGAGATCATTGCCGATCATGGTGACCATGGCGCGGTTGTGGTCGTCGCCGTCGGAGATGTAGCGGCCCTCGATGGGCTCCTCGATATCGATTTCGCCGATATTGGAGGTGACGCCGCGGATGCTGGTGTCTTCGACGCTTTGCGAGGCGACGCGGACTTTGCCGGAGGTGCGGACTTCGGCGCCGACGCGCCGGGGAAGCTTGAGCTCGTCGTGGAGGGCTTGGAAGTCTTCCCAGGTGATGACCTTGTTGCGACGTACGGCTTTGACGTACTCCTCGACGTCGGTGATGAGGGGGAAGCGTGCGATGAGGAACACGTTAGAGCCGAGATTGGCGACGCGAGTGGCGATGTAGCCGTCCACACCGGAGATGAGGGCGACGACAAGGATGAGGGTGGAGACGGAGATGATGATGCCGAGGAGCATGAGGAAGGAACGGAGCTTGTGGGCGCGAATGGTCTCGAGGGCCACGCCGATGGGTTCACGCAGGGGAAAGCCACGGGGCATGCAAAGGTGTCCTTAGTTATAAGTACGCACGGAACGGGGGGATGTTTCAAGGGGAAAGAAGCTGATCAGCGATCAGATATCAGCGATCAGGAGGCAACGAGGAGAGTACGCAGTTTTAAGTTGTAAGTTTCGAAAAAGGAAAGAGAGCGGGCGGGGTGGAGCGACGAGAGTTAGTAGGATTGCTTGAGGGCGGCGGGGGACAGAGTTGACTTTGTGTTGATGGTAGAAAGAAGTTGGACGCCGATGCCGCGGTAGCCGTCGGCCAGATTTTCGATGCGGGCGACCTGGCCGAGGTACTCGAGATCGTGAGGCTCAGTGGGGAAGTGATAGGGAAGAGTGACGAAGACGCGCATACCTGCACGATAAGATTGGTTCTTGGAGAGGAAGTAGATGCCGTCGCGGGAAACGTTTTTGGTGGTGGCGGTCTCCTCGAAGTGGGCGTCGTGAGGGTCGGACGGACTCACTTTGAGGGGCTGGCCGATGCGGATGCGGCGGCTGCGCCGGCGTTCCTGCTGTCTGATTTCCTGCATACAAATATATGAACACGGAAACGAGGTTGGCTGTCCAGCAATGTGCCGTAACAATTATGTTACCGCAGCGGGGACGTGAAGACAGAGTATTTCATGTGGCGGGAGATGAATTACAGATTGTTGGCGGAGATGGCGGTTGTAAAAGCGGCGGCCCTTCCAAGCTCAGGGCAAGCGGGAGTGAGTGTGCCATAGACCAGAAATGGAAAAATGCGTGGAAAAGCCTCAGGCCTGAAGGCCTGAGCTACAGGGCAGAGGCCAGGCCGAGACAGGGGAGACAGAGCAGAGACAGGGCAGAGACAAGGGGGAAGACCGTGGAGTGGGGCGGTAACCGATCGGAAAAAGTCCTGTTGCCAGGAACGGGGGAAACAGGGCACAATCTCACCCAGTAGGCCGGTCATGTCCCCCCGGTGAATGTGAAGCACGACACGTGCGAGTGCGAGCCGATGCGGCTGAACGCAACGATCCCGGGTTCCCTGAAAAAAGGTAGAGGAACGCTCCTCTTCGGCGTGGTGGGATTTTTGTTGTCCGGACTGGTATGTGCGGATGGTTTGCAGGCGCAGGATGCAGCGGAAGCGGCGCGGCAGGAACAGGCGCGGAAGGCCGCGGAGGCGAAGAGTTCCCACCATGTTTATACCGAAGACGATTTGAAACGCGCGAAGATCCTTACGCCGGAGGATCAGGCCAAAGTTGCGGCGCGGAAAAATAATCCAACAGAGAAGAAAGAGGAGCAGGCGAAGGGAAACGGCGAAAGTGCGCCGGGCGAGGAATCGCTTGGGGAAGTGGCGCGGCGCTACCGAAAAGAGAAAGCGGAGCGGGAAGCGGCGCGTGCGACCGAACAGGGAGATCGTTCGCAGTTTCCGATGAAGCTGCCGGAAGCAACAATGGCCACGCCAACAATGTTGGTGCAGCCGAAGACGGAAGCGCGAGCGGCGGGAAGTTCGCGGAGAGGTGCGGCGGCGGGGCGCATGTCGCCGTTTGCGCCGCGCCCGTTGCGTGTGATGCCGAGTGCGCCGCGCAGGACGGAAGAGGGAGTGCCGTCGAGCGGAGCGGTTGGGCGCTTGGCACCGATTGGGCCAAGTGCGCCGCGTGAGCCGAGAACGAGCGTGTTGCGAGTGAAACCGGAAGTGGCAACGCCGAATGCGGCGATGGTGTCGCGTAAAGTGGAGCGCGGCGATTCGTGGTGGAAGCTGGCGGAGATCTATTTGGGGAATGGAGCGCGTTGGCGGGAATTGCGCGGGATGAATCCAACGGGGACGAATCGGCCGGAGTTGCTGCTGCTGGGGAGCACGGTGTTGGTGCCGACGGGCGTTGTAGGCCGTGGGACGCCGGTAGCGAAGAGTGTGACGGTGCGGAAGGGCGATACGTTGTGGGGGTTGGCGCGAGAGCACCTAGGGCGGGGCGCAGCGTGGAAGTGTTTGGCGGAGGCGAACCCGGAGTTGGGGGAGCCGACACGGTTGCAGATTGGGCAGAGAGTGATGATGCCGGCGGAGGGGATGGGGAGAGGGTGTGCTGGCGGCGTGGTGGAGAAAGTTAAGAACTGAGATTGGTCCTTCCTTGTAAGTTCATCTACAAACAACAAATTTTTCTTGGGGCAGCGGGAAGAAAATAGTCCAAAGCGGGGCGACTTGAGGGCTGGCGGCTGCACCCAAGCTACCCAAGAGTAGAGCTTACGCACAGGGCGCAGAGTTCACGGAGAAGAAGAAGAGAGATCACTGGGCTCCGCGACCCGCCGCGCCAAACTGCGGCGCGAAGAAGAAATCGGGCCCCTAAGCCTCGGGATGACGGTCTTTCGGCGACGGTCTAAATCGTAAAAGGGGCGGCGAGCCGCCGCACTCCAAAAACTACTGAGAGCCAAGACGCATCGATCTTGCGGACATGGGGCGCAGCAATGCTGCGCCCCTACAAAGGCAGACCCGAGAGCACAGGCCTTTCGACGCTCAGGGCAAGCCCTTCGAAGCTCAGGGCAAGCAGGAGTGACTATGCCACAAGACAGACCCAAGAGAAACGATAACGCGCCCCTCGCAGTTCGGGGCGAGGAGGCGCTGAGGACGCAGAGATACGCAGAGAAGAGAAAGGCGAGAGAGATTCCTCGCTCCGCGGACTCCGCTCGGAATGACGGCATGTGGAGGCGGCGGGTGGGCGCTTGTCAAAGGGTTACGGGGGCCGTAAAGTGGAGCGACTGCTGAAAGAATTGATGGGAACTTTGGATGGCTCGCGGAAAACACAAACGCGCGGCTGCGCCGCGTAGAACACAAGACAAGACGCAGATGAATGGTCCGCTGAAGAAAGCCATGAAGAGCCCCCTGAAGAAACGAAAGAAGAGCGCGCGGCGGGAAGCGGCGGGAGCGTGGTTTGAGAAGTTGGTGGGCGTGATGGCGCGGCTGCGGGCGCCGGGCGGGTGTCCTTGGGATCGCGAGCAGACGCACGCGACGCTGCGAACATATTTGATTGAAGAGGCGTACGAAGTTTTGGAGGCGCTGGACGGCGCGGACGACGTGAAGTTCGCGGAGGAGTTGGGGGATCTGCTGCTGCAGGTGGTGTTTCATGCACAGATGGCCGACGAAGAGGGGCGATTCACGATTGTCGATGTGATCCGGGAGATTTACGAAAAGCTGATCCGGCGGCACCCGCACGTGTTCGGAGAGAAGCGGGCCAAGGACGCGGCAGAGGTGCTGCGGAACTGGGAGATCATCAAGAAAGAAGAGAAACATGCAAAGGGTGCGGTGGAAGAAGAAGCGGCGGAGAGCGTGCTGGATGGCGTGCCGCGGAGCTTGCCGGGGCTGCTGGAAGGCTATCAGTTGACGCGAAAGGCGGCGCGAATCGGGTTTGACTGGGAAAACGTGGGGGGAATTTTCGAGAAGCTGCAGGAAGAGACGGAAGAATTGCGGCAAGTGCTGGAGAAGCGCGGAGGTAAAGAGATCGAAGGAGAAGTGGGAGATATTCTGTTTGCGGCGGTGAACCTGGCGCGGTTTTTGGAGATTGATCCGGAAATTGCAATGAAGAAGGCCAGCGGGAAATTCAGCAGGCGATTCCGGGAGATGGAGCGGATGGCTCGGGAACATGGGACGACGCTGGCGGAAGTGCCGCGGGGGAGGATGGAGGAGTTGTGGGAGGAAGCGAAAAAGGCAGAAGACAGAAATTAGAAAATAGAAGAAAGAACAGAGAAGCAGAAGGACGCAAACACAGAGGTCACAGAGGGAAGAACACAGAGAGCACAGAGGTAAGAAAGAGTAAAAGAGTGAAAGAGTGAAAGAGACAAGCTTGCGCAGAGAACACAGAGTTCGCAGAGAAGAGAAAGGCGAAGACGAAGAGGGTGGGCGAGAAAGAAGGCGGAGACCTAGAGAAGATGAGCGCGGGAATTGAGATACGGAAGTGCGAGAGGCTGGAGGAATTTCACCGGTGCGTGGAGATTGA
>Ga0181536_10005142_pt1 | contig 13526 bp, 12 predicted proteins | sample PEATcosm2014_Bin_41_FD_121105 | JGI IMG/M metagenome (GOLD analysis project Ga0181536, IMG submission 121105) | Peatland microbial communities from MTU Mesocosm Facility, Houghton, MI, USA - PEATcosm2014_Bin17_60_metaG | ecosystem: Environmental > Terrestrial > Soil > Wetlands > Peat | place...
ATCGTCTTCTGCTCAGGTCCAATCCAACGTGCAACATGGTGTAGGGGCCTCCTTGTGTTGGGTGGTTCTGGTGAGAACCCAAAGTTCCCACCGGGGAGGCCCCTCTTCATGACATTCGATAACGCGCGCCTTGCCCATGCATCGGCCCCGGTCGCTTTGACTTCGGTCACGTTCGCTTCAACGGCCTCGATGGGCGCCTTCGATGGCCTCCCCAATCGCCGTGGCCAGGCCCGGCACCACCGACGGCGCCACTCCCCCGCGCGCCAGCTCCAGGATGCACGCCGCCATCAGCAGGTGTCGATGGCGCAGCGGCCGAGGGTCTCAGCAAACAGGGCCACGCCGAGCACGATGCTCGTGACAAGCGTGGCGACGTTGCTGGCGGCCATGGTGGGGCCACGCCCGACCTTCAGCCCTCGCTGCTGGCAGACGATCCCCTACCAGATCAGAAGGTGGCCGGAGTCACGTTTCGCTCTGAGCCACGATGTCCGGAACGGCGCTAGTTTTGCCGCTTTCCGTCGTCCCCATCCGTTGACCGCTTCCGGATTCCGAGACCGACCGATTTGTCTGCCAGATAGTCCCCATTTCGATATTCGGCCCGCCGAACATTCCCTGCAGGATTATCGGCGCCGGGTGAGGTGGTCGCCCGCTTCGCCTTACCAAATTGCAATTTCGCAGGTTCCGAGATCACGGCCAGGCGTCCTCGGCTACTGGTTCCTTCGTCAGCCTTGCGAGCCGAATGTTGATTTGTCCAGCAGGCCTCGACGAAGGACCTTGCCCATCGAGTTCCGGGGTATCTCATCGACGAACTCAACATGACGCGGGATTTTGAATCGAGCGAGATGGGAGCGAACGTACGCTCTGACCTCATCCATAGAGAGTGACGATCCGGGCTTGGCGACAACGAACGCAATCAGCCGTTGACCCATTTCCTCGTCATCGACCCCGACGACGGCCGCATCAACGACCGCTTGGTGGCCCCGAAGGAGCTCTTCCACCTCGCCTGGGAAGACATTCTCTCCTCCGGAGACGATCATCTCGTCGTCGCGGCCTTCGACGAATAGGCGACCAGCTTCATCGACATAACCGGTGTCACCCGTGCTCATCAGTCCGGCGATGACCTCCTTCCCGCCGCCGCCTGTGTACCCTTCAAACGCCATCCCACTACCAACGAAGATGCGGCCGCTCTTTCCTCTAGCTACCGGCACACCCTCCTCGTCCAGGATGGCCACCTGCGTTCCTCTGGGTGGCCGACCCACCGTTCCCGGTGCCAACCGCAGGTCGGACGGTCCGGCGACCGTGGCCCAGCCCGTTTCGGTGGCGCCATAGAAGTTGTAGAGGATATCGCCGAAAGCGTCCATCACCGACCTGGCCAACTCCGCGCTGAGCCGGGACCCGCTGCACACGATCACGCGAAGCGAGGACGTGTCGTAGCGGACACGAATCTCCTCTGGCAATTCCAGGATGCGCTGGAGCATGACGGGGACAGCGATGAACGTCGTTGCCCGGTGATCGGCAATGTCGGCCAGCACGGTCTCGGGGTCGAACCTGTTCCGCACGACGAGGGTGCCCTGGAGGCCCAGGGCGAATCCCATGAAGCCGAATCCCAACAAGTGGAAAAGCGGCGGTGAGACAACCACTGGCTCTCGTGCCCGCAACGGAAGTTGGGAAAAGGCGCCCACAACCACGTCGACAGGAGGCGTGAGCGTGGCGCGCCGTGCACCCTTTGGCAACCCGGTCGTTCCCGACGTCATGATCACGATCCGCCCAGGTCGCTGTGGCGGCTCGGGCAGCGCACGGTCTTCGGTGATCGAAGCTCGAATCTGGTTCTCCGGGACGGAAGTTCCTTCGAACCCAGCCATGCTGAACGTTGGCGCAAACTCATCGCCGAAGACCGCAACACCGATTCCCTCGCGTTTCAGAACCTCTCCAAGCTGGTGCGCTCCGAAGTCGGTGTTGAAAGGCACCAGATCGGCGCCCAGTTTCGAGACGGCCAAACTCGCCTCGAGGAAGAACCGATTGTTGCGGGCCATGAGGCCTACGGTTCTCCCGGGACCAACTCCGAGACGTGCCAACACGCGCGCAACCGCATTGGCCTCACCCTCGACCTCCCGCCAGGACAGCGATCCGACGTCGTCGACAACGGCCATCTGATGCGGCGCCCGCAGGGCGGCGATTGCCGACGCAGTGGCGAGGCCCGGCCCCCACTGGTGGGTCAGTTGGGCCATCCGCAGGTACTCGAGTGGCCTTATGGGCCGGAGGATCCCGGTCCGTCCGAGAGCGTGAGCGGCGGATACCGCTTGTCGGATATTCATCCCTCCCTCCTTGAGGTTCGCCTCTCGAGCCGTCGAAGAAGGCCCTGCGCGAATGCAGGAGCCTCCAATTCGTCGCTGTCCTCACCCCGCGCCGCCGATGAATCACCCGACCACCTATAGGTGAGACGGAGAAGGCCGTCGAAGGGCGCAGGCGCTGCGTCGGCGAGCAACCGCCCCATCAGGCCCAGCGGGGGGGCTACGCGACTCGGGCGCTCCACCACCGCCCGGCAGATGCGCTCGGCTGCCTCCTCAGCTGTCAGCCCGGGCAGGAGTCGGTACACCCGTGTTGCCTCGACCATCGGAGTGTGAACCAACGGCATGTAGATGTTCGTCACCGCTACCCCATCTCCGCTGATTTCGGGCGCGATGCATCGCAAGAACGACTCGAACGCCGACTTGGATGCGAGGTAGGCGGAGAAACGGGGCGCGCTGAAGAGGACGCCTAGGGACGAGATATTGAGGATATGGCCACGCCTTCGTTCACGCATACCGGGCAGGACCCCGAGCACGAGGCGCACAGGTCCGAGATAATTGACATCGATCGTGCGCTCGAAGTCGTGGAAGCGATTGGACGACAGCGCGATCGAGCGCCGGATGGAGTGCCCGGCATTGTTCACGATCACGTCGACGTCGCCATGGCATGTGCGAACACTCTCGACCAGCTGCGCCACTGCGGCGACATCGGATAGATCTGCCGGGTGCGGGCAGGCCCGCCCCCCGGCGGCTTCGATCTCGTGTCGGAGCGCCTCGAGGCGGTCCTTCGACCGTGCGACCAGGACCGTCCGGGCCCCGGCCGCGCCCAGCATCCGGGCGGTCGCCTCACCGATGCCCGAGGAGGCACCGGTCACCACCACCGTGGAATCGGCGACGACCTCGCGCAGGTCGGCTCCGAGGTCTCGGTGACGGGCCACTGCCTTCCCCTCCTCCCCTCCCGCGTCAGCCTCACCCATCCGACCTGCCGGACGACAGGGCCGACAGTCCCAAGACTGCTCCACCGTGGGCACAGACTCAATAGCACCCCATCCCAGGTGGTCGTGATGGCTTCTTCGGAGCTTGCGTGCTTCAGATGCCAACACAGCACGCGGTCCTGACAGAGGAAGTCTTTCCCTTCTCCCGCCCGTCCTGGCATCCACAAAACCGGCATGATGTGTCGGTGACATCGTCAACCGGTGACTTTGGTCGGGAGCGAGATGCTTGACCTCGGGAAGCTTTCTATCGTGTGTCTGCCCAGTCGTGTCCCTCACGGGCAGCGCTTGCCAGGACGACCAGAGATCAACGCATGAGCCGACGGTTAAAGCGTTCCGACGGCCAAGTTGCCGTCGTCACCGGAGCTGCCTCCGGCATCGGAAACCAACTCGCCCGAGATCTCGTGGATCGGGGTGCTCAGGTATTCGGCATAGATGTCCAAGCAGAATTGGCAGAATCCTTGAAAGGGGCCTCTGGAGTTAATTTAGTTTGCTCCACTGCGACCTTGCCGACGTCAACGCGTACGCCAACGTGCTCGCTGGCATTGAGCTCGAATGCGGATGGGTGGACTTCCTCGCCAACGTGGCCGGGGTCGACGAACCGGTCTCGGCATTCGACATGGACGCCGCGCTTTACCGCAAGATCCTCGAGGTAAACTTCTTCGCCGCGGTTGTAGGGACGCTCTCCGTTTTGCCGGGAATGGCAAGGCGCGGGTTTGGGAGCATCCTCAACTGTTCTAGCAATAGCGTGCGCACGCCGATTGCGTACGAGTCCCCTTACGTTGCTTCGAAGGGCGCTCTCTCAGCGCTCACGGAGAGCGTCGCTCTTGAGGTCCGGTCCTTCGGTGTAATCGTACGCATCCTCTACCCCGGTTTTGTTGAGACTCCCCTGGCGGTCCGGTCGCTCGAGCGGGGCATGAAGCGTCCTGCGAGAGCAATTCTCCGCACGACCGAGCAAGTCTCTTCCACTGCGCTCAACGGCCTCGGCAGGGGCGCAATCGGGATCAACGCGGCCAAAGCTACACCTAGTCCCGATGCTCCGTGTCCTCATACCGCCCTTGTACCGACATGTCATGGCGGGACGCGGCATGCCGATGTGAGCAGGTGCACCGCGGGGATCGATGAGCGTCCAGTTTCTCTCACCGCGGCGAAACTACATACCCGATCCGCATGTCCGGAACGGTGCCAGAGGCGGATGGACCTTGAATCGCCCGGGCTTCGCTAGAGGCTCTAGGCCGGCCCCGCGGCTACGAAGGGCTCCGGGTGTGACCGGATCGACGGCCACCTTCAGAACCGCATGTCGAGTATTGCAGGCGACGGGGATCAGGCCAGATCCGAGCTGCGTGGGTATGCGTCTTTTGGATCTGTCACCACGTTGACCAGGTAGGGCAAATCGGCCGCGAAAGCGCGGTCCAGGGCTGGGCCGATGTCTTTCGGATCCACCACCATTTCGCCACCGCCGCCGAGCGCCTCCACCACTCGGTCGTAGCGGCACTGTGGTTGGAGGTCGCAGGCTGCGTCCCAGCCGTAGATGGCACGCATGGGATGCTTCTCGAGGCCCCAGATTCCGTTGTTGCCGATGACCAGCACGGCGGGCAGGCGGTGGCGGACCATGGTGTCCACGTCCATGAGCGAGAACCCCGCCGCTCCATCACCCAAAATGGCCACGACCTGGGCGGAGGGGTGGGCCAGCCGGGCGGCGATGGCGTATCCGGGGCCGTTTCCCAGGCACCCGTAGGGCCCGGTATCCAGCCAGGTCCCAGGGTTAAAGGCCTCGAGGTGCTTGCCCGCGTACGAGGCGAAGTCACCGCCGTCGCAGATGACAATCGCGTCGCGGGCCAACCTCCGTTTCAGCTCTCCGAAGACACGCGTGGGTTTGATGGGCTCGTTGGCGGCGTCGAGCAGGGTCCCCTCGGCCTGCGCCGTGGCACGCTCGGAATCGCGGAGTCGGGCGATCCACGGCTCGTGGTCCACCCGGTCCCCTGTCCATGCTGCCAGACCTTCCAAAATCAGCCCGAGGTTGCCGGAGGGCGCAACTACCGTGGGGACGTGCATGGCGCGACCATGAGGGTGATCGGTGATGTGGATCACACGGGCATCACCGTATCGGCCGAAGCCGAGCCGGAAGTCGAGGGGCGTTCCGATCACCACGACCACGTCCGCCTCCGTCTTGAGCAATCCTCGGGTCCGGTTGAACGACAGCTCGTGGTCCGCAGGCAAGCACCCTCGCCCCATGCCGTTCGTGAAGCACGGCACCCGTAACTGCTCGACGGCACGTGCCAGTGCATCCCACGCGCCCGCCCAGTAGACGTCGCTGCCGGCGATGAGGGCGGGACACGAGGCGTCGGCGATCATGGCCGCCGCCCGGGCAATCTCCTCGGGGTCGGGATCGATGTCCGGCGGGTGACCGGGGTCGGGTACCTCGGCCTCGGCGCTCGCAAATAGCACGTCTACGGGAATATCCACGAACACCGGGCCCCGATGGGGCGCCAGGGCGGTGAGCACCGCTGATTGGATCGCCTTGGCGGTATCGGCGGGATCGACGACGGTGGAGGCGGTCTTGGTGACCGTGGCGACGATCGGGACATGGTCGAGCTCCTGGAGCGATCCCGAACCCCACTGGCCTTGCGGGGCGCGCCCGCCGATCACCACCAGTGGTGTCCCGTTGAAATAGGCGGAGGTGATCGCGCTGACGCCGTTTGTGACTCCCGGGCCGGCGGTAAGCACGGCCACGCCCGGTCCGCGGGTGAGCTTGGCCCATGCCTCGGCAGCCCAGGTCGCGGTCTGCTCGTGCCGGGTGTCGATGATGCGCATGCGGTGTGTGCGGGCACCGTCGTAAAGTGGCCAGATATGGCCGCCGTTGAGCGTGAAGATTGTGTCGACTCCGAAGCCGGCGAGAGCGGCGACCGCCAGCTCCCCTGCCTGACACGTGCGTTCTGCCACCCGGTGACCCTATCTGACAGGTTCGGGGACTCCAAACTCCGAACCACCCTAGGATCACCAAGCCCACGGTCATCATTGTGGGATCGTGATCGTGACCGAGACCGAGTCCTGGGCAGCTCGATGATGCTGCGTCAACGTGAGCTCGGATGATGGGCGCGCTCCTGGTCCCGGAGCAGTCCACTACTCAGCGAGCAAGGCCGCCCTGTCCGCGGCGACCGAGAGTCTCTCCTACGACGCGAGGCCGGACGGGGTGTTCCTCCATCCGGTGTATCCAGGATGGGTGCCGACGGAATTGGGACTGACGGCGGTGCGCGACGGTGGACTGTCCATGCCGCCGCGCGCGCTCCGGCGCACCGCGGAGCAGGTTTCGTCGCTTGAACTCCGCCGGATGTTTGACCCACGGCTGGAGGTCATTGTGGCCTCACTGCCCCTCGTTGCACCGATCCTGCGGACAGTGGCCCCCCGCACCTACCAGCGAATGCGGGCCACCCGGTGAGCAATGGGGTGCTTGCGCCGTGGGCGCAGCGAGTGTCTCACACCCAGAGGACCCTCAGACGTGCGCTTGTCGTTCGAGGCGAATCACGGCAGGGGTCGGCGCATCGTCGTAGCATACGCACGCCATTGCTTGTTGTGGGTTATCGCTCGTGACACCATTTCCTCACGCTCAGGGCCGGCGAGCTCCCGGGCTCGCACCGCGACCCGGTGGCCGGCAACACGCACCGAGGTTTCCGGCTGAGCGAGGAGGTTCTGCCACCACGCAGGCGCCCGCTCCTGGCCGAAGTTGGATGCAAAGACGACGAAGGCGTCACCGTCGGGCATGTACGCCAACACGACTCGGTGTGGTCGTCCGGAGTTCCGGCCCACTGTTTCGAGTACCAGGCACCGCAAACGCGGGGTGAGATGCTCCGGACGACCATTCGTTCGCAAGAGCAAATGGGTGTGCAACCTTCCGAAGGCTCGATAGAAGCGCTCACGACGCGCGGTGAAGTCCACTTGTGCCAGGCTGCCGAGCACGAGGTTGGGAGGGTTGGTGACCGCCCGTCTGCCTACGGCAACCGTCCGTTCTCGCGAGGAGGTTGGTCATGATCGACGTGGTTCTGTGCGCTCGCCGACGGGACGACATGAGTCTCGAGGAGTTCCACCGATACTGGCGCGACGAGCACGCTCCGCTCGTGGCCAGCCATGCCGAGACGCTGGGCATGCTTTCCTACGTCTTGCACCTCACTCTGGACACCGGCCTCGAATCGATCGTGCAGGAAGACCGGGGTTGCCCCGCCGACGTTTATGACGGCGTCGCCGTTCTGAGCTTTGAGAGCCTCGACGAGATGGCCGCAAAGGGAGCGGAGCCGGCGGCGCTCGCCGCAGCCGAAGAGTTGGCGGCGGATGAGCGTCGGTTTATCGATCATGCCCAGAGCCGGATCTGGTTCACAGAGCACCACTCCATCATCTGACCGGCTCTGGTGGGGCGCTCGGGATGTAGATGATGCGCTACGAGGCTCGGTAGCGACCCGATCGGAAGTGACGGCCCAGGCTCGGGAGCTCGCCCAGTCCGTCTCGGCTAGGGAGCGACCAAGCTAGCAATATCGCGCGGCGTACGAGAGTATGTTTTTCGAGCGTGGATCTCGACTTCGCGACGGCAAGTCAACTCACTAGAGCCCTCCGCGAGCGGACACTCTCCGGTCGAGAGCTGATCGACCACATCCTTGCCCGTGTCGACCAGAAAAACGGCGATCTCAACGCTATCGTGGCATTCGACCTCGACCGGGCCCGGGCCGCTGCCGATACCGCGGATGCCGCAACCGCAAGGAGCGAAGCGACAGGTCCCTTGCATGGCCTGCCAATGACCGTAAAGGACGTATGGGAGACCGAGGGTCTCGGCACCACCTCGGGTGCCCCTGAGTTGAAGGATCATGTGCCCGGGACCGACGCTCTGGCCGTCGGTCGGCTGAAGGCCGCTGGTGCCATCATCTTCGGGAAGACGACCACCCCCCTCTATGCGGGAGATTTCCAGACGTTCAACAACCCGTGGGACACCTCGCGCACCGCGGGTGGGCCATCAGGCGGTGCCGCCGCCGCGGTCGCAGTCGGCCTGACTCCGCTCGAGCTGGGAAGTGACATTGGCGGTTCGATCCAAATCCCTGCGCACTTCAACGGCGTTTACGGCCTGAAGCCTTCGTGGGGTGTCGTGCCCAGTCGCGGCCATATCCCGGGGCCACCGGGAAGCCTCCTGGAGACCGATGTCAATTGCAACGGTCCCCTGGCCCGCAGCCTTGAGGATCTTCGCCTGGCGCTCGGCGTCGTCGCCGCTCCCGTTCCCGAGGATGCTCCAGGCTGGCGCCTCGAGCTCGATGCGGGAGCCGTGATCGACGACGTGAGGGCGCTACGAATCGCCACCGTGTTCGATGAACGAAGCGATCTGTTGCCGTTGGGACGCGACGTCCGCGCCAGCCTGGAAACTTTCGCGGCCCGGATTGCCGATGCAGGCTTACGGGTCGATGCCGTCGCGCTGCCTGTTCCGCTGGCCGACGGGATGCGCTCGTGGCAGGAGCTCGTCTGTCCGATCTTCGGGATGGGGCTTCCCGATGAAATGTTCGACAGCTTGACTGAACTCGAGCGCTTCCCCGGTGACGATCCCGCGCTCGCCACGGGACGCGCTCTTACCAGCCGATACCGCACGTGGGCGCGGGCCAACGATCTCCGTCAACGCCATGGTGCCTGGGCGACCTTCTTCGGTCACTACGACGTGGCGCTCGCGCCGGTGATGCCATCCGCAGCGTTTCCCCACGATACTGATCGTCCGCTGGGGGATCGCCTGCTCGACGTCGACGGCGTCGCGGTCCAGTCCGTGGTCGCCACGGCATGGTGCGGCGCCATCGGGTCCGTCCTGCTCCCGGTGGTCGCGCTGCCCACCGGTCCAACGCCCGCTGGCCTGCCGGTGGGGATCCAGGTAATCGGGCCCTTCCTCTCCGACCTGCGCCTGCTCCAGATTGCAAGCCCGCTCGACGCCGCCGCCGGACCCGGCTTCACGCCACCGCCACACTGAGCGAGAGGGCCCCTACCACAGCGCCCCAGTACTCCGAGGCTCGCCCCCGTCAGTATTCGGTCAGCGGGTGCGAGATGCAGGCCGACCGGCTCGCCGGGCTGCTCAAGACGCTCGACAGGGCGCCCGCCGTCATCGTCGGCGGCTCCGGAGGGGCTCGAGTGTCGCTTCTGGCCGCCGCCGGGCTGGAGGGCCGTCGTCGAGCGCCCCGAGTAGGGCCTAGGTCCTCGAGCGCAATCCGGCCAACCGGGAGCGCATGCTCATGCTCGACCCTCAGGAGTTCATCGGGGTCCTCGAGCGCTGGATGACGGTGTACTGCCCGGACCCTGGCGCGATCGTTCTGGACCTTCCCGACGAGACGCGCGCTTCCCTGGCGGTGCCGACCCTGATCTTCCGCAGCGCGAAGAGCGACCGGTACCACACCCGCGCCACATCCGAGGGGCTCCACGCGCTGATCCCCGGCTCGCAATTGGTCGAGCCGCCGTGGGGTGACCCGGAGTGGATCGAGCGCAGCAACGCAGCGCGGGGCGGAACCGGCCATCTTTTCGAGCGGTAGGCCAAATCAATGGAAACCTCAGGAACATGTGAAAGGGGGTTGCGACAACGAAACAAACCTGTCCTAGCGATGGGACACGAAAGGTAGCCTCTGAGCAACCTCGGTAGATAGGGCCACCGGAAAGAGTTCAGTTTCCCGCCTACTTCGGGTCGAGTACGAACTCGCCGCAGAACAGATTCGAGTTCTTCAAACCCTACAGGTCAATGGGCCGGCGCGACCGCGCCGGGCGTTCGTGGTTTGCGAACCTTGGACGGGCGCTTCGCACTACTGCGAGTGGACCGCGCCGCGTCGAGCTCCTCGAGCGCTGGTTCTAACGCGGAGGCCAGGTCCCACAAGTTGGGCAGCTGGTCTGGACAAGCGACCAACCCGACGTCGAGTGTGTCGAGACAAGTGATCGCGGTGATATTAAGCCCCACCCCGTCGAAAATGGGGCCAAGGGGAAAGAGCGAATCGAGACGCGCTCCCGCGAAATACAGCGGCACGGGAGGACCCGGGACGTCGGAGACAAGAACGTTACACAGCGGAGGGTGCAAGGACGAGAGGTGCAACCGCGCGTAGAGGCTCGTCGCCAGCGAGAAGAGTGCCGGCACGGGCACCTCGAGCCACTCCATCAGCGCCTGCGAACCCATCGCCGACTGGAGTTGCTTGGCGTCGAGTGCCCCTTGATGGATGGCCACCAACCGATGCGACGGGTCCTCCAGGTCCGTCGCCAAGCCGGCGAGCATGACACTGATCATGTTGGCTTGTTCCACACCCTGGTCACCGCGCACCGACACCGGCACCGCCGCCACCAGCTGCTTGTGAGGGAGCTTCCCCAAGGAAACGAGGAATCGGCGCAGGGCGCCCGCCACCACGGCGAGCACCACATCGTTAATGGTGACGTCGAAGGCGTGGGCGACATCCTTGATCTTGCCCAACGAAAGAGATGCGAAGGCCGTCTCGCGCCGTGGCGTGATCGGTTTGTCGAAAGGGAGATGGGGTGCGGCAAAAGGGAAAGCGAGTGACGCACCACCTCTGCGGCGATGGTCGACCAGGTGGCGAGCAAGGCGAGTACCAGCACCCAAGGTCTCCTCCACCGCTCGAGCACCGAACAACGGGCGTCGGATCATGGACGCAAGAGCACCGACAAGGTTGGCCACATCGCCGGGTCGTCTTTCTGGGACCGGTGGCCTAGGCGCAGGCGGTGCGAGAGCATCGGGCTCAAGAGCGAAGAGCGACGCCATGAACTGCATGCCGGCAATGCCATCCATCAGGGAGTGGTGCAGCTTCGCCACGATGCACAGACCGTCCCCCTCGAACCCTTCGACCACGTACATCTGCCACAGGGGGTAGCGCCGGTCGAGCTTGTGTCCGGCAAGCCCGGAGACGAACGAGCCCAACGCTACCGCGGTGACCGGCGCAGGCAGCCTCGCCGCCTGGACGTGATAGTCGAGGTCGACGCGGGGATCATCGATCCACCTGGGCGCGTCGAGACCGAGTGGTACCTGGACCAGGCGTCGCTGCAAGGGCGGTACCAAGTGGATCCGTTCTCGAACGTAGTTCCTGACTGCGAGGACGCGATCTCCGGCCGGCATGGTCGTGGGGTCGAGGACCATCACCGCCATACCGTGGGTGACGTAGTTGGCTGGGCCCTCGGCCGCGAGGAATACTGCGTCCAGCCCACTCAGACGCTGCATGTCTGTCTCACCCCCGTCGCCCGTCGAGCCAAGCACGAACCACGATGAACCATGGTCGGTGTTTTTGCCATCGATTCGATCACGGGTCACCCGGGTCCGACGGAAACGAATTGCTCACCGCGTCGTCCACGAACCGCCGGACCCTACCCGAAAAGAAGAAGCCGACGTGGCTTCCAGCGTAGGTGGCAAGGGCGGGCCGGTCCCAGTGCAGCCACAGCTTTCGAGCCTGGCCGAACGTCGACATTCGATCGGCCAGCCCGGCGAAGACGTAGCGACGCTCGAACGGCACCTTGCAGTCCAGAGCCAACGGGGAGACGACGCTATGGGCGTCGGCGGCCACCTGCCCCAGCACACCGTGGGCGTCGGCCAGCCGCGCGATGTCGGGTGGGCTGTGGCGGCGGTAGAGGTCCAGCAGGTCGACGACGGGAACCCCGGCGATCACGCATGCCAGGTCGTCCTCGGTGGCCGCGACCAGCGCGGCAACCAGTGCCCCGAGCGAGTAGCCGATCACGCCAACGCTCTCCGCTCCCTGGGTCTCTCGCACCCATCGAATGACCCGCCGCAGGTCCCAGGTGGCCTGGGCCATGCCGTGTATGGCGTCGACCAGGTCGATGGTCATGAGGTCCTCGCCGCGCACCCGACCAGAGGCCCGGGGTCCGTGGAGCGGCAGCACCGGGACCACGACGTTGATGCCCCGGCGATGCAGCTGCTTGGTACGAAAGGCCCGCAAGTCCATCGACGCGCTCGTGCCCATGCCGAAACCGTGAGCGCAGATGAGCCAGGACTTGTGCTCTCGGCCTGGGGCCCGAGATACCCGCGCGTGGACGGTGCGGTTGGCCTCGTGACTCAGCCACCGGCTTCGCCCCGGTCCCTCGCCCTCGGGCTCCCACCCGCTGGTGAACGTGATGTGCTCGTAGCCAAGGCCGGCGACGCGCCCGTGCCAGGCGCGGACGTCGTCGGGGACCTCGGGGTTCCGGTGGTACTCGGCCGGGTGCTCGAGCCACCCACGCGTCGAGAAGAGATCTCGGGTGCCGGCCAGGTCGGCCGCCGCCGGGGCATAGTCGTCCAGCCTCGGCAAGAGGTCTGGGTGACGGAAGAGGGCGATCAGCACCTCGTCGAGGTACGCCTGCAGGGCAAGGGACGGAGTCGGTCGGACAGGCACGATGCTGTCGTCTTCGCCGGCACTCGCAGCCCTGCGTCTGCCCCGGGCGAGGAACAGCCCCACCCGGGGACCCGCCCGCAAGGCGCCGATCAGGCGCGGATCACTGATCAGGTGCCGAGCACCGGAGTAGAGGCGGGTGGCCAGACCCCACGGGGAGAGCGATGCGCCGGGAGCGGCCTGGGGCTCGCCAAGCCGCTCCGGCGGGACCAAAGGGCTCGAGGCCGCCTCGGGCTCAGCATCGGACTCGTGTGAAAGTGGCAGGTCGGGCTCGGTCGGGACTCCCTCGACTCCGGGGACCGCTGGTGAACCTGACATTGGTGTCAGCATATGCATGTCCAGGGTGCGGTCGAGACCGCCCCCGCTTGTCGTGTCCAAAGAACGAGCCGCCGTCGGCCGCCGACGGGGCCCTTCCTCGGCCACTTGCTACCGACCTAGGGCGGACCAACAGGTGAACGTGAACCGAACAGGTAGCAGGCGGTGATGTCTCTCGCCGAGAGACGCCGTCCGGATCCTCAGAGTGACCTCCGGACGCCCAGAATACGACGCGGTCACTTTCCTTTTAGACCTATCGCCGCAACACGCAGGGGTCCATAGTCGTAGAAGAGGGTCGTTCTACCCAAGGAGGCGTGGCACCCGGCTGGTCGGACCACCTTACGCGCGCGGTCCGGAGTGCGTTCGCGGCCTGTGCCAGGCCGACGAGGCTGAGCACCAGGTAAGGGCATCGTCCTTTCCTCAGTGGGATGGTCGCTCAGCATGGGACCAGGAGTGCGAGAGGAGCCGGCATGGAACGACTGACCGGTCTGGACGCGAGCTTCCTGTACTTGGAGACATCCAGCCTGCACATGCATGTATCGATGGCGGCGATCTTCGAC
>Ga0181536_10005146_pt1 | contig 13521 bp, 6 predicted proteins | sample PEATcosm2014_Bin_41_FD_121105 | JGI IMG/M metagenome (GOLD analysis project Ga0181536, IMG submission 121105) | Peatland microbial communities from MTU Mesocosm Facility, Houghton, MI, USA - PEATcosm2014_Bin17_60_metaG | ecosystem: Environmental > Terrestrial > Soil > Wetlands > Peat | place...
ATGTTCTCGGTGATCGGCGGCAGGTCGAAGTACTCGCCGAAATAGAACGGCTCCTCCATGGCATTGCCGCCCGCCTGCTGGATGCTTTCCCGCGGCACGCGCGCCAAAGCCGGCTCCACGTTGGCCGCCCGGGCCAGTTTCTCCACCAGCTCGACTTGCGTGAGGGGCTTTGAATCGCCGATGTTGAAGGCTTCTCCCACCGCGCGTGGCTCCTCCATGGAGCGCACCATCGCCGCCACCAGGTCGTTCACATAAACGAACTGCATCAGGCGATGGCCATCGCCGGGGATCACGATGGTCCGGCCGGCGCGCAGCCGGTCCCAGAAGAACTGTTCGCGATAGAACGGATTTCCCGGCCCATACACAAATGGCGGCCGGAAAGTTACCAGCGGCAGGCCGGTCTGGGCGTGCATGCGGAACAGCAGGCGCTCGGTGGTGGCCTTGTGGCGGATATAGGGGATGGGGTGGTAATCGGGCGCCAGCGGATCGCTTTCCTTGTGATTCAATCCGTCGCCATAAGCGCTCACGCTGGAAATGAAAATATACCGTGTCAGGCGGTCTCCCAGAGGCCGCACGGTGGCCTCCACCTGCTCGGCGGTGGTGCCGCGCTCCCAGTCGTAAACGTTGTCGAAGACCACGTCGAAGCGGCGCGTGGAAAGGGCTTCGTACATGGCGTCGGCATCGTTGCGGTCGGCCATGATGTTGTCCACCCGCCGGCCGAAATCATGCTTCGGCTTGCGGTGCAGCACGGAAATTTCGTGTTCCCCCTTCAGCAGCTCCTCCACCAGCGCCCGCCCGATGAAGAGGGTTCCTCCGATAACCAATACCTTCATATGCTCTTAAGACGATATGACGCGGCGGCGCGGATGTCTAGTACCATGTGAAATTCGCGGGCCAATCAGCCATTTCTTCCGCTCCTTTACGGCCGCGGCTCTGCTTCGTGGTGCTAGTGCCGTAACCGCATGATGTTGCCAATAGTGGAGACCACTCCCTTACGGTCGTGGCTCGCATCGGAACTAGAAACCGCTCCCTTACGGTCGTGGCTCGCATCGGAACTAGAAACCACTCCCTTACGGTCGTGGCTCGCATCGGAACTAGTCGTAGTATTCCAGGCCCAGATGCGTAATCAGGTCTTCGCCCCGCATCCAGCGCAAGGTGTTCTTGAGTTTCATCAGCTGGATAAATACATCGTGCTCCGGATACAACTCGGGAGCGTGCATGGGCGCCTTGAAATAGAACGACAGCCATTCCTGGATGCCGCGCATGCCGGCCCGCTGCGCCAGGTCCATGAACAGAACCAGGTCCAGAACCAGCGGCGCGGCCAAAATGGAATCGCGGCACAGGAAGTTGATCTTGATCTGCATGGGGTAGCCCAGCCATCCGAAAATGTCGATGTTGTCCCAGCCTTCCTTGGCGTCGCCGCGCGGCGGATAATATTCGATGCGCACCTTGTGGTAGAAGTCCCGGTACAAGTCCGGATAGAGTTGGCCCTGCAGGATGTACTCGAGCGCCGAGCTCTTGCTGACTTCCTTGGACCGGAACGAGCCCGGCTCGTCCAGCACTTCGCCGTCGCGGTTGCCCAGGATGTTGGTGGAGAACCAGCCATGCAGTCCCAGTAGGCGCGATTTCAAGCCCGGCGCGATCAGCGTCTTCAGGAACGTCTGCCCGCTCTTGTAATCCTTTCCCGCCACCGGCAGGTTCATATGGCGCGCCAGTTCCAGCAGCGCCGGCATGTCGGTAGTCAGATGCGGCGCGCCGTTGGCATATCCCACGCCCGATTTCAGCGCGGCATAGGCATAGATCTGGCTCGGCGAAATCTCGGGATCGTCTTTTTGCAGGCCGCACTCGAAATCTTTCAGTGTGGCGTGCACGGCGGCCGGCTCGTGATAGACTTCCGTCGATCCGCACCAGATCATGGTCAGGCGCGAAACCCCCGTGCGTTGCTTGAACTGCCGGATGTCGTCCATCACCCGCTCGGCGTACTCCATCTTGGAACCGCCGCTCATCACGTTCGGCCCGTTCAGCCGCTTCACGAATTTCTGGTCGAACACCGCCCGCATCGGCTGGATGGCCGAAAGCGGCTCTTTGAGCTTCTCGAGCAGCGTCATCTCCAGCACTCCGGCCTTGACCGCCGCTTCATACGCGTTATCGTCGAAAATGTCCCAGCAGCCCACCTCGAGGTCCGCCAGGCCGGCTAAGGGCACAAAATCCTTGATCGCCGGGCTGCGCCCCTCGGTGCGTTTCCCCAGGCGAACGGTTCCCAACTGGGTCAGCGACCCGATGGGCTTACCGAGTCCCCGCTTGATGGCTTCCAGGCCCGCGATGAAAGTCGTCGTCACCGCACCCATGCCGGGTATGAGCACACCCAGCTTGCCCTCGGCGGGCGCAATTTGGACGTTGTGTGGATTGGGCAATATACGGTCTCCTTTAAAATCGAAATGCTATAATACCAACTCCATGCGGGACCGTGCGACGGCCACACTTTCGACCATTGTCGTGGATGACGAACAATTAGCCTGCGACGAGCTCTCTTTCCTGTTGAAAGACTTCCCCGAAATCGAAATTATCGCCACTGGTTCCAATGGCCTGGAGGCCGTTGAAATCATCCAGCAACTGGAGCCGGAGCTGGTGTTTCTGGACGTCAACATGCCCGGCCTGGATGGCCTGGGCGTGGTGCGCCGGCTGCGGGAAAACGGCGCCGTTCTACCGCACTTCATCTTCGTCACGGCCTACGACCAGCACGCCGTGGAAGCCTTCCGGCTGGAAGCCCTGGACTACCTGCTGAAGCCCGTGGATAAGGGCCGGCTGGCCGAAAGCGTGGAGCGCGCCGCGCGCTTCGTCCAGGAAAAGCGAAGCCCCGATGGCACGCCCGGCGCGCCCGCGCCGGCCCCGGCGCCGCGCACCAAGCTGGCCGTGCGATCCAACAACCGGCACTTCATCGTGGACGCCAACGACGTGATCTACGCCACCATCGACAACGGCCTCATCACGCTGGTGACGACGCAGCTCGAAGGCCATTCCAACTACCGCACCATCGAAGATCTGCAGGCCAACCTCGACCGCGATCAATTCTGGCGGGTGCATCGTTCCTACCTGGTAAACATCAACCGGATCAAGGAAGTGGTGCCCTGGTTCAAGTCGAGCTACCAGCTCCGCATGGACGACAAGAAGCACACGGAAATTCCCGTGAGCCGCGTCCAGACCCGCCGCCTGCGCGAGTTGTTCAAGCTGTAAACGGCCGCGCACCAGATGTTCCGTGGCAGGAATTGACAGGCCAGGAGGCCTGTCCTACAAAAAAACTCCCGGATCCACGACGGGAACCGGGAGTTGCGATTCTCCCAACTATCAAAACTGCTTCTAGCTGCAGCCGCTGGTGCCGCCGCAATTGGCGCACTTGTAGCAGCTTCCGTTGCGCGTCATGATGGAGCCGCACTCGGAACATAGCGGCGCATCGGCCACCGCCGGCGTAAAGGGCAGTGTCTGCTGCGGATCGGTCTCGGTAGGCCGTAGCGTGGGCGTCTCACCGGCCTCGGAATTGGCATACTCAGGACTCAGAAACCTGGCGCCGAGCCAGCGGAAAATATAATCCATGATGGATTTGGCGTAAGGAATCTGCTGGTTGCCAGTCCAGCCGCTGGGCTCGAAGCGCACGTGCGCGAACTTATCCACCAGGAACTTCAGCGGCACGCCGTATTGCAGATTGAAACTCACGGCGGTGGCGAAGGCGTCCATCAGGCCGGAAATGGTGGAACCTTCCTTGGCCATGGTGATGAAGATCTCGCCCGGTGCGCCGTCATCGTACATCCCGACGGTGATGTAACCCTCGTGGCCGCCGATGGAGAACTTGTGGGTGACGGCGCGGCGCTCGTCGGGCAGCTTGCGGCGCACCGGACGGTAGACCACCTTTTCCACGGGAGCGGCAGCGGCCTGGGCGGCGGCCTTCTTTTCGGCTTTGGCGCCCGAGCCGGAGCTAAGCGGCTGCACTCTTTTGGAATTGTCGCGGTAGATGGCGACGGCCTTGAGCCCCAGTTTCCAGCTTTCGGTGTAGGCGCTGATGATCTCCTCCACCGTCGATTCCTCGGGCATGTTGATGGTCTTCGAAATAGCGCCGGAAATGAACGGCTGCACGGCGGCCATCATGCGGACGTGGCCCATGTAGTGGATGGAGCGCACGCCGTTCTGCGGCCGGAAGCTGCAATCGAAGACCGCCAGGTGCTCCGGCTTCAGGTTGGGCGCGCCTTCGATGGTGCCGGTGGAATCGATGTGCGCGACAATCTGCTCCACCTGTTCGGGCGAGTAGCCCAGCTTGATGAGAGCGGTCGGCACGGTGTTGTTGACAATTTTGATGACGCCGCCGCCCACCAGTTTCTTGTACTTGATCAAAGCCAGGTCGGGCTCAATGCCGGTGGTATCGCAATCCATCATGAACCCGATGGTCCCGGTGGGAGCGATCACCGTGACCTGGGCGTTGCGGTAGCCGTGGCGGCGTCCGGATTCGTAGGCGTCATCCCAGGACTGCTGGGCGCCCTGGTAGAGCGCCGCGGGGATGTTGTGGCGGTTGATGTGGCTCACCGAATCGCGGTGCATGCGGATGACTTCGAGGAACGGCTGCTCATTGACGGCGTAGCCTTCGAACGGTCCGGTGGATTCGGCGATGCGCGAGCTGGTGAGATAGGCCTGCCCGCACATCACGGCGGTGATGACGGCGGCGCAATCGCGGCCCTGGTCGCTATCGTAGGGCACGCCCATGGACATGAGCAGCGCGCCCAGGTTGGCGAAACCGAGACCGAGCGGACGGAACGCGTGGGAGTTCTCGCCGATGCGCTGGGTAGGATAACTGGCGTTATCGACGATGATCTCCTGCGCCACGATCATGGTGTCGACCGCGTGGCGAAAGGCTTCCACATCGAACTGGCCATCGGGGCCGACAAAACGCATCAGGTTCAGCGACGAAAGGTTGCAGGCCGAATCGTCCAGGAACATGTATTCGGAGCAGGGATTGGACGCATTGATGCGGGCAGTGTTCTTGCAGGGATGCCAGCGGTTGACGGTGGTATCAAACTGCATGCCGGGGTCGCCGCACTGGTGGGTGGCTTCGGCGATCTGGCGCATGAGGTCGCTGGCCTTGTAGCGGTTGACGGGCTGGCCGGTGAAAACGCCCTTGGTCCACCAATCGCCGTCGCGGGCCGCGGCTTCCATGAATTCGTCGGTGGCGCGCACGGAGTTGTTGGCGTTCTGGAAGAAGATGGAGCTGTAAGCGTCGCCATCGAGCGAACTGTCGTAGCCAGCCTCGACCAGGGTGTAGGCCTTCTTCTCTTCCTTGGCCTTGCACCAGATGAACTTCTCGACATCGGGATGGTCCGCATTGAGGATCACCATCTTGGCGGCGCGGCGGGTTTTGCCGCCGGACTTGATGACGCCGGCGAAAGCGTCGAAGCCCTTCATGAAGGAAAGCGGGCCGGACGCGCGGCCGCCGCCGGAGAGCACGGCGTCTTCCTCGCGCAGCGCGGAAAGGTTCGAGCCGGTGCCCGAGCCCCACTTGAAGAGCATGCCTTCGGTCTTGGCCAGATCGAGAATGGATTCGAGCGAATCCTTAACCGACACGATGAAGCAGGCGGAGCACTGCGGGCGCATCACGCCGGATTCGAGCTTGGTCACGCGACCGGACGGCTCGTCATAGATCCAGCCGTAGCCGCGGGTTTCCTTCACGCCGACATTGAACCAGACCGGGGAATTGAAGCAGGCCTTCTGGGTGAGCATCAGGTGGGCCAGCTCGAAGCGGAAGTTCTCGCCATCCTCGGCGGACCTGAAGTAGCCGTCCTTGTGGCCCCAGTCGGTGATGGTATTGACGACGCGTTCGACGAGCTGGGCGACGCTGGTTTCGCGCTCCGGGGAGCCCATCTTGCCATAAAAGTACTTGCTGGCGACGATGTTGGTGGCGGTCTGGGACCAGTCCACGGGGACCTCGACATCGCGCTGTTCGAAGATAGTATTGCCTTTATCGTTGCCGATGGAGGCGGTGCGGGTCTCCCATTGGAGATCGTCGTAGGGGGTCTTGTCGGCCTCCAGGCGCGACGTGAAATAGCGCGGGAATGCGATTCCCGCCCTGGTCTTGTTGTTGGCAGAGTTCTTCAACTCTTCTATTTTCGCACTCATGGCCATTGCCGGATGTCCCATCTGACGCCTCCTTGGAATTCCCCGCGGAAGAAACGCACTCGTAATAGTGCCCCAAGATATAGTGGCAGGTCAAGAACTATATCTATATGAAGGGTGTTAGGGTTACAGTTTGCTGGTTCGAAAACGCACGTTCACACTGTCAAGTGGTGGCGGTTATTTTGTAATAACCAGGTTGAAAGGATGGCTGCGGGAGATGGCCACAGGCGTGCTCGTCCGATTGCGAGGGAATTATGGCAGACGAACAGAAGCCCAAAGAGCGCAAAGAGCGCAAGAAGGTCACCGAGCCGGCAACCGAAGACAGCATTTTGACCACCACCGCAAAGGCGATCGGCGCCGCCGCAGGCAAGATCGCATCCATGGCGGGAGTCGAACCTGCTCCGGCGCCACCACATACGATGTCGACGAAACCGATGAAACTCCAGAAAAAGAACAAGCACCGCTTGCCGCGCTGGCAGAAGAAAGCCCAGCAGAAGGCTGGGGCTGCCCAAGCCGCCGTCTGATCAACCTGGGGAAGAATCGTAACAACGCCGGGTTGACAGACCAAAGCGTCTGGCCCACTTTGGTGCGCAAGGGCTTGCGTCCCTTGTGGGGCAGGCGCTTTCGCCGGGCGATTTCGCCTGCCAACCGCTCTTCACGGCTTCCGAGGATCGGGCGCGATTCGTTGCGCGTTTCGGGGGTGCGGCGCGTCCTAATCTTGTGGATGTTTCGTCAAAATCAGCGTGCGTGGCGCGACTTTTCCGCCGTACTGCCCAACCGGTGACCGAACTCAAGCCCCAACCACCAATCCACCGATCCGCGCGACACCCGTTCCGGGCGTTCCTGGCCGCGGCGGCGATGGCGTGCGCCGTTCTTCCCGCGGCGGGCCAGATTGCCATGGACGTGCGGCAAACCCGCTATCTGGTGCGGGCGGGCGAGGCGGTGCAGATTGTGGCGTCGCGGGAGACGGTGGAATTCCTGGCGAAAGCCAAGAGCCGGCACGTCGAAATCGCGATCGGAGACACGGCGGTCGCGGGTGGCGGCCTGGTGGCCGCGCCGAACCGGGCCGGCGACCAGATCCTGCTGGGCGCGTCACTGCGGGTGAAGCCGGGCGAATATACGGTCAAGCTCTCCGCCACCAGCGCGGCGGGCGAGCAACGGCAAACCATCTTGACGGTCGAGGTGCAGCCGCGCGTCTCCGTGCCGTCCGGCGCGACACGGGCACCGGTGGTGCTCCTGAATGGATGGGAGACCGGCTTCACCAATACGTGCCCCATCGCGGCCAGTTCGTCGGATACATTCGGCAGCCTGGCTCAATACCTGGTGAGCGACGGGGTCCCGGTGGTGTACCTGTTCGATAACTGCCTGGAAGACCCGGGCGAGCCGATTGAGATCTTAGGCAACGATCTGGCCGCTTTCCTGAAGACCATCCAATACGACACCGGGGCGCAGGTGCCGCAGATCGACCTGGTGGGCTTCAGCTTGGGCGGGTTGGTCGCCCGGGCCTACCTGGCCGGATTGCAGCCGGGCGAGACTCTGACGCCGCCCGCGACGCCGCTGGTGGGCAAGCTGGTCCTGATTGCCACGCCGAACTTCGGCTCGTTTGTGGCCGGGAATTATGCGGGCATCATCACGGCCGGGTCGCAAGACGCCGAATTGGAGCCGGGCAGCGCGTTCTTGTGGAACCTGGCAACCTGGAACCAGCGAGGCGACGATCTGCGGGGAGTGGACGCCATCGCGGTGATCGGCAATGCCGGCACCTACACTCCCAACTCATACGGGACGACGCTCGCCAATGCCAGCGACGGGCTGGTTTCGCTGACCAGCGCCTCCTTGGGATTCGTGGCCGATGACGCGACGGTGACGCGCGTCGTGCCTTATTGCCACGTGGACCCGTCGATTTTTATCAACACCACCTTTGGGACTTTGGCCTGCAATGCGGCAGGCATTGCGAACGTCACCAGCACGACCCATTACACGGGCGCGATCGTCCGCTCTTTCCTGGCCGGCACGACGAATTGGAAGTCGATCGGCACGGCAGCTTCCTCCGACCCCTATCTGTCCAGGAACGGGGCAATGTTTTTCGCGCTGGTGAACAGCACGGGCGGTTACGTGACGGATATGACGGGAGTCACGTTTGGAACCGTGTCACTCGCGAATGGCGGAGATACCGGAACCATTTTCTACGTGGACTTCGTCTTAGGGACGGGCGCGTTCAGTGTCACCAGTGCGTCGCTTGGCTCGATCGGTTGCGGCATGTGGGCGGAGCCGGCGGGCTACACCTCGGCGCTGCGCTGCAAGCTGGGCCCGGTGATTTACCTGCTGGGCCCGCTGGCCGAAACGGGCGAACTGGCGGTGAATGCCGGCACGGCACTCACCATCAGCGGCGCCGGCTTCGGGTCGCAGTGCATCGGCTGCAAGGTGGTTGCGACGCCGGCCGGTTCCACCGCAGCGCAACAGTTGACCACCACGGCGTGGGCCAACACTTCGATTACGGCGAACCTGCCGGCCAGTTTGACGGGCCTGGTCATCATCGGAGTGCTCGCCGCGGGCGGGAGCGACGCCATCACCGTGATGGTAAATCCGCCGGCCACGCTGGCGGTCACCCCAGCCAGTTTGCAATTCGCCGCCACGGCAGGCGGAACGGCGCCGGCGGCGCAATCGATTCAGATCGCGAATAGCGCCGGCGGCACGCTCGCATGGACCGCAGCGGCGAGCGCGGCATCGAACACGGAATGGCTGAGCGTTTCGCCCGCCTCGGGCACGGCACCCTCCACGCTTACCGTGTCGGTTTCGCTAGCGGGTTTGAGCGCGGGCACGTACACGGGCAGCATTTCGATTACGGCGGCGGGCGCGACCGGCAGTCCGGCGGCGGTTTCGGTAACGCTGGTGGTCGGCGGCACGCAAGCGGCCGGCGTGATCACGGGCGTGTTGAACGCGGCGAGTTTCCAACCGGGCTTCGCGGCGGCCACGTGGGTATCCATCTTTGGCACGAACCTGTCGCATTCCACCTACACGTGGCAAACGAGCGACTTCGTCAACGGGTTGCTGCCCACTTCCCTCCAAGGGGTCTCGGCGACCATCAACGGAGTGGCGGCGTACATTGAGTACATCAGTCCCACGCAGCTCAACGTGCTGGCGCCGGACGATGCGACGGCAGGCGCGGTCCAGGTTCAGGTGACCGAGGCGCAGCAGACCAGCAACAACTTCAGCGCGCCAAAAGCCCAGTTTGCGCCGGCATTTTTCACCATCGCGGGAGGCGCCTACGTGGCCGCGCAACACGCGGACTATAGCCTGGTGGGCGCGGCCAACCTGCTGCCCGGAGTGACCACCACGCCGGCCAAGCCGGGCGAGACGATCCTACTCTATGGGACTGGCTTCGGCCCGACCAACCCGCCGCTCCCCACCGCCCAACTGGTGACTGCGGCGGAACCGCTGGCGAATTCCGTACAGATCAGCATCGGCGGCCTGGCTGCCACGGCGTCATTCGCGGGCCTGGTGTCGCCGGGCCTGTACCAGTTCAACGTGACGGTGCCGAACCTGCCGAATGGCGATGCCGCGGTGCTGGCCACCATCGGCGGCGTTGCCACCGAGACAGGGCTCTCGGTCACGGTTCAGCAGTGAGCGAGGCGCGCGGATTGGACGCCATGGCTCCAGGACTGATGGTACGAAGCACAAAGTACGCGAAACCAAAAGACCCGCAGGACCATTGACATATCCCGTGCACTCGGTCAGAATCCTAGATGCCCACGGCTGAAAAGAGCCAGGCGAATCGGTAAATTCTAAGGAGGAGATTTGAAGAAACTACTTGCTCTAGCGCTGCTCTGTGTCGGGGCCTCTGTTTTGGCTTCGGCGCAAGTACAAGGAGTTCCCGAGATCGATCCGGCATCGGGCGCAAGCGCAATCGCCCTGATCGCCGGTGCGCTGATTGTAATTCGGGGCCGCAGAAAAAACTAAGACCCCTTTCAAACCAACCTCCCCCGTGACCTGCGTCACGGGGGATCTTTCCCAAGCCTTCTTGCCTGACAAGCTTCTCGAGCGCCAACCCGGAACGATCGCTTCCGACGATCCACCTGCGCCGCCCTTTCTCTCTGTACTGACTGGCTCCACGGTCTACCACCGGGTGGTCTGGATCGCGCTCCTGTTCATCCTGGAACTGATTGCCATATCGGTTTGGCTGGATACGGCATCGCTCAGCCGTAATTATGTTCTCACCCGCCTGATCGGCGACTGGGGGCCATGGATCCTGCGGGGGCTGGTCGCATTCGCGTCGCTGTTTCTGACCTTCGGCTACCTTCGGGCCAGGTCGGTGCTGCGGGATCTCGGCACAAGACGCGCGCCGGTTCCCATCCGGCGCACTCTTCTCGCTGGCCACTTCTGCTCCATGGCGCTGTTTGGCTTTCTCTCGCGAATGCTATTTGGCGGAAGAGCGCTTGGGTCGTGGACGGGCGGCGTCGCTCTGGCCTGGGTGGCATCCGGCCTACTGGCGATTGTGCTTGCCGGTACTGCGTTCCTGCCGCTCGAAACCTGGCGCATGTTACTCCGCATGACCGGCAATACGTGGGCCTATGCCGGGGCCATGGCGGTATTTGTCTGCTGGCTCGGAAATGCACTCGGCCTACTCTGGGCGCCGGCCACTCGTGCAACCTTCATTATCGTCAAATTCCTGCTCGGCCTGTTCCTTCCGCAGGTCGTCTCCCAGCCAGCCACCGCGATCATCGGCAGCAGGTCTTTTCAGGTAGTCATAAATCCGGGATGTTCCGGCCTCGAAGGTGTCGGCCTGATGCTGGTATTTGGGGTCCTGTGGCTGTGGCTGTTTCGTCAGGACTTCCGCTTTCCCCAAGCAATCATCCTGGTGCCCGTCAGCCTTGTTGTGGCGTTTCTGCTGAACAGTGTTCGCATCGCCGCGCTGATTCTGATCGGCAACGCCGGCGCGACCGGCGTGGCCCTCGGGGGCTTTCACTCGCAAGCCGGGTGGATCGCCTTCAATGTGGTCGCCCTGGGCCTGGTGCTGGGCTCTCAACACATGCCCTGGATTGCCAGGAACCGGCGGCAGCCGGCCCCCGCCGGCAGTCGCGCCGAAAATCCGAGCGCGCTGTACCTGGCGCCGTTCCTGGCAATTCTGGCCGCAGGCATGCTCTCGCGGGCCGTCGCGGGTCGCTTCGAATGGCTCTATCCGTTGCGCCTGTTCGCCGCCGCGGCGGTGTTGTGGTGCTACCGCAAGAAGTACGCCAGGCTGAATTGGGCCTTTGACTGGCTGGGGCCGGCCGCCGGTGTGGCAGTGTTCGGGTTATGGATGGCGCTCGATCGCCTGGCAGCCTCCGGTTCCTCCGGCGGAACGGTTCCCGGCCTGACTGCGGGCCACGGCGTGGCCTGGACGGCATGGCTCGCGCTGCGCACCCTTGGCGCCGTAGTCACCGTGCCGATCGCGGAGGAATTGGCCTTCCGCGGCTTCCTGCTCCGCCGGCTGATGTCCGCGGATTTCGAGCGCATCGACTTCAGGAACACCTCGCTCTTCGCTCTGCTGGGCTCTTCGGTGGCATTCGGCCTGATGCACGGCGCGCGATGGTTCGCCGGCGCGTTGGCAGGGCTGGTATATGCGCTGGTGCTGCGCCGGCGGGGAAGAATCGGCGAGGCCATGGCCGCTCACGCCACTACCAACGCACTGCTGGCGATATGGGTGATTACGCGCGGCGATTGGCGCCTTTGGTAGGTCTGGGCCGGGACCCAGCGCTGGCATGAGTGCCGACGCGGCACGTACGAGTGCGTGCGCCACTCCCCCGCCGCCGGCTATCGAGCGGCGGAACCATCGCGGTCGCGAAAGGGCCGTTCCGCCTCGTACAGCGCGATCCTGATGCGGATCTGGTCCGCCAGCGCGGGCTGGTTCTCCTGCGCGGCCCGCGCCTCAGCCCGGCGCGCGGTGAGTGCCGCGTCGGCGAATTGCCCCTTCTCGGCGTAAGCGGCGGCCAGCGTGTCCAGCGTCAGCGCGTCCTTCCCGCCGGAGAGCTCAACCGCCCGCACCGCCAGCGCCAGGGCTTCGACGCCGTTGCGGATGGCCGCATCGGGCGAGGTCCCGAGTACCCAGGCCGCCCGCCGCAGCGTGGGTGCGTCGTTCGGTTGCAGTTGGATACTGTCGCGCCAGTGTTCCAGGGCCTCCGCCGTCCGCCCTTGCGCGGCAAGCGCGTCGCCCAGGCTGGCGTGGGCCTCCGCGTATTTCGGGTCGAGTTCGAGCGCGCTCCGCCATTCCCGGATGGCGCCTTCGGCATCCCCACGCCGGCTCAAAACCAGTCCCAGATTGTAGTGCGCGGGCGCATACCGGGCGTCCGACTCGAGCGCCTGGCGCAGTTCGACGAGCGCCTCGTCGAGCCGCCCCAACTTCGCCAGCGCCGCGCCGAGGTTGGCGCGCGCCGCGGCGAAATCGGGCTTCAGCTCGGCCGCTTTCTGGAATTGCGCCAGGGCTTCCTCCACGCGCCCCGTCTGGAGCAGCAGCACGCCAAGCGAGTTGAATCCAGCGGCGGACGCGGGATCGGCCTCCACCACCGCACGAAGCTTCATCTCGGCCGCCTTCGATAAATGTGCCCCGGATTCTTCCCGGTGGCCCGTCATGAGCAGCATGGTTCCCAGGTTGCGGTGCGCGGCTTCGTCATCGGGGCTCAGTTCCAGAACTTTTCTCCACTGCGCGGCGGACGCCTCGTACCGCCCGGTCCGCTGCAGATAAGTCGCGCTGTTGAGCAGCCGGTAATAGTCGATGACCGGCCCGCCGATTTGCCGCAAGCCATCCGGCGGGATGTTCACAAACTCCGGAATGTTCACCGCGCGGTTGGCCGCGGTGGCGTTCTCTACCAGAATGGGCGGGCTGTCGTGGCCGTCCGCGTCGATGTGCGTGAGATACATTTGCGTGTAGGGCGACCTGCCCTTCGACGAAAACACCAGCCAGCGGCCGTTGGGCGAGAAGCTGTGCCAGGAATTCATGCGGGGCGTGTTGCAACGCATGCGGCGCGCCTGCCCGCCGGCCGCGGGAACAATGTATAACTGGCTGTCGGGACGCATCAGCTCCCCGTTGCGGCATTCGACGAACACGATCCACCGCCCATCGGGCGACAGCTTGGGAAAGGTATTGCTCACGCCGTTCCGCGACGCGCCGGCGATCGGCTCCGGCGCGCCTCCCCGGCCGTTGTGGAAGGGAACCCGGTAGAGGTCATACTTGAGTTGCAGCTCATTCGGGTCGTTGGCGAATTTGGCGAGCGGCACACCCGGCGGATTGGCGTCCGTGGCTGGGGCGCGGGCAAATACCAGGTACTGGCCGTCGGGACTCCACACGGCGCCCATCTGCACAAACCGCGGGTCGTCGGCGCCGGGGAGCGGCTC
>Ga0181536_10005148_pt1 | contig 13520 bp, 13 predicted proteins | sample PEATcosm2014_Bin_41_FD_121105 | JGI IMG/M metagenome (GOLD analysis project Ga0181536, IMG submission 121105) | Peatland microbial communities from MTU Mesocosm Facility, Houghton, MI, USA - PEATcosm2014_Bin17_60_metaG | ecosystem: Environmental > Terrestrial > Soil > Wetlands > Peat | place...
CTGCACGCCGTCGGTATCCATCGAAGTCAGCAGAATCTCGCCCGCGCCGAGCTGTTCGCCGCGCGCGGCCCATTCCACTGCGTCCATGCCTTCGTCGTGGCGGCCGCCCTTGGTGTATACGTTCCAGGCTGGGCCTTCCTCGTCACTCGTGCGGCGACGGCGGGCATCGATGGCGAGCACCACCGCTTGCGCGCCAAACTCCTCGCTCAGCTCGGTGATGAGCTCGGGCCGCCGCACGGCCGCGGTATTGACGCTCACCTTGTCCGCGCCCGCGTGCAGAATTTTGCGAGCGTCCGCGACCCAGCGAATGCCGCCGCCGACCGTCAGCGGAATAAACACTTCGCGCGCCGTGCGAGCCACCACGTCGACCATGGTGTCCCGCTCATCGCTCGAAGCGGTGATATCGAGAAAGACAAGTTCATCGGCGCCCTGTTCGTTATAGCGTGCGGCGAGCTCCACGGGATCGCCCGCATCGCGCAAGTTTACGAAGTTCACGCCTTTGACGACGCGTCCGCCGGTTACATCGAGGCACGGGATGATTCTTTTTGCCAACATTGTTTAAGCGCGCACAACGGCAAGCCGTGCGCTCGATTTCAAATCGCGCACAACGCTGCGCTGTGCTTTCCAGACTTTATCCCTCGACTGAGTTAGTCCTTCGAAGAACAAAAAGCAGATCCCTCGACTTCGCTCGGGATGACAATCCGTGGGGTTATTTATGGGCACCGTGCTAGCTCTCCACAAAATTGCGGACAATCTTCAAACCTAAGTCGCCCGATTTCTCGGGATGGCACTGCACGCCGTAAATATTGTCCTGCTCGAGCACGGCCGTGTACGGCACCGAATACTCACAAATCGCGGCAGTCCCGGGAACCACCGGCGCGTAATAACTGTGCGCGAAATAAAGAAACGGCTTGTCGCCGGTGCCTGCGAGCAGCCGTGAGGACCGCAACCTCTCCACTTGGTTCCAACCCATGTGCGGAATGCGCATACTGCCCTGAAAGCGGCGGACGTTCCCGGGGAAAATGCCCAGGCCGCTTTCGTGCGGAGCTTCCTCGCTGGAAGTGAACAGCGCCTGTAAACCGAGACAGATCCCGAGAAACGGAACTCCCGCGCGAATCGTTTCGATCAGCGCCGTGCGCACTTGCATTTCGTCGAGCGCGCGCATCATCTGCCCGAAGTGCCCGACGCCCGGAAGAATCAGGCGGGTGGTACGCCGCAGGCCCTCGGCGTCGCGAATCAATTCGTACTCCGCGCCGATCGCGCCGAGCGTATTTTCCACCGAGCGAAGATTCCCGGCGCCATAATCGAAAATCGAAATCACAAAAGGCCCTTGGTCGAAGGCAGCTGGTCTTTCAACCGCTCGTCGGTGGAACACGCGTAGCGCAGCGCCCGCGCGAAACACTTGAAAATCGCCTCGATTTTGTGATGATTGGAACGCCCGTAGAGAACCTTCACGTGGAGATTGGCTCCCGCGTGATTCACAAAGCCGCCAAAGAAATCCTCCACCAGCTCCGTTTGCAGATCGCCTACCAGCCGCACGCGAACCAGGTCGTTGTAGACGAGCGCCGGGCGGCCGCCGAGATCGAGCGCGACCACGGCCAGTGTTTCATCCATCGGCAACACGAAATAGCCGGCACGGTTGATCCCTTTGCGGTCGCCGAGCGCCTTCGAGAAGAGCTGCCCGAGCGCGATGCCGACGTCCTCCACGGTGTGGTGCTGATCGACGTCGAGGTCGCCTTTCGCTTCGATCACCAGATCGAAGCCGCCGTGCTTCGCGAAGAGCTCCAGCATGTGATCGAAGAAGCGGATGCCGGTGGAGATTTTGTAGGCGCCTTGGCCCTCGATGGCCAGGCTCGCGCGGATCTGCGTTTCTTTGGTAATGCGTTCGATCGAAGCACGCCGGGCTTTCCTTGTGCCGGTCGCTTGGCTCCTTCTTACTGGTTTCGGCATAACGCTTCCTCGATTTCGTTGACGTTTTCGACGATCGCGACAGCGTTTTCCTTTTCAAATAGATCGACCAGCGCGTCGCGCTTCGTGTGAGAGCGGGCGGCGACGCCGATAAACGGTACGTTCGCGGCGCGGGCACAGCGAGCGTCGTCGACGGTATCGCCGACGTACCAGAGCTGGCGATTGGGCTTGCGGCGCTGGATCTCGATCAGCCCATCCGGAGCGGGCTTGCCCGCCGCGATTTCATCCGCGCACAAGATGGGATCGAAGAGCACGCCAGGGGCGAATCGCCGCAAGGTAATCACCGCTTCATAACGGACGCGGCCCGTGTAGATCGCAAGTTCGTGACGCTTGCTGAGCCGATCCAAAAGACCAGACGCCGGGAACCAACCCTCGCGCTGAATCAATCCTTCGCCATTGCCTTTCGGACCAAGGAAAAATACATTAAACCGATCGACCACGATATCGTAATCGACCGGGACGCCCAGGTCCGCGGCGATTTTCTGGGAGAGCGCCCAATCGTTGTTCCAGCCGCCGCGATTTTTATAATCCTGGATCAGTTCGCGGTCGATGCGCTGTCCGGTGAAATACTCCACGGTCTGTACGATGCCTTCGCGATAGGATTCGGTCACTTCGGCGAGAACGCCGTCCATATCGAAGACAATCAGGCTCTTCACATCCCCAGTCAGACTTTTTACAACGTCCCCGGTCAGGCTTTCCACAACTGCTCCAGTTCGGTGAGAAAGCGCTCGATCTGCGCGCGAGTTCCGATGGTGACGCGCACGCAACCGGCGATTTCGTAACTGCGATCGCGAATGAGCACGCCTTTTTCGCGCAGGGCGTCGCGAATCGGAATGGCCCGGTTGCCCGCGTGAAACAGGACGAAGTTCGCGCGACTCGGATAGAAGCGGATGCCCAAGCGGCTGAGCCCAGCGCAGGCAATTTCACGCGCCGCGAGAATCTCTTTCACGTAGTGGGCGATATATTCGCCGTCGCGCACCGCCGCGCGCGCCGCGAGCGCAGCCAGCATGTTGACGCTATAGGGCGATTGAGCTTTGTGCATCCAACGAACGTTTTCCGCACGCGAAAACAGGCATCCGCACCGCATCGCAGCCATGCCGTAAACTTTCGAAAATGTGCGGCTGACGAACAGGTTGGGATATTCGCGAATCAGACCGAGCGCGGTGACTCCGCAGAATTCGAAGTACGCCTCGTCGATCAGCACGGCCGCGCGCGGCGCGGCTTCCACGATTTTGCGGACGCCGTCGAGTTCGATTCCCGTCCCGGTCGGATTGTTCGGATTCGCGATCAGGACGGCCCGCGTCTCGGGGCGAATGGCCGCGAGCAGCTCTTCGAGCGGGAAGGAAAGATCCGCGGCGCGGTAATCCATCTCGCGAACGTCCGCGCCCGCCAGTTCCGCATAAAAGCGATACATCGCATAGGAGGGCCGCAGCAGCAGGACATCGTCGCCATCGTCGACGTAGGTATTGATCAGCACCTGAATCGCTTCGTCAGTGCCGTTGGTCAATAAAAACTCATCGGCCGCCACGCCGAAAAACGCCGCGAGTTCCCGCATTGCCTCGACGTATTCGGGATAGACAGGCAGCGCTTCGGCAGTAAGCTTTTCGCGCAGGAATTCGATCACCCGCGGCGAGCAACCGACCGTGTTCTCGTTAAAATCCAGGCGCAACTTGCCGGCACGTCCTCCGGTGGGAGGCGAGTAAGGAGCCATCTTTTGTACGGCCGGCCTTGGCGTAAGAGCGGCACCCGCGGCAAGCGCGTTCGTACGGGAAGCGAGCGGATTAGTCATGGCTGCGCACTTCCGCCGAACGCGCATGTGCTTCCAAGCCTTCGGCGCGCGCGAGCATTGTGATAGCTGGCGTCAAACGCCGGAGTCCTTCGCGCGAAAGCTCCTGGACGGCGATGATCTTGACGAAGTCGGCCGCGGAAAGCCCCCCGCGCTGCCGGGCCGCGCCTGATGTGGGCAGAACATGATTCGGGCCGGAGACGTAATCACCCGCGGCTTCCGGACTCGACGGGCCAACGAATACCGCGCCCGCATGCCGGATCTTCGAAAGCAAACCGCCATCGTGCAGAGCAAGATGCTCCGGCGCGAGCGCGTTCGAGATTTCAATCGCCTGATCGAGCGAATCCGTCACGACGATCGCTCCGTTCGTGTCGATGGAGGAGCGCGCAACGTGCGCCGTAGGCAGCGTCGCCAGCTGCTCCTCGACCTCATTGGCGACGGCCTCCGCCAGGCCGCGCGACGTGGTGAGCAGGATCGCGGACGCGTCCACGTCGTGTTCGGCTTGGGCGAGAAGATCGGCGGCGATCCATCGCGGATTGCCCTCTGCCGCGATCACGACGATCTCGGTCGGCCCAGCGACGAAATCGATACCCACTTCGCCCGCCAGCAATTTCTTCGCGGCAGCCACATAAATATTCCCGGGCCCTACGATGCGGTCGACCTTCGGCACGGTCTCCGTACCGAACGCCAGCGCCGCGATGGCCTGCGCGCCGCCCATGCGGAACATGTGCTTCACGCCGAGCAGGTGCGCGATGCCGAGAATCTCCACGCTGGGATTCGGGCACGCCACGCAAATCGTGGAGACGCCGGCCACCTGCGCGGGAATCACGGTCATCAGCACGGTGGACGGCAGCGGATAGCGACCCGCGGGAACGTAGGCGCCCATGGCATCGAGCGGCCGGACCACCTGCCCCAGGCGGCGTCCGTCCGGATAATCGATGAACCATTCCTTGGGCAATTGGGCCTGCGCGTATGCGCGAATATTATCAGCCGCGACCTCCACGGCGCGCTGGAATTCGGGCTCGAGCGAACCGATCACGTGCAGCCGCACGCTCTCGCCCTCGAAGCGATCGAACTTGCGGGCGTAATCGAGCAAAGCGGCATCGCCGCGCTCGCGCACGTCGGCGAGGATGGGCATCACCGCAAGCTCTGCCTGCTCCAGGCGTATCGTTTTGCGCTGGATCAGCAACTGCGCGTCTCGTGCTGTAAGAATTCGAATCATATTGATGTAGCTGCCCTCGTTTTACTCGGGCAGCGCCCCGGGGATTTCGCCTGCTATGGCCGATCGTTTCGTCATCGTCCTTGATATTGCTTCGCTCCGGCAGCGACTCAAACAGTTACATGATGATCTTGTTCAATGGATATTCGACTATGCCCTGCGCTCCGGCTTCCTTCAGGCGCGGAATGATCGTGCGCACCGTTGATTCGTCCAGAATCGTGTTTACGGCAAGCCAGCCGTCTTCGCTGAGCGTCGAAATCGTGGGCCGCTTCAGCGCCGGCAATACGCCGAGCACTTGCGGAAGATTCGTCTTCTCCACGTTGAGCATCAGGCCAACCTTCCCCAGCGCATTGATCGCGCCTTGCAGCAGCATCTTCATATCTTCCAGCTTCTTGCGTTTCTCAGGATCTTGCCACGCGCTCAAGTTGGCGATCAGCTGGGTGTTCGATTCCATCAGTGTTTCCACGATGCGGAGCTTGTTGGCACGCAGCGACGAGCCCGTCTCGGTCACTTCCACGATGGCGTCGGCCAGCGCGGGCGGCTTCACTTCGGTGGCGCCCCAACTAAATTCCACCTTCGCGGTCACTCCGTTTTTGGCGAGATAACGCTTGGTCGCCTGCACGAGTTCGGTCGCGATGATCTTGCCTTCTAGATCCTTGACCGAATTGATGGAGGAGGATTCCGGAACGGCCAGCACCCAGCGCACTTTGCCGAAGCTCTGCTTGGCATAAATCAGATCCGCGACGGTCTCCACTTTGGCTTCGTTTTCCTCCACCCAGTCGCGGCCGGTGAGACCGGCGTCCAGAATGCCGTCCTCGACGTAGCGCGCCATCTCCTGGGCGCGAATCAGCATGCACTCGATTTCCGGATCGTCGATGGCGGGGAAATAGGAACGGCTGCTGATGGTGATCTGGAATCCTGCACGCCGGAATAAATCGACCGTGGCGTTCTCAAGGCTACCTTTGGGAATCCCTAATTTCAGTTTCATCCGTCTCCTGTCCTAATTCCCGTACACTGCTTTCGGATCGTACGTCTGAGGCTCGCTAATTTTCCATTCGCCGTTTTCCAACCGCCGAAAGAAGCAGCTCTGGTAGCCTTCGTGGCAGACGCCCGGCCCCTGCGCTTCCACCTTGACAAGCAGGGTGTCGAGATCGCAGTCGGTCGAGATTTCTTTTACCACCAGCCGGTGGCCGGAGCTCTCGCCCTTCAGCCACAGCTTATTGCGCGAACGGCTATAGAAGGTGGCGAAGCCCGTCTCGACGGTTTTCTGAAAAGCCACGTCGTTCATAAAGCCGACCATGAGCACGCGGCCGGTTTGGTGATCCTGGATCACTGCGGGAATCAATCCATCGAGTTTCTTGAAGTCCAGTTGCATAGTTTCGGCACCAATAAGAAAGCCCGCTCGGGGTTAACCGGCGGGCTCTCGAAAATCTTTCTACTTTCTTTCGGGATTAACGGTGAGTCCGCCGCAGCATGGAATGTCCATGGTGATGATGGCGTCCGTGATGCAAAGCGGCGAACATTAAATTCGAGTATAGCAGAAGTTGCTAAACTAAGGGCAACTTATGACGAGCGAAGACGTTCGTCTGCTGATCGCTGTGTTGCTGCCATGCATGACGGTGGTGGTTGGGATAATTGTTAACAACCATCGAATAACGGACCTGCACACGTCCATGGACCATCGATTTGACGATCTGACCCGCTTCGTGGAAGCTCGGTTCCAGCTTCAAGACGAGAAGCTCTACCGGGTTGAGCAGGTGCTCGACGCTCGCCTGAAACATCTCGAAGACAAATAGTCCGGCCCTTACGCGCGCAGCGCGTTATCCAAATCGGCAATGATGTCGTCGATTGCTTCGATCCCGACCGAAACGCGGACTAGATTTTCCCCGATGCCGAGGCGTTCGCGATGCTTCGGCGAGAGATCGCGATGCGACGCCATGGCCGGATAAAGGACCATGGTGTGTACGTCTCCTAGCGACGTCGCGCGCACAATCATTCTGAGCTTCTCCATGAACGCGAAGACTTCGTTTTTCCCTGCGTCCTTCAGTTCGAACGCGACCATCGCGCCCGCCATGTTTTTCGGCAGTAGCCGCTCTATGGTCGTGGCGTCTGGGTGTCCGGGATCACCCGGGAAATGGACGCGCTCGATTCTGGGGTGCGGCTTCAGCCAGGCCGCGACTTTGCACGCGTTTTGGCACTGACGCTCCATGCGCAGCGCCAACGTCTTAATGCCGCGCATCGTAAGATACGCCTCGAACGGGCCCAGGTTCGGTCCCATGGTTCGGACCAGCGTTTTCAGAGTTTCGAAATGCGCTTGCTCGCACACCACGATTCCACCGAGCGCATCGCCGTGGCCGGCCAAATACTTGGTCGCGCTATGGATCACGATGCCCGCGCCCAGTTCAAGCGGGCGCATCAGCATGGGAGTGGCGAACGTATTGTCGACGATCACGGGCACGTCCGCATGGCGTGCGATCTGGGCAATTTTATCCATCTGAGGAACACGCAGCAGCGGGTTCGTAATGGTTTCGAGCAACATCGCTCCCGTTTTCGCGGAAGTGACCGCGTGCTCCACGGCCGCGAGATCGCACATATCCACAAATTCGGTCTCGATGCCGAGCGCGCCGAAAATGGTCATCAACATGTGCGTGGTGGCGCCGTAGAGAACGCTGCCCGCGACCACGCGTTTGGGCCGGTCGATGAGGATGGCCAGCAGGGCGAGGTGTATGGCCATCATTCCCGAGGAGCAGGCGAAGGCCGCGTGGCCGCCTTCGAGTTCGTTCACCAGCGTTTCGAGCGCCGTCGTCGTGGGATTGTCGTAGCGCGCGTAGGAAGGACCTTCTTCCTCGCGTCCGAATACCCGATCGAGCTGGTGCATGGATTCGTAGAAATAGCTCGACGCCGTATAAATAGGTGTGGTGACGGGAACGTAATCGCCGGCTTTGCGACGGTCACCCGCGTGGACGGTTTTGCTTTCGAATTTCATGACGCTCAGATTGAATGGACGTTCGGCGTTCTACTGCCGTTTCCAGCGAGGCCCGTCCTTTGTATCTTCCAGGATCACACCCTTGGACGCCAAGTCGTTACGGATTTGATCGGCACGGGCAAAATCGCGAGCCTTCTTAGCGAACGTGCGCTCGGCCACCAGAGCATCGATTTCGTGATCCGACATTAGCGCCCGGACATCGAGTTTTACTTGGAAGTTGCCCTTAGAGACTTGGAGAACAGTAGGGGATGGATCGAGTACGTCGAAAACAGAATCGAAGTGGACCAGGAATTCAAACGCACCCGGCAAGTTGCCGGCCTTAAACTCGCCGTTATCCATCGCGGTGTTGGTGTCGCGGATATATTCGAATGCGGCCGCCAGCGCCTCGGCGGTATTCAAATCGTCGTCCAGGGCTTCGTCGAAGGCCTTGGTCGCCGCCTCGGTCCGTTCGGCCAGAGCCGCATTCAATCCTTCCGGGAACTTCGCCGTCTTCAGACGGAACTGATAATTGCGCAAGCGCTCGATCGACGTCGCTGCCGCTTTCAAACCTTCGAAGGTGAAGTTGAGCTTCTTGCGATAAGGCACCGACGCCAGCAGGTAACGGATCGTTTCCGGCGCATAGCCCTCGGCGACCAGATCGCGCAGCGTGTAAAAATTGCCCAGAGATTTCGACATCTTCTGCGCATCGATGCTTAAATGCTCGGCGTGCAGCCAGAAGCGCGCGAAGGGCTTGCCGGTGAGGGCCTCGGATTGGGCGATTTCGTTTTCGTGATGCGGAAACGCTAGATCCACGCCGCCCGTGTGGATGTCCAGCGTCTCGCCCAGGTATTTCATGGCCATCACCGAACACTCGATGTGCCACCCGGGACGTCCATTGCCGACGGGCGTGTCCCACGACGGTTCGTTATCCTTCTTGGCCTTCCATAGAACGAAATCGCGGGCGTCGGCCTTATCGTATTCGTCGACATCGACGCGCGCGCCGGAGCGAGTGCCGCTGAAATCGTGATGCGAAAGCTTGCCATACTCCGGGAACATGGAGATCCGGTAGTACACGGAGCCATCGCTCCTGTAGGTGTAGCCCTTCTCTTCCAGCTTCTGAACGGCCGCGGCCATGTCGTCGATGCAATCGGTGGCCTTCACCAGGCGCTCGGGCCGCTGCAGACGCAGCGTATCTACATCTTCTAGAAACGCGTCGGTGTACTTCTGCGTGTACTCGTAGATCGTTTGGTGCGCTTCGGCCGCGTGGCGGATGATCTTGTCCTCGATGTCCGTGATGTTCATCACGTGATCGAGCTGATAGCCGCGCGCTTGCAGCCAGCGCCGCAGGATGTCCTGAAATGTGAACGTCCGCAGATTGCCGATGTGAACGTAGTTATAAACGGTGGGCCCGCACGTGTACATCCTCACGACGTTGTCGTGCAGCGGAGTAAAGGGCTCCACCTGTTGCGTAAGGGTGTTGTAGAAACGGAGGGCCATGGCGAGAATGTCTTCCTATCGTAACTGACGCGGCTCGAACGCCGCAGTCATCGGCAAGCCAATCTGCCGACGCGAAGAGCAGACACCGATGAACCTTACAATAGGACCTAAGTGTTTCGTTTCGAGCTTCAGGCTACCTGTCCCGTCACCGGCGCGCGTGCCGGCATTCTGCACACCGCGCATGGCGATATCGAAACCCCTGTATTTATGCCGGTGGGGACGCAGGCGGCGGTTAAATCGCTCCTGCCCCGCGACCTGCTCAACGACCTCGACGCGAAGATCATCCTCAGCAATACCTATCATCTATACCTGCGGCCGGGCCACGAGACGATTCGCAGGCTCGGCGGTCTGCACCGGTTCATGCAATGGCCCAGGGCGATCCTCACCGATTCGGGAGGCTTCCAGGTTTTTAGTCTTAGTGATTTGCGCAAGGTGACCGAAGAGGGCGTGGTGTTCCAATCGCATCTCGATGGAAGCCGCCATTTGTTCACACCCGAATCGACCATCGACGTGCAAGTGGCCCTCGGCAGCGACATCATGATGGTGCTCGACGAGTGCCTGGAATATCCCGCGAGTCACGAAGCCGCGCGCGCGTCGATGCAGCGCACCGTCCGCTGGGCGCGCTCGGCTTACGAACACTACAGGACCTTGGACGATGGTGGGCAACGCGCGTGTTTCCCTATTGTCCAAGGCTCGATGTTTCCCGATCTGCGCCTCGCCTGCGCCGATCAGCTTCTTGAACTGAGCGCCCCTGGGTACGCGATTGGAGGGCTGTCAGTGGGCGAACCGCGGGCACTCAGTCTGGAAATGGTCGAACTCACCGCGCCGCTGCTTCCCGTCGAAAAGCCACGCTACGTGATGGGAGTGGGGATGCCGGAGGAGCTTCCCGAATATGTCGCGCGCGGCATCGACATGATGGATTGCGTGCTGCCTTCGCGCAATGCCCGCAACGGATCGATTTTCACGTCCGAGGGGCGCGTCCAGATCAAACAGGCCCAGTACAAAGAGGATCCGCGGCCGCTCGATCCAGCCTGTTTGTGCTATACATGCCAGAACTTTTCGCGCGCGTACCTCCGCCATTTGTACTCGGCGGGCGAAATTTCGTTCGCGACGCTCGCCACGCTGCATAATTTGCGCCGTTACCTTGACATCATGCGCGAGATCAGGCAGTGTATACTACTTGGGAAGTTCCCCGAACTTCTTAACCGCGTGCGCACCGGCGGAAACCGAGCGCCTGAATAGAAGTCACCTCTCATGTCCCACCTCGGATTGATTCTGCTGCAGACGGCGCCGGCTTCCAACCCGGTCCTGAGCTTTCTCCCCCTTATTTTTATCGTCGCCATCTTCTACTTCCTGGTGTTCATGCCCATGCAGCGCCAGAAGAAGCAGCAAGCGCAGATGCTGTCGAATCTGGAAGCGGGCAAGGAAGTTCTGACCACGGGCGGCATCGTCGGCACCATCGTCAGCATTTCCGGGGACATGCTGGTGTTGCGCGTGAAGCCCGACAATGTGAAGCTGCAGCTCACCCGCGGCTCGATCACGAGCGTGGTCACCCAGGACGTCAAGGGCGAAGAAAAGAAGTAAAGCGAGTACGACACAGCGAGTAAAATCATGGCCAACAATGTGAAGTTCAAGATCGCGGCGATTATCGCCGTCATTCTGGTGTGCGCCTACGGCATCGTGGGGCTTCCCAAGTCGACCGCCGAGCTGGTGGAGAATTGGAAGCGCAACATCCACCTCGGTCTCGACCTGAAGGGCGGCAGCCAGCTCGTGTTGCAGGTGCAGATCCAGGACGCGTTCAAGGCCGAGGCGGACTCCGTGATTCAGCGCCTGAAGGATCAATTGACCAAGGCCGGGGTCGGCTATGGGGAGATGACCCGCAACGAACCGGCCACCATTCAGGCGGCCGATACCATCCAGATCGATATCAAGGGCGTCCCCGCCACGCAGGCGGGCAACTTCCGCCAGTTGGTCAACGATAGCTACGGCGGCGTGTGGAACCTGACGCCGGTGAATCCGACCGACTACCGGCTGAACATGAAAACCAGCGAGTCCTTGAAGCTCCGCCAGGACACGCTGACGCAGAGCATGCACACGATCGAAAAGAAGATCAATGCTCTGGGTCTCGCTGAATCCAGCGTGCAACAGCGTGGCCGCAGCGATGCCGAAGCCGAGTTGCTGGTGCAACTCCCGGGTGTCGACGATCCGGCCCGCGTCAAGCAAATTTTAAAAACAGCGGCCATGCTGGAGCTTTACCAGGTGCTCGGCGGCCCGTTTGCGTCGCGCGAGGACGCGCTTTCCAGCAAAGGCGGCGTGCTTCCGCTGAACAGCCAGTTGCTTTCGAGCCAGCCCCGCGGCGGCGCACCCGGCGAGACTTTTCTGCTCGCGCGCACCCCCGTAGTCACGGGCCGCGACTTACGCGACGCGAGTCCGGCGCAGGGCGAAGGCGCCCGCTGGGAAACCAATTTCGTTCTGACCCAGGACGCCGCCAAGCGTTTTGAGAATTTCACCGGCGCGAACGTGGGCAATCGCCTGGCGATCGTGCTCGATAAGGTGGTCCTGAGCGCGCCGACCATTCAATCGAAAATCAGCGATACGGGACGCATCACCGGCGCCGCCAACCACGACGAAGCCGCCGATCTGGCGTTAAATCTTCGCGCGGGATCGCTGCCGGCCGGTGTGGAATACCTGGAAGAGCGGACGGTTGGTCCGTCGCTCGGCTCCGACTCAATCCGGTCCGGAATCGCGGCCGGCATCGCGGGCGTGATCGCCGTGATCGGCTTCATGCTTATCTATTACCGCAAGAGCGGCATCAACGCCACGCTCGCGCTGGTCCTCAATGCGATCATTCTGATCGCCGCGCTCAGCTATTTCGACGCCGTGCTGACGCTGCCGGGGATCGCGGGCGTCATCCTGACGATCGGCATGGCGGTGGATTCCAACGTACTGATTTTTGAGCGAATTCGCGAAGAATTGCGCGCGGGCAAGGCCGTGGTCGCGGCCGTCGACGCCGGCTTCAGCAAGGCGTTTTTGACCATCGTGGACACGCACGTGACCACGGTAGTTTCCTGCGCGTTTCTGTTCCTGTTCGGCACGGGGCCGGTGAAGGGATTCGCCGTCACCCTGGTGATCGGCCTGATCGCCAACGTGTTTACGGCCGTATTCGTGTCGAAGACCATCTTCGACTGGGAACTCGGCGGGCAGAAGAAAGCAGTGGCCATCAGCATTTAGGGAACGGAACGCAGCCGGTAACGCAGAAGTGGCGGGACGAAAAAGATACAGGCCGGACGGCTTGGAACGGTTTAGGATTTTGTGGTAACGTGGAAAGCCGTGTCGGATCGTGGGGCCTTTTGAGGCCGGCGGACTTCCGGGCGGGAACTTTATCGTAGTAGCCGGTGTCTATAAGGACTAGCCGGTAGTAGCGGGATCGATGGAATTATTCAAGAACACTAATTTCGACTTTCTGGGCAACAAATGGCCGCTCATCGGCGCCTCACTGGTGCTGACGGCGGCGGGGCTCATCAGCCTGGCCATTAAGGGCGGCCCTAACTACGGCATCGATTTCAAGGGCGGCGCCCTCATGTACCTGCGCTTCAATCAGGAACCACCGGTGCAGAAAATCCGGTCGGCGCTCGAGGGCAAGGTGAAGGGCGAGATTTCGGTGCAGCAGATCACCGGCAAACAGGAAGTTCTGGTGGGCACGGAGATCCGCGACGAAAAGGAACTGAACGCGAATCGCCAGATTATTGAGGATACGCTGCGGGCCACGTTCGGCGCCGCTGACGGCAAGCTGGATCTGAACAATTCCGCGGTTGACCAACTGGCGGGCAAACTCCGCGATCCCCTGCTGCAGGCGAATATCCCGCTCTCCGAGCAGGAGCTGCAGAATGTAGTTCGCGCCATTGAGGATTTCCGGGCATCGAAGGGCGGTCTGCTGTCGTCGCTGGACCAGCTTTCGGGTGTCCCGGGCGTGACGCCGCAAGTGCTCAACGTGATCAAGCAGCAGTGCGCGCTGGGACCGTTTACGGTTCTGTCGGCGGACGTCGTCGGCCCCAAGATCGGCAAGGATTTGCAACGGCAGGCGA